>Ga0155953_1093_pt1 | contig 104506 bp, 88 predicted proteins | sample RifCSPlowO2_02_FD_107607 | JGI IMG/M metagenome (GOLD analysis project Ga0155953, IMG submission 107607) | Betaproteobacteria bacterium RIFCSPLOWO2_02_FULL_63_19
CGTGCTCGCCGCTTCTCACGCATCGGCAGTCGAACTGGTCTATGGGACCGGCAGCGGCGCCAAGAGCCGCATCAATATCGACGCCATCGAGCCGTTCATGGCCGAGACCACCAAGGACAGCGGCGGCTCGATAACGTGGAAATACCTGCCTGGCAACCAAATCGTCACCATCAGAACGGCGCTTAAGGGCCTGCGCGACAATCTGGTGGATGCGGGAATGGTCGTACCGGTCTACGTACGCAAGGATCTGATCGAAATCAATTCGGTCTACGATACGGTGTTCTTCGGCGACGACGATATTGTCGCCTCGGCTGGAGCCGCGCACGAAACCCTTGTTCTGCACTGCCCGGAATGCGTCGCAGAGTTCGGCAAGAATAACTCGTTCTTACTCGCGTCCTACGCGAGCTCCGAACAGGTGCTCGCGTGCACCAAACCGGTAAAGACTGTCGCCGAACTGAAGGGGCTGAAGATCCGCGCGCCGGGACCGCTGCAGCGCGTAGCAAAGGCCTTGGGCGGCGTGCCGGTCAGCCTGCCGCCGCAGGAACTGGCGCTCGCACTCGACCGGGGCGGGCTGGATTGCGCGTTTACGCCGCTGAACTGGATGATCAGCTTTGGCATCCAGGATGTCGCCAAGTACGTGGTCGACTACCATTTTGGCTCGTCCCGCGCGCTCGGACTCATCGTCATGAACAGGGACACATGGCGCAAGAAACTCACGCGTGAGCAGCGCCGGATTCTCTGGCAGCGTGCGCCATTGGCCTCGGCTCGTTCGGTGGTCGTCTCCTACATCCAACTCGACGCCAAGTACCGCAAGACCATCGGTCCAACGAAGGGCGTACAGTTCTTCAAGGCCGGCAGCGATTTTACGAAAATCATGGACGGAATCCGCAGCGGCGCAGAGAAAGTGCTGGTGGCCGAGATAAGCAAACAGGGTGCCAAGCAGGCCGCGAAAACCGTCGCGGCGTTCACGAAGACACTGGCCAAGTGGCGCAAGCTGTCGCAGACGGAAATCAAGAACGACACCGATGCCTACGCCAGGGTGCTCAAGCGGGAAATCTACGACAAACTCGATCCCGAGAAGTTGTAACGTCCTCTTCATGACGGCGGCGCTCGTGCGCCGCCGTGTCGTCAATTCATTTGCGCCGGCAGGAACAGCGAGATCTGCGGAAACGCGATAAGCAGCGTCATAACCAGGATTTCACAGGCAAGAAACCAGCCGACGCCCTTGAATATCGTCTCCAGGCTGATTTCATCGCCGACGATGCTCTTGACGATATAGACCTGAAATCCCACCGGCGGCGTGAGCATCCCAATCTCGAGGTACTTCACCACGAGGACACCGAACCAGATCAGGTCAAGCTGGAGCTGTGCGAACAACGGCAGCAGGATCGGCAATGTGACCAGGAGAATGCCCAGCGGATCGAGGAACATGCCCAGCACCACGTAGATCAGCGAAGCACCGATGACCAGGTGAAGCGGATCGACCGCCCACTGTGCCATGCGCTCACCGATGAATATCGGCACCCCGGAAAGAGCCATGAAGCGGGTAAGCAGAATGGCCCCAACGGCGACGAACATCAACCGCGAAGTCGCAGACGCGGCCTCCAATACGCTTTCGCGGAAAACCTTCCAGTTCATCCGGCCTTGTAGCCAGACGATCACGATGGCGAGCACCGCGCCGAATGCTCCGGCTTCGGTCGGTGTGACAACCCCGCTGTAAAGTCCGCCGATGATGCCCAGGACCAGCAACAGCAGCGGCCATACGGCAGCAAGCGCCCGGAATTTCTCCGCGCGATCGACGACTATAGCCGCTTTCGGAGCGAGTCCCGGGACTAGCGAGCAACGCAGCAGAATCATCCCGGCATAAGTAACGGCAGTCAGCAGCCCGGGAAAGATGCCCGCAATCAGGAGCTTGGTGATCGACTGTTCGGCGAATATGCCGTACAGAATGAACAGAATGCTCGGCGGAATCAGCGCGCCCAGCGTACCCGCGCTTGCCACGACCCCGGTCGCAAGGCCTTTGTCGTAGCCCTGACGCACCATTTCCGGGATGGCGATCCGACCCATCGCCGCCGACGTTGCGATACTCGAGCCCGAAGCGGCGGCAAAGCCGGCGCAGGCGAAGTTCGTCGCCACCGCGAGACCGCCAGGCAGGCGGCCAAGCCAAAGCCGCGCTGCGCGAAACAGCGATTCGCTCACGCCCGAGTGGTAGACGACCGCGCCCATCAACAGGAACATGGGGATTGCGGACAGTTCCCAATTGGCAGCAAATTCGAAGGGCATCGACCGCAGCGTGCCCACCGCGACTGGGAATCCTCGCAACAGCCCGATCCCTACAAAGGAGGTGAGGCCGAGCGCGACGCCGATGGGCGTGCGCAGCGCCAGCAAGACGAGCACGGCGCCCAGACTTGCAAAACCGATGGCTACCGGAGACAAATAGATCTTCCGTTCAAGCGATCACCTTTCGAATCATTCCCGCGTTTCCGGGATCCCTGCGGCACCGTTAACGGCGCCAAATTGCGGCGTTGAAATCCTTGAGCAACTGATTGAGGACAACCAACGCCATCGCGGCACATCCGAGCGGCACCGCCCAGCGCGCCGGCCAGATGAACAGGTAGCCACCTGAAATTTCGCGCAATTCGCGCTCGACTGTCATAGCGACTGCTTCCTCGCCCGAATACCAGGCGAGCAGTACTACCCACGCAAGCGTGAGCAACCCGACTGCGGCTTCGAGCGCGGCGAGCGCGCGCGGAGACAGCTTGCTGGTAAACAGTTCGACAAAGATGTGCCGTTCCGTTCTCGCGACATAGGCGAACGGTAGAAAAACCAACATCAACATGTAATAGTCCTCGACCATTTCGAAAGTGGCCGGGACCGGTTGCCGAAACAGGTATTTTCCCGCCACGTCTGCGGTGACCTGCAGCATCATCAGCGTGATAGCCGCGCCAGCGATCAGCATAAGCAGCATCGCAGACCGCTGCGCCGCGTGATCGAGAAGACTGCGCACTCGGGAGGGTTGCTCTATTTCTACGGACATTCCTGCGCGGCGGCCAAGGTGTCGCGCCCCTCCCGCCGACAGGCCGGAACACGGGTCAACTTACGGTCTCGCGCGTATTGTCCACCACCAGCGGGACATCGAAATAGCGCACCTGCGGTTCATGACCATTTTCGGCCGTCATGCGCGCGCGCCATTCGGCGTTATAGTGCGCCTCTGCTGCGACGCGCGATTCCCAGACGTACATGCCACCGCCCATCCCGGTTTCGCGCTCGCGCAAATAATGCTTGCTTAGCAAACCCGGTTTGCCGCGAAACCGCGGCGCCGACCGTTCGGCGATCGCCCGCGCCTGGTCAGGCGTCTGGGGCGGCTGAGGCCAAAGTACCTGAACGACGACCATTGCTCGATTCCTCCGCGTTTTGATCAATAAGGCGAACGACTCCAGCCAGCGAGGGTCCTGCCAAGTGCTTCTGTATGGTACCCGCATGGCGAGTGGTAAATCAATCGGAAGCTCAGCCGCACTTGGTGCGCCACTAAGTGCGCTGGATGTCCAGTATTTAGGTCCGATAGTACGACCCCGTCGCAACTCGAACTCGTTTCCGCCCGCAGAACTCGCATCCGATGCCGAATTCGCGTGAAGAAATGCTACCATCGTCGACGACGTCCTCAGAACCAATCGGAAGGAGGTTTGACCCGTGGTGAGCTATCGCCTGCTTAGTTACCAGTCTCCTACAGGTCCGCGATCCGCCGTCGCTGTTGACGGCACGGTTCATGACCTCGCCAGCGCAACCGGTCGCGCGGACTACGGATCCATGCTCGGCGTGCTCGCTGACTGGTCAACCGCGCACACCGCCCTCGATGCCCTCGCCAGTGAGTTGGACGGCAAGTCGGGGATGCCGCTAGCCGATCTTCGCATTCTTGCTCCGGTGCTCTACCCCTCCGCAATCTACTGTGCCGGTGCCAACTATTCCGATCACACGGCGAACATGGCCAAGCTACACAATCTGCCCGTTGATCCCGATCCGCGCGGGCCGGGCAAGAAGCCCTGGCATTTCATCAAGGCGTCACGGTGCGTCGTTGGACCGGATGCGGAGGTTCCACTCCCTTGCGAGAAACTGGACTGGGAGGTGGAACTCGCGGTGGTCATCGGCGAAACAGCGCGGAACGTGCCCGAGTCCAGGGCCCTGGATGTCGTCGCCGCCTATACCGCCGCCAACGACCTGTCGGCGCGCGATCTATCGCGCCGGCCCGGGGTGTCAGACGCCTCCCCGTTCAAGTACGACTGGATCGGACAGAAGAGTTTCGACGGCGCCTGCCCCATCGGACCATGGCTGGTACCCGCGGCAGAAATAGCAGATCCGCAGAGGTTGGCCCTCAGGCTCTGGGTGAACGACTCGCTGCGCCAGGATTCCAACACCGCGCGCATGATATTCAGCGTAGCCGAGCAAATCGCGTATCTCTCGTCGCGAATTACACTCTATCCGGGAGACCTCGTGCTGACCGGTACCCCCGCGGGGGTCGGGGCGGAGACCGGAGTTTTTCTAAAGCGCGGCGATACGGTCAAGATTTCCGTCGAAAAGATCGGCGAACTGGTGACAACGATCACCTAGGTGCCGGTTCCCGCCCGGCGCATGGCCAGATTGACGGAGACGGGCCAGCGGCGCGCAAGGCCGCGGGTCCGAATCTGCACGTTATCGTGCCCTGAGCCGCGTTGTCTCCGCAGTGTCGATCGCTAACGTCTCTGGATCCACAGCGACCCCGTACAGCTCGCGCGCGGCCTTCGCCGACACGTAGCCCTGCAACACGTCCTCTCTGACGGACTCTACTGAGCGCAAGTGCGGGTCGCCGAATCCGCCGCCGCCACCGGCCCGCACCGCGAATGCGTCACCCTCCTTAAGTTCAGCCACCAAGACCTTCGCGTTGACGTAATCGTCCTTCCATTCGCCGTTGACTTCGATGGCTACGGAATTGCCGAGGGCTTCACCTCCGCCCCCGAGTCCCCACGGACGGCAGTGGGCGCGGTCGATCTGGGCGTTGAAGGTGAGCGCGCAGCGCGCCCGCACCACGCGCTCCACACCGAGCCCGCCTCGATAACGCCCGGCGCCCCCGGAATCCGGGATCAACCGATAGCACTCCACCACCAGCGGTGACTTGACCTCCGTCTGCTCATTGGGACTGTTATGCGTGTCACCGTCGTTGATGCACACCGTGCCGCTGACACCGTCTTCTGTAAGCTTCGCTCCCCAGCCGCCGCCCAGCGGACCGAAGTTCGCAAGGAAAAACTCCCCTGTCTTCGGATTCATGCCGTGGCCCATGCAGACGACGAGATCCGCGTGATGGCCCGCGATGACCCGGTCCGGAATCACCGGAGCGAGGGCCTTGAAGACGGTGTCCACCACGGTCATTGGAAAAGTCATCCACCAGCGCATCGCCGCAGGTCGCACGGCGCTGATTACCTTGCCCATCGGGATCACCACCTTCAGGTTCCGGAATGCCCCGTCATTGATGGGGTAATCCGTCGGCGAGGTCAGGCACTTGAATGCGACCTGGGCGCAGGCGTAACCGGCGGTGACGCCCGAGTTGTAGAAACCCTTCACCTGCTCGGACACGTGGGTGAGATCGACCGTGAACTCGTCTCCCTTGACAATCACCTTGACTCGGATCGGTATCTGTTTGCCCACCGCGACCCCGTCGTCGTCCATAAAGGACTCGGCCTCGTATTCGCCATCAGGAATAGTAAGCGTGCGCTTGCGAGCCGCTGCCTCCGCCTGATCCATGATCGCGGCGATCGACTGGCGAACCGTTTCCGCACCATAGCGGTTGACGAGTTCGAGGAAGCGCCGCTCGCCGGTCTTGACCGCCGTAAGTTGAGCGCGCAGATCCCCCATGGCTCGAGTCGGCACCCGAACGTTCATGCGGATGATGTCCTCGAGCAGCGTGTTGACCTTCCCCTCGTCCTGGTACTTGCAAATCGGAATCTGCAGTCCTTCGGAGTAGATGTCCGTGGTCATGCCGCCGAGGGGTCCACCGATGTCGATCCAGTGGGCCATGCAACAGGAGAAGCCGATGAGAACGCCATGGTGAAAGATGGGTAGCGAAAACGTGACGTGATTAAGGTGACTCCCGGTGATGTAGGAGTCATTGGTAACCAGAATGTCGCCCGGCCGGATACCGTCCCGCCCGAAGTGGCGCAGTTTCGCCTTCACCGTTTCCGCCATACCCCGGATGAACATCGGCAGTCCTATGCCGATGGAGACGGTTTCACCTTCCGCCGTGAACAGACCCGTCGTGAAGTCCAAAGCCTCATAAATGATGGTGTTGTACGCGGTGCGCATGAGGTTCGTCTTCATTTCCTCGGTCACCGCAAGTACGCCGTTGCGCATGATCTCGGTGGTAACCGGATCGGTGGCGGGGTAACGATCAATTTGCGTCATCGTAGAGCGCTCCCGATGGTGATGACGAGGTTGCGGAATCCGTCGACGGCGAGCGTGTCACTAGGCAGCACTACCGTAGTGGAGGCATGCTCCTCCACCACCGCCGGCCCCGGGATGCGGTTGCCCGGCACGAGCGCGACCCGCGCGTAGGACGGGGTATCGACAAACCGGCCCCCGAAGAACACCGGCCGCGTTCCGGTGAATGCCCTGGCGTCCGGGGTTTCCTTGCCCTCGGCGACCCGTGCGAGTGGCGGCTTTTTCAGGATACCGGTTACCGTGGATCGCAGCGAGACGATCTCGGCGCGCTCCTGTGGCGCCGAGGTTCCATAACGCAGCTCATGCGTTCGGTCGAAAGCTTCCTTGATGGCTTCAAGATTGTGGTCCGCAAAATACTCACCGGGCAGATCCACGGTTACCGCGTGCTCCTGTCCGACGTAGCGCATGTCGAGCGCGCGCGCCAGCACGATCTCCTCCACCGCCACTGCTGTCCGGCGGACCGCCGCAATGCCGGTTCCCTCCAACTCCCCGAATTCGGGCTCGATTTCGTCGAAAACCGCCTCCGAGAGCCGCATCGGGTGCGTACGCACATAGTCGTAACGCAGGTCCGAAAACAACATTCCAAAAGCCGAGAAGTGCCCGGGTGAAACGGGAATAATGATGGTCTTCATCCCGATCTCCCGCGCGACCTCGGCCGCATGCAGCGGTCCCGCCCCACCGTATGCCACCATGGTAAAGGCCGCCGCGTCGAGTCCCCGCTCCGTCGTCACTCCCTTGACCGCATAGGACATGGCCGTAGCCGCGATGCGCAGGATGCCTTCCGCAGCCTCCACCGCGTCCATGCCAAGCGGCACCGCGATGCGCTCCCGAAACGCCCGCTCCGCAGCCATCACGTCAAGTTTCATCTCTCCTCCCAGGAACCGGTCGGGTGCGAGCCGACCGAGGAGGAGGTTGACATCGGTGACGGTGGGCTCTGTGCCTCCCAGGCCATAGCAGACCGGCCCCGGCGCGGCGCCCGCACTTTCCGGCCCCACCCGCAGGCTCCCACCGTCCGCGATGCGGGCGATGGACCCGCCTCCGGTACCCACCTCGAAAATATGCATCATTGCAACCTGAACCGGCAACGCGTGATCATAGCCGCCGATGAGGGCGGCACCGGTAGTCAGTGATTTTCCCTGGTAAATGACTCCCGCTTTCGCGGTGGTTCCGCCCATGTCAAAAGAGATGGCACTATCGATTCCGGTGGCCGCACATAACGCGCGGGTCCCAAGCACACCGGCGGCGGGTCCGGACTCGAGCATTCGCACGCATTGCTCCTTCGCTTCCCCCGCCTCATACAGACCGCCGGTGGATTGCACCACTAGGAATTCGCCCGCGAAGCGCTCGGCAGCCAACCGGTCCTCGATCTCTCCCAGGTATTGCCGTACCCTCGGGCCGATGTACGCATTGGCGACCACCGTCGAGCATCGCTCGAATTCGCGATACTCCTGACTGAGTTCGTGGGAAACGGAAACGAACAGACCCGGTGCCTCCTCCTGCAAGATCTCCTTCACACGGATCTCGTGGGCCGGATTCCGGTAAGAGTGGAGCAGAAGCACCGCCACAGCCTCCACCCTGATTTCCCGCAACCGTCGCGCTAATGCTCGTACCTGCGCTTCGTCGAGAGGTGTTCGTATCTCCCCCTCGGCATACATGCGCTCGCGAACCTCGAAGCGCATCGCCCGCTTCACCAGCGGATCGTGCTTGCGAAAGTACAGGTTGTAGGCGTCGGGCCGGTTGACTCGCCCGATCTCGTAGACGTCGCGGAAGCCGTCAGTGATAAGCAACGCGGTGCGCGCTCCTGTCCGTTCCAGCATCGTGTTGATCGCTACGGTAGTGCCATGCAGGAAAAGATCCGCGTCGGCGAAATTGACGCCCGCCTTCTTCACCCCGTCCCCGATGGCCTCCACGAGTGACGCCGGCGTCGAAAGAGCCTTGCCGAAACGCAGTTCGCCGGCTGCGACGTCAAAGGCGGCGATGTCGGTGAAGGTTCCCCCAATATCTGCGGCCAGGCGGATCCGGTGTCGCGTGGTCCCCGCGCTCACGCCGGTTCTCCGCGCAGAGCGCCAGCGACGCGGTCAGGCGCGACGATGTGGCAAACCACGGACACTTCGCAGAAGGTCAGCCATCGGGCGCGGCTTACGCCCGTCACATCCTGTTCGGCCGAACTCGCGTTGAAGTATTGGGTATTTGAGACTGCATGCATATCGAAAATGGCTCTTGATGAAGTCGAGGCAAGGCTTGATGGAGTGAATACGCCTTCTACGTGTTGCTCAAACCCGACGCATACGCATAAGGGCGAATTCGAGCGATTTTGCCCGCGTCATGCCGTAACTATCTGATCTCGTGGCTCCCCGAACTTGGGGACCTGCAGATTAGCAGCGCGAGCCAACGAGCGAGGCCCGAATTTTACCCCAAAGGCCCTGCATCGATCTGCTCGGATTCACGGCCTCACGCTCTTTCTGCCGGCGCGATGAACCGTCGAGCCGATCTCTTTGACCCTGCATGCTACATCCGGTCCCCGGCGACGCGATCAATTTGGCGACGCCGCCGCTTCCGTATTGGCCGCAATCGTCGGCGTGACGCAGGTGCTCGGACGTCGTTCCGATTTTCGATTGAACCGCGATCTAATCCTCGATCAGCATGCGCTGGGTCATCGACCGACTTCCATTCATGCGGCCAGATTGATCGATCACAACGGTGACGAACCGACGCGAAAGAAATGGTCGGGGTGAGAGGATTCGAACCTCCGACTCCTGCGTCCCGAACGCAGTACTCTACCAGGCTGAGCTACACCCCGAATCGAACTGGAATTGAAGCAAAAGACTTGAGCGCACCGGCAAATCGCCGACCCACGTGATTGGCCTTAGTACGCGCGCTCGACCGCAAATCGCGTCAATTCTAGCAAAGATTGCTTGTATTTTGAATTGTCCATCCCGCCGAGAGCCTCGCATGCCCGCCTGGCTTCCTCGCCGGCACACGCGCGTGAATAGGCAAGCGCATCGGTATTACGTATTGCCGAAAGCACCGACTCGAACCCTTCCCGTCCGCCTTCCTCGATCGCGCGACGCACCAGCGCGGCGTCTGACCGCGATCCATGCTGAATCACTCGAATAAGTGGGAGCGTCGGCTTGCCTTCATTCAAGTCATCCCCAAGATTCTTACCCGTCTCGGCCGCGTCTCCCGAATAGTCGAGCACGTCATCGATCAATTGAAATGCGGTGCCCAGATGCCTGCCGTAGGCTGCGAGCCCCTGTTCCAGTTCGCTTGGGGCCTCGCCGAGCACAGCACCTATCTGCGCCGCGGCCTCAAAAAGTTTGGCCGTCTTGCGACGTACTACGTCAAGATAGACATTCTCCCCGATCGTTGCATTGTGTGCATTCAACAGTTGCAGCACTTCGCCTTCGGCGATGGTGTTGGTCGCTTCCGCCAGCACCTCCATCACTCGCATACTGCCCACGTCAACCATCATCTCGAATGCACGCGAATACAGAAAGTCACCTACCAGAACGCTGGCCGCATTTCCAAATTCGGCGTTCGCGGTCCGGCGGCCACGTCTCAGGTCAGACTCATCGACTACGTCGTCGTGCAGCAGCGTCGCCGTGTGTATGAACTCCACCACGGCCGCGAGATCGTGGTGATAGTGTCCACGGTATCCGGTCGCCCCGGCCGCAAGCAGCACTAGAGCCGGTCGCAACCGCTTGCCTCCGCTGCCGATGATGTACTCCGAAATTTGGCGAATAAGGACGACGTCTGATTTCAACCGACGCCGGATGAGTTCATCGACAGCCTCCATATCGGTGGCTATCAGCGTTCGAAGGGACTCAAGTGGCACGATAGATTAGAGGCGGGAAGGAACATGCGGAAGCGGCGCCGATTGTCTCGGTGTCGGGCGGCCAGAGAATACCACAAAAGCTTTTGACCACGCAGCCTAAGGGCATGTATAATTTCGGGTTTTCGATAATACCCGAATACCGGAGCGTTTCATGTACGCGATTATCAAGACGGGCGGCAAGCAATACCGTGTCAGAGCTGGGGCAAAACTTAGAGTGGAAAAGCTCGTCGGCGACATCGGTAGTGAACTTTCGATTGATCAAGTGCTTCTCGTCGGGGCCGGCGAGGACATAAAGGTAGGAACGCCTCTGGTGGCGGGAGCTTCGGTTAAGGCCAAGGTGCTCGCTCACGGACTTGGCGAGAAGGTTAAAATTTTCAAAATGCGCCGTCGTAAGCACTATATGAAGCACCAGGGTCACCGTCAGGGTTATACTGAAATTGAGATAATGGATATTTCCGCTTAGGCGCGCTAAGGAACCGACACCATGGCACACAAAAAGGCAGGCGGCAGTTCTCGCAACGGCCGAGACTCGCAGGCAAAACGCCTCGGCGTAAAGCGTTTTGGCGGTCAAATCGTCTCTGCCGGAAGCATACTCGTGCGGCAGCGAGGCACGAAGGTGCATCCGGGTGAGAACGTCGGCATCGGCCGCGACCATACACTTTTCGCCAAGATTTCCGGCAAAGTCGAGTTTAATGTCAGGGGCCCGGACAACAGGAACACGGTACACGTCCTTCCGGCATAGTCCGGCTGATTGAGACAAAGGCCCTATCCACACGATAGGGCTTTTTTGTTTGTGCGCGCCAAACCGCGATGACGTCCATGAAGTTCATCGATGAAGCCAAGATAGAAGTCCACGCCGGCAGAGGAGGAAACGGCGCGGTGAGCTTCAGGCGCGAGAAATACATACCCCGGGGTGGGCCCGACGGCGGCGACGGCGGTCGTGGGGGAAGCGTCTACGCAACTGCGGACAGGAACATAAACACCCTCGTTGAGTACCGCTACGCTCGCATTCACCGCGCGAAGAACGGTCAAGGAGGTATGGGCAAGCAGTGCAACGGAAAAAGCGCGGAAGACGTGGTACTGCGCGTGCCGGTCGGCACGGTGATCACTGACGCTGAGACGGGCGCCCTCATCGCCGACCTCACCATGCATGAACAAATTGCGCTGCTCGCTCAGGGCGGCCGTGGGGGCATGGGGAACGTCAATTTCAAGTCAAGCACGAACCGCGCCCCGCGCAACGCGACCCCCGGGGCCGAGGGCGAAAGCAGAGAACTCAGGTTGGAACTCAAAGTGCTGGCGGATGTCGGTCTGCTCGGTATGCCGAACGCGGGCAAGTCGACACTTATCCGGTCGGTGTCAAGCGCCCGCCCGAAGGTAGCTGATTACCCGTTCACGACGTTGCATCCGCATCTCGGCGTGGTGCGGGTCGGAATCGACCGCAGCTTCGTAATCGCTGATACTCCCGGATTGATCAAAGGCGCGGCCGAAGGCGCTGGCCTCGGCCACCAGTTTCTGCGCCACCTCACGCGGACGCGGCTGCTGCTCCACCTGATCGATCTCGTTCCGCCGGACCCGAACGCGGATCCAGGGCGCGACGCGCGCGCGATCGCGACAGAACTCAAGAAATATGATGCGGCTCTCTACCGAAAACCGCGTTGGCTCGTACTTAACAAGATCGACCTGCTGCCCCCGGACGAACTCGAAGCAGCGGCGCACAGAGTCCTCAAAGGGCTCCGTTGGCGTGGACCCAGCTTTCTCATATCAGCGATCACTGGCGAAGGCTGCAAAGAACTGGTCGGCGCCGTCATGACGCACCTTGAGACGAGTCGGGCCAAGGAGGCGTGATGAACAACGCAAGGCGGTACGTGGTCAAGGTGGGAAGCGCGCTGGTCACGGGCCGCAGCGACGGTCTGGAAGTCGCAGCTCTGGCTCAGTGGGCTCGGCAGATCGCCCACTTGCGCGCCATCGGCAAGGAGGTCGTGCTCGTCTCCAGCGGCGCCATCGCAGAGGGCATGCAGCGGCTTGGCTGGAAGATCAGACCCCACCGCATGCACCAACTGCAGGCGGCCGCCGCCGTCGGCCAGATGGGCTTGATCCAAGTCTACGAATCCTGCTTCCGGGACCACGGCCTGCGCACGGCTCAAGTGCTCCTTACCCATGCGGATCTCGTTGACCGCCGTCGCTACCTCAATGCGCGCTCCACGTTGCTTACGCTACTGGATCTTGGGGTGATACCGATAATCAACGAAAACGACACCGTTGTCACCGACGAAATCAAATTCGGCGACAACGACACCCTGGGCGCTCTGGTCACGAATCTCATTGACGCCGACTACCTGATCATTCTCACCGATCAGGCGGGTCTGTACACTGCCGATCCGCGCAAGGTCTCTACCGCGACGCTGATCCGCAAGGTAAGAGCCGGCGACCCTGCGCTTGAGGAAATGGCCGGCAGCACAGCCTCGGCCATTGCAAAAGGGGGAATGCTTACCAAGGTTATCGCCGCCAAGCGCGCAGCGCGCAGCGGAGCGAATACCATCATTGCATCGGGGCGCGAGCCCGACATCCTGATGCGGCTTGCAAACGGCGAACAGGTGGGCACACTGTTTGAGGCCGCCACCACTCCGCTGGTCGCGCGCAAACAATGGCTGGCCGATCATTTGCAGGTAGCCGGCCGTCTGGGCATCGATGACGGTGCCGTACATGCCCTGCGCTCCGGCGGGAGAAGTTTGCTGCCCATTGGCGTGCGCCGGGTTGATGGCGAATTCGAGCGAGGTGCGGTCGTTGCATGCGTCGATCCGCAAGGCATTGAGGTTGCACGCGGGTTGGTCAACTACAGTGCTCAAGAAGCGCGACGCATCGCGGGAAAACCCTCCGGCGATATCGAGGCCGCGCTCGGCTACGTCGAAGAACTGGAGCTCATACATCGTGACAACCTGGTGCTGATATGACAGCGCCGGTTCCTGGAGAACGTGTGACCTGTTGCGGGAAAAATACGTTCAGCCGGGACGGCTGATTTCGCGCACTGCCCATCGCAATGCTGTGGACCCTACCTGTCCGTCGAATACCCTGCGCGCGGATTGCCGCCTTCCCTGAGCACTCTTTTCGCCGCGGCGACGTCGCGTACCGTCGTCCGGTCCGGACAAAAATAAGCGTCATGCAGCGTCGCCTGTGCCAGATCACGCGGCGCAATGGAAATCGGGGTCCATTGCGGATCGCGGGCGATCGCCCAAGTACGATCTTTTCGCCCGAATGCGTAGAACTTACGTTCCCTGCCCTTGCACTTGATTCCTTCGTAACTGATGTTGGTCGCGCCTCCGACGCTACGGGCCAAAAGCGTGTACCGCACGATCCCGTCGCGCCCTACGCTGACCGATTCGAGGTCGACGAAAAAATCAAAGTTTACGTCACCGTCGACCTGAATTCTGACCATGTTTTCATCCCTGGGAAATGCCGGCAGCACCAGTTTCTGCTCGTCCGATGCCTGCTCGCCGGCCTCGTCTTGCGCTATATAGAGTTCTTGTTGGCGCGTTTGTGCGGCCGCTGCAGAGCTGACCAAGGCCAGCGAAAAAACCAGCCAGCGCATGTCCTCGATGCTCAGGCCAGATCCCGCGCCAACGCATCTCGAACCGCTACCGGGATATCCCGAATCGCCTGATAATCGGGATGATCGATACCCATCGAAAGCCCGGCGCCGGACTTCAGGGTCCGAGCCATCGATTCTGTCAGTTCGAATCGCAGAAAATGCACCGCCGACGTCTTCTGGTCATTCTCCCGTTCCAAATCCTCGTCCGCAACCGCCGCGATGCGCCCGAAACCCTGAATCTGGATCCAAACCCGATCCTCTATGCCGATCAGCTTGGCAAGTCTTTCTTGGCGTTCTTCAGGATCCGGATATTCGATCATCATCGTGGCCTTGAAGTTGCGACCGTCCGGGACCAGCGGGTCGTAGGTATCCAGCTCGTCCTGTATTCCCCGCTCTTCGAAAATTCGCTCGACGCGTAGCATTTCCTGGATCTGGTAGCGGATCGTCAACTCGTCTTCGAAAATCAGAGTCACGCTGTCTCCGAGTTGCACCGTGCGATTCTTCTTATGCGCGATGACTCGCGCGCGGAAGTCTGAACGCTCGCGCGCATAGGCCTCGAGGGTCAGCAAGCTGTCGCGCCGGATCTTGGGTCTGGTCTTCACCGATTGATTCATGCTTGCGGCACACCTATAGTCCGTAGGCAATGCGCAGCAGCGAAAGTGGATGCTCCCTCACCGCCCGTACCTCACCCATGCCCTGCTCTATGTGTCTTGCGGCGATCGCACAATCCGAACAAATGTAGTTGGGATCACCTGTGGCCATTTGCTGAAATACCGGACCGCCGATCTTCATGGAATTCTCGAAGTACTCGCGCTTGACGCCCCATGTGCCGTCATGCCCGGAACAGCGTTCAACGGAGTTCACTGTCGTGCCTGGCACCATCTGCAGGATCTCACGCGTCCTCTGCCCCATTTTCTGCACGCGACTGTGGCAGGGATTGTGATAGGACACTCTCCCGAGCGGCTTCGTAAAATCGGTCCTGAGCAGGCCGTCGCGGTTGCGAAGCGCGAAATATTCGAATGGATCGAACATGGCCGCGGCGACAAGCTTCACATCTTCATCCGAGGGGAACATCAATGGTAGTTCCTGCTTGTGCATCAGGGTGCACGAGGGCACTGCAGTGAGAATGGCATACCCCTCGCGCGCGAGCCGCACCAGTGCCGGGATGTTGATTTCCTTGAGTTTCGCCACGCCCTCGAGATCGCCCAGTTCGAGTTTCGGCATGCCGCAGCAGGCCTCCTTGTCGGCGAGCACGTAGGGAATCGCGTTGTGATCGAGAATCTTCAACAGGTCGTGACCGATACCCGGTTCGTTATAGTTTACGTAGCATGTTGCGAAAACCGCTACCTTACCGGGGGTACGCTCACCGTCCCTTACTGGATGCGGATCACTCGCCGGCGCATCCGAACGGAACTTGGACGGGCTGTAGGGCGGCAAACGCCGTTCCCGGTGCACACCGATCGTCTGTTCCATCACCGCGCGTGCGGCGCGGTTGCGGTTTGCCGCGTTGACCGTCTGCGCAATCACCGGAATCGCGGCCAACTTGCCGATCGCGTCCGTCGAGGATAGAAGCCTGTCCCGAAACCGGGTCTCTCCCTTTCGAAACTTCACCGCCTTTGCGCGCAGCATAAGGTGCGGGAAATCAACGTTCCAGGTATGCGGTGGCACGTATGGACACTTCACGACGTAACACATGTCGCACAGGTAGCACTGGTCGACCACCTCCCAGAAGCGCGTCTTTTCTACGCCGTCGACTTCTCCTGTCTTTCCTTCGTCGATCAGGTCGAACAACCGCGGAAAGGACGTACACAAGCTGACGCAGCGGCGACATCCGTGACAGATGTCGAATACGCGCTCGAGCTCCGAATGAAGCTTTGTTTCATCGAAAAAATCCGCAGACTTCCACTCCAGCGGATGCCGAGTGGGCGCATCGAGATTTCCTTCTCGGGTGGTCATTGCAGGTCACAATCTATCGGAGTACAGCCACGAAAAGCACACGCGTACTAGGCGAGACTTTCGCCTCGCCCAGCGCACGCTACCGTTCCAAAAGCGTTTCAGTCAGCCAACTGGTCCAACGCCTTCTGGAAGCGGTTTGCATGCGAGCGTTCCGCCTTCGCCAGTGTCTCGAACCAATCGGCGATTTCAGTAAACCCTTCCGCGCGAGCGCTCTTCGCCATGCCCGGGTACATATCGGTGTATTCGTGAGTTTCCCCGGCAACAGCAGCCTTCAGGTTCTGTCGGCTCGATCCGATCGGCAGATCCGTCGCAGGGTCCCCGACGTGAGCTATGTAGTCGAGGTGGCCGTGCGCGTGGCCCGTTTCACCCTCGGCCGTTGAGCGGAACAGTGCTGCGATATCGTTCTGTCCCTCCACATCGGCCTTGTTTGCAAAATATAAGTAGCGCCGATTGGCCTGCGATTCACCTGCGAAAGCCGCTTTCAAATTTTCGAGCGTTTTCGAGCCTTTGAGTTCCATGACAAGCTCCTATCTGGGGGGTTGACGGAATAGCTATATAGACTATTTCTAATAGCTAGAATGAGTTTAAATCAATGTGCTTTCACTCGTCAAGATTTGAATGGGCGGGTATCTAAATTTAGGCTAGCCCAATTTCGCCCCTATGACACGCGTGCGCGTCACACTCAGTCGAAAATTGGAGCCCGGACCGACTGTGCGCGATCGAGCCACGGCGCCAGCGATTCTAACTGCCTAGCGCAGCTTCAATCTCGGCAAACGTACTCGCGATCTCAGTGGATGGTATTGACACCCCAAGTTGCCGCGCAATCTGCGACAGAGAAAAGATGCCACGCACGGTCTGACCGATCCCGTTGGGGCCTGGCTCTGCAACCAATGCGTGCTGTCGGCCGGCATATCTTAGGGTTGCCACGACGTGCCCTACCTCCGCGGCGATCAGGTCGCTATACCAAAGCACCTCAAGGCGCTCTCGGGGTGTCATGATGTCGCGCACCAGTATGTCCTGGCGACTGACGTCACGCTCGACGGCGAATTTGACCGGTCTTTCCCCAAGAACATCGGTGGCGGTGATCAGGCCAAGTACCTGCCTACCGTCATCGGTCACCAAAAGAAGCCGCACCCCGCGCCGGATCATGAAGCGATTTGCCGCATCGAGCGGCGCTTCAGCATCTATAGTCGCCGCCGGAATCATGCACAGGTCGGTCATTACGTCGAGCGCGGGCGCGTCAAGTCGGACTCGCTCCCTTTGCATTGCGGGTTCCTGAAAACGCGCCCCCGCGACTAGCGGCCGGTTTGAAAGCGGCTGATAAATTCGGTTCATCCCCGATCTCCCAAACTGCACCGGCGCCCATGCCGCGCAACTGCCTGTCCGAAATTGATTGGACTGTCGCGTCGGCCGTGACTTGCTGCCGATTTCAATGACCAGCGTACCGCGCGCCCGCGCGGTCAGCGCGCGAGCGATGAGGTCGAACCGCGCTCGCGCCTGCGATCGCGGTTGATGAAGCGCGCCAGTTCCGTAAGCGCCTGCTGATAGACTTCGCGCTTGAACTCGATAACGGTTTCCAACGGAATCCAGTAATCGTTCCAGCGCCATGCATCAAATTCCGGATGTTCAAAGGCGCGAAGGCACACGTCGCTATCGCGTCCAATGAGTCGCAGCAGGAACCAGATCTGCTTTTGCCCTTTGTAGTTGCCGCGCCACTCGCGCTTTATCCAATGCCGCGGAACCTCGTAGCGCAACCAGTTCCTGGTTCGTCCCAGAATTCTGACGTGCGAAGGAAGCAACCCGATTTCCTCGCCCAACTCACGGTACATCGCCTGCGCCGGCGTTTCGCCGTGCTTGATGCCACCTTGCGGGAACTGCCAGGAATGTTCCTTGACTCGTTTACCCCAGAAGACCTCGTTGCGCCAGTTGCAAAGGATAATGCCGACGTTCGGGCGGTAGCCGTCTCGATCGAGCATACATAGTCCAGCAATTGGTTCAGTTACTTTGCATTGTTCCACATTTTACGGGGGATTTGAAGCGCGGACCCGCGTGTCGCCAGGGTCCAATCAAGTAAAATAATTAACCCTTAGCCCGCTATTGCCGCATGCGCGTCAAACAATTCTTTCTGTCGACACTGAAAGAGGCGCCAGCCGACGCCGAGATCGTCAGCCACAGCCTGATGATCCGTGCCGGCTTGACTCGACGCCTTGCCGGAGGCATTTATACGTGGATGCCGCTTGGACTCCGGGTGGTGCGAAAGGTGGAGGCGATCGTGCGCGAGGAAATGAACCGCGCCGGAGCGGTCGAGCTGTTTATGCCCGCGGTGCAGCCCGGGGAACTGTGGGAGGAATCGGGGCGATGGCAGAAATACGGACCTGAGCTGCTACGCCTAAAGGATCGTCATGATCGCGATTTTTGTATCGGCCCGACACATGAGGAGGTAATCACCGATATAGCGCGGCGCGAATTGAGGAGTTACCGGCAGCTGCCGGTTCATTTTTACCAAATCCAGACGAAGTTTCGCGACGAAATTCGGCCGCGATTCGGGGTGATGCGCGGGCGGGAATTCCTGATGAAGGATGGTTATTCATTTCATGCAGACTACGCGGACCTGCAGCGCGAATACCGCAACATGTACGATACCTACACGCGTATTTTCAGCAGGCTCGGACTGAAATACCGCGCAGTGGCCGCGGACACGGGTTCCATCGGCGGCACGGGCTCGCACGAGTTCCACGTCCTCGCGGATTCGGGTGAGGACGCGATCGCGTTCTGCCCCGACTCGGAATATGCCGCGAACGTCGAACTCGCGGAAGCGCTCGCTCCGGAAACACCCCGCGCTCCACCGACAGTCCCGTTGCAAAAGGTTCCCACTCCGGGGAAGACCCGCTGCGAGGACGTGGCTGAATTGCTCGGCGTGCCCCTAGCGCTCACCGTCAAAGCGATCGCCGTGGTGCACGACGACGAATTCACGCTCCTGCTTCTTCGTGGCGACCACGAATTGAATGAAGTCAAAACGCAAAAGCTCCCCGGTCTGGATCCGTTCCGTTTCGCCACCGAGACGGAAATCGAGCAGACCTTGAACTGCGGCGCCGGATATATCGGCCCGGTCACGGTCCATGAACGGGTACGGGTAATCGCGGACCTGAGTGTCGCCGTAATGTCGGATTTCGTCTGTGGTGCAAACGAAGCAGGTTACCATCTTACAGGCGTCAACTTCGGGCGCGATCTGTCCATACCCGTGTTGGTCGCCGATATCCGCAAGGTCGTCGCCGGCGACCGTAGCCCCGACGGCAAGGGCAAACTGGAGATCGTTCGAGGCATCGAAGTCGGTCATATCTTCCAACTGCGCACGCGTTATTCCGAATCGATGGGCGCAACGTTCCTGGACGAGAACGGAAAGAAGAGAGTCTTCGAGATGGGTTGCTACGGCATCGGCGTCACGCGCATTGTGGGCGCAGCCATCGAGCAAAATCACGACGAACGCGGCATCATTTTCCCGGAGCCGATCGCACCTTTCCAGGTGGCTCTCGTACCGATGGGCTACGCGCGTAATGCCCGGATTCGCGAGGCAGCCGATACCATACATGACGAGTTGACCGCGATGGGGATCGAAGTCCTGCTTGATGACCGCGACGAACGCCCAGGGGTCATGTTCGCCGATATGGAACTGGTCGGGATACCACACCGTATCGTAATCGGCGAGCGTGGGCTAAAGGATGGCACCGTCGAATACCAGGGACGCCGCGACAAAATGGCGACGCGCGTGACCCTGGGAGATGCCGCGGCGGTCCTGCGATCCAAGCTGCCGTGTTGAAGGTGCTGCGGTTCTGTTTTGCGTTCGCGGTGATTGTCTGCGCACCTGAGGTGCACGCGGGCGCGCAGATTTATGAGCCTCTCGCCGACAGCGTGCGTGCCGGGCTGCAAGCTTCGATCGCCGACAAACCAGCCTCGCGCCACGCCTTTTCAAACGCGCTTGATGCCGTTGATTGGCTCGCGGGCATGGCTGTGCGCATGGAAAAGCTGGTCCCATCGCTTCGCATCCGACTGGATCTGTTGCGAACGGTTCATTACGAAGCCTCACGAGCCGGTCTCGACCCGCAACTTGTACTCGCCGTGGTCCACGTGGAAAGCAATTTCCGCAAGTATGCCGTTTCCTCTGCTGGGGCGCGCGGCTACATGCAGGTCATGCCGTTCTGGGTCGACTTGATCGGTAAGAAAGGCGACAATCTGTTCAATTTACGCACGAATCTGCGCTACGGATGCGTGATTCTGCGGCACTATCTCGATATCGAAAACGGCAATCTGTCACGAGCGCTCGGGCGCTACAACGGTAGCCTGGGAAAACCTGACTACCCGAATCTAGTCCTAAGGACAATGCGGAGAAAATGGCGCTACAACAGCCCTCCCGCTTCCGATCGCCGCTGAGCCACCCTCGTTCGCCGAACTTCGCGCTCATTCCGGAAAAATCGTTGCGATGGTCTTCTGAATCGCCTGGGTCGCTGCTCGCGGATCGCTCGCTGAACGGATCGGCCTTCCGACGACAATGTAGTCGGCCCCGTTCGCGAACGCTTGGGCAACATCCACGGTCCGCTTCTGATCGTCGACGGGGCGGTTTTCCACCGGTCGAATCCCCGGCGTTACGACGACAAGCCGGGGACCGAGTTCCCGCCGGAGAGCCGCGGCTTCGAGTCCCGACGAGATGACGCCATCGCATCCGGCCAGGAGTGCGCGTCTCGCGCGCGACAGCACGAGTCGCTCGACGTCACAATCAAATCCGAGATCATCGAGATCGCCCCGATCCAGACTTGTAAGCACGGTCACGGCCAGGATCTTTACGTCACCCTTGTCGCGCCCCGCCGCTTCGAGCATCGCCTGATTGCCGTGGACTGTCGCAAACGTAACGCCCCGGTTACGCAATCCTCGAACTGCTGAGCGCACCGTTTCCGGAACGTCAAAGAATTTCAGATCGACGAACACCTTGCTTCCGCGCCGCACGAGCCAATCGAGCAATTCGAAATACCCGCCCGATGTAAGCAACTCAAGGCCGATCTTATAGAAGCAGGCAGCATCGCCGAGTTCGTCCACCAGACGCTTTGCCTCTTCAGCGTTAGGAACGTCCAGAGCTACGATCAGTCTCTCGTTCCTGGATATGACTTTGCTCGTGCGCATTTCGGTTGTCATTGGCGCTTCCTAGTCCCCTACTGAGCGGTCCCTTGCGACAGCGTCTCACCGTCGAAAAAAGGAACTCCTTTGCAGACACATTCCCGCGAGCCGGTACGATACCGCCCGCGGCGTCGGCAATCGTCGCCCATCTTAGCCGATCCCGAAAATGTTCTTGCCAGTGGCTTCGGCGGTGTACCAGACAAAACAGGAATAGGAAAAGCGTCGCTTCCGCAACTTCCGGTAAACCGAGGTGAAGATCGCCAGCACCGGATCGGACCGCACACTTTCGACCCTGCGCCAGGGGCGCTCGCATATAATCGCAGGGAGATCCTAGGACCCAGACGCGTGCGACGGACTGCCCGGCAAACGAGCGGACAAGCGTGCTTTCCGTGACCCCTGCGACGCTCGCAAGAACAGCCCTTGCTAGTCTGCTGGCAATGATCTGTCTCTGCCTCGTCTGGGAACTGTGGCTCGCGCCGCTACGTCCGGGCGGATCGTGGCTGGTATTGAAGGTGCTCCCGCTGCTCGCGCCACTATTTGGCGTCCTTCACGCACGACGATATACCATGCAGTGGTGCTCGCTGCTTGCGCTCGCTTACCTCGCAGAAGGCGTAGTAAGGGCAACTACGGAGTCCGGCATATCACGTTGGCTCGCCCTGTTTGAATTGATATTCGCCCTCGGTCTTTTCTTCGCCTCGGCCCTCTATGCGCGCGTTACCCGCCAGAGTTGATCGCCGTTTGATCGAGCCAGTCAGATCTGCGGATTTATTCGCTCGGTCTTGTCGTGGAGCTTGTTCAGCGCAGCGAGATACGCCTTAGCAGATGCCACCACGATGTCGGTATCAGCCCCCAGTCCGTTGACAATACGGCCGCCTCGTTCCAGGCGCACCGTCACCTCACCCTGCGACTCCGTACCCGTAGTGATGGCATTGACCGAATACAGCAACAGCCCAGCACCGCTATTGGCGACGCTCTCGATCGCCTTGAACGTTGCGTCCACTGGCCCATCGCCCTGCGCCTGAGCGCTATGCTCCCTGCCTGCTTCCGAAAGGACCACGGACGCCTGCGGGCGCTCACCCATACCGCTAGCCTGACTCATATGTATCAGTTTCCAGTGTTCCTCGGAGGAAGTTACCACGCCATCGGAAAGCAGCGCCTGAATGTCCTCGTCGTAAATCTCGGATTTCTTGTCGGCAAGGTCCTTGAATCGCTGAAACGCTTTGTTGTACGCCTCCTCGGATTCCAGATCAATGCCGAGTTCCTTGAGCCGTTGCTTGAAAGCGGTCCTCCCCGACAGCTTGCCGAGCACGATCCTGTTCGCGGCCCAGCCCACGTCCTCAGCCCGCATGATTTCGTAAGTCTGGCGTGACTTGATCACACCATCCTGATGAATTCCCGAGGCGTGCGCGAAGGCATTGGCCCCGACCACAGCCTTGTTCGGCTGCACGACAAAGCCTGTTATCTGTGACACCAGGCGCGACGCAGGCACGATCTGGGTAGTGTCGATGCCGGTTTGAACAGGAAAGAAGTCGCCGCGCGTCTTCAATGCCATTACAACCTCCTCAAGCGAAGTATTTCCTGCGCGCTCGCCCAGCCCATTTACCGTGCACTCGATCTGTCTCGCGCCGCCAATTACAACCGCCGCGAGTGAATTGGCAACCGCCATGCCAAGGTCGTTGTGGCAGTGCACCGACCAGACCGCCTTGTCGGAATTGGGCACACGCCCGCGCAAGGTACTAATGAATTCGCCGAATTGCTGCGGTACCGCATAGCCGACGGTGTCCGGAATATTTATGGTCGTAGCACCCTCCACTATTACCGCCTCCAGGACGCGACAGAGAAAATCGAGCTCGGACCTGCTCGCGTCTTCGGGCGAGAACTCAATGTCGGGGCAGTGCTTACGCGCATAGCGGACTGCGTTCTTGGCGTCCTCGAGCACCTGGTCCGGTGTCATCCGCAACTTCTTCTCCATGTGGAGGGCGCTGGTGGCGATAAACGTATGGATTCGCCAGGATCTGGCGCCCTTCAACGCATCGATGCCGCGACCGATGTCACGATCGTTGGCGCGGCACAGCCCCGCAACCGTGGATTCGCGGATTGCATTGGCCACTGCCCGCACGGCCTCGAAATCACCGTTCGAGGCCGCTGGAAATCCGGCCTCGATCACATCCACGCGCATGCGCTCAAGCTGCCGCGCAATCCGTATCTTCTCCTCCCGGGTCATGGATGCGCCAGGGCTCTGTTCTCCGTCGCGCATCGTGGTATCGAATATGATCAGCCGGTCTTTCATTTCGCACTCCATTGGCTATGGATGGACTCACTCCGCAGTGGCCTCGCCTTGGCCTGCTGCGCTCAGGTACTGCCGAATTGGGAAATTGGATATTTAGCGCGCGACGCGCAGCAGCGGACCCACAGGAAGCAGGTCGCCGATGAGACAGGTCAGATAGTGGCTATCGCAGAGCATGCACCGGAATATATCGGGTTTCCCCCACTGATGCAACCGCCGGCAGACACTGCTCAGGTCCGCCCTTGCTTCCGCGATCGCCGCCACTTTACCAGCCAGACCGCATACCCGGAAAAAGAATAGGTGACGAAAAGCAGAAACAATATCATCGGCGGATTACTAGATATGAGAATCATCGCGAACGCAACCAGCAGTACCGCCCAAAACGGTACGCTCCTGCGCAGGTTGATGTCCTTGAAACTGTAAAAGGGAACATTGCTCACCATCGTAATACCTGCAAACAGCGTAAAGGCGGCGGCAATGCCGCGGATGATTTCGGCGCGTTGTATGCCAAAATCATTTATTACCCAGACTAGCCCGGCACAGAGGGCCGCCGCGGCCGGGCTCGGAAGTCCTTGAAAATAGCGCTTGTCGACCACATTGATGTTGGTGTTGAACCGCGCCAGCCTCAACGCGGCGCCGAGACAGAAGACGAACGCCGAGATCCAGCCGAAACGGCCCAGATCCTTCAGCGTCCACTCGTACATGATGAGTGCGGGCGCGGCACCGAAGCAGACCATATCCGAAAGGGAATCGTACTCCGCGCCAAAGGCGCTCTGCGTACGCGTCAGCCTTGCCACCCGCCCGTCGAGGCCGTCGAGCACCATCGCGACAAAGATCGCCACCGCCGCCTGCTCAAAGCGCTGGTTCATCGCCTGGACGATGGCGTAGAAACCCGCAAACAATGCCGCAGTTGTAAACAGGTTAGGCAGTAGATAGATCCCTCGGCGGCGGATCTCCGCATTGAGCAACGGCCTATGTGGCTTATCGAAATCGGGCATCAGGATGCCTTGCTCAATAAACGAATCTACAGAAGTGCCAGAATACTACTGCCGCCCTGAACCTTGTCGCCAAGAGCGGCTTTGACGCGTGCCGAAAGTGGCAAATAGACATCAACACGCGATCCGAAACGTATAAAGCCGAAGCGCCCGCCCCGCAAGAGTCGGTCGCCGGGCTTGACGTGGCAAATGATTCGCCGCGCGATGAGCCCTGCGATCTGCACGCACGTCACATCAGCGCCGCTTGTTGTCTTCAGCCAAAGGGCATTGCGCTCGTTTTCGAGCGAAGCCTTGTCAAGTGCAGCATTTAGAAACTTGCCCGTGTTATACCAAGCCTGCCTAACCTCACCGTCGACCGGCGAGCGGTTTGAATGGACATTGAACACGTTCATGAACACGCTTACCTTGATCGCATCGCGCTCCAGATACGGATCTCGCGTGGTCTCTACCACCACGATGCGCCCATCGGCCGGAGAAACCACCGTACGTTCGTCGCCGGGAATGCTGCGGGCCGGATCGCGAAAGAACTGCAGAATGAATAGGGCCGCGAGCCAGATCGGCGCGGACCACCACCCCGCCAGCCACTGAACAACGATCGCAGCGATAACGGCAGCGCCCAGAAACGGCCAGCCCTCGCGAGCAACAATGGGATGAGGGTAGCTCACTCGCGAACGGAAATCTCGAATCTGCGTTGGAAATGCGAAGCGCCAGCCCGTGCGCGTCGCCTCTGCGTTCCAGTCCTCGTCAATTCTTCGACTGATCGACCAACCGGTTCTTCCTGATCCAGGGCATCATGTCGCGAAGCTTGGCACCAACCGTTTCGATCGGATGCTGAGCCGTCATTCGCCGCCGTGACAGCAGCATAGGCGCACCGGCCCTGTTCTCCAGGATGAAATCCTTTGCATACTCACCCGACTGTATTCGGGCCAGCGCTTCGCGCATTGCCCATCTTGTCTCCTCCGTGATGATCTTCGGGCCTGTCAGATATTCACCGTATTCCGCATTGTTCGAGACCGAGTAGTTCATCGTACCGATGCCACCCTCATACATGAGGTCCACGATCAGCTTCAGCTCGTGCAAGCACTCGAAGTAAGCCATTTCGGGCGCATATCCTGCTTCGACGAGCGTTTCGAAGCCGGCCTTGACCAGTTCAACGCATCCGCCACACAGGACGGCCTGTTCGCCGAACAGATCGGTTTCAGTTTCCTCGCGGAATGTGGTCTCTATCACACCGGCCTTGCCACCGCCAATCGCTGCAGCATAGGAAAGCGCCATATCGCGCGCCTTCTTGCTCTGATCCTGATGAACCGCAATCAACATCGGTACCCCACCGCCGCCAACGTAGGTCGAACGCACCGTATGCCCCGGAGCCTTTGGCGCCACCATCACCACGTCCAGATCCGTACGCGGCACGACCTGCCCATAGTGAATATTGAAACCGTGGGCAAAGCCAAGCGTCGCGTTCTTCTTCAAGTTTGGCGCCACCTCGCTGGCGTAAACGGCAGCGATATGTTCGTCGGGCATCAACATCATCACCAGATCCGCGCCTTTCGCCGCGTCGGCGATTTCCTTGACGGTGAGCCCCGCTTTCTTCGCCTTGTCCCACGACGTGCCGCCGCGCCGGAGGCCGACTGTGACCTTGACTCCCGATTCGTTCAGGTTCAGAGCATGGGCGTGACCCTGAGAACCGTAGCCGGCGATGGCGACCTTGCGGCCCTTGACGAGCGACAAATCCGCATCCTTATCGTAATAAACCTTCATGACTTCCTCTCTTGTGTTGGGGGAGGCGACGAGCGGGCGTCGTAGGCGGGTCCGGCACGTCAGCCGGGACGGAACCTACTCCACCCTCCTCGCACTTCCCTAAGCCCTAAGCACCCGTTCGCCGCGCGATATCCCCGATGCTCCCGTACGCACGGTCTCCAGGATCACGCTCCTCTCTATCGCCTGGATGAACGCATCCAACTTCGCGCCGGTACCGGTCAGTTCAATCGTGTAGGTATGCTCAGTTACGTCCAGTATGCGTCCGCGGAAGATATCGGCCATCCTCTTGAGTTCGTCGCGGTCCTTGCCGACCGCACGCACCTTGATCAGCATGAGTTCCCGTTCTATGTGCGACGATTCGGACAGGTCCACAACCTTGACCACTTCGATCAGTTTGTTCAACTGCTTGGTAATCTGCTCGATCACATCGTCAGAGCCCGTAGTGACGATAGTCATTCTCGACAGGGATGGATCCTCGGTCGGTGCGACCGTTAGTGATTCGATGTTGTAACCTCGCGCCGAAAACAGACCGGAAACGCGCGACAGGGCGCCGGACTCGTTTTCCAGCAGGATCGAAATGATATGCCGCATGACTCTTGTCTCGTCGCTCAGGATCGAATAAGGACTAGGTGCGATGGAAGATGGTGCATTCATAGTTGCGGCTGAGGGCGGGCGATACGGTTCTGCCTCACAGCTCCTCTGCCAGAATCATTTCCGAAATGCCCATGCCACCCGGGACCATCGGAAACACGTTCTCACTCTGGTCGGTAATGAAGTCCAGAAAGACTAATTCGTCCTTGCGCTTGAACGCGTCTTTCAGCGCGGGCTCTACGTCGGCAGGGTTCTCGATCCGAATGCCGGAATGTCCATAACTCTGGACCAGCGCCACGAAATCGGGCAGCGCATCCATATACGACTCCGAATACCGGTTGCCGTGAAAAAATTGCTGCCACTGGCGCACCATGCCCATGTAACGGTTATTCAGACATACGATCTTGATCGGCAGTCGGTACTGTTTGCAGGTAGACAGTTCCTGTAGACACATTTGGAACGAGGCTTCACCCGTAACGCAGGTCACCGTTGCTTTGGGATTAGCGATCTGAGCTCCCATCGCCGCGGGCAGTCCGAACCCCATGGTGCCCAAGCCGCCAGAATTGATCCATCTGCGCGGCTTGTCGAATTTGTAAAACTGCGCAGTCCACATCTGGTGCTGGCCGACGTCCGAAACGATAATCGCATCCCCTTTCGTCACTTCATAGAGTTTTTCCACCACGAACTGGGGTTTGATGATTTTGCTCGCCCGGTCGTAGCGAAGGCAATCCTTCGCCTTCCACAATTCGATCTGCGCCCACCATGCCTTGAGCGCCTTCGCGTCGTGCTTTTCACGGTTTGTTTCTAGGACCTTCACGAGATCGCCGAGGACCTCCCGAACGTTGCCAACGATCGGCACGTCTACCTTGACGCGCTTGGAAATAGAGGACGGATCGATATCGATGTGAATGATCTTCCGTGGGACCTCGCCAAAATGCTGGGGGTTGCCGATTACGCGGTCGTCGAATCGTGCCCCCACCGCAAGCAGCACGTCGCAGTGCTGCATGGCCATATTGGCCTGATAGGTGCCGTGCATGCCGAGCATACCGAGGAAATGCGCGTCCGATCCAGGAAATCCGCCCAAGCCCATGAGCGTATTGGTACACGGATACCCGAGCATTTTCACAAGCTTGGTTAGCTGCGCTGCCGCCTCTGAGAGGATCACGCCGCCACCGGTGTAGATCATGGGGCGTTTGGCTTCGAGCAGGAGTTGCGCGGCCTTCTTGATCTGCCCCGGGTGCCCCTTAATGACAGGGTTGTACGAACGCATACTGATTGACTCGGGAAACTCGAACTTGCAGCTCGCCGCCGTGACATCTTTCGGAATGTCGATCAAAACCGGACCAGGGCGGCCGCTACGCGCAATATGAAACGCCTTCTTGACCGCCGAAGCCAGCTCCCGAACGTCCTTGACCAAAATGTTGTGCTTCACACAGGGCCTGGTAATTCCGACGGCGTCGACCTCCTGAAATGCATCCTGACCAATGGCATGCGTCGGCACCTGACCCGTGATGATCACCATCGGGATCGAATCCATGTACGCAGTGGCGATTCCGGTTACGGCGTTGGTCACCCCTGGACCCGACGTGACAAGACACACCCCGGTCTTGTTGCTTGCCCGGGAGTAGCCGTCGGCAGCGTGGGACGCACCCTGCTCGTGCCGAACCAGGATGTGCTTGACCTTGTCCTGCTTGAACAGCGCATCGTAGATGAACAGCACCGCGCCACCCGGATAGCCGAAGACGCACTCCACACCTTCTTCCTGCAAGCAGCGTATAAGAATCTCTGCGCCTGATAGTTCCATGCTCGATTTCTGCACCGCAATAAATGTGACGACGGAAAACTTTGCAGCGTAATTGTTAGCATTTGATTGGTCAAGTATTTTGACTCAATATTTTCTCGCCACAGCCGCTGGTATCTGGGCGATTTTGGTAACATTCGAGGCGACGCTCCGCAATTGGAAAACTGACGGATAACGGACCCGATGAACTGCAGGTGCGGCTGGCCCGCGGTATTCCAAGCCCCTCGCGCGCACGGGCGGCAACAAATTTTTCGAAGCCAATGAGGAAACACGTTTGGCATCCCGCACGGAACTGTCGGACTTTCTTTCCGGCGTAGAGCGGCGCGCGTTCAAGCAAGCGGTATTCGCAGTGCGCGACGAGGAGGTTGCGCTGGACATTGTGCAAGACAGCATGCTTAAGCTCGCCGAACGATATGGCGGCAAGCCGGTCGCGGAGCTGCCAATGCTGTTCCAACGTATCCTCCAGAATACGATAAGAGATTACTATCGGCGGCAGAAGGTCCGTTTCCGCTGGACAACCTTACTGTCGACGCTCTCCCAAGACCACGGCGCAGAGGGGTTCGACGCGCTGGAAACGTTGGAAAACGAAGACACTTCCAGCTTGGGGGTGGGCCCCGCAGAGCGAGTGCAAACTTTTCAACTTATTGAAATTATTGAAAAAGAACTCGCACACCTGCCGCCGCGTCAACGGGAAGCCTTCTTGCTGCGTTATTGGGAGGATTTGGACGTTGCCGAAGCGGCCGCGGTTATGGGCTGTTCGCAAGGCAGCGTGAAGACACATTGCTCGCGCGCTGCACATGCCCTTGCGACCGCACTGCGGACGAAGGGAATCGAACTATGAACGAGCATCGTTTTGGTTACCGGGTCCGGCAATACCTTGACCAAGATCTGACTCTGGACCCAGAAAAGCTCGCGCGGCTCAAAGCCGCGCGCGAATGGGCGATCGGTCGCCAACGGGTCGCGGAGCCAAACGCAGCATTTGCTTGGGCTGCCGATCTGACCGGAAGCCTGCGCTACGACTCGGGACTGCTGTTTTCGCGCATCCTCCTGCCAGCGGCGATACTCCTGACTGGCGTAGCCGCCATTTACACGTGGCACCAGGCTCAAACGGTGCAGGAACTCGTGGAAATCGATACCCGGGTATTGGCCAGTGATCTGCCAATTGACGCGTATCTAGACCAGGGATTTGACGTATGGCTAAAGCGCTCCTCGCAATAGCCCTATCGTTAATTTTTGCCTCGTCCTCGGTCCTTGCCGCTGGGCCGAAAAAGAAGCAACCGTCTTGGGACGAACTCAGTCGCGAACAGCAGCAGGTTCTCGCTCCTCTCGCGCCAGACTGGAACAATTTCAGCGCGAGACGCAAACGCAAATGGCTTGGTATCGCAGAACGATACCCTGTGATGGAACCGTTGGAACAGGCCAAGGTGCAGCGGAAAATGCGACCATGGTCGAAGCTCACGCCCGAACAACGACGCGCAGCTCGGAAACGCTTCAAGAAACTGCAAGAGCTTGCTACGCAAAAACAACAGTCCCTGAGCGAAAAGTGGGAGGAATACCGGCGGATTCCTGAAGCGGAGCGCAAACAGTTCGAAGCCGCAGGCAAGGCGCCCAAGAAAGTGCGGGAAAGCTCGAAACGCCGGCCAAAGAAGAAAGCGCGCACGCGCGCGTCTGCGCCACCCACGTCGGCATCGACATCCGCAACGACGGAATGAAGGCTGGCATGGATGGTGGCGTGACTACGCAGATGAAGCAGTCACCTGCCGCACCTAGCATCGCACGGCGCCTCGCATCGATGCTCTACGAGTCGCTGCTGGCGTTCGCGATCGTTTTTTTTGCGGGATTGATCTTCCTTGGTGTCGTCGGCGCAAGCGCAGTGAGCGAACCTCTTTCCGGCCATTTCCGTACTCTGTTCCAGATCTATCTTGTTGCCACCCTTGGAATATATTTTGTCTGGTGCTGGCACCGGGGCGGCCAGACGCTACCCATGAAGACCTGGAAGCTCAAGCTGACCAACGGGGGCGATGGCCCCGTTTCCGTCCGCCAAGCTACTGCGCGCTACCTACTCGCGTGCCTCTCAATCGCATTCGCCGGCGCCGGGCTTGTCTGGGCCGTTTTCGATCGCGACCGGCAGTTCCTGCACGACCGCTTAGCAGGCACCCGGATTGTCAGTAGCGACAGCGGAACCAACGCCACATCTGCCCCCTCCAGGAATGTAGTCGGCTGACCTTTCCCGCTATCGCCGTTCAGTCCACCACATCATCAAGGTAGCCGCGGCCAAAAACACCATGCTCGGTAAGAGCGCCGACAGCGGAGGTGACCAGTTCTGCAACAGCCCCAAATGCGAAAACAGGCTATTCAGCATGTGAAAGAAGATACCCAGCATTATTCCGGAGAACACCTTGGCGCCAACGCTTCCCGAGCGAGTGTGAATGTAGGCAAACGGCAATGCGAGTGCCATCATGACCAGCACCGCGAAGGGGTACACGAGCTTCTTCCACATCGCGATTTCGTAGCGCTCGGTCCGCTGGCGATTTTCGGACAGGTGCTGGGTGTATTGGTAAAGATTCCATGCCGACATTCGTTCCGGCGTTACGAATAGCACCGACAGGATTTCCGGGGTCAGAACCGACGGCCACGCAATTTGATCGAGATGTTGGACGCTCGAGCCGTCACCGGAAAACTGCGTACGCACTACTTTATGCATGCGCCACAGCCCCTCCTTCGCGTACTCGCCCCGCTCCGCAGAACTGATCGAGACCAGCCTGTAGTCGCCGTCAAACTCGTAGATGCGGATCCCCAAGAGCGTGGTGTCGGGCAGCACCTCGCGCACGTTTACAAATCGCCGCTCATCCTTTACCCAAAAGCCGCTACGAAACTCCTGCGCTATTACCGTACTGGTCGCGCGCAGCTTGAGTTCTTGCGCGGTGCGCTCGCTTACCGGGCTTAGAAATTCTCCGACGGCGTAGGTCAGAACCAGGAACACGATACCGATCCGCCCGAGCGTTAGCGCAGCCTGCGCTGGCGACAGGCCCGAGCCGCGCATCACGGTGTACTCGGAATTCGCTGCCAGGTGTGCTAGCGCGTAGAGGGTGCCAATCAGAACGGCGATCGGAAACAGTTCGTACACATGGCTCGGAACCGACAACAGCACATACAGCAACGCGTGCTGCAACCGGTAGTTCCCCTTGCCAAGGTCGCCCAATTCGTGAATCAGATCAAAAAAAGCAAACAGTGCGAGGAACGCTACGAACACGAACAGCGTCGCACCATAAATTTCTCGGGCGAGGTAACGCCGGATCGTAATCATCATCGTCTTGCAGCTCCCGATCCCACGCGCAAGCGACGCCAGAACAATAGTAGGAGCAGGACCAACATGGCGGCGTGCACGATCCACCAACCTGTCCCGAATTCCAGCCTACCGGAGGAGACCCACGCTTGTGCGATGGAAACCGTGTTGCTGTAGACCATGTATGTAAGCAGCGCAAATACCAAGTTAACCGAACGACTCGCGCGGGGATTTACAAACGACAGCGGAATCGCCAGCAGAGCAAGTATCAGCGCCGACGTAGGCAAACTGATGCGCCAAAGCAACTCGGCCAGACTGGCATTGCTACGATTTTCGATCAGCGCCGCCGTTGACATCGATTTCGTTGAAACCTGCTGCGCACGCGCCTCCTTCGTCTCCACGCGCATGGCATAGCGCTCGAATGTCATTACCCTGTACGCGGCGGTACCGGGAACCCCCTCGTAGCGTCGGCCATTAAGGAGCACAACGAACTGATCGCCGTTGACGGCCGTTTCCTTGAATCCGCTCTTGCTGACCAGTATCCCGGTACGTCCATGGTGCACCTGCGAAATAAACACGTTCTGGACCCTGTTCAATTCTCCCGCTATCTCCTCGACAAAGAATATTCGGTCTGCGTTGCCTGCCTCACGAAATACGCCAGGGGCGACGCGGGAAAGTTCATCGCGGTTTTCCATGCGCCGGCGGAACTCCTCGCTCTTGTCCACGGCCCACGGCGACAGGAACAACGACAGCACACCGATCAATGCCACGAGCGGCAGCGCAAATGTCAGCACGGGCTTCACCCAAGCGATCAGAGATTGGCCAGCACTGAACCAAATTACCATTTCCGAATCGCGGTAACTTCGCGAAAGCGCCATTAGTACGGTGACAAACAAGGTCAGTGAAAGCAGCACCGGAAGATAGTTGAGGGCAGAAAATCCGAGCAGTGCAAGCACACCCTCTGAGACAACTTTGCCGCTCGCTGCCTGGCCCAGTAGGCGAATTAGTTGCGTCGTGAGCGTAACGGCAAACAAGGTCGCAAAAACGGCCAGCGCCAGACTGCCGAATTCACGTAACAAGGCACGCTTAAAGATCACGGGCGCGGAAGATGTGGCAGTAGAAACTCGGAAAATTCCGCAGTACTACACGCAACATGTACGGCGGAGCTGCTTTGACTTGGCCGGATCAATACGGGGATAATTCCGGCGCTCACCCTCTTTATACTCAATCCGAGGTCATAGTGGAATTTAGCACAAAAGTCACAGCGCCAGAAAAGCTCGTCTGCGCCTGCGTCGCCGTGGCGGTGTTCGAGTCCCAGAAGCTGTCCGCTGCCGCCCGATCGCTGGATCGCGCGGCAGGAGGAATTATCCACGCGCTCCTAAGTTCAGGCGACATGGATGGCAAGGTGGGAACGACCCGCCTTCTCTACCATCTGCCCGGCGTTGCGGCCGAGCGCGTGTTGCTTGTCGGCATGGGCAAGGCCCCAAAGGTCAGTCCCAAGGATTACCGCGAAGCAGCCCGTGCTGGCGTAGCTGCAATACTCGATACGGGTATTACCGAGCTTTGTTCGTACCTGGCCGGCGTTTCCGTCCCCGGTCGCGACATGGCCTGGAAGGCGCGGCAGTTCGGGCTGGTGGCAGCGGACGCCGTTTATCAGTTTGAGGGCATGAAAAGCAAGAAGTCCGCCCCGCGGGCGCTCGCACGTATCGTGGCCGGGATTGCATCACGAATGGAGGCGCCACAGGCGGAGCGCGGGCAATTCCAAGCTAGCGCAATCGGAGCAGGCGTGGCCTTGGCACGCGATCTTGGCAACCTGCCTGGAAACGTGTGCACGCCATCCTATCTGGCCGAGCAGGCGGTCACGCTCGCCAAGCCGTGGAAGCTGGGCGTCCAAGTCCTGGAACGCGCCGAAATGGAAAAACTCGGCATGCGCGCGCTGCTCTCCGTCGCCAAAGGTTCACAGCAGCAGCCGAAATTCATAGTACTTCACTACCTAGGGGCGCCGAAAAACGAACGTCCAGTCGTTCTGGTAGGCAAAGGCGTAACCTTTGACTCGGGCGGCATCTCGCTCAAGCCGGGAGCCGAAATGGACGAGATGAAGTTCGATATGTGCGGTGCGGCGAGTGTGCTCGGTGCGTTGCGCGCGGCAAGTCAATTGAAGCTCAAGCTCAACGTCATTGGTCTGATTCCGGCCACGGAAAACATGCCCAGCGGCTCCGCCAGCAAGCCTGGAGACATCGTTACGTCGATGTCAGGCCAGACCATCGAGATACTGAACACGGACGCGGAAGGTCGCCTCATACTCTGTGATGCTCTCACCTACGCCGAACGCTTCGAGCCACAGGCAGTCGTCGACATCGCGACGCTGACGGGAGCGTGCGTAATCGCGCTCGGGCACGTTTGCTCTGGTCTGTATGCCAACAAGCCGGCGCTCGCCCGCGAGTTACTCAGCGCCGGTGACGAAGCATGGGACCGCGTATGGCACATGCCGCTTTGGGACGATTATCAGGAACAGCTCAAGAGCAACTTCGCCGACCTCGCCAACATCGGCGGCCGTCCCGCAGGCAGTGTCACCGCAGCCTGCTTCCTGTCACGATTCGCGACAAAATATGACTGGGCGCATCTGGACATTGCAGGCACGGCATGGCGTTCAGGGAAGGACAAGGGATCGACCGGACGCCCGGTTCCGCTGCTGGTCGGTTTTCTGATGAAGCGTGCGCGCCGTGGCTAAGCACAGGCAGAATAGCCTTGCCCCTGCCGGAAATGCGACGGAACGAATCTGATGACCCGCATCGATTTCTACTCGAATGCCGAACCCAAGCTGCGGATCGCGTGCCAGCTTGCGGCAAAGGCGGTGCAGCGGTCATTTCGGGTACTAATATTGGCACCGGAAGAAGAAATCGCTCGCGCCGTCGACAAGATGCTCTGGACTTTCCCTGCGACAGGATTTCTGCCCCACTGCATGGTTTCCGACCGGCTCGCGGCGGAAACGCCGGTCCTTATCGCGCGGAACTGTGAAGCACTGCCCCACGATCAGGTATTGCTCAATTTGGCATCCGATGCGCCAGTGCCGTTTACCCGTTTCCAGCGACTGATCGAACTGGTGGCAAGCGACGAGGCGGATAAGAACGCGGGACGCGTTCGATTTCGGTTCTACCGAGACCGAGGGTACGAGATTCATCACCATGATCTCGGAAGGCTTCGCTCGTGACCGAATCCGACAAACTGCTTGCCAAGGCCGACGCACTGCTCGCGCGAGGGCGCACTTCAGTCGCCGTTCCGAGACCGCCGACCGACTACCCGGTGCTCACTGAGGTTGTGAAGGCGCCGACCAGGCAAACCACAACACCGCAGCAGGGAACTCCACCCAATGTCCAGGTTCCTCTGTCGGAGCTGCGCGCTGGCGCAGCGTTGAAGGAAACTGCGGTCCCGGATTCGCGCCCTCCCTCCCGGACAATCGCCGCCCAAGCGCCGGAGGCGGTCGACGCCTCACTCGCGCAAATCGATCCCGCCGGTGAATTCCCGAATCTGTCCTGGACCGAACCGGCGCAGCCCCCGTCCGACACATCCATGCGCGCACTCGAAGAGCGCGTGTATTTGCGCGTGCTCGGTACTGTCGAGCCTTACGTTGGCACATTCATCGAGCAACCGCTGCAACTTCGACTCGAGGAACTGGCGCGGAGACTGGCGGCTGGTATCGCCCAAGACGCACGCGACGAGATTCTGATGCTCGTGCGCGAGGCGGTGCGAAGCGCGGTCGCACGCGAGCTGGAAACGCGGCGCGACGAATGATCAGGCCGCTGCGGATTCCCGATCCCTTATAATTGACACCCTCGCGCGCCCCTTCCGGCGCGTTCGCGTCACACGTCTGTCCCCATGGAACTCGAAAAGAGCTTCGACCCCCGAGCGATAGAGAGCCGCTGGTACCCGATCTGGGAATCGCGCGGTTACTTCGCCCATTCTGCGGACCGGAGCAAGCCCGCCTTTTGTATCCAACTTCCACCGCCCAATGTCACTGGCACGCTGCACATGGGCCATGCCTTCCAGCAGACGTTGATGGATGCGCTGGTCCGCTATCACCGCATGCGCGGCGACAATACGAACTGGGTGGCCGGCACCGATCACGCGGGCATCGCCACTCAGATTGTGGTCGAGCGCCAGCTTCAGGCCGAGGGTCGGAGCCGGGATGAGCTCGGGCGCAAGGAGTTTGTCGAGCGCGTGTGGGAGTGGAAACAGGAATCGGGATCGACGATTACCCGCCAAATGCGCCGCCTAGGCACATCGTGCAACTGGAACTACGCGGATGCCGAGCGCCAAAACGCCGGATATTTCACGATGGACCCGAGAATGTCGCGCGCGGTAGCCGAGGTATTCGTGCGCCTTTACGAAGACGGCCTCGTCTACCGGGGCAAACGCCTGGTGAACTGGGATCCGGTTCTTGGTACGGCAGTCTCCGATCTGGAAGTCGATAGCGAGGAGGAAGACGGCAACATTTGGGAAATTCGCTATCCCCTTGAGGACGGCAACGGTTCCGTCGTGGTCGCAACCACGCGCCCTGAAACGATGCTCGGTGACACTGCGGTTGCCGTCAATCCCAGGGACGAGCGCTATGCGGCACTTGTGGGCAAGAACGTTTCGTTGCCGCTGACGGGCCGGACCATCCCCGTGATGGCGGACGAATACGTCGATCCCGCGTTCGGAACGGGGTGCGTAAAGATCACGCCGGCGCACGATTTCAACGACTGGCAGATCGGACGGCGCCACGGCCTGGCACAAATCAACATCCTTACGCTCACGGCCACAATCAACGACAACGCGCCGAGAGCTTATCGCGGCCTGGACCGCTTCGAGGCCCGCAAGCGCGTGCTCGCGGACTTAAAGACGCAGGGACTGCTGGTATCCGAAAAGCCGTACAAGCTTCGCGTGCCACGCTCCGGACGCACGGGAGTGATCGTCGAGCCGATGCTCACTGACCAGTGGTTCGTCAAGATGGAAGGTCTGGCGCGATCGGGCCTCGATGCGGTCGCCAATGGCAGAGTAAGGTTCTATCCGGACCATTGGACCACGACCTACAACCACTGGCTGGAGGGTATCCAGGACTGGTGTATCTCACGCCAGCTCTGGTGGGGCCACCAAATTCCCGCCTGGTACGACGACGCTGGCAATGTCTACGTCGCGCGAAGCGAAGGCGAGGCCAGAGAGCAGGCCACGGCGAAAGGAGTTTCGGGTGCGCTAAGGCGCGACGAGGACGTACTGGACACGTGGTTCTCATCGGCGCTGGTGCCCTTCACTTCCCTTGGCTGGCCGGAAGGGACTCAGGACCTGGAGACCTTTCTTCCCTCTACTGTGCTGGTCACCGGTTTCGACATCATTTTCTTCTGGGTCGCCCGGATGATCATGATGACCCTGCATTTCACCGGCAAAGTGCCCTTCCGCGACGTCTATATCAACGCGCTCGTTCGCGACGCGGAAGGGCAGAAGATGTCCAAGTCCAAGGGCAACACGCTCGATCCGCTCGATCTGATCGACGGTATCTCAATCGACGCGCTGATTGAGAAATCCACGCAAGGTCTGCTGCGTGCCGAACACAAGCAAAAGGCCCAGAAATACGTGCGACAGCACTATCCAAACGGCATCCCTTCGTTTGGCGCGGACGCATTGCGTTTCACTTTTGCCTCGCTCGCAAGCTTTGCGCGCACGCTCAACTTCGACCTTGGCCGGTGCGAAGGCTACCGTAATTTCTGCAACAAGCTCTGGAATGCCACGCGCTTCGTGATGATGAACTGCGAGGGTAAGGATTGCGGGCTCGACGACTCGAAGTCTATCGAATTATCGGCAGCGGACCGTTGGATCGTAAGCCTTCTGCAGCGCGCCGAGGCCGAAGTGGAGAGAGGTTTTGCCGACTACCGCTTCGATCACATCGCAGGCGGAATCTACAAGTTCGTGTGGGACGAGTACTGCGACTGGTATGTCGAGTTTGCAAAAGTGCAGCTTGCCTCGGGCAATGACGCGCAACAGCGAGGCACCCGACGAACCCTGGTGCGAGTGCTCGAGAGCGTGCTTCGACTAGCGCATCCGATTGTTCCCTATATCACCGAAGAACTCTGGCAGCCGATATCTGTCCTCGCGGGCCGGCGCAAGCCCGCTGAAGAAGCGAGCATCATGGTGCAGACCTACCCGCGTTCTCAACCCGAGCGCATCGACGAGGCGGCCGAGAGCAATATCCTGCGTTTGAAGGCAATGATCGAACAGGTACGTGCCTTGCGGGGCGAGATGGGGCTGTCTCCCGCGCAACGCATCCCGTTACTCGTGATCGGTGACAAGAGCGTGGTTGACGAGTCCTTCCCTTACATGAAGGCGCTTGCCAAACTGTCCGAGGCCACCATGGTCACTGCGTTCCCCGACACAGACGCCCCGGTAGCTGTGGCCGGGGATACCCGCATGATGTTGCATATCGAAGTGGACCACAACGCGGAACGCGAGCGGCTACGAAAGGAAATCGCGCGCCTGGAGTCCGAACTGGCCAAGGCGACCGGGAAACTCGCAAACCCGAAATTCGTCGAACGCGCTCCTGCGACGGTGGTTTCGCAGGAGCGTGAGCGCATTGCCGCATTTGGCGCAATGCTCGATAAGCTCAAGCCTCGGCTTGCCAGCCTCGATGCGCGACACTAAGGCGCCACTCCCCGGCTTGACCTTGACACGGCATGGGTCCTGCGCTTGCCAAGAGAGCGATACGACCCCGCGCAATGTTCGTCGGCGGCGCAGACAATCATCGGGTTGCCGCCCCAGGGCCTGAATACCGGCAAGCAGCAAGTCGCGGAGGCCGAAACGAAACATCCCCTCTGGCAAAACGAACTTCTCAGGGACCTCCGCGTGTCCCTTCCCTCCTATTATCCCGTTCTTGCATCAGACGCAGCTGGCGCAGTCGCGCCTCCACGCTTGACAGCTGATAGAAATCGCCGTCGCCGCTCTTGCGCGCCAGTTGAAGCTGCTCGATCGCCGCCACAACCGCACCCTTCAGCACGTAGGACTCCGCGAGCGCCTGATGTTGAAGGAGCCTTTTCCCCAATGCCGAAAAGGATTTCGCCCGAAAATCGAAGAGTCGCGCATCGTGCGGGTAGATCTTAAGCAAATCGTCGAGGGCGGCAATCGCCTTCGGATGTTCGCCGAGCGTCTGCAGATAGTCCACTTGCGCATATCGCAGTGGCCGGTAATCCGGGTGGTGCGCGATTGCCGTCATCACGATACGCAGCGCTGCCGTCGTGTCACCGGCTCCCGCCTTGATACGCGCGGCAAGCAGCTCCACTATCGGATGAAATCTGACCATACCGCGAAGTTCGGCGACCGCAGTCTCGGCGCGGGCATATTCGCGCGACCGAGCGAGCGCCGCCGCAAGCCCGTAGCGCGCTGCCGCCTCGTTGGAGAATCGGCGAGTACGGATCTGCTCCTCGAACACGGCGAGCGCATCGCTCGGCGCACCCTGTTCCACGCGGATCTTCGCCCTGACGAGTTGGAATTCCAGGCTGTCAGGTGTTTGTTTGTATGCCGCGTTCTGCGCACGATCTTGCATGTCCGCTATGCGCTCCGAGGTGATCGGATGGGTGCGAAGATACGCCGGTGCATTGTTCTCGTATAGTCGTCCGAACTTCTGCAGCCGCTCGAAAAACCGGTCCATCGCGTGGACATCGAATCCGGATCGTTCAAGGGTCTGAAAACCGACGCGGTCGGCTTCACGCTCGAAATCGCGGCTGTAATCGAGTTGGCTTTGGATGGCGCTCGCGCTAATCGCCGTGAGAGCGCCCTGGGCCACCTGCGGGTTAGCTCGCGCTGCCAGGACTGCGATAACCATTGCTGCCAGTGTCGGCACGGACATCTGTTGCTGTTTCCCAAGCATTCGTGCGATATGGTGCTGCGTCACATGCGCGATCTCGTGCGCTAGCACCGACGCGACCTCGGACTCGCTCTGCGCGGCGACCAAAAGCCCGGTATGCACGCCGACAAATCCCCCCGGCATGGCGAACGCATTGATGGTACTGTCCCGCACCATGAAGAATTCAAAGTCCAGGCGCGCCTCCGGATTCGCTGCCGTTAGACGGTGCCCGATTGAATTGATATAGGCGGTCAGTTCAGGGTCGTCGAGATAGCTCGGATCCCTGAAACGGATATCGCGCATGGCTTCCTCGCCGATCCGGCGTTCCATCTGTGGCGACAAGACCGTTCCGGAGGCATCACCAAGCTCCGGCAGACCCTGCCCGCTGGCAACAGGCAGGGTGACGAACAAGCAAAGAAGGATGAACGCACGACCCATCGTTCCTATGATACCGGCAACGGGCAGCCGGTTCCCCTCAACTGCAAGACGATCTCTTCTGTCGCTTGTCCGGCTCGCATTGGTCCGCTCAAGACCGGGCTGGAAACATTCAACCCTTCATGGCGGACAGAAACCGGGCAGTATGGCCGGATAGCCCGGAACTTGGCAAAATGCGCGTGTCGACGGATGTCGCCACCGCGTGATCGGGAGCAGCAACCGCCGGGTCGCAAGACGACGTTGCGGTCGAAGGACGGCCCGGCCCCGGCTCCCGAGCCGGCCGGACGCGCCCTCGAAGCGCCAGGTTTGAGCCAATTGAGCGACCAGAAAGCTATCGCATGCCAGCACGATTGACGCATTTTGACGACAAGGGCTCGGCGCACATGGTGGACGTCGCCGCCAAAGCGCAAACGCACCGCGTGGCGCGCGCATCGGGAGGCATATGCATGCGCCCTGCGACGCTGAAGATGATCCTCGCTGGAACGGCCAAGAAGGGCGATGTGTTGGGCGTGGCCAGGATCGCGGCAATTCAGGGCGCAAAGCGCACGAGCGACATCATTCCGCTTTGTCATCCCCTTTCGCTGACGCATGTCGCCGCTGAGTTCAAGGTAGATCGGCGCCGCGCGATAGTCACTCTGACGGTAACGGTGGAGACGACAGGACGCACCGGCGTTGAGATGGAGGCTCTCGCCGCGGTAAGCGTCGGCCTGCTGACCATCTACGATATGTGCAAGGCCGTGGACCGCGCGATGACCATCATCGACGTGAAGCTGCTGGAAAAATCGGGTGGCAAGTCCGGGCGCTTCCGCCACCCCGAGGCCTGACGCGCCCACATTCCCGGACCGACGTTCTGCCACGGGCGCGCGGGATACACTTTGTTACCGGAGCCGGACGCGCGACGTGATAGAGTCGCAACGCTACCCTAAGGTCTCCCATGAAGAAGTTCTTCTCCGCAATCATATTGGTCGCGCTGGTTGCTGGCGGCGGATATTTCTATCTGCGCCAACAGGCGTCGGCCACTGCCGGGTATCGGCTCGTCAAGATCGAGCGCGGCCCGATTACCGCAGTGGTTTCATCCACGGGCACCCTGAACGCCGTCATCACCGTTCAGGTCGGCTCGCAGATTTCGGGCCAGATCAAGGAAATACTGGCCGATTTCAACACCGAGGTGAAAAGCGGTCAACTGATAGCGCGAATCGATCCGGAGCAGTTTGAGTCGCGTGTGGCCCAGGTCAGGGCCGATCGCGATGCCGCACGCAGCGCGGTGGAGGTCGCGCGCAGCAACGTTCGAGCGGCAACAGCGGACCGTGCGCGAATCCAGGCGATGCTTGCCGACGCCACCCGTGATCTGGAGCGCAAGCAACTTCTGCTGGCAAAGAATTTCATCACCGCATCGGAGCGCGACAAGGCCCAAACCGTGTTTACAGTCGCCAAAGAGCAAGTGCGCACCGCCGAAGCCCAGATTGCCGTCCAGGAAGCCCAAGTCCGTAATGCCCTATCGGTGGTCAAACAGCGTGAAGCGGCACTCCGGCAAGCGACGATAGACCTTGATCGGACCTACATCCGGGCCCCCGTCGCCGGTACCGTCATTTCGCGAAACGTTGATGCAGGCCAGACCGTCGCGGCCAGCCTTCAGGCACCGACCCTGTTCACCATTGCCAAGGACCTATCGGCAATGCAGGTCGATACCTCGGTCGACGAAGCGGATGTCGGGCGACTACGGGTCGGGCAGCAAGCGACATTCACCGTGGACGCCTTCCCGCGCCGGAATTTCAACGGAAGCATCGTCCAGATCCGCAAGGCGCCCACGATCGTGCAAAACGTCGTCACATACACGGTGGTGATTTCGGCGGAAAACCCGGATCGCTCCCTACTGCCGGGGATGACAGCCAACGTGCGCATCGTCGTAGACCAGCGTGAAAGCGTACTCAAAGTTCCCAATGCGGCGCTGCGCTTCCGTCCTGCTGTCCGGGTTGAATCAGCGCGCGAGGCACCTGTGCCGGATTCCGCCACCAGGCGCCCCGGCGCGCAGGAAGGACAGGCATTCAGACAGCGGATCGTCGCCGAGCTCGGCCTCGATGAGGCCCAAAAAGTAAGGGTCGAGCAGATTCTCGCGGATTCGCGCGCCAAAATGCGGACCTTGGCAGAGATGCAGAATGCTTCGGAGCGCCGCAAACATGCTGAGCGCATACGCGCCGAGTCGCGAAACGAAATCGCCTCCGTGCTTCGCGCCGAACAACGCGCAGGGTTCGAGCGCATCGTCGCGGACCTGTTTGGAGCACGAACCAGCGCCGGCCGCGTCTGGATTATAGATGCCGAAGGTCACCCCAAGCCGGTCGACGTCAGACTGGGCCTCTCCGATGGCAGTTCGAGCGAAATCCAATCGCGCGAACTTGCGGCGGGCCAGGAGGTTATCGTCGGCTTTGCGCAGACGGGCAGACCTGTGCAACCGCAAAGTGGCGCCCCGCGACTGCGATTCTGAATTCCGGCACCGCATGCTGATCCGCACCCGTAACCTGCGAAAGGAGTACTCCCTGGGCACGCACAGAGTCCACGCCCTTCGTGGAGTGTCCACTGAAATCGACGCGGGTGAATTCGTCGCAGTCATGGGACCGTCGGGTTCGGGGAAATCCACGTTCATGAATCTGCTCGGCTGCCTGGACGTGCCGACCTCCGGTGATTATGAACTCGCCGGAGACCCGGTCGAGCACCGCGCTCCCGACGAACTCGCTGCAATCCGTAACCGTCGCATCGGCTTCGTATTCCAGGGCTTCAATCTGCTTGGGCGCGCAAATGCGATGGAAAACGTCGAATTGCCGTTGATCTACGCTGGTGTTGCGTCGGCCGAGAGGCACCGCCGGGCGCGAGCCAAGATTGAACAGGTGGGTCTTGCCGAGCGCGGGCACCACCTTCCCTCCCAGCTCTCGGGGGGCCAACAGCAGCGCGTTGCGATTGCTCGAGCCTTGGTAACCGACCCCGTGCTACTGCTCGCCGACGAACCCACGGGCGCGCTGGACTCGCGCACGAGTCTGGAAATCCTGGCGCTGTTCCAGGAGTTGAACAGCCAAGGCATTACTGTGGTGCTGGTAACCCATGAGCGTGACATTGCGCAGTTCGCACGCCGCATCATCAGTTTCCGCGACGGAATTGTCGCGGATGATCGAGCAAACCCGGCGCCGGGCAACGCGCAGCGCATGCTCGGAGAATACGCGGCATGAATCTCTGGCTCACCATTCGCGTTGCGCTTCGAGCGTTGGCCGCGAACCGGCTTCGCTCCAGCTTGACCATGCTCGGGATCATTATCGGTGTCGGAGCCGTGATCACCATGATTGCTGTGGGTACTGGAGCGCAGGCACGCGTCGAGGATCAAATCAACAGTCTTGGCTCCAACCTGATCATTATCGTATCCGGCTCGGTGACCTCGGGGGGCGCGCGGATGGGATCCGGGACGAGCCTCACGATATCGGAGGACGATGCGCAAGTCGTAATGCGTGAGATCCCCGAAGTAATCGCCGCACCGGCGCTGCGCGGCGGCGTCCAAATCGTCGCCGGAAATACCAACTGGTCGACGGGAATGTTCGGAGTCACACCCGAATACCCCGAAGTACGACAATGGAGCATTGTGTCCGGGCGCGGCTTCGACGCCGGCGACATGAGCGGCGCGGCCAAGGTCGCCGTGCTGGGACAGACCGTGGCGAATTCGCTGTTCGGCGACACCGACCCGCTTGATCAGGTCATCCGCATCCGTAAGGTTCCATTTAGAGTCATAGGCGTGCTCGAACGCAAAGGCCAGAGCCTGTTCGGCCAGGACCAGGATGACGTCATTTTGGTACCTCTGACGAGCGCAAGAAAGCGCGTGTTGGGTGGCCTGCACGCCAAACAGCGAGCCGTGAATACGATCTGGGTGAAAGTCCGGCAGGGATACGATATGAAAGCCGCCGAGGATCAGATTCGCGACGTTCTGCGCCAGCGGCACCGGCTGCAGCAGGGCCAAGGCGACGATTTCTACCTGCGTAACCTCTCCGAGGTTCTTCAGGCCCGGGAAGCCTCTTCGAGGATACTCACACTGCTGCTGGCGGCGGTCGCCTCTGTATCGCTGGTGGTCGGCGGCATTGGCATTATGAACATCATGCTGGTTTCGGTTACCGAACGCACTCGGGAGATCGGCTTACGAATGGCAGTGGGCGCCCGCGGCCGCGACATCCTCACGCAATTCCTGGTCGAAGCGGTGACTCTTTCGCTCGTAGGCGGGATCGTCGGCATTCTGCTTGGCGCCGGAGGATCGCTTGCCATTGGCCATTTCGCCGAGTGGCGTACCGAGCTTACCGCTTCCTCGATCGTTCTTGCGACGGGATTCGCCGCAGTCGTCGGCGTCTTCTTCGGCTATTATCCCGCACGACAAGCCGCCCGGTTGTCCCCGATCGAAGCGCTGCGCTACGAGTAAGCCCGGACCAGCAGCCCCCCGCAGACAATAGCGTCGGTACGCAGGAGAATTCAGCGATCCTTCTTGCGGCCGGCCTTCGATTCGAGCGTGATCATGGTTACCAGCTCATATGTCCAGGCCTCGACAAGGTCCGGAGGGTACCCAGCGTCCCGCAGTGCCCATCGGAAACTGTTGCCCATCCGGGCTCTCTTGTAAAAATTGAGCCGATGGCTGTGTGCAAAATGTTCGGCACGGGTGAATATCGCGTGATGAGAACTCTTTAGCTGGCCGACGGTTTTCTTCTTTCCCGAGTCCAGAGAAGACGGCGGCACGCGCTTGGTGAGTTCGGAAGCAATCGAGCGGCCAAATTCATCCATTTCACTGGTATCAAACCACTGAAGAATTCCCATAGACGAATCCCGTCGAGTCAACTCCGCACTGATGATACAACCAATCGGCTTCGCGGCGCCGCGCGGCGGAACCCGTCTTCGCAGATCCAACGCGGACCTTGCCGGCGGCGGACTTCCTTCTTATATCGCAAACGTCAGGCACGCTTCCAGGCACGTTCCGTGACACGCTTGGTGGAGCTGGCTGCGCGCGGTGTTCCGGTCGGGCGCCAATGCAAACAGTCTAGTCGCCTTTGGATTTCGGACCAGACGCCTCCTCGTGGTATTCGTCATCTATGTTTACGTCCCAGATCGGGGCCTTGTCACCACTGCCGGACAGTACCGCTTCCACTGCAAGCTTGGCGGACAACATCGAATGGTCCTGGTTGTTGTAGCGGTGCATCCCGTTGCGCCCGATCAGAAACAAATTCGGAATCTTGTCGAGATATTCGCGTAGTTCGCCGAAGAACGCGTATGAACCGTAGTAACCGGGGTAGGCCTTTGGCATTCGGATCACGACCCCATCCAAGTAATCTGCGGCACTAGCAAGACGTAATCGACGCATCTCCTCGATGCCGAGCTTCACCAATTCAGGGTCAGACGTTTCCCACAACTCGTCCCCTTCCTGGCAGAAATATTCCAATCCAATCCAAACGCTGTTTGCGTCACGAACCATGTGGGGGCTCCAGTTATTGAAGATCTGGAGGCGACCGACCTTTACGCCGGAATCCTGCACGTAAATCCAGTTATCGGGGACGAGGTTCGTTGCTCCTTGGCCAGCCGAAGTCGGCAGCATTCGCCTGTACAGCAGGCCGACCGTAATAAAATCGCGGTACTCGAGCCCGCCCGCAACTTCCCGGACGCGCTGCGGCGGCGCAGGCGCGAGCCCAAGAACAAGATCGCGAATCGGCATGGTCGAAAGAAAAAAGTCGGCCTCGTAACACTGTTCTTCCCCGCCTGGCATCCGGGCGCACGCCGCTCTAATGCATGTGCCATCGTGCTCGAGACGGATCACAGGCGCCTCGGCAACAATGGTCACGCCCAGCTCACGCAAACGCTCGGCGGTGGTCTCCCACATCAACCCAGGGCCGTACTTCGGGTATAGAAAACGCTCGATAAGGGATGTCTGCTCGGCCTGACCGATGCCGGTGCTGTCGCCACCTATCAGTTTCAAAATCGCGTGGCGCAGCGCCGTGCCTACCGAAAGGCTCTTGATTCGCTGGGCCCCCCATTCCGCGCTGATTTGACTACACTGTTTGCCCCAAACCTTTTCCGTATAGGCCTTAAAGAACTGCAAATAGAGCCGACGGCCGAACCTGTTGACAAAAAAATCCTCGAGCGTGCGTTCCGGACGAATCGGGAAAAGCGCTGCACGCAGATAGCTTGCCGCAAACGTTGCGCTGCGCCACAACCCGAGCTTGAGTGCCGTTTCGACGTTTGCCTTAACGGGATAGTCGAAGAATCGCCCATTGAAATAGATGCGCGAAAGGCGGCTTCGTACCAGCATCACGCGTTCATCCGAGGCCGGTGCCTCGGAAGCCGTGCCCAGCGCGTGCCGCTTTCCCTGGTAGGCGAGAAGCAACACCCTGTCCTTCTCATTCAGATCGACCTCGCGTACGAGTGGTAGCATGTTCAGCCACCAGTCCATGATCCAATCCGACTTGGAGAAGAACCGGTGTCCGCCGATGTCGATGCGATTCCCTTTGTAATTGACGGTCTTCGCCAAGCCGCCGATGTCCCGCGTTGCTTCGAGAACGACGATGTTTCTGACACCGGCTTTCGCCAGCTCGTATGCCGCCGTAAGACCGGCCGGCCCAGCGCCGATGATCACTGCCCTCAGTTGATTCATGTCATGCCTGGAGACGGGTGAAAAGAAGCAGCTTACGACCCAGAAAATTGCAGCAGAACACGATACCGGCCGAAACCAGTTTGGCGAGTTCGGGAGACAGCGACAACCACGCGACGCCGACGTAGAGCACCAGTTCATTCACTAGTAGACCGAAAATACCGATCAGCGCGAATATCACGAATTCGGAGCGCCGTCCGGCGAGGCGCCGCTGGTGAAACACCCAGCGGACGCTGAGAATGTAGACTGTCACCAGACCTAGCATGAACCCGCTCGGCCCCGCAATGAGGTAGTGGATGTCCGCGAGCCGGATCATTGCGATATAGGTACCGGCATCAACGGCGAGCGCGACAGCCGAAGCGACGAAGTAGCGCAGAGCCTCTTTCAGCATGCCGCCGGCGGCCGTCCTCGCGGCACGCATCTCAGTCGCCAGCGAAGTCCTGCCAATCATAGATATGGATTGATCCGCCCAGTTTTGCTCCTGCAAAAGGAAACGTCCTGTACACGTTCTCGTCTCATTCGAGCAGCCATAGCTCACCCCATGCTCCGACGGTAACTCGCCTAGCGCCCGCGTGCAGTCGATGTGCCATTTCCGCATTTTCCTTGCGACCATGGCTAATCATGAAAAGGACCTTCCTCGTCAGCGGCGGATAATTGTGCAGCATGTCGATCGTGTAGTAGCCATAGCTCGTGTCGATAAAAGCGACTTGCGCCATGGACGTATCGGCCAATGGAACCTGGCCAAGGTGCCGTTCGATGAACGCGTTGACCTGCATAACGCGTAATGAGGTAGACAACAGAAGGCTCCCGAGCGCAAGTGCTCCGACCGCCGCAACGAATCGCCTTCCGCCCGAAGACCTTACCGGAACGCGAACCATGGCGGCTGCTGCCAGCACGGCAAGAACGCCCCAGGCGGAGTGGAAATATCGGTATCCCCATCCATGGCCCTGGTCAAAGGGGATCAGAAAGTACCCTAGGAACGTCGTAATCGCTGATGCAAGCAGCAACCCGTACCGCGGATCCGTCCGGGCTTTCAGGAAACCGAACCACGCAAGGATCGGCAGTCCGGGCACTGCCCATACCCAAAGTTTCACCAAGCCGCCAACACGAACCAGTACGGTGTGCGCATCCGGGAGGTTCGCGATCTTTCCGATCGCCGCCATCCAGCGTATTGCATAAGGTACAGTCGCCGCAGCGCTGCCCGGTGGCGTATGAATCGAGCCAGCACTGCGCAAATCGCCGAGCAATTGCAGCCACCCGACGCCAAGGGCACCCGCGAAAGGTATATAACCGAGTGCCAGCGCCACAAAACACCGGAACTCGCGACGAACGAGGAGCCAGACTATCCAGGGCGCCGCATAGAGCATATGAGGTGGCGGGCTGTGCATGACCAGCGCAAACCCACCGACCATTCCCGCGGCGAGTGCCTTTCCCGGTGTAGGCCGCAGCAGCAACAGCGTGTAGACCGTACTGAACAGAAGGTTCGCGCTCATCGAATAGTAGGACATCGCGTTGATCGAGAACGCCGGGGACGCGAGCGCGAAAAGAATCGCCCAGCCTCCGGCTTCCTCGCTGGCGCAGAGCTCGCGCGCCAGCCGGTGCACAGCCACGAGCGACAATGCCCCGATCGCAGGGTTGGATGCCCACGGGATGCCGAGAAACGTAAAGGGCGTGAGCAGAAGCGCGAATCCGGGCATGAAATAGGAAACCACCTCGCCCCCTGGGCGGGACACGATTAGAAACGATTTCTGAAATGGCTTCGCGATGAGCCAATCCAGGAGTTCCACCGGATAGTGGCCTATGAGATGTCCCGCGGCGAATACTTCGCTCTGAAAACGAACGCTGTACTCGTCCATCGACAGCGGATAATCGTGATAGGCGAATACTGCGCCGACGCAAAAGGCGACGAATGCCACGCCAGCGACAATGTTCGGATGATTTCCAATTGCGCGCACCACTGCGATCGTCGGCCCGCTATTCCTTGAAAGAAGCGCCACAGCCAGTAGGCCGACGATCAGCAGTGCAGCCCAGTAATCCTGATTGATCAGCAGATTCCAGAAGATTGGCGCCGAGTATGGGTCGTTTACGCCGAGGCGGTGCCGAACTATAAAGCCCAGACAAAAGACGGAGACGATTACACTGCCGAGAAAGAATGAACGTGAAACATCATTCTCGCTCCCGGGAAACAGGAACTCTCCTACGCTTGTCGCTTGCCTCATATTAGGTCGTTCCCGCTTCGAATCGGCGGAATCATTAGACAGCCCGCCGAAGGCGCGTACCACTCAACAAGAATCGTCGTTCGGCGCAGAACCCTAGGCAGCCCAAGCTGTCGGTCTAATAGGCGGCCGGCTGCGTGAAACCGCGCACTACCGTCAAGAAGACAATCTTGAGGTCCAGCCAAATCGACCAGTTTCGGATGTAGTAGAGGTCGTGCTCGACCCGTTTGCGCATCTTCTCCACGGTGTCGGTTTCACCGCGCCACCCATTCACCTGTGCCCAACCCGTGATGCCCGGCTTTACTTTATGCCTGAGCATATATCCCGTAACGAGCTTTCGGTATTGTTCATTGTGCGACACCGCGTGTGGTCGCGGACCGACGACCGACATATGCCCTTGGAGCACGTTGAAAAACTGCGGTAGTTCATCCAGCGAAGTGCGTCTCAGAAAGGCGCCGAAACGCGTTACTCTCGGATCGGCCTTACGCGCCTGCGGCACGTCCCCGCCGTCCTCGAGAACCTTCATCGTACGGAATTTCCATACTTCGACAACTTTGCCGCTCATTCCGTAACGGTGCTGGACAAATAGCACCGGGCCACGCGAGGTTAGCTTTATCGCTAATGCGACCAGCAGCATTAAGGGCAACGCGGGTATCAAAATAAGCCCGGCCAGGGCGATGTCTTCAAGTCGCTTGAGTGAGCCGTCTACGCCCAGAAACGGCGTATCGAATATGCTCACGACTGGCATGCCCTCGATTTCTGTCCAGCGCGCATTCATCATTTCGAACATGAAGAATTCGGGCACGAGAAAGACCGACGCGGTGGTGTCGGAAAGCTCCCTGATCAGATCCATGACTCTCCGCTCATTTACAAGTGGCAGCGCGACGTACACGTAATCCAAATTGCCTGACCTAGCGCGCTCAACCATGGTCGCAAGGCTTCCCTCGACCCTGTAAGGGTGCCCTGCAAGTGGCTCCACTCCGCGGTGCACATCGTCATCGTAAAAACCGATCAGATTCAATCCAAGCCATTCAGCGGCCAACACGCGTTCGGCGACGCGGCGCGCAAGATCTCCCGCGCCGGCGATCGCGAGCGAGCGCATGTTGCGCCCATTCGCTCGGCTTGCGCGCAAGAACAGGCGTATCGCAAACCGAAGTATTACCAGTATGGAAAACGAGAGGCTCCACCAAAGGATCATTATGACGCGGGAATAGTGCTCGGAGGTCTTGGTCAGATAAGCAATAGTGACCAGCAGCGCGGCAACGCCAGCACAGACAGCAGCAAGTTCAGCGACCTCTTGGCGCAACGCGTAGACACGCCAAGATGAATACAAATGTGTCAGCTCGCCAGCGGTCACGAACACAAGCACGGCAAGGACCGCAGCCAGCCAATAATATGGCCCCATCGATTGTGGGTCGTAAAAGGCTACCGCTCCGAACAACGACAAAAAGACCACCGCGGAGTCAAGCAGGCGGTGCAGGAATGCGAACTTGGAGGCATGGGGTCGGATCAGACCACCAGCATCGGATGCCATTTCTTTATGAACCCTCCGTTGAAAGCGACCCCGTATGCCGCTTGCAAAATGCTAGCATGCCCATTATTACGGCAAACGAGAACAAATTCCTTAGCTTGATGCGATCGTCGTTCCCGCTAGGACTTGGTGAGCCCCTCAAGCTCGCGCACGAATTCACCGAGGATCGCGCTTCGATTCCACTCCGATTCCGCCCTCGTGCGTCCGGTTGCTCCGAGCTCCAAACGCAACCGCACGTCCCGCGCCAGTTCGATAATTGCGCCGGCAAACGCGTTCAGGTCACCTGGAGCGACCACCCTGCCACAGGCCTCCAGCGCCAGCGATATCTCAGAATCTGCACTCGCAGTAGCCACAACTGGTCTTCCGCTGGCAAGCATGCCCGTGAGTTTGGATGGCATTACCAGATCGGCAATACCCGGTCGCTGAGGAAGAAGATGAATATCGGCGAGATTCAAGAGTTGATTGAGAAGGGAAGCAGGTTGAATTGGCATGAAGCGGACGTTGGCGAGCTCTGACGCCGCCGCCTCGAGTTTCGCCCTCGCAGGTCCATCACCGCATAACACGAAATCTACCGGCTCGCCTGCCAGAAGCTGCGCCGACTCAATGATGAGTTCGAGACCTTGTTTCGATCCCATCGCTCCCGAGTACAGTGCCACCACGCGGCCCGCACCAATGCCCAGCCGCTCCCTGAATATACTTGGCTCTCTGGTTGGGTAAATTTCGGCGGTGTCTACCCAGTTGCGCAGAAGCAGCGTGCGTTCCAATGCAACGCCCTTCGTCGTCAACCGCTGCCGCATTGCCGATGAAATCGTAGATACCTTGTCAAATCGGCGCAGCAGCGATCCCTCGCAGGCATTGACGATTGCACGCGGGAAACCTGCTCGAAGCAGCCCCACCGCGAATGCAGCGTCAATTTCGAAGTCCTGAACGTGCAACCACGCAGCAGCAGCAGCGGCCCGAGCGGTTGCAAGCGCGGCAGGCGCTGATATGAGCGTAGGCGCAATCGCGATAACGACCTGCGGACGCCATGCAATCTGGCAAAGGGCTGCGGGAAGACTTGATGCCGCGAAAGAAATCAGATGCAGAACCCGGCGAAGGCCTGTCGGCCGTTTCGGAACGTAGATCGGACAGCGCCATATTTCGACCGACTTGCTCGCGACTCGGGCAATATTCGATGCCGAACGATCGATGAATTCGCGGTGATACCTGAATCGCGACCGTCCCTGCTCGCGCTCCCACCGCGGGTAATACGGCGGGCCCGCGATGATCCGAACTTCATGCCCGACCTCGGCAAACCAAGCCGCCATTTCGCCCGTGTACTTACCCACGCCGACCAGTTCCGGCCAGAAGTTGAGACCGACTATGAGGATCTTCATGAAGGTTCGTGCCGACGATGCGCGCTCGTGTGAACTGTTGAGATTACACGCGACTGGTGTTATACGGCGCGCATCGCCGCGGGGTAGATGGTACCGAGCCCGCCTGCCATTTAGCCCCTTTCCGCTTCCCGCACGGCAAGTGTATCGTACAGCTCGGTCATCTTCACGATCACCGATTCCCAGGTGAACTTCTGTTCCACCAGTTGCAGCGCATTCGTGGCCAGTTCCCTAGCCCGCTCTGGATTCGCAAGAAGCCCGGTGATCGCGTCGGCCGTTTGTTGCACATCGCACGGAACAACTATGCCCGCACGGACCCCGCTGATTTCCCGCCAGATGTTGACCTTGTCTGAAATGATCACCGGGCACCCGGCGATCATGGCCTCTACGACGGCAAGGCCAAAATTTTCCGTATATGAGGGGAGTACGAATACGTCCGCCGCGCAGAGAGCGGACCACTTTTCCTGGTTCCAGAGCATACCCGTGAATGTTGTTCGTTCGGCCACTCCCTCCTGGATCAACCACCGCCGGACCTGCTCTGCGTATCCCTCGTGGTCCGGGCCTGCAATGACCAGTTCGGCCTCGGGCCGAACGCGTGCCACCTTGGCAAAAGCGCGTGCGAGTATGTCCAGTCCTTTCTTGAAGTTGATCCGCCCGAGATAGAGAACGAGTTCTCTACCCCGCAAATGAGGATACCTGTCCAGAAACTTCTCGCCGCCGTCAGACGCAGCTTTCCCACTATCCAGGCTGAGTCCTTCGGCGATCACAACGTTTCTTGACCGTTGCGTGGGTTCGGAGCCCTCGCCATACTTCCGATCGGCTTCCGCCACCCTGGATTTCTGCTTCCCGAAAAGCGATGTCCGCAGAGCAAGGTCCCGCTCCTCGTCTGTCGTAAACTGAATTGCTGCTGCGCCGCATATCGCTGGCCGCTCGAATAGCATTTCGTGAACCGACTTTCGCCAACGCCTCCGGACGAACAAGAACGGGTCCAGGCTGCCATGCGGCTTAATGATGTACGGAACGCCGAATTTCCTACATAGATGCACCGCGGCGGGAAGATGAAACCGGTAGAGAGAATGGACGTGCACAACATCGCAGGACGGAATATTCGCTTCCAGCGCCCGATACATCATCGGCGATATCCAGTACCAGCGGTACCCCAATACCGGAAAGAACCGAATCTCCACGCCGTCCCTGACCGTCCGGCCCTCCTGGTCCATATGCCAGTCGTAGGGTGCGTCGATCGTGGTGGTGTAGATGGAAACCTCGAGCCCCGCTTTAGCGAGTTCCCTGCAGAGATCGAAGCAGGCAATTGGAGCGCCACCGTGCTGGCCCCCGATCGTGGGTATGACGTGCAGGATCCTCCGATTTCGCTTCATTGGGTCTATTTGCGCCGTTCGCTATCGCTCGGGTCCTTCAACGACGCCCCTAGCGGTCCTGCTCACGCATCCAGCGCACGGTGCGCTCGATTCCGTCTTGCAACGAGTAAGGCAGTTCGCCGACGACTCCCTTGAGCGGCGACATGTCATAGCGGGCGTTCGTGGTTATGTTTCCAAGCCGGTACGTGGTAAGCGGCGGATGCGTGATGCCCAGGTACCTGGATCCGTCTCCGGCCAGAGCCATGAGGTGCAGAATCGCCATAGGGACCCGGCAAACTCGTCGGGCACCGAAAGCGTCCCGGATGTGGTCCGCAAAAATCCCAATTTCGACCGCATCGTAATCTGCGACATAGAACATGCGGCGATCAACGAGCGATACCTGCGCCGTCGTTAGGCGATGCAGCTGCACCACCGTGTTGCCGACGTATCCGAGCGACTTGAAGACCTCCTTGTTCATCGGGTGAACGTAGACTCCTCGCCTTATGGCCTGGAAGAATTCGCGGAAGGGCGTGCCAAACCACGGCCCCCAGATAGAGGTTGGACGGACTATTGTCCAATGTCCGACATCGGCCGCACGCTCACGAACCAGTTTCTCCCCTGCGACCTTGCTTTCCCCGTAATAGGTGTCGGGACGATAGTCGTACTCGTCTTTCGGCGTATACCCAATCGGACACACGAAACGCGTCGAAGCGAATATGATGCGCCTTACGGGTCTGGGCGCAGCCGCCAACGCCGCTATCAGGTTTACGACGCCAAGCGTGTTGGAATCGTATTCCGCGAGGGACTTCCCGTCGAGATCCGTCCTCGCCGCGAGATGATAGACAAGATCCGGCTGAGTCCTTTGCATAACGCCCGCCAACGCCTCGCGATCACGTATATCGGTATTGACCCAGCGTGCGCCGAACTGCGGGTTTCTCGGCGCCGCAATATCGACGTTGTATACATCGTCGCCCAGCGCGCAGTGATATTCCACCACGCTGGTACCGATGAACCCCGAGCCGCCAGTAACAAGGACCACACTCACTTATGCATCCGAACTATGCTCAACCTATGCTCCTGCGACGCGCGTGTGGCGAACATGTATTTCACCACAAACCGCAGGGCGCGCCCGGGATTATTCCCTGAATCTACTGCGATTGTCTTAGAATGGCGCGAATGCTTCTTTTCACGTCGCGATACCGGACGCCGCGGATCCGCGGCCCGCGGCGGACATAGCCGATCCCCGACCATAAAAAGGGAAGCTGCCTTGCTCGTTCACATGCTGCAGAAGATGCTCAGCGCCTTTGAGGCACCGACCACCGTCGTTGCGGCGCTCGCCTGGCCGAAGTTTTCCCTCTCTTCACTGCTGATCGCGACCAGACTCAGACGGCGCGGCATCAGGCCAACCACGATCATAGACGCAGGCGCCAACGAGGGGCAATTCGCGATCGCGATGGCGCATGTCTTCCCCGATGCGACCATTCATTCGTTCGAACCAGATCCGAAGACCTACCGGCGATTGGCTCGCAACGTGAGAAGGTACTCTCGCGTGCATACGCACGAACTGGCGCTCGGCGACAGGCGCGGAGAGAGCCAATTCCATGTCAATACCGACGCCCAGGTTAGCTCGCTGCTACCAGCGTCGGAAGAGCGCAAGCGTGCCTTTCCCAACGCTCGCACCACCGGGACGATCGTCGTCAAAACGGACACCCTGAGCCGGTTCTTCGCCGATCTGGACGTAGCCCAACCAGTGCTGCTCAAGCTGGATGTACAGGGATATGAGCATCGAATTCTGGAAGGTGCCGGCGGGTTCCTGCCGAAAGTAGACTATGTCCTGACCGAAACGGCGATCCGCCCGCTTTACGTCGGAGAGGTCCCCTGCGGACACATGACGGGAATTCTGGAAAATCTCGGCTTTTCGCTCGATCTGGTCGCCGACTGGCATCACTCGCCGCGTGATGGAACGGTCATTGAACTTGATCTTCTCTTTGCTCGCGGATCGGACCGGGAGCCTCGGTAGTAATCAGCCATGGTAGGCGGTCCAAACTGCCGGATTCCGGAAACCACGACGCTCCCCGACACCTGCGAACCGTCTCGCCTGTTGCGCTCGGGCTTTCGCGCACGATCGCTGCTACTCTCCTCGGAATCGCCCGTATATAGGTCCATGCAGCAGGCGTTCCTTGAATCCACGCCAGTTTCGCAGATGCTTAACGACCCGTACCGCACCAATCCAGGTCCAGTCCGCAGTCGAGGGCTCACGTCCAAATTGCTCCTTGAATCGCCACTTAAAGTACTTGCGAGTAGCCGCATCCAAGCGCGCGCCGCCGGTGATTGTTCCTTCATGAATGCGGTAAGCGCTTAGGAACCGGTCAAGCAGCGAAAATCGGGCCCCACTCCTGTGCATCTGGAAGAACAGCTCCCCGTCCCAGGCAACATTGTTTTGCGGATTAAACCCACCCACTTTATGGAATGTCTCCGCCCGAAAAAACGTGGAAGGCTGCATCAGGACGGCCGCGCCCAGGGCATCCATTCGAGCGGAATACGGATCAGAGTAGCTGCGTCTGAGCACGCGGTTCGCCCCGTCGACGATCATTGCGTGACCTGATACGACGTCGACGTCTCCGTGCGACTCCAGGTAGTCCTGGACAATACGCAAGGCATGCGGGAGCAGGTAGTCATCGGAATTGAGAAACCCGAAAACGTCTCCGGTCGCGCAGGCAAACCCCTTGTTGAGACCGTCCGCCGGCCCGCAGTCCGTTTCCAGAACGATATGCGCCAGTCTCTCCGAGAAGCGTGCGATCACGGAGCGACTGCCGTCCGACGAGCCAGGGTCCACGACGATATACTCCAGATCGACGTCACTCTGGTCGATCACGGACCGCAGCGCTTGCTCCAGGTACTTCACCTGGTTGAACGAGATCGTGACGATCGAAAATCTCATGGGCGGGTCGGATCAGCAACGCCGCCGCGCATCGTCCCGGACATACGTCGCACCACGCGGTCAGTGCGAATATGGCATGCTAAGTTCTTGCGAAATCTCATTGGCCGAGCAGCTGTTAGATGAAAGACCATATTGTTCATACGTTTAAGCGGCTGCTCGCGCGTTCAGGGCTGGAACTCAACCGGCTGGACTCCAGCAACAGCGAACGTGCCCTGGCATGGCGGCTGATCAGCGCGAGCGCGGCCGATCTGGTCGTTGATGTGGGCGCCAACGAAGGGCAATACGCGCTAGCACTGCTTTCCATCAGGAATGACCTGCGTATTGTATCGTTTGAGCCGTTGTCAACGGCTCGTGGAGCCTTGCTCGAAAGATCCCGACGATACGAGAACTGGACGGTGGCCGAACGAATGGCGCTCGGGTCCGCCAAGGGGTCCGCATGGTTATTCGTCTCCGCGAATTCGCTGTCGTCATCGCTGCTTCCAATGCGGCCCGAGCATGTGCGCGCTGCCCCGGAAAGCGCTTACGTAAGGCAAGAGTCGACACCTCTCGAACGATTGGATGACATCGCCGGCCGCTACTGGAGTCCGTCTGACAGGCTGATGCTGAAGATCGATGCCCAAGGCTATGAAGCCGACGTGTTGGCCGGGGCGCGGGGCATTTTGAATCAGGTGACGGGCATCCAGACCGAAATATCGTTTGTCACGTTGTACGAAACCCAGATGCTCGCCTACGACGTCATTAGGCAGATTGAGGAACTGGGATTCACGCTGTTTGCCATCAACAGCGATTTCAGGGATCCCCATTCGCATGCGCTTCTTCAGGCCAATGCCTTCTTCGTAAGAACCGCCGGTTAGCGCCGTTCGGCACATCGATCTGCCCACTTTATTCCGATACCGTGGCTCTCCTGTCCGCCCTGAGCAAAGTCGACCGGCCCCCGTCCCTGCTGCCGCGTTGGCACCGGAAAGATAGCTGCTATCGGGCTGGATTATCCTTGAGCAACCGCGCTTTCGCCCGGGTTCACGGTGATGCGCAACGCGACTACTACGACTCCGGCAGTGAGGAAACGTGTTCCGACTGCGGCGAAAAATAGCTCGCGTACGACGCCCTTGGATAGGCATCGAGAAGCCCTCCCTCCGTCGCGTTGACAATGCGAACGCCGAGCGATTCGGCCTTGCTTCTGATCAGGCGATGGCTCTCAAACTCCCGCCGGATAATATTGAGAAACCCTTCGTAACCAATTCCTCGGCCGTCCTTGGCAATACTGTCGAACTCGGGAAATTGTTCATGCTTGTCATAGAAGTGATAGCTTGCACCGGTATCTGCGAGCCAATTGCAATCGAAACCGATCAGGCAGATCTCCTTGAAACCGAGGTAGACCGCAAGCGGAATAGCGATGGCGCTGCCCGTCGTCATACCGATGTTTCTCGGTCTGCAGAAATCGAAATCCACCAGAGCGGCCCGCCGAGTCTGAAACCCGGCGCGGGCGTAGTAGACACTTCTACCGGTATACAGCCGATACTTTGCAACGAGTGGGCGCGCAAGTTCATGAATTACCAGCGACGTATTCGGCAGCTCGCGCTCGATGGTCCTGTGCCACTCGACCGAGCGGGACTCGTCTAACATGAAGTGCGGATCGAAGATACAGAGAAACTTGAGCCCGATCGACGCGGCGTGCGGGTGCTTGTAAAAGCTATTCGCCCCTATTGTGAATTCGTTCGCGAGCGACCGCAGATCCATCGCCTTGAGCGAGGGACCGTTGCCAATAACGAAGCACCGTCTATGATTCGAAAAACGGTTCTTCAGCGGTCGCATTTCGGGGTCCCCGGAACCAAACAGCCTTCTCCAGGCGTCGCCGGCAATATCGCGCGTATTGGGCCCAACGACCCAATCGGCCGTCTCAAGTATGACCTTCTTGACGGAGGTCATCTTTCCTCTCCCACTATTGCGTTCAGGTGACAAAATCGGATCAGGAATTTCCTGACATGTGACCTCCATTCGGCATCCGCTGTCAGGCAAATGCACCTACGTTCGATCCTACGACAACAAAACACGCGCCGCTGCATAAGGTACCGCCCGATCAACCGTCCCCCAAGTTACCTGTCTGGCTCTCGCGCTTGCGCGTCGGACAAACGACGTGGCTGCCAGACCATGAAATCCGCCGCGCTGGCGAAGGCTCCTGCATTCGCGCGAAGCGTATCCAGACTCAGCTCCCACCATCGCGACGCGAGGAGTTGCGCGACCACTGCCTCGTCGAACCGATGACGAACCACTTTTGCGGGCACGCCGCCTACGATCGCGTATGGTGGAACGGATCCGGCGACCACGGCACCGGCGGCGACGATTGCGCCATCGCCGATCGACGCCCCATCGAGGATGATTGCTCTAGCACCGATCCAGACATCGTTCCCGATACGTATACTCTGGAACTCTTCGAATTTTTGTTCATCAACGAAAGATACCTGCGACTGTTTAAGCGTCGAATAAAACGCAGGGTGCGAGCTGACGAAAGCTTCCGCCGGATGGCGTCCTAGCCCGATAAGGCACTCGGGCCCAACGCACGTGAACTTGCCTATCGTCGCGTTCATGATCCTGCTGCCATGCGATACATAACTCATATCGCCGATCTCTACATCTTCCATATAGACGTGGTCGTAGAGCGTATTGAAACGCCCGAACCTGGATCGTTTCGCAGTTGCCATGTAGCCAATCCTGAGATGGCTTCCGAAGCACCGAAACTTTAATGCCAATGTTCTCACCAGCCAGGCGATCCAAACCGTGAGCGGGTTCTTCAGCAGCATCTCATGGGCTCGCATAATCCCGCCTACGTATTTCGCCATTCGCGCCGCAACTAGAATTCGCCTTTGGCGCATCAAAAAGGTGACTTGCGTCAATTCTGGGTACGAGAGGCGGTGAGGAACAGGCCACAGTATGCGAGGACGAGTTAGCCGTGAATTACAGTTTCTCGAGAAATTCGATTCTGTTCCGCCATTTCACGATGTGTGGCATCGAAGACGAGTGAAGGTACTCGTATAAGGATTCCCCTTCGAGTGCCGACTGAAGGATCGCCAGATACTCCTCGCCTTCGACGCCGCGCTCGCTCCGCCGTATCGTAAAATCTACGGTCACGGCGCTTTCGGGGGTTGACTTGAGCGATACCACGGGCGACCGCTTCTCGATTGCTGACAGGATGTCCGAGTTAATGATCATCAGCCAATGGCCAATCTGTTCCTGACTGAGCCGGTCCAGACGTTCCTCAATCGACTGCATGCGGTTTAGAAATCCAAGCATGCGGAATTCCTTCATCCAGGCGGAAAAAGAGTGCACAGGATAGCTATGATATTGGTGCTCCTCCAATTGGCTGCTCCGAAGAAATACCAGCGACAGATCCCCGATGTGCGCACGATTTATTCCCAGCATCTCGTTTCTCAGCCAGTATGACTCTCTGGCCAGTCCGTCCGGCAACAAAAGCACGCTCTCGCCGTCCCGCCACGAGAACACCACGTCATTCGCCGCTGCCTGGATGCCCTCATTCCACCCGGAAGTGTCGAACATCTGCAATGCGTGAAGGTACCCATCAGTCAGACTTCCCTCGACCGGAATGCAGTTCAGCCCGACGCCGAACAGTCCGCGCAGACAGTACGGCCTCGTCGGAAGCCGTTTCCTAATTTCGGACGAGAATCGGGCCGCGTTGATGAATACGCCTGCCACCTCGTGCTTGTTCAGATGGACAATCTGCTCGTTCATCAGCATGAACTCCGGCGGCAGGAAGTACCGGCGGACATTTCGGAATTCGCGCGTGATGGCCTTTTCGCCGTATTCGAAGTTCAAGCGGAACCCGTCCTGGCTGCGCAACAGGGCGACGTCGTGGGCGAAGGGACGCAGGATGACCTCGAAGATGTCCGGATTCCGGTTTATGAGCTGGATCGCCTCAGGGTTGTGCTGCGCAACGTCGGCAACCGTTGCGCCGGTAAGACCGAGAACCATGCGCTTGTTCAGGTCGACATAGAGTTGCAGCCACTGCGACAGGATGGAACGGCGTCCCCCTTGCAGGGCCTTTATCCAGTTCTTGCTCGGCAAGCAAGAGGCGTCGGCGTTGAAATTCACCACATCGACAAGCTGCTTCATGCGAGCAACGCGCCTTGAAATTCTCGGTTGAGTTCCAGAAATTCTGAGTACTGCGCATCGTGTATCGGAATTCCCTCGTTTGTGCGCCGAGCCAGACTGATCTTCTCCGGGTCTCCGGCCACCATAACCGCTCCGCCGTCGCTCAGCGGCGGCATCGACCGTACGCGATCCACGACCGCCTGCAAGTTCTTGCGGAAAACTGCCGGTTCAACGAAGCGGGAAATATCCAGCGCTGCAAAGAAGTGGCTCACGCGCCGTTTGTTGCTGCCGAGCGGCAGGGTGTACATCGGCGGGATATCCTTGCCAATCGGCCCGCCCGCGAGGATTGCGCACAGGACCTCGACCATCATGCCCAGTCCATACCCCTTGTATCCGCCGGCAGGATTCAGACTCGTCGCCTTGCCGGGGTCGGTCACGCTGTGCCCGTCCGCATCAAAGCCCCAGTGCTCAGGAATGTTCCGCTTTTCGCGACGGAAGTTGTTTATCCGGTTCCAGGACACGAGCGAAGTCGCCATGTCCAGACAGTATGGTCCTTCATCGTGAAGTGGCGCAGTGAAACAGATCGGGTTCGTACCAAAGAAGGCCTCTTTGGCACCAAACGCCTTGACCAGGGCGTCGGCATTGGTAAATGCAAATCCCAGGAAATCGCACTCGGCGGCCATCAGACCGAAATACGCGGCCGCCGCAAAGTGGGTCGAATTCCTCACGCTCGCGGCGCCCATGCCGCTTTGCCTGGCAAGGGCCATGGCTTCCTCCATCGCGACAGCGCCGGCGTGGTGCCCGAAGGCGTGGTCCGCATCGACCATGGCGGTCGATGCGCCGCCGCGGGAAACGTGAATATTCGGTCGAGGGTTTACCCTTCCGGCGACTACGCCCCGGCAATAATGCGGAAAAAGATTGATGCCGTGGGAATCGACCCCGCGCAGGGATGTCTGGATAAGAGACGCAACTACGTGACGCGCAGAATCCGATGTGACGTTCTGCCTGGCCAACTCGTTGGCCATTAGCTCGGAAAGCTTTGCTGCATCAAACCGGATCACGCATGTCCTTCCACGAGGAATTCTCCGCCAGGCTCTGGTTCACGGCGTCCACGACCGCCGTGGATACCAGCGCCTCACGCATCGTGGGCCGGTTGCCCCTAAGCTCAGCGGCGTCAACCCGCCGTGAGACGACGTCGAAAACGTCGCGAACGAACTGGTCGATGCTCTCGTGGCCGTAGCCGCGAAATGCAAGTTGTCCGTCCACGTCAGGGAGGTAATCCGAAAAATAGGGGTTGATCTGCTGTATTCCGAGATCTTCGTGCACTACTTCGAGGCCCCGGTTCTTCTGGTCGCACTGAATCCTGCCGCGCGTGCCAATCACGCTGAATTTCTGGTCCGACATCGCGCTGCTGCAGGCCGGATCGATCCAGTTGACGGAAATCTGCGAAACGAACCGGTCCGCTTTGTCCGCCGGGTTCTGCCAGATTACGGTGGCGTGAACCGAGTCCCAGGTGTCGATCCCGTGCCGACGAAGCGTGCCTTCCGTGCCGACGGCCATGGCCCGGATGGGCACGCAACGCGTAAGAAACCAGATCAGGTCCACATAATGCACGCCAAGATATTGGAAGATATTCGTCCGGCTCGACCAGCTGCGAAACGTGGTCCATGGAATCGTGATTCTCTGGCTGTACTCCACGGTGAAATAGAGCAGCTTGCCGAGTGTTCGACTTTCCAACTCTCGACGCACCCAAAGATTGGTCGCATCCCATCGCTTGTGGAACTCCACTACGCCGTAAAGCCCGTTTTCAGCGCGGATGCGCTCGAGCTCTCTGGCTTCAGCCAACGTCGGTGTTAGCGGCTTGACCACCAGGCAATGCATCGCCTGCCGCAGAATCGCCCGAGCGTAGGCGAAATGCAGGTGATCGGGTACTGAGACTATCGCGCAGTCATAGCGGGCGTCACTGCACAGCGCGGCTATTTCATCGTCCACCGTGCGTGCGATGGCGCGATAGCGCACCTTCAGGTCCGATCCAATCGTCGCATTAATTCGCGCCGCGGCCGCGTCGACCGTCGCAGCGTTAGCGGGGCTGGTGGCGACAACCGTGACCTCTTCGATGGGCAAGGCCTTCGATGTCTGCGCTAACGACGAAAGCACCGTCCCTGGACCCGTCCCGTCCCTTCCGGTTACATACATGCCCGCCCCGATGACAAGTACCTTCATGCCTTGCCTCCAAACAGGCATTCAGCAATCCGCAAATCGCGCGGCGTATCGATGTCTATGACATCGTCCGGATTCATGACATACGGCAGGATAAAATCACCTGTCATCGATTTCTTGCGGAATATCGTCACCGGACGGGTCACGTCGATGACGCAATTGTAATAATAGACTTGAGGCAGATCCTGACGCCTTAGCAGATACGGAACCGGGTTTTCACCCTTCATGATGGGGTCCAGAAATCCATCCCGATCGATGTAGAACATCCGATAGGGATGCTTGTCAGGCTGCGAGACGGAGCGCACCGAGTCGGCGTCGGGACGATTCTGGAGCAGAGTGATGCATTCGTCGATCCACTCGGACTTGCGATACGGCGCGGTCGGACGAAGATGCACGACCAGGTCGGGGCGATAACTTTCCTGCTCTTCCAGGAAACGCAATGCGTGTTCGAAAACCGGAAGATCTAGAACATGATCCTCAGCGAGCTCTGGCGGGCGCAAAAACGGAAGCTCGGCACCGCAGTCCAATGCAACGCGCCGAATTTCCTCGTCATCCGTGGATACGATCACGCGGTTGACGAGCCGCGCCTGCGAGGCATGAACGATCGAGTGCGCCACGAGAGTCTTGCCGTTGAACTGCAGGAGGTTCTTGCGCTTGATTCCCTTCGAACCTCCTCGCGCGGGAATGATCGCGAGCACCTTTGGAGGGGCGACCCGGCCGGAACTCATTTAACAGCCTCTGTATAAAGCGACACGAATTTGCGCCCCTCGTCGTCCTTGTCGAGAAACAGTTCACTGCATTGCCCCTGCATGAACCCCGCGCGCTTCACCTGGCCGAATCCGCTGTTGGTGACATAGATGCTCAGCGTCTCAAAGTCCCAGGCGGAAACATGGCCGTATTCCTGCGTCACAAAACTGACAGCCTGCATAGGAGAAACTAGCCGACGGGATGCGCGCGCTGCATCGGCGCTCTGAATAAACATGAGCGTTTCCCAGCGCTCGAACCAACCGTTATCCCCTTCGCTGTAGTGTTGAACGAACAACGAAACGTCGGGCACGATCACCCTTAGGACGCTACCGGGTTTCATGACGCGGTAACACTCGCCCAGCAGGCGGCTGACTTCGGCATAGGTCAGATGTTCAAGGACATGCTCGCAGAATATACCGTCCACTGTGCCGTCGCTGATCTTCAGCGGACGCCGGAGATCGGCGCCATAGTCGATTCCGGGCGTGCCGAAGAAGTCGATGTTGGTGTACCCCTTCCTGCAATGGGGACCACTACCCAGGTTGACATAGTTCCTGGTTTGGCGATCGAGAACCAAAGGAAATGCAAGTAGGTTACCCAGAAAGGCGCGCATCTCGAATACGATGACGCTAAAAGCCGGATCCGGCAAGAAGAAGAACAGCGCTCTCAGCGCGCGTTTTACCGGACGCATCACGCTGACGGCACCGACACCGTGAATTCCAAAGTCAATGTTTGACGACCTCGTAAGCAGGTCGGTGGTCTCCATCCTCGTACAAGAACATCGCCGCCAACCCATTTCCCTTGTCACCGCGACGGAATTTTACCGGGCATCGCCGCCATTTGTCGCTTTGCTCAATCCGTGGATCGTGATCGGTAGAAACAGAAAGAAATACCGACTCTTGATGCGAAACAGCTTTCGTGTAGGCCGGTTGACAAGATCGAACAAGTACGAACTCGCGAACTGGGTAACGATGGTCGCGATGGCAGCCCCGTTGATGCCATAGCGTGGAATGAGGGCGATATTCATCGCAATATTGATCCCGGCGCCGAGCACGTGGCGGTACAGCGTGTAGCGACTGAGGTTCTCAAGCAGATACCACTGGTTGCTCACCAAGCCTGAAAATATGAACAGGCCCGCCCAGCACTGGATCGCGAGAACCCCGGCTCCAGCGCGGTATGCCGACCCGAAGACGAGTTCCACGATCGGAGCCGCGAACAGCGTCATCGGAATCGCCACTGCCAGTGCAAGCCATACCATCACCAAGTAGAGTTTTCCCAGCCTTCTGTAGTAGCGTGCCTCGTCGACTTCCTTTGCTGCGACAATGGACGGGAATACCGACGACATGATTGCCATCGGTATGAAATACCAGACCTCCGCCAGTTGCGCCGCGCCTGAGAAGATGCCCAATTGCTCCTCCCCCAGCATCTCTCCGATCATAATCCTGTCGATCCGGATGTACAGCAGCACGAATGCCCCCGAAAGGAAGAGAGGCCCGCTCGCACCCAGCAATTCGCGCGCCCGGACCCAGTTGAAATGCCAGCGGGCGGGTCGATGGGCCATGCTGCGATACGCAAGCGCAAGTCCGCACGCCGCAAGCGCAGCTTCCCCCAAAACGGCCCAGGCAAACGCCACCAGCGGGGCATGTAGGACTATGAGCACGACCTTCGCGGCACTGATCGCTAGTAGCGCAGCACTTCGCGCGTACACCACAAATTTGGATTGAACGGTGGACTGGTACCAGAAATCAATGACGTCAAACGCCTGAAAGAACGTTCCCGCAGCAATAATGGCGACCATCCCGAGCGCCCTAGTGTCGCCAGGGCGCAATATGCCGATGACGAAAACAGATAGCACGAGGGTCAGCAGGGCTCCCGCCAGCCTGAGCGCTAATGCAGTGCCCAGGCTTTCTTCAGTGCATGCCGGGTTCCTGCTGATATCCCGTATGACGACACTTTCCAGCCCGAGGCTTGCGCAGGCCGAGAACAGTGCGACAAAGGCTATCGCGTAGCTGAGGGCTCCATATCGCTCGGGCCCAAGGTAGCGGGCGACCCACACACCAACGATGAGTCCGACCACGATCCTGACTACGCGGTGAAAAAACAGCCAGCTAGTGTTGCCCAGTATTGCCTGCAGGTGCACGCGGCCCTCAATGCGGCGCCGAACCGGATGGGGCAGCCACTTGAGCCAGTAAGGATCCATGCCTATCGAGAGCTGTGTCTACGCCAGACTGCGGTGAGAACCTGCCACGACGAGAAAAGCCTGGCTGTGATGGCTGTGCTTCGGTCGAGATCGGGACCCGACGTAACATAGCACGCCCCTGTGTTCTATTTCGTCCGGAAGTTCGCTTAATTCCGGTTTGCACTTTCGCTTAATCATCTTGGAGAAAAGCGCACAATTGACGTAAGGTGGATTACGCACTTCGCATCTTACCGGCCATGTTCATCGCAGCACGTCGGCGTGCTCCCGTCAGATGCGCCTGGCCGCTCCTACGAGAATCAATCCGTGAGCGACCCGCTGGCGCGGCGTATTCAAGCGCTTGAACCTTTCCCGCACTGTGCACCATCGGCCTGATGTATGCCCACCTCAAGCGGCGAAGGCTCCCAGTCGGAGCGGTTTTGGGCAAGATTACTGACGTTCCCAGCCGCAGGACACCTCTAGTGCACGCGTCTCAGTCACCGGCAAGGTTCTTGCAATCATAAAGGTAGTAATACCGCCTCCGCCCGCCGACGTCCACCGGGGGTGTCCAGGTTGCTACAGACTTATTGCCAATACGAGTTTCGAGCACGATGTAGTCCAGGCCCTTGGCGTCCTCGCACACGCTTTGGACATGTTCCAGGTCCGGGGCGCACGTATCCGTCTTCTTGTTGACATTGTTCATCAAATGGCAAATATACTCCTGCAACTCCAGAACCTCGACCGCCTGTTTGCGCCGCTGCAATTCGATGGCGGTTTTGCGGTTGAACATCTGCCCGCTCTGCTGCACATTCGAAAAATAGCTCGCTCTTTGCATCAGGACCCAAGGCGCCAGCAAATCGGCGTACCAGAGCACGTTGTCACCTGGCTTCACGATGCGCGAGAAGGGATGCGAGCCAAGCGGAGCAGATTCGGCGAGGGCTTGAAGCGGAGTCCGCTGGTCCCACTGGGAGCAAGACATCACCAGCAAGCTCGTGACGACAAGTGCGGCGGGAAGCACATTGCGCCGCGCGAGACCGAACCACGCAATTGCCGCAGCAAGGACAAGCAGCGGAAACGGCTTGGACAGAGCGCCAACGAGGAAGTCGGTCGTCGGGTCAATGGAATCGTAGACAGTATTCCCGTGCGTCCGATAAGCGCTGATTCCCCAAGTAACGAAGCCACCCAAGGCAAGCGCGCCAATCGCGAACCATGCCACTCTCGAGCTCAGCGCGATTCGCTCTCGATAGTGAAACACTATTGCGGCAACCAAGGTCGCAGCCAGCGCCGTCGGCAGACCCCTTCCGAGGAAACTGAATAGCACCAGGCCGGCGATCAAGCGACACGCAACACCCTGATCCCACAGACGCAGAACCACGATTGGAAGCCCGGCCAACGCCATCCAGTGCACGATCCACAGCGCGCGCCAGATCTGCACATTGGTAATGAACACGATATGAATCAGATCGGCGCCGACGAACGTGACCCCAAGGGCGGCGACGGCAGTCGCCAAAGCCGCCTTGAATGCGATCCTGATCTTCCCCTTCGCTAGGACGATACCCAGACTCAGAACTAACAGATCGAAGGCAATCAAGCCCAAGTCGAAATGCGACCATCGCGTAATGAAGAGATTCCCGTTGTTTCGCAACAGGATATCCAGCCACTGCGGATCGAAACGTTGGAACAGTTGTGCAAATGGCGCCACGCCCGCAAGTCCGGCCATTACGGGACCAATACCCATCAGCAGCAGCCAGAACCAGCGCCTGTCCTCAACCAGCAGGTACATCCACCAATACAGCATGCCGCCAAGCGCCATCAGAGGATGCAGGATCGCACTCGTAGCCAGTACCACGATTGACCATCCGCGACGCCCGGAAACGACAAGCAGAATCGCGAGAAGCGTGGCCGCCTCGACAAACGGTCGCGGCGTCACGAACGGCTCGGCCATGCGAAAAACGAAAAATCCCCCGTACAAACCCATGCTGCCGGCAATGAAGACCATCGCGAAGCCGCGCAGGCCCGGTTGGACCAGCCCCCGCACAAGGACGAGCGAAGCAGCCAGGAACAGAGCCTGCGAAAGCAGCACGAGGGTCACATCGGCGTGGCCGAGACCCAGGCGAACGATGAGCCAACTGTAGAGCGGCGAAAATAGCGTGTACTGGTCTTGCGATCCCCACTGGAAGAACACGTCACCCCGGAAGGTTTCGGGGTTGAGCCGCGCCAGTGCCTGGGCAAGGTACAGGATACCGTCGTGACGGACCCCGGTGTACGGATGCGCCAGAATAAAGATGGCCGCGACGAGTGCGAACCAGGAAAATCCTCTCAGCACCCGTTCGCCCAAGGATAAGCTGTCTTGTCCTTCCGGCAATGGGTCCCGCAGATGGTTTTTCATTTGAGATTGGCCCTACGCTTCATCCTCGGGTCCGCACGCCACCGCCCGGCCGGAGACAGCTCGTTTGCATAAAAGGGTGTTCAAAAAAAAAAGGGCATGCGACGCATGCCCTTTTCCCGCCGTGAATCGATGTTCGTAGTGATCAGCCGCGGCAGGAACCCGGCAGATATTTCGATGCAATGGTGGTTCCGTCCCCCGTCGCACCGCAAACCCACTTGAATACGCCGCTCCCGAGGTCGGTGGCGGTCATCTTGGCAGATGCAGTCTTGTACGGGACCAGTGTGACAACCTTGGTGTCGATATTGGTGTTGCTGAAGCCCTGTGCGGTCACCGTGATCGCGCCAGCGCCATCGGTCGTCACGCTCGCGACGTACTTGGACTGTGGCGCCGAACTCTCGCAACCCCAAGCGTTCGCAGCCGGAGCCGACGACGCGGACTGGAACACTTCGCTAATGGTCAAGCGGCAGGCGCTCGCCGCCAGTATGACTTCCGACATCTTGGCGCGAATCGTGTAGTCCTGATATGCGGGCAACGCAACCGCGGCCAGAATGCCGATGATCGCGACCACGATCATCAGTTCGATCAACGTAAAGCCTTTTTGGATTGATTTCATATGTTCTCCTTGATATTCGGCGCGACACGCACCGACTGCAGCCTACATGAGCAAGGCCCATGCCAAGCGAGGGCATGATTATAACAGCATGTTTTATAAACTAATTCAGGATGCGCCCCAGTGACGGTCGACGTCAATGCGACAACCCGGCGTCTCAAAGTGACGCCCCGCGTCAGTTCATGGTCTGCCGCCGGGGACCCGCAGCCGCGGATATGCCGGCCCGGTCGCGGATGCTGTCCCGCGCAGCCCAAGCGCCTACGGTACCGTGTGCAACGCGAATGACGCGCTTTCGCCCGAACAAGCGGCGCAGCCCCGGACCATAATCATCGATAGGCCGGCATTCGCGTGATCCTGAAACCGGCAACAGAGCCTGCGCGAGATGCGGCGATTTGCACGGTGTTCGGAAAAGAAACAGGGCATGCGACGCATGCCCTTTTCCCGCGGTGAATCGATGTTCGCAGTGATCAGCCGCGGCAGGAACCCGGCAGGTATTTCGATGCAATGGTAGTGCCGTCCGCGGTAGAACCGCAAACCCACTTGTATACGCCGCTCCCGATGTCGGTGGCGGTCATCTTGGCAGATGCAGTCTTGTACGGGACCAGTGTGACGATCTTGGTGTCGATATTGGTGTTGCTGAAGCCCTGCGCGGTCACCGTGATCGCACCAGCACCATCGGTCGTCACGCTCGCGACATACTTGGACTGGGGCGCCGAACTCTCGCAACCCCAAGCGTTCGCAGCCGGAGCCGATGACGCGGACTGGAACACTTCGCTGATGGTCACGCGACAGGAACTCGCGGCCAGTATGACTTCCGACATCTTGGCGCGAATCGTGTAGTCCTGATACGCGGGCAACGCAACCGCGGCCAGAATGCCGATGATCGCAACCACGATCATCAGTTCGATCAGCGTAAAGCCTTTCTGGATTGATTTCATACGTTCTCCTTCAAAATCGGCGCGACGCGCACCGGCTGCATCAGGGTCAGCAAGGCGCATGCCAGTCAAGGCTACGACTTTAACAAGTTGATTTATTGAATAATTCTGAACTGTCCCGGTGACCATAGACGTCAATACGACAACCAAGTGTCTCAATGTGACGCCACGCGTCAGGTCGTGGCCTGCCACACGGGCGCTCGCGGGTACATGCCGGCCCGCTTGAAGGTCTCGCATGGGAGACTCAACGGCATACCCGCGTGCAAAGCCAGAAACGCGCTCTCGCCGCCTCCCGCACCGTAATGAAACTACCAACAGGTTAGAATTCGCGAGGCCTCGAAAATAGCGCGGACGTCCGGAAAACGATCGCAATGCGCCAACTTCTGAAACGGCTCGTTCCATTCGGCCGTACACCGCATCGCACGTCGGCCGATAACCGGTCGGCCTATTCCGCTGCTCGTGACGAGGCGGATCGGCTGATCGCGGCCGGTAACCGGTCCGAAGACGCAGGGGATCCGCGTGCGGGCTGCGAGCACTACCGAAAGGCCGTTGAGGTAGCTCCCGATTACGCGAAGGCGCACGTCAACCTGGGCATCGGTCTTGCGGCCGCGGGCGACGTTGACGGCGCGATCGAATCCTACCGGACCGCGCTCGCCATCGACCCCGGGTACGCGCCGGCAAACTATAACCTCGCGACTCAGCTTTATGCGCGGGGAGAACTGCAAGGCGCCGCGAGCCTCCTGCACTTGGCGCTGGAAAGCAGACCGGAATTTCCGGAAGCGCATGTGGCCTTGTCGAACGTGTACGATGCGCAGGGCGAGCTTGCCGCCGCGGCGGCCTCGCTCGAGGCCGCGCTCCACCAAAGACCGAACTACGCGGGTGCCCTGTACAACTACGGGCTCGTGCTGAAAAAAATGGGCAGGATGATGGAGGCCGAAGCAGCATTGCGCCGGGCGATCGGCGTCGATCCGGACAACGCCGACGCCTACTACGAACTTGCCGCCCTACTCCACACGCGAGGCGAGTTTGGCGAAGCTGAAAAACTCTTTTGTTCGACCCTCGAGCGTAAACCCGATCACACGCAGGCGTTTGCCGCACTGTTCGATCTGTACGAATCGCAGGGAAACTATGCGGCGGCCGCCAGCGCTGTCGAGGAGGTCTTGCGGCAACGACCCGACTGGGCCGGTGCACTGATGAATTACGGGCATGTACTGAAAAAGTTGCGGCGGCTGACCGATTCCGAAGCGGCATATCGACGGGCGATCGCGCTTGACCCAGCGTTCGTGCCTGCGTATCGGGGGCTGGGAGGCGTCCTTCTTGCCCAGTCGCGCATTGCGGACGCGCTGGAAGTGTTTCGCTCCGGTCGCTCGTTTGACCCGGAAGGGTTTGATCTTGAGACGGCAGAACTGTTCGCCCTCAATTACATCGACGACCTGTCGCGCGAGGAAATCTTCGCCCGGCACAGGGCGTTCGGTGAAAGGCTGGAAAGAAAGTATCCGCGGCGAACTGAACCGTTCCGCAACGAAAGGAATCCCGAGCGCCGTCTTCGCGTGGGTTACGTGTCGGCTGATTTCTACGAACATCCTGTTGCGCTGTTCGCCATTCCGCTGTTCGAGCGGCACGATCAGTCCGCGTGCGAAATCTACTGCTATTCGACCGGCACCTCGCAGGATCGCGTTACACGGCAACTGCAATCCCGCGCCAATGTCTGGCGCGACGCCGGCTCCATGTCGGATCCGGAACTGTTCGAGGCGATCACTCGTGACGAGATCGACATCCTGGTCGATCTGACCGGACACGCCGGCGACTTCCGGATTGGCGTATTTGCGCGCCAGGCGGCACCTGTTCAGGCAACCTGGCTCGGCTACCCGAACACAACCGGAACGACACGCGTCCAGTACCGAATCGCCGACAATATCACTGAGCCGGCGGGACACTCCGAACGTTTCCACACGGAAACGCTGGTCCGGCTTCCGCATAGCCAATGGTGCTACCGTCCCTTCGTTTCGATCGAATGCGACGTTGTGCCTCCGATGACACGGAACGGATTTGTAACCTTCGGTTCGTTCAACGAGTTCACTAAGCTCTCCCCGTCGATCCTCAGACTGTGGATCACAGTCCTTACGAGGCTCCCCGATGCGCGCCTTGTTATTGCGCGCGTCTCCGATGGTCCGGGCAAAGACAGCTTGATTCGCGATCTGAAAGGCGCCGGCATTACGTTGGAGCGGATCACGTTCGCGCCCGTCGTCGCGCTGGATGAGTATTACCGCCGTTTTGGAACGGTCGATATTGCGTTCGACTCCGCTCCGTACAGCGGGACCACGACCACCTGTGACACGCTCTGGATGGGCGTTCCCGTGCTCACCCTCCCTGGGATCACCTCCGCGTCGCGCCCTTCGGCCAGCATACTTACGACCCTAGGCCTGACGGGCTGGATAGCCGCCACTTCGGAAGATTACGTGAGGATCGCTGTCGATTCCGCAAGCAATAAGGCGAACATCGTCCGGCTGCGAGAATCCATGCGTACCCGGATGCGTACCTCCCCGCTAATGGACGAAGTGCGCTTCGCGCGCGACGTCGAGAACGCCTACCGCACTATGTGGCGCGCCTGGTGCGATCGGCCATCGCCATGATGCGGCAGTCAGGCGTCTCCCGTTGTCAGCGGCTCGCCGACACCGGCGTGGGCGAAAACGAGGGGCGACGGGACCGTCATGCGCACCTGTGCCGGCCCCGCCTTGTATCAGCAGCCCGCGTGCTCGCGGCAAACACTACAGGACCCTCCCGAATCGCCGGTTCCGCCAGAGCGCTGCGGGCTCCGCCTCAAGCATCGGCCAGTAATTCAACGCCATGCCGATGCTATACTTCAACTGCGTCGGTTTCACCGGGTGCGTGTGTTTGACCCGCAGTTCGTGCCACACAGGATATTCCGGAGAGCGCGTGATATTTGGGCTGTTTTCAGACAAGCATATTCAGAAGCTTGTGCAGGACTTGGCGACCGACATCGCCAAGCGCTATCCCGCCGAAATTGCCAACAATCCGGATTTTCTGGTATCACCGCAGCGGCGTTCCGAAATATTCGAGAACGTCTTTTCCCCCGCCAAACAGTTCAGCCGGGAAGTGCCGCTCGGATTCTTGGGCCGGATCAAGCTGCAACGCCACCTGAGATGGCGGCTGCGGGAAATGGGGTATGACGAAACATTCATCGACTCGGCCACCGAATATTTGACCTCATTCGTGACGAGCACTACGACTTAACAGCCGCAGCGGACGCGGCGCTCGGGGTTGGCCTGCCGGAATACCCTCACGGGACGAACCCGGGGATAGCTGCCTCGTCCACCGCGTCAATCTGCCTTTTGTCCAGAAACTCCTCGGCATAGCGCAGATAGACTTTCCGGCGCACGAAGATGTCGAACAATTCCGGATCAATGTGGCCGTTGAGGCTGAACTGGCCCAAGATTTTCAGCGACTCAGATAGCGTCTTGCCGTGCTTGTACGGCCTGTCCTTGGCCGTGAGCGCCTCAAATATGTCCGCGATGCCCATGATCCGCGCCTGAACGGACATTTGCTCCTTCATCAGCCCGCGAGGGTAGCCTTTGCCATCCATGCGTTCGTGGTGACCCCCGGCGTACTCCGAGACGTTGCGCAGGTGTTTGGGCCACGGCAGTGCCTCCAGCATCTTGATCGTGGCGACAATATGATGATTGATGATCTCACGTTCGTTCGCCGTGAGAGTTCCCCGTGCAATCGTAAGATTGTCGATTTCGTCGTCGGACAGGAAGTCCGCAACGTGGCCTGAGGGATCGGTCCACCGATGCGCCCGGCCGATTTCGCGCACGCGCTCCTGGGCCTTCGGGGGCATGAACTCACCACCTATATTGCTGCGACGCAAGAATTCGCGATCCTCATCGAGCTGGCGCAGCTTCTCGCGCAGCTCCCTGTCTATTTCATACTGGCGCTCGCGTCGGGCCATATCCTGCGCACCGGGTTCTTCTGCGAGTGCGAGGCGTTTCTTCAGTGTTTCTATCTCGGCGTCCCGTTTGAGCACTTCGAAGCGAGTGTCAATCAGATTGATGCGATCGAATATTGTCTCGAGTTTCGTTCCCTTGTCCACGACATGAACCGGCGTCGTCACCTTACCGCAGTCATGAAGCATGCCTGCGATCTTGAGTTCGTATCGGTCGTCATCGGTCATGGCAAAGCCCGCCAACGACCCAATGCCGGTTTGGTTAGCCGCTTCGGCCAGCATCATCGTTAGCACGGGCACACGCTGACAGTGGCCGCCCGTATAGGGCGACTTTTCGTCTATCGCAGTGTTGATGAGCTCGATAAAGGATTCGAAAAGCTCTTCGAGCTGGGTGATCAGTGCCCTGTTGGTAAGCGCAATCGCCGCCTGCGAGGCCATGGACTCGGCCAGCCTCTGGTCAGCATTGGAAAACGGGAGTATCTCTCGGGTATCCGGAGCGATGCTGTTGATCAACTGCAATACGCCAATGATCTCGCCCTGGTGGTTCTTCATCGGCACGGTAAGAAACGACTTCGACCGATATCCCGTCTTGTGGTCAAACTGACGGGTGCCTGAGAAGTCGAATCCTGCCTCAGAATATGCATCGGCGATATTCACCGTGCACTGGTTGAGCGCCGCATAGGCTGCCACCATCGAATTGTTGGGCTTCCCATCCTTGTACAACTGGATCGGATAAAAAGGAATTTCGTTTCCTGACGTTCCGCCCAACGCAATCTTGAGACTGTCGTTTCGCATGATTGCGAACCGAAGCCTCGCACCCTCTTCGATCAGGTAAAGCGATCCCCCGTCAGCGCGCGTAATTGTCTGCGCAGCGATCAGAATCTTCTCGAGCAACCGATCAAGGTTCTTTTCCTGCGAAAGCGCCGCGCCGATGTCATTCAGCTGCTCCAGACGCCGAAACAGGTCATCGACCGATTCCACGGCAACTCCTCGCGATTCCTTGCTGGACGGCGGCATCAATTCCGTTGCGCCCGACTGCCTCTTCATGGCCTCGGACCGGTCGACGCACCCACGACCAGCACGACACACTGAGCACAGTACGAATTCAGCAGCTTGGCCACGCTACTTGATGCAAACAGCGCGCACCTGTCCAATGTCCGTGATGCCCTGCAAGACTTTCTCGATGCCGTCCATTTTCAACGTACGCATGCCCTCCTCCAGCGCCACTGCCACCATCTCGGCGACGCGCGCATGTTCTTGGATGAGCTTCTTCATTGGATCTGTTCCGATCAGCAGCTCGTGCAGACCTACCCGGCCCTTATAACCAGAACCGCCACAGGCTTCGCAACCGACCTTCCGGAATAGGGTCAACTGTCCCTTCTCATTCCCGTAGCTCTTGACCAGATCCTTGTAGACGTTCTCGTAGGCGCTCTTGGCGTCCTTCTTGAACGGCGTTGTGTTGAGCAACTCCAGACAGTACTCCTGCAACAGGAGCTTGATCTCGTCCGGGCCCGGATTGTAGGCCTGCTTGCACTTGCCGCACAGGCGCTTTGCCAGCCGCTGCGCCAAGATTCCGAGGAGCGCATCGGCAAAATTGAACGGGTCCATGCCCATGTCGAGAAGCCGAATAATGGACTCCGGCGCGCTATTGGTATGCAGGGTGGCGAAGACCAAGTGGCCGGTCAGCGACGCCTCAATGCCGATACCGGTCGTTTCCGCGTCGCGCATTTCGCCCACCATTATGATGTCGGGGTCAGCGCGCAGAAATGCCTTCATGATGATGGGAAAATCAAGGCCGGCCTTCTTATTGATCTGCACCTGCCGCAAACCCTTTTGGGTAATTTCGACCGGATCCTCAGCGGTCCAGATCTTCGTATCTGGGGTGTTGAGATACTTGAGCACCGAGTGAAGCGTGGTGGTCTTGCCCGAACCGGTAGGACCGCAGACGAAGAACAGCCCGTAGGGCTTGCTTATGGCATCCTGAAGCTTGGGCAGGTTGCTTGGCGAAAAGCCCATCTTGTCCAGTGGAATCGGCTCGCCGGCGGCAAGAATACGCATCACGACGTCCTCCACCCCGCCTTGCACGGGAATCGTCGCCACGCGAAGCTCGATATCCAGCGGACCGAATTTCTTGAATTTTATCTTTCCGTCCTGCGGTCTTCTGCGCTCGGAAATATCCAAGTCGCACATGATCTTGAGCCGGGCAATCATGGCATTGCGGTACGACGCCGGCACCTCGATGTACGGCCCTAGCGACCCGTCCTTCCGGAAGCGCACCTCCGTCTTGCCCTTCCCCGGATAGGATTCGATATGGATGTCCGAGACGTTCTGACTGTAGGCATCGATGATGATCTTGTTGACCAGCTTCACCAGTTCGTTGTCGGCAGCCGCCGAAGCGTCGTCGGTACCGACAGCGCTCTCATCCATCTCGTCGTCGCCCATGCCGGAGAGCAAATCGCCAATATCGCCACCTGCATCGAGCGTCTCCGCACCGTAGAACTGGTTGACCGTCTCATTGAATTCCTTTTGCGTCGTGACGCGGAACACGAGACGGTGCTTGGGAAACACGTTATTCACGATTCGCGAACTCCGCACCCGCTCCGGGTCCGGGCAGATCACGACCAAGCCCTCCTTGGTGTCATCGATCGGCAGCCACTGATTGGAGTCGACATACTCGCGCTTAAGGTTTTTCAGCAAATCCATCGGCTTGACGCGATCGGACTTGAAAGGCTCATAGGGCACGCCGAAAAATTTAGACAGAGCCTGCCCGATCGCCGGAAGCTTCACTTGGAACTCATCGATCAGAATGGTCTCGATATCTACGGCCTTCTTGCGTGCGGAGCGGGCCGCGAGCTCGAATTCCGCAACCGAAATCACCGCGTCACTGACCAGGAAGTCGTACTTCGTCTTGTGGATCTGCGGTTTCTGCCGCTGGCGGAACGCGATCGCCAGCGTCTGGCACAGTTCCTGCGCACCTTCCTCAGCGAGGGAACCGAACGGAGTGCCGATCTTGTTGTTGATCAACTGCACTACGCCTATCAGATCATTGCTTCCCGCCTCGACTACCGGGGCAACCAGCATTTGCTTAGTGCGATAACCGGTCCGCTTGTCCACCTCCTGCAAAAACCGCAGGTTGGCGTTGTACTGTTTCAGTTCCGCATCGTCGTAAACATCCTTTAGATTGAGCATCTTCTTGGATAGAGCGACGTAACCGGCGATCGAATGCTCCGCTATAGGCAGCTTGAGGTCCTTGAACGAGTTCAACCCGGTCTTGACCTTGGAGACAATGGCCTGCTTGTCTTCCCCAATGGTGTAGATCGTGAGCCGGTCCGCGTTGAACAGGCTGCAGATATCCGCGCTCACCTCGAGCATGATTTCGTCGACGTTGCTGGTCGCGTGTATTTTATTTGTGACGACCTGGAGATTCTTCTGAAAAACCAGGCGTGCATTTATGTCGGTTGCGGCGCTCGGAGGCGCATTCAAAACCGCGCTCATAGGAAGAATCCTCTAGTTGAACAGAAGTATCGTACGGCACACCCCCCGGATAGTGTCAACTGGCAGCCGCACCCGATATTATCGGCGCATCTCACGGCGTTCCCCATTTCTCGCCACCGCCCCCCATAACCCTCCCTGCAGTAGGTACACACGGTAGCCTCGCTGCGAAAGAAGGAACGTCGCCGCCGAACTGCGCCGTTCGCTCTGGCAGTAAAGAATATATTCGCGGTCCTTGTCCAGCAATCCGATTGCGTTGCGTATCTCAGACAGCGGGATATTAAAAGCTCCCGGAAGCTGGTCATACTGGAACTCGGACGGATAGCGCACATCAATCCATTGCGCACCTGCAATGACCTTGCGCTGCGCCTCCTCCATGGACACCTTGTGCAGCAGCGGCTCCCGCAAAAGTTCGACGAAAGCAGTTTTCTCCAGACGTAGCAGCGCACCGGCGGTCTTCATCGTAACCGTGGCATTGCGCTTTGATTCCGACACAAGCGCCTCCTCACCGAATGCGTCGCCACTCTTTAGGTCCGCGAGGTGCATGGACACGCCCCCGACCAATCGCTCGACGCGCGCCCGGCCCGACTCGACGATGTAGTAGTAGTCGCCTTCTTCACCCTCGCGAATGATCACGTCGCCCGCCTTCACCTCGATACGTTTGAACTGCTTCAGCAACTCCTCGATGTGCGCAGCGGGAAGCTGGGCAAATGGCCCGAACTTGAGATTGCTTATGCTGAACATCCCCGACATGATGGTCCATTTTGCGAGCACTGAACCATCGAGGTCGCCTTCTTTGGCACGTCGCGTGTCAGCCGCAGCGAGCTGATCCCATGTGAACATTATATCGAGCAAATCGTCGTCGATACGCACTAGTCTAAGGTCGGTAACCGCCTTGGCACTCTTGAACGTTGCACCGCGTCTTCCCAGCGGATGGCGCGCTTCGTCGGCCGTTTCGCCAAACGTCACCGTGGTGCCGTCTGGGTAGTTCAGAGCGATCTCCCCGCGCACGAGGTAGACCGTCTGCCCTGCCATAGAGCGCAAATTGAACGGGTCCAAATTCTTGTTGACGCTTTCAACGTAGCAAAGATCCGCCAACTCGCGCAGCCTCTGTTCGGAGAGGCCGCCAATCGGCTCGAGCCGTTTGAGCGCGTCGATATCCACTTTCTCCAACGCCATAATCTCTCCCGATCCGCCGTCGGATGCAGACTTCGCTAGAACTCGAATACCTGGTTGGTTTGCAGCATGCGCGGGCGGAATTGTCCCGCACAGTCCTCGATTTCCTGCATCGTGAGCTCGATCTCGCCGGGTTTCAGATGCGTGACATAGATCTCTGCGGTGCGCTCAAGCTTGGTCAATTCGTCCGCAAGCATCGAAGGGCAGAAATGCTTGGCTGCGATGGCCAGTTGTTTCTCGCGGTTAGAAAATGCGGTTTCAATGATCAGGTATTTGAGGTTCGCGATTCGGTTTACGATTTCCCACAGCGGATCATTCGTCGTCGTGTCCCCGGTAAAGACCAGACTCGCATGCGCCGAATCCACGTGGTACCCCACAGCAGGGACAACGTGATTTGCGGGCAGCGCCGTGATCATTCGCCCGTTGATTACCGTTGCCTCGGCAAGTTCGATCGGCTGAAACTTCAACCAGGGCTTCTCTGGCGTCGGGATCTGCGAAAAATCGGGCCAGATTGCCCAGTTGAAGATATGGTTGCGCAGGATTTCGATCGTCGCCGCGAGCGCATGAACTATTACGGGCTTGGCGCGCATCGCCCCCACCGTGTCGACCAAGAACGGAATCGAAGACACGTGGTCAAGATGGGAATGCGTGAGAAAGATGTCGTCGACCAGAGACAGTTCGGTCAGGGACAGGTCCCCGACGCCGGTGCCAGCATCGATGAGAATGTCGTTGTCGATAAGCATCGAGGTGGTTCGCAAATGCCGACCACCTATCCCCCCCGAACAACCAAGTATTCTCAGTTTCATTTAGTCTCGAACTTCCAGACGCCGTCCCAATCGGGGCCGGGCGGATCTTTGCGGTAGTGCGCAACGCGCTCAGCGTATGTCTCGTACAGGTATGCACCCCCCGACATTCGCTGAAGGTTGAGCAGCAGCATGTCGGCCTGATCCCAGTCCTGGGCCCGATAAGCGCGCAAGGCCTGGTTCCATAGCTTAGTTTCCTCGATCTTTTCCTTGCTTACCTGGTTGTCGAACCCGAGGGGCTCAAAAATCGCGATCGGCTCGTCCTTGCCTTTCACCCTCACGCGGTCGAGTTCGCGCCAGATAACGTCCGTTACGAGTTCGCGGGTACGCTGGCCGCAGATGATGCCGACGCCATATTGCTTGGTGATGCCCTCAAGGCGGGAGCCGAGGTTCACGGCATCGCCCATAACGGTATAAGCTCGCCGCAGTTTGGATCCCATGTCGCCCACACTCATCACGCCGGTATTGAGGCCCACCCCTATCTTGATCGGCGGCCAGCCCCTGGCTACGAATGCTTCGCTGAGTCTATACATCTCCTCCTGCATCAGCAGTGCGCTCAAAACGCCCTGGCGCGGGTGTTCCGGATCCATTACCGGTGCGCCCCAAAACGCCATGATCGCGTCTCCGATGTACTTGTCGAGAGTGCCGCGGTTGTTCCGTATTACCAGGCTCATCGACGTGAGATATTCGTTGATGAATGCCGACAACTGTTTAGGGTCGAGCCCCTCGGAAATCGTCGTAAAGCCGCGAATGTCTGAGAACAACACCGTGAGTTCCTCGCTGCGGCCCTCCATGCTGTATTTCTCCGGATCCTCCGCCATCTTGTCCACGAGTTCCGGAGGTACGTACTGCCCAAACAGTTCCGTGAACTGCCGCTTCGAACGCGATTCAATGAAATAGCCGTAGGACATGTTGAGCGCAAACAGCGCGGCAATCATGAGTACGCTGGAGGCCAGCGGCAGCACCATGTTCGCTCCGCTCCAAATCATGACGTTGAAGCCGCTGACGAGCACCAGCACCACCAGCGACACCAGTGTCGCACGCAGCGGCGATAGAAGTGGCAGCAGCAGCGTCAGCGCCACGCCGATAATGATCAGCAATACGACCTCGGCACCTATCATGTAGGGCGGCTTCTGCTTGATGGCGCCCCTATTGTGGTCGAGCATTCCGGCGACCAAGTTGGCGTGAATTTCCACCCCGGGATACACGCTGCCGACCGGGGTCGATCGCAGGTCAAACAGACCCGGTGCCGTTGCACCAACTATCGCGATTCTCCCCTGCAGCGTATCGACGGGAACGCGATCGAAATACACGTCGGCGAGGGAAACATACCTGAAGCTGTTGCGCTCACCCCGGAAGGGGATCAGGGCGGCCACGTGCTCGTCCACAGGAATCTGCAAAGGACCGACGTCAATCCGCTCCAGTCCGCCATAGCCCTTCGATTTAGTCTCGGCTAGGTACGGCGCGATCGCCGGGAGCTTGACCGTCGAGTTGTTGGTACGGCCCGCTTCCTCCAGACCCATTAGCAGGCGAACAATCGCGAGCGACAGCGGTTCGTAGTACTTGCCCTTGTACTCGATTAGCATCGGTACCCGCCGCGACACCCCGTCGAAGTCAACGAGTGGGTTGAAATGACCACCTGCGACGGCGGCAGCCTGCAGCTCCGGCAGATTGCCACCGTACCCGTTCCACGAGCTGAACCCTATGTTGCGCCCGGCAAAGACGCCGGCCGGCAGCACTGGCGGGGGCAGGGCGCCCGACTCGCGCGCGTCGGGGTCGCTGTTGAAGTAATAGCCCAAGACCACGGGCCTGCCGGCGATGGTCTTCGCGAACATTGCGTCGTGATCCAGTTGCGGTCGTAGGTTTTCGAGCGCGGCGCCAAACTGCGGCACGCTCCGCAGTTGATTCTTCATCAATTGGTCAAGCACCTTGAGGCCGGAGCTTTCGTCGCGCTCGGCCCAGACCACGTCGAATCCGATGATCACTACGCCATATTTGTCGAACAGCTTGTTGATCAGCGCGGATATCTTGTCGCGACCCCATGGCCAACGCCCCAGTTCGGGAACCGCAAGGCTTTTCTCGTCGATATCTAGAATTACGATGCGTTCGTCCACCGTACCGGGCATCGTCAGCCGGAGCCGGTAGTCGTACATGATGTTGTCCAGCTGGGTGATGAACCCGATCTGGTAGAAGCGCGCCACGTGTCCCAAGAATGCGAGGACAACCAGCAGCCCGATCGCGATCCGAACGATGTGTTGCCTCAAGCGGTTCTCTCCGGTCGATCGCGGCCTGCCTCGGGCGCGTTCAGGTCTTGAAGAAGAACTCCATCTTCACCCCTGCAAGCTCGACGATGTCATGGTCGGCCAACGGGTGTGCCTGGGTATCGAGTGTCTTGCCGTTGAGTACGGGGAATTGAGCGCCCTCAACGTGGGTAATAAAGTACCCCTGCGGACGCCGGGTGATAACCGCCACCTGGACTCCGGGCTTACCCAGAGTCGTGAGCGGTTTCACGAGGTCAAGCTGCTTGCCCGCGTTGCCACCACTGAGAAGCTTCAGAGTGCCGGCGCGCGGAGCCGCCGCCGCGGGCGGAGGAGCCGCAGCCCGCGCGGCAGCGGCCGGCGGGGCCGCAGCCGCACCTGCAATCGGCGTCGGGTTGACGGTGGTAGCTGCGAAACTCTTACCTGCGGGCGCAGCGCCTGATGCGGCCGCGGCAGCGGGAGGCGCGCCTGCCGAAGCGGCCGGAGCTGCGGTTGCGGCGGCCGGGGTCGCTGGGGGCGCTTGCATGGCCTTCATCGCCCCGGGTCGCAACACCATGGTCTTCTCGAAATCTGCCGCCTTGGCTTGGCCGGTTTGCTCGTGAACGTACTTGAGCTTGTACTTGCCCAGTTCGATCACGTCGTTGTTCTGAAGGAAATGCTTCTTGACCTGCTGCCCGTTGACCAGAGTCCCGTTTGTGCTGCCCAGATCCTCGAGGAACGAGTCGTTCAAGATGCTCACGACGACGGCGTGCTCGCCGCTGACCGCCAGGTTGTCGATCTGAATGTCGTTATGAGGCTTGCGGCCGATAGTCGTACGCTCCTTCGTAAGGGCATACTCCTTCAGTATCAGGCCGTCCATGCTGAGTATCAGCTTCGCCATAGCATTTTCCCCACGCTATCTGAGGTTCATTTTAACCAGCCGAAGACTTTGGCGATAACACCGGTTGGTGCGGCGTAATCACGCAAAATCTTTATCAGAATCACTGACACGTTGTCACGCCCGCCGTTGTCGTTGGCCATCTGCACCAGTTGCTGCGCACAAAGTTTCAAATTCGCACCGAGCGTCTGCAACGCTATGCGGATGTCCTCATCACTCACCATATCACAAAGGCCATCCGAACAAAGCAGGTAAATGTCGCCAGGCGTCGTATCGTAGTCGTGTATCTCGGGCTCGACAGTTGGATCGATGCCCAGCGCGCGCGTGACCAGATTCTTGTTGGCCGACACTTTGGCCTGTTCCGCCGTAATCAAACCGCTGTCGATTTGCTCCTGCAACAGCGAATGATCCTTGGTGATCTGCTTCAGTTCCTCTCCGCGCAAGCGGTACAGCCTGGAATCACCGATGTGCGCCACCGTCATCTTGTTATCGTGGAAAAGGGCAACCACCAACGTCGTTCCCATACCCGAGTACTGCGGCTGGCTTTGCGATGCCTGGTATATCGAGGTATTCGCCTTGGCAATATGATCCCGCAGCAATTTCTGGGCCTGCGACCGCCCGGTATTCGGATCGAGCTCAAACGAAACGTGCTGATCCAGCGTGGCCTGCATTTCGGTCACGATAACGGTAGTGGCTATACCGCTGGCAACCTCGCCGGCGTTGTACCCGCCCATACCGTCGGCGAGAACCACCAGACCCCTGGATAAATCCGAGGCGACCGAGTCCTCATTGTGCGATCGAACCATACCGGGGTCGGTTTCTGTCACGATCTGGAGAGCTTGTTCAAGGTTCATTTGCCTAATCTACTCACTGAGGACTGGCGCCGGCGTCCGTCTTCCGAGCTGCGATGCCGCCCGCACCGCCAAAGCATGATCGAAGCGCCGCCGCGAACTCTTCTCCTGTCTGGTAGCGCTCCTCCGCGTTCTTTGCCAGCGCCCGCTTCAGAAATGCAACGAACCCGTGTGGCAGCTTCGGATTAATTGTCAGTATGTCCGGTGGGTCCTCGTTGGCGATCCGAAACATGAGTTGCGCCATTGAATCGCCCTCGAAGGGAAGTTTGCCGCAGGCGAGTTGATACAAGCTTACCGCGAGGGAGAACAAGTCGCTCTTGCCGTCGACCTTCTTGCCCGAAAGCTGCTCGGGAGACATGTATGACGGAGTGCCCAGCACCATCCCGGTCTTGGTCTTCGAAGAGTCGGTGATTCTTGCAATGCCGAAATCAGCCACCTTTACAGAATCGGCCTCGGGTTCGTACATCACGTTGGCTGGCTTGATGTCGCGATGGACGATATTTTGCTTGTGCGCATACCCCAATGCATCGGCCACCCGTGCGATGATCGATATGACCTTGTCGATTCGCAATAGATTATCCGGCTTGGTGTAGGGCACCAAATCTTTACCCTTGAGCAGTTCCATGGCGATGTAGCACAGGTCGTGCTCTTCGCCAGCGTCGTATATTGTCACGATGTTGGGATGCGATAGGCGGCCTGCGGTCTCGGCCTCACGAAAGAAACGTTCTTTGACCTCCACCAGTTCGTCGGCCTCGAATTCCTGCGCCAGCGCCATGGTTTTTATTGCGACGACGCGTCCGATCTTTGGATCCCTGCCAAGGTAGACGACACCCATCGCGCCCTTGCCGAGTTCCTTCTCCACCTGGTAGCGGCCCAGCATCGGTTTCTCCGCGCCGCTGCCGCCGTCGAGTATGCTGACGTTGGTGCGACCAGCCGTCCCTCCACCGAGCATGACTGTTTCTGAGAGTTGCCTGGCGCGCGAAAGCCTCTGCTCCAAGTCACGGAATTTGGCGTCAAAATCTGCCATGTAACGAAACACCGACTCGGCTTTGTTAAATTGCCGCTTACGTTCGAAGTCCAATCCCAGGTTATACAGGTTGTCCATCAGTGTGTCGTCGATGGGGCACTTGCGAAAGTAATCGAACGCCATGTCGAGTTGGCCCTGCCCCTGGAACGCCAATCCGAGCATGCGCGCGTTTGCTGCGGACGACGCGTCTGATGCCTCCTTGCCGCGCTCGGTCACGACGAAACGCTTGGATACCAGCAACACGTGACCGATGACCAGCAGTGTCAACGCCCACATGAACTGCAGCCACATCCCCTGCCCCGCAATGAGCGCGAAATGTGCAGCGAGCAGAGCAGCCGCCAGACCGCCGCTTGCCATGGCGCCTGCGCCTGCCGTAAGCCTCGGCAACAGCGCCACGAGGTAGGCTCCGACGCAGACAAATACCAGAAATTCGACCCATACCGCCCAGGTCGGCCTGACGAAGAAATGCTCCTGCAGGATTGACGACACCGAGTGCGCGAGTGTCAGCACAGGCGGCATTGCCGGCGATACCGGCGTCACCGAAGTTGTCCCCACGCCAGCCGCGGTCGGACCGATCAGCACGATCTTGTCGCGAAATGAATTGACCGGAATCTTGCCCGAATAAACGTCAAAAAAGGAGTCGACGCGGAACGCCGGTCTGCCGTCACCATCCTTGTAGAAATAGGTATGCATCTGCAAGGCGGGATCGGTGCCAATTTTGAGTCTGCCGATCTTCACGCCTTCGCCGAGCTGAACTTTGATATCAGACACGCCGAGATTCAGGCTCTTGGCGGCCAACATTACCGACATCGAAGGGTAATACTGGTCGAAGAACTGAAGCACCATCGGCTCAGTGCGGATGGCGCCGTCGACGTCCGCGTTGGCATTTAGGTGGCCGATACCTGCGGCATTCTTTCCGATCGCCTCGATCGGCAGCGATACCGCCGCCAGCGCTGGAAGCGGTGGCTCCTCCGATGCCGTCCTTTCGATGCTGCTCAGGTGGTTCTTTTGAATGAATTCTGGCAGTGGCTTGTCGGGCCTACCACGCGGCTCGCCCAGCTCGAACAACATCGGCAGCACGACGTTTCCGGCCCGGCCGTAGGCATCCGCGAGCTGGCGATCGGTATTGAGCGTGTTCTCCGCCTCGCGCAGCATCGTGCCCAACTGACCGATCTCCGGAGACGCCGCAGGCGCCTGAGCACCCGCCGGGGTCGACGCGACAAGTCTGTCGTAAATCTCGATCAACTTGCCGATGTAACCAAAGCCCGGGTCAACCTGTGGTTCGCTGAAAAACACGATGTTGCCAATGACCTTCGCCTTCGCCTTTGACAATGCATCGGTGAGTTTCGCATGGACATCCCGCGACCACGGCCAGCGGCCAATATTGCGTATGCTGGCATCGTCGATTGCGATTACCACTACCTTATCGCTGGGAGTTCGCGACGATGTTCGCACGCCCCAGTCATAGGCGGTGCGTTCGAGGCTCTGAATGACATCGGTTCCGCCGGATACCAACAGTACCAGCGTCACGACCAGACCGAGAAACCAGTCCTTTTTCCAGAAGCTCGACTTCATAGCGCCTCCCACTTGTTTTTATTGTTTTTTTGGCTGATACCCATGCATGCGCGCCTCCGCATTTTACGCCATCTTCCGGACGTACCTTCGAATCGATCCGCGCACGTGTAGGCAAGCCCCGCGGTGTTGCCAACCTGCGCCACAGTCATGCCAATGGATCGCGACGGCCCGCCCTCGCTCGGGTCACCAACTGCGGCGCCGATAGGCTTGTTTAAAGTCGATCAGGATTCGTCAAGTCATTGAAGAAACAGGGCAATAAGCAGCATTCTTGCAGTTACATATCAGATTCGTCAAATTTTTCTGGGAACGGGATTTTCGCCGCTCGCGATGAGCAGGAGGTCCCGGCGTCGCGACCCACCGATGCCCCGTACGACGGGGCATGGACGGGTGCGGCGCGAGCGCGTTGTGCGGCGTGTCGGAGGCGGCTCGTGGATTTCGGCTTAGCTACTTAGGCTGACGCCAGGAACGATACCAAGTGCGGCAGCGAGTTCGCTGGCCGAAACCTTTTTTCCGTCCTCGTGCTTGGCCTTCAGTACCTCGATCCGGCCGCCCTGCGCGGTGACGAAAAAGCTGTTCGCACCGACCTCGGATACCTCGCCGATCTTGCCCTTAACAGCACCGAACGTGCGAAACAAATGCTTGCGGCAGTCGAATATCTGCAGCTTCTTGCCCCCTAAAGTGGTCCACGCGCCCGGCGCCGGGTTGCAGCCTCGGATCAGGTTGTGCACGAAGTCCACGTGGTTCGCCCAGTTGATCCGCGCCTCGGCCGTGCGGCACCAGCCTTCATAGCTCGCAACCGATTCGTCCTGGACCGTCTCAGTATGCCGGCCGGCCATTACCAGGTCCGCCGCCTCCAGCATCGCCTTCACGCCCATCGGAAACAGGCGCTCGAAATAAATGCCTCCAAGACTATCGTCAGGGCCGATCGGCGTCTCCTTTTGCAGGATCACGGGGCCTTCATCCAATCCGTCGGTCGGCCTGAAAATAGTTAGGCCGGTCTTCGTTTCGCCGCGAATGATCGGCCAGTTAATCGAGCTGGGTCCGCGGTACTTTGGCAGCAGCGACGGGTGATACTGGATGGTCCCCTTCGCCGGAATAGTGACGAAATCTTGCGGCGCAAACTGCAACACGAACGCCATAATGCCCAGATCTGCACCGAGGGAGCGCATCGCGTCCCCTGCCTCTTGGGCGCGCAACGATGCGAATTGGAATACCTTGAGTCCTTTCTCCAGGGCTGCCGCTTTCAGCGGGTCGGCTTTGGCACCCTGCTTCTCCGGCGCGCTGAACACTCCGGCCACCTCATCGCCTCGAGCAAGAAACGCTTCCAGTACGGCTTTGCCAAAATCCTGCTGTCCAACGATAGCAAGCTTCATGTCAGTCTCCCGATAGCGAAGGTCACCAAAGGCCAATACACCACAGGCTCGTTGCGCCTCACTCGATCAACTATGCGGTCTTCGGTTTCTTCGGCGGCGTGCTGAATGCGCCCGCCTGTTTCAGTGCCGAGACCTTCTGGTCATCGTAACCGAGCACCTGCTTCAGAACCTCATCGGTATGCTCGCCAAGCGTCGGCGAACGCTTGATCTTGGCGGGGGAGGCGGAAAGCTTGATCGGCATGCCTACGTTCCACCATTTGCCCCGCTGCGGATGGTCAAGTTCGACCCACATGTCGCGGCCGCGAACGTGTTCGTCGTTGGCGAGGTCATCCGTCGACATGATCGGGCCGCAGGGGACATCGATCGGATTGAGAATCGCCATGAATTCACGCTTGGTGTAATTCTCGGCGAACTTGTTGATCAGCGTCCACATGAGCTGCTGATTCTTGCGCCGCTCACCAATGGTTGCGAAATGCGGATCAGTTGCCAAGTCGGGCATGCCGATGTCCGGGCCGATTCGCTTGGCGAGCCCGGTCCACACGGCCTCCTGCACAACCACATAGAGCCAGTCGTTGGCTCCATGCGGTTTGCAGTGGATCGCGTTGCCGAGCTGGCCGCCTCCGGAGTCGTTGCCCGCGCGGGGGACATCCCCCATTCCCTTGTACGTTGGCACGGAATATTCCGAAAGGTCCCCCCGCGTCAGGCGCTGGTGGTCGCGGAATTTGACCCGGCACAGGTTCATGACGCCGTCCATCATGGCCACCTCGACGTACTGCCCTTGCCCAGTACGATTCGCCTGGTGCAGTGCAGCGAGCAGTCCAATCGCCAAGTGCAGGCCCGTCCCGGTATCGCCGATCTGGGCCCCGGTCACGAATGGGGGGCCATCGGGCACGCCGGTGGTGCTCATTGCACCGCCCATCGCTTGCGCGACATTTTCGTAAGCCTTGAAGTCCGCATAGGGCCCGCTAGAGCCGAACCCCTTGATAGACCCCATCACGATGCGTGGATTGATTTCGTGGATCTTCTCCCAGCTGAAACCGAATCGATCGAGCACGCCGGGGCCGAAATTCTCCATGATGATGTCGCATTTCTTCAGCAGGTCAACGAACACCGCCTTGCCTTCGGCCGATTTCATGTTCACGGTAATCGACCGCTTGTTGCAATTGAGCATGGTGAAATACAGACTGTCGGCATTGGGCAGGTCGCGCAACTGGCCGCGCGTCGCATCCCCCTGCGGGTTCTCCAACTTGATCACGTCCGCGCCCATCCAGGCGAGCAGCTGCGAGCAAGTAGGGCCCGCCTGCACATGGGTCATGTCAAGTATGCGCACGCCTTCTAGAGCTTCCATTCCGATCTCCAAATAATTCTAGGGCAGACAAACGCTTATCTGCCCTCGCTCGACTGAGTAGAGCTCGTTACAAAGCAAGGGGATGTATCCCCTCGGACTTCCCAAAGTCGGGGGCTCTCGGTCATTCTGAAATGCCCCCTTGATATCTATTTTTTCTTCGCGCTCTGCGGATTCAGACTCGTGATGCGACCACTTTCGGTACCAGCGGATTCATCAATAACAGCATTGATTAGCGTGGGTTTGCGCGAGCCGATGGCTTGTTCCATTGCTCTACGAAGGTCCGCCGTTGTCGTGGCGTGCACGCCGACGCCGCCGAACGCTTCCATCAGCTTGTCATAGCGCGCACCCTTGATGAACACGGTAGGCGCGACATCGGTGCCGCCTGCCGGATTCACATCGGTGCCGCCATAGACGCCGTTGTTGTTGAATACCACAACGCAAACCGGCAGATTGTAACGGCAGATGGTCTCGACTTCCATGCCGGAGAAGCCGAAAGCGCTGTCGCCCTCAATGGCAATCACCGGCTGGCCGCTGACCACCGCGGCCGCGACCGAGAAGCCCATGCCGATGCCCATGATGCCCCAGGTGCCGACGTCCAAGCGCTTTCGCGGCTTGGCCATGTCGACGATGCTACGTGTGAAATCCAGCGCGTTCGCGCCCTCGTTGACCAAGATCGCGTCGGGGTTGGCCCTGACGATGTCGCGCACCACGCTGAGCGCGCTGTGAAAGTTCATCGGGCTCGGATCCTTCGCCAGCGTCTCGGCCATCTTGGCGACATTCCCGGCTTTGCGCTCCGCGATGGCGCTGAGCCACTCTGCCGGCGGCTTGCGCCAGTTGGCGCCGATCCCGGCGAGCAGTGCCGACGCGCAGGAACCGATGTCGCCGACCAGCGGCGCATCAACGCGCACGTTGCTGTCTGCCTCCTGCGGCCAAATATCGACCTGTATGAACTTCTGGCCGCCCCACGCCTTGCGGTCCTTGCCGCCCCAGGTCTTGCCCTTGCCGTGCGAGAGCAGCCAGTTTAGACGGGCGCCCACCAGCATCACCACATCGGCCGCGGGCAGCACATAGGAACGGGCCGCGGCCGCAGACTGCTGATGCCAGTCGGGCAGCAGGCCCTTGGCCATGGACATGGGCAGATAGGGGATGCCGGTCCTCTCAACCAGCGCGCGAATGTCCGCGTCGGCTTGGGCATAAGCCGCGCCCTTGCCCAGAATAATGAGCGGACGCTTGGCGCCCTCGAGCAAGGCAAGGGCGCGCCGCACTGCGTCTTCGGCCGGGATCTGGCGCGGTGCCGGATCAACCACCTTAATCAGGGACTTCCTGCCAGCTTCCGCATCCATGGTCTGTCCGAACAGCTTCGCCGGCAGGTCCAGGTAGACACCGCCCGGGCGGCCGGAGACGGCCGCACGGATCGCACGTGCGATGCCCACACCGATGTCCTCGGCATGCAAAACGCGGAAGCAAGCTTTGGACAACGGCTTGGCGACCGCCAGCTGGTCCATTTCCTCGTAATCGCCCTGCTGCAGATCGACTATCTCCCGCTCGCTGGAACCGCTGATCAGAATCATCGGGAAGCAATTGGTGGTGGCGTTCGCCAAGGCGGTCAGACCGTTGAGGAAACCAGGCGCGGACACCGTCAAGCAAATGCCCGGCTTTTGTGTCATGAAGCCGGCGATTGCGGCAGCGTTGCCGGCGTTTTGCTCATGGCGGAACGAGATCACGCGCATGCCTTCGGCCTGCGCCCTGCGGGCCAGGTCGGTGATCGGAATACCGGGCAGCCCGAATATCGTGTCGAGACCGTTGAGTTTGAGGGCGTCGATGACCAGTTGAAAGCCGTCGGTCACTTCCTGTGCATTGGTTGTCATACCCGTGATGACTCCTGATCTTACCGTCGATTGAATGAGCGCTTTCCCAGCAGCCGCCATGGTCAAATGCAAAAGACCGCATTTCCTTACATCGGCGTAGAACCAAGCCGCTGGTTGCGCCTGACGTCGTCTCGCATGGGTTTCGTGGCGTCGAATTCCGCGCCGCTTACTCGCTGAAGGACACCTCCTGCGGCGAGCTTCGGTCTAACAGCTCCCTTGATTCACGCCTCGCCTGCCCGCGAACTCCTTACGTCGGCTGCATGTCATTTCCAAGGCCTGGTTCAAGACCTGTGAGTCTACGGACGGTCCGTGGATAAGGCCTTGACTGCGGTCAATATTTCGCGCTAACTACGCGTGCCGACCATGTCTTCGATCGCGACCCACCCCCAACGCAACACGATACGGCTGCAACTCAAGCAGAACCTCATCCTGCGCGAAATGCCGGTCAGGGCATTCGAGGAACTTGAGCGGGAACTGGAAATTGCCGAATTCCGCAAGGGCGAACCGTTGGTGCGTCAGGGCGCGACCGGGATGGAGCAGTTTTTCGTCCTGGACGGGATACTCAAGCGCGTGGTCAGCAATCCCCAAGGCAAGGAGATGATCCTGCGTTTCGCGGCGGAAACCGACATGGACACCTCCTATGCGGCCTGGCGGCTGAAGACCCCTGTTCCCTACAGCATCGTCGCCGTCACGCGAACCCGCGTCGCCAAACTCTCCATGCCCCACTGGGTGGAATTTCTCGACCGGCACAACGATGTGAAACTGCGGTTCGAATACGAGGTTATGCGGCTGATGTCCGAAGTCATGGCGCACACCATCACGCTGCATCTCCTAGATGCGCCGGGGCGGCTGGCCCGATTCATCCGCAAGCACCGGGATCTGCTCGATCGGATCCCGAAAAAAGAGCTCGCGTCGTACCTCAATCTGACGCCCGAGACGCTGTCGCGCCTCAAGCGAACCAGTGGGGGACCTCCTAGACGCTAGCCAGCGAAGCGAGGAAAGCTTCTGGCGGGTTTTCGGCTCGGCCGCTTTGTACCCTTCTTCGTCACTCTCGGCGCAGCCTGTTCCTCAGTAGCGCAACTGCGCCCGACGCCATGGGCCAAAACAGCAGGATCAGCGCAAGGCTCGTGAGGCCACCAACCAGCTTGTTGGAAAAGAAGATCGACATGTCGCCATGCGACATCAACATCGCCTGCCGGAACGAGGCCTCCGCCCGGTCACCAAGCACGACGGCCAGTACCAACGGCGCGAGCGGATACCTGACTTTCTTAAACAGGTAGCCGATGATGCCAAAGACAACCATCATGTAGATGTCGAAGGTCGCGTTGTGCACCGTATAGGACCCGATCGCACAAATGACGATAATGATCGGCGCAATCACCGAAAACGGAATCCTCAGGATGGCCGCAAACAGAGGGACACAAGTCAGCACCACGATCAGCCCGGCCACGTTGCCGAGGTACATCGAGGCGATCAGGCCCCAGACGAAATTCTTTTGCTCGACAAACAGCAGGGGCCCGGGCTCCAGCCCCCAGATCAGCAGGCCCCCAAGCAGCACGGCCGCCGTCGGCGAACCCGGAACGCCCAGAGTGAGCATCGGCAACAGTGCGGACGTGCCGGCGGCGTGCGCGGCTGTCTCCGGCGCCACGACTCCCTCGACCACGCCGCTGCCGAACTTTTCGCCGTCCTTCGAGAAGCGCATTGCCGTGCCGTAACTCATGAACGACGCCGGCGTCGCGCCGCCCGGAACGATGCCCATAAAACAGCCTATCGTCGCCGAACGCAGCGACGTAATCCAGTACCTCGGCAACTCTCTCCACGTCTCGAACACCACCTTGACGTTGATTCTTGCCGATGCGCCCTTGAACTCGAGCCCTTCTTCAAGAGTCAGGAGAATCTCACCGATGCCGAACAATCCGATCACCGCGACCAAGAAGTCGAAACCCGTCAGCAGGGTGGCCGTACCGAACGTCAGGCGCAGCGTTCCAGTCACGGTGTCGGTTCCAACCGCAGCAAGCGCGAATCCAAGCATCATCGCGACAATGGTCTTGAACGGCGCCTCCTTGCTCATGCCGACAAAGGCGCAAAAAGTAAGCAGATACACTCCGAAGAACTCGGGCGGGCCGAACTCCAGTGCGAATTCGGCGACGATCGGAGACAGGAAAGTGATAACGATCACGCCGACGGCTGCGCCGACGAACGACGAAGTGAAGGCCGCGGTCAACGCTGTGCCCGCGCGCCCTTTCTGCGCAAGCGGGTAGCCGTCGAAAGTGGTCGCAACGGACCACGGCTCGCCGGGGATGTTGAACAGGATCGATGTAATTGCTCCGCCGAACAACGCCCCCCAGTAAATACATGACAGCAGGATGATTGCGGAAGTCTGTCCGCCCGGGGTCTGAGCCATCGAAAAAGTGAGCGGCAGCAGAATTGCGACGCCGTTGGCCCCGCCCAGACCGGGGAGCACCCCGATGATGACGCCAAGAATCACGCCGGCGAACATCAGCGCGATGTTGGTGAAGGAGAGTGCAACGGAAAACCCCTGCAGCAGCGAATTGAGCGCCTCCATTCCGGTTCCCCGCCGTGCCTACGCAATGCCGAGCAGGGACTCGATGGGCCCCTTCGGCAACGGGACTTGGAACCATAGCTCAAACACCGAGTAGAAGAACACGCTGGTGCCCACGCTCACGAGCAGCGCTTTCCACCATGGGTACTTACCCAACCAAAGCATAAAAGACGCTATGTAGAGGATCGACGGCACATAGATTCCCAGCCATCCGACCAGTCCAACATAAACGGCCGACGGCACCAGCACGCTGAGAACCAGCTTGAGCTGGCCGACCTTGACGAAAGCCCTGCCTTTCTTGCCTGCCAGAAGCGCGGTGACGAAATTGACAATTGACGCGAAGCATATGATCAGACCGACGTAAAACGGGAAGTAGCCCGTTTGAGGGCCGTCCTCGACCCATCTCGCCCCGAGGCGCCAGCTGTCGAATGCCACGATCGCGCCAAGCACGAAAGTAAACCCGGCAATCACCAGTTCCGCGGTCTTTTCGCCCAGCGCAGCGCGCTTGTCGTTCGCTTCAGACATCGAACCCCCTCCTCCCGACGCGAACGCGGCGCGCCGTTCTGGCCGGCGCGCCGCGGATACCTGCCGTTACTCGCTACTACTACTTCTTCTGCCCGGCCATGAATCCAGCGGCCTTCATGAGCGCGATGTGCTCGGCCTCCGCCTTGGCGACCCAGTCGGCGTATTCCTGCCCCTCCATGCTGGTCTGGTTGAACGCTCCTTTGGCCATCAACGCCTTCCATTCCGAAGTCTCGCGCACCTTTCTTAGAAGATTGATGTAGTAGGAGACTTGATCCGGCGTCACCCCGCCAGCCATAAAGATACCGCGCAGCATCAGGTAGTTGACGTCGAGCCCCGTTTCCTTACAGGTCGGGATATCGTGCCAACTCATCGTGCTCGTCATTTTTTCCTTGTACGGTATGCGCTGAGTGTCGAACACGCACAGTGGGCGCAGCTTGCCGCCGCGCCAGTGCGCAACCGCTTCGATCGGATTGTTGACCGAGGAATTGACGTGCTTGCCGACCAGCTGCACCGCAACGGTGCCGCCGCCCTTGAACGGGATGTAGGTGAATTTCACCCCAGTCCGCTTCTCGATCGCGGCCGTGATGATCTGGTCTTCCTGCTTGGAACCGGTGCCGCCCATGTTCATCTTGCCGGGGCCGGCCTTCTTCACCGCGGCGATGTAATCCTTCGCGCTCTTATACGGAGTATCGGCGTTGACCCAAAGCACGAACTCGTCCAGCGCCAGCATCTTGACCGGGGTCAGATCGCGCCAGTTGAACGGTACCCCGGTGGCGAGCGGCGTCGTAAACAAGTTGGACAACGTAATAATGATCTTGTGCGGATCTCCCTTTGAACTCTTGACGTCGAGAAAGCCTTCCGCGCCAGACCCACCTCTCTTGTTGATCACCACCATAGGCTGCTTCATCAGGTTGTACTTGGCGACAATCCCCTGGATGGCCCGCGCCATCTGGTCAGCGCCGCCGCCGGTACCGGCCGGCACGATGAATTCAACCGTCTTTGTCGGCTGCCAGCCCTGGGCCAACGCGGGGACCGTCACGGCGCCCAACAGCGCCGCTCCGGCGCTAATCAACGTCCCGAAACGGGATACAGAAGTAAAGGGATTCATATAATCTCCTCGTTAGGTGGAGTCGATCTTATGATTGCACGTCGACGTTCTGCTTTTGTCCAAAAAAGTGGTGCGGACCCGACCTTACCAATCACGATCACGGCGCATTATTATGAACTCTCGACGCCCGGCAAAGCTCTGATTCGCGTGAATGCGCGCGAAACGGGTCCCGCACGAATTCTACATCACTTCCAGCGCACCGGGGCTTCGCCGAAACCGGTCGCGGTCGCGCCGGAATGGATATTGCCGATCTACTTCACGGGCGGCATGGGTACGTCAACCATGTGCGGCATCCGGTTCGAACTCGGCGGCCTCAAAACAGTCCCACCACCTTCCCGTCGTCGTCCAGATCGATCTTGCACGCGGAGGGGACTTTGGGCAGGCCCGGCATGGTCATGATGTCCCCGCACACCATGACAACGAACTCAGCCCCGGCAGCCAAGCGCACCTCGCGCACGTTGATGACGTGACCCGACGGAGCGCCGCGCAGTTGCGGATCGGTGGAAAATGAGTACTGCGTCTTCGCGACGCACACCGGGTAGTGTCCGTAGCCTTCGTCCTGCAACCGCTTTATCTGCGCGCGCACCTTGCTGTCGGCAGTCACTTCGCTTGCGCCGTAGATCTTGGTGGCGATGGCGCTAACCTTTTCCCATAGCGAGGCACTGTCTTCGTAGACAAACTTGAAGCTCGGGGGCGTCCTCTCGATCATTTTTACCACTGTTCGAGCGACCTCCTCTGCGCCCTTCCCGCCTTGCGCCCAGTGGCGCGCCAGCACCACCGGGGCGTGATGGTGGGCCATGCGCTTTTTCAGGAGATCAACTTCGCGGTCGGTATCGAACGTGAAGTGGTTGATCGACACCACGCAGGGAAGTCCGTAGTGGTTGCGCACATTGTTTACGTGGCGCTCAAGGTTGGCGATGCCCTTTTCCAGTGCGTCGAGGTTCTCGACGTTGAGTGACTTCGGATCGACGCCGCCGTGGTACTTCAGCGCGCGCAGCGTGGCTACGATGACCACGGCATCGGGTCGCAACCCGGACTTTCGGCACTTGATGTCGACGAATTTCTCCGCCCCCAGGTCCGCGCCGAATCCGGCCTCGGTCACCACGTAATCGGCCAGCTTGAGCGCCGTGCGCGTGGCGATCACGGAATTGCAGCCGTGGGCGATATTCGCAAACGGGCCACCGTGTATGAATGCCGGGTTGTTCTCCAGCGTCTGCACCAGGTTGGGCTTGAGCGCATCCTTCAGCAGCACTGTCATCGCGCCGTGCGCTCCCAGCTCGCGCGCAAGAATGGGCCGTTGATCGCGTGCATACCCGGCGACGATATTACCCAGACGCTCTTTCAGATCCTTGAGCGAAGTCGCAAGACAAAAGATCGCCATTACCTCGGAGGCGACCACAATGTCGAATCCGTCCTGGCGCGGAAATCCGTTACCCGGCCCGCCAAGAGAAACGACGATCTCCCGCAACGCCCGGTCGTTCATGTCCACGACCCGCTTCCAAGCGATTCGGCGCACGTCAAATCCGAGTTCGTTGCCCTGGTGAATGTGGTTATCAACCATCGCGGCGAGCAGGTTGTTCGCAAGCCCTATGGCGTTGAAGTCCCCCGTGAAGTGAAGGTTGATATCCTCCATCGGCACCACCTGCGCATAGCCGCCCCCTGCGGCCCCGCCCTTCATGCCGAATACCGGTCCCAGCGAAGGCTCGCGAAGGCATATCGCCGCCTTCTTGCCGATCTGGTTGAGCGCGTCCCCGAGTCCCACCGTAGTCGTGGTCTTGCCCTCGCCCGCAGGGGTGGGGCTAATCGCGGTGACCAGGATCAGCTTGCCCTCGGGCCTGTCCTTCAACGTCTCGAGATAGTCAAGTGAGACTTTGGCTTTGTAATGGCCGTAGGGCTCCAGGTTGTCGTCGGCGATGCCGAGTTTGTCCAGGGCCACTTTCGAAATGCGCTGCAGTTTCGCCTTCTGGGCGATTTCAATGTCGCTGGGCATGCATATCTCCTGCGGGCTCGCGCCCTCGTAATCGGGTCGGACGCACTATAGGCGCGGGTCGCGTTGCTCTCATTGACCGCCGTCAAGAGCGCCGACGCGCGCCCAAGACGGTTGAAAAGGGACTTTCCTGAGCGGGGCGGACCAAAATCGCGTCCCCTTCTGCTGCCGTAACATCCCTGCTCTCCCAATCTTCTTCGTCGCATCTATGCGACGATCCGAAATCGGGAAACTTACGAAACAAGTACGTTCTTCGCCAAAATCCGCAACGCGAAATGGATCGGGCTTCAGGCCGGCGCGAGAATCTGACCGCCTCCATAGCTCACTCGTACCGGCATCGCGCCACCGGCCGTGACCTTCACGGCACAGTACTTGAATTCGGGAATCTTGCCGAACGGATCGAGCACCGGATTGGTGAGCTTGTTGGCCGATGCTTCGTAATAGCAGAACGGTATGAACAGCGCGCCCACCGGCGTGCCTTCGTCTGCGCGCGCATATAACGAGATTCGGCCTCGCCGCGATTCGACGGTCACGATCGAACCCGGCTTCACGCCCAGCCTGGCCAAGTCCAGCGGGTGCAACGAGGCAACCGGCTCGGGCTCCAGCGCGTCCAGTACAGCGGCGCGGCGGGTCATCGCCCCGGTATGCCAGTGCTCCAACTGGCGACCTGTTATCAGCACCATAGGGTATTGCGCATCGGGTTGTTCCGCAGCTCTGATCAGGTCCGCAGGAACCAGTTTCGCGCGGCCGCTGGGCGTCGGGAAACGCTCGCTGAACATGACGGGCTGGCCGGGATCGCCTTCCTGCTCACATGGGTAGGTCACCGCCGAATCGCGCTCCAAGCGCTCCCAGGTGATACCCGCGATCGAATCCATACACAGCCGCATTTCGTTGAACACGTCGCGTGGATGCGTGTAGGTCCACGGCAGTCCGAGACGCCTGGCCATCTCGACGATGATCCATAGATCCGGCTTCGCCTCGCCCGGCGCATCCACCGCTTTCCTTCCCAGCTGCACAATGCGGTCGGTATTGGTGACCGTACCGACCTTTTCCGGCCAGGCGGTCGCGGGCAGCACCACGTCCGCGAGATACGCCGTCTCGGTGAGGAAAATGTCCTGCACCACCAGATGATCAAGCGCGGCCAATCCCGCACGCGCATGATTGGAGTCAGGGTCCGACAGTGCAGGGTTTTCTCCCATGATGTACATGCCGCGGATCTCGCCCGCGCATGCAGCGTTGACGATCTCGACGACGGTAAGTCCAGGCCTGGGATCAAGGGCCGAACCCCAGAACTGCTCGAACCGGTGCTTTGCCTCGGGCGCGGCCACCCGCTGATAATCCGGATAAAACATCGGTATGAGGCCCGCGTCGGAAGCACCCTGCACATTGTTCTGACCCCGCAGCGGATGCAGGCCCGTCCCCGGCCGGCCGATCTGGCCGGTAACCATTGCGAGCGCGATCAGGCAACGCGCATTATCGGTGCCGTGGACGTGCTGCGAAATGCCCATGCCCCAGAAAATCATTGAACTACGTGACGTCGCGTACAGGCGTGCCACTTCCCGAATGGTCTGCGCGGGGACACCGCAGACCGGCGCCATGCGCTCGGGCGAAAAATTCAAAACATTGTCGCGCAACGCCTCGTAACCCGATGTTCGGTCACGTATGAACGCCGCGGCGACCAGTCCTTCATCCACGATAACGTGCAGCATGGCGTTGAGCAGCGCGACGTCGGTATCGGGCTTGAACTGCAGCACGTGAGTCGCATGGCGTGCGAGCTCCGTTTCACGCGGGTCGGCCAGAATCAGCTTGGTGCCGTTCTTCACCGCATTCTTGATCCAGGTCGCCGCAACCGGGTGATTCGCCGCCGGGTTTGCGCCGATGACCAAAACAACCTCGGCCTTGGCGACATCGCGAACTTGGTTAGATACCGCGCCCGAATTCACCCCCTCCATCAGCGCGGCAACGCTCGATGCGTGGCACAGGCGGGTGCAGTGATCGACATTGTTCGTGCCAAAGCCGGTGCGTACCAGCTTCTGGAACAGGTATGCCTCCTCGTTGCTTCCCTTGGCCGAGCCGAATCCTGCAAGCGCCTCCTTGCCGCCGGGCTGATCAAGGATCCTCTTGAGGCCGCCGGCGGCAACATCGAGCGCCTCCTCCCAATCCACATCGCGAAACACATCGCTCCAGTTGTTCGGGTCCATCGCGAAGTCGGCCGACTTCTTAACTCCGGGCTTCCTGATCAGCGGCCGCGTCAGACGCTGCGGATGATGAGCGTAGTCAAAACCGTAACGCCCTTTCACGCACAGACGCCCTTCATTGGAAGGACCGTCCCGGCCCTGTATCAGGACGATCCTGTCGTTCTTGACGTGGTAGGTGAACTGGCAGCCCACGCCGCAGAACGGGCAGACTGAATCGACCTTGCGGTCCACTTCGACCAGCCCCGCGCCGCGCGCGGGCATCAGCGCGCCGGTGGGACAGACCTGAACGCACTCCCCGCAGGCGACGCAGGTCGAGACGCCCATCGGATCGTCGAAATCGAACACGATCTTCGAGTGTTCGCCGCGGAAAGCCAGTCCGATCACATCATTGACCTGCTCCTCGCGGCAGGCGCGCAGGCAACGCGTACATTGAATGCAGGCGTCCAGATTGACCGCCATCGCGGGGTGCGACAAGTCGGTTTTCGGTTGCGCCCGCGCAGCGAACCGCGGCCGGCCTACGCCCAGTTTTCGCGCCCACTGATCGAGTTCCGAGTCGCGCGTATATCGCGCTTCCGGCATATCCGAGAGCAGCAGTTCGAGCACCATTTTCTGCGAGGCCAGTGCGCGCTCGGAGTCGGTCACCACTTCGATACCGTCGCTCGGTGTACGGCAGCAGGATGGTGCAAGCACTCGCTCGCCTTTGATCTCGACGACGCAGGCACGGCAATTACCGTCGGGCCGCAGCCCCTGCTTGTAACATAGGTGCGCAATTTCCACACCATTGCGTTGCGCCGTCTGAAGAATGGTTTCGTCAGCGCGACCGACTACGCTCCGGCCGTTCAACTTGAATTCAACCGTCCGCGCATTCCCCTCGCGCGCCCGGTCCTGTTGGATGACTGCCGTCATGTGTTCACCTTAGCGGATTTCGTGCGGAAAATACTTGATGACCGAGAGAACCGGATTCGGCGCCGCCTGGCCAAGTCCGCAGATCGAGGCATCCATCATCGCCCGCGACAGTTCGGTGAGCAGCGGTTCGTCCCATTTCGGCTGGTCGAGCAGCATCAACGTCTTGGCCGTTCCGACCCGACAGGGCGTGCACTGACCGCAGGACTCGTCGGCAAAAAACCGCGTCATGTTCGTCGCGGCCGCACGCGCGCGGTCCTTGTCCGACAGAACCATTAGCGCGGCCGACCCGATGAAACAACCGTGCGGGTTGAGCGTGTCGAAGTCCAACGGGATATCACCCATGGACGCGGGCAGAATCCCCCCTGACGCCCCGCCGGGCAAGTAGCCGTAGAACGTATGGCCGCTCGGCATGCCGCCACAGTATTCGTCGATCAGTTCGCGCGCGGTGATGCCGGCCGGCGCAAGGTGTACCCCCGGCTTGTTCACGCGCCCGCTCACGGAAAATGACCGCAGGCCCTTGCGCCCGTGGCGACCGTGGCCGGCGAACCACGCGGCGCCGCGCTCGACGATCTCCCTCACCCAGTACACGGTCTCCATATTGTGCTCGAGCGTGGGATAGCCGAACAGGCCGACCTGGGCGACATAGGGCGGCCGCAGCCGCGGCATGCCGCGCTTGCCCTCAATCGACTCGATCATCGCCGATTCCTCGCCGCAGACGTAAGAACCGGCACCGCGCCGCAAATGGATCGGCGGGAGCGCACAGGGAGGATCGCGCTCCAGCGCGGCAAGTTCGCGCGCGAGCAGCGCCCTGCAGCCCGCATATTCGTCGCGCAGGTAGACGTAGATCTCGCCGACGCCGGCACACCACGCCGCGACCAGCATGCCCTCAATGAAGCGGTGCGGATCGCGCTCCAGGTACCAGCGGTCTTTGAACGTGCCGGGTTCGCCCTCGTCGATATTTACCGCCATCAGCCGCGGAGCGCGTTCCTGCGCGACGATCTTCCACTTGCGTCCGGCCGGGAATCCCGCACCGCCCAAACCACGCAGTCCGGCGTCGTCCATGATGGCCGTGATCGCCTCGCGCGTCCGCCTGCCTGCAAGGCACTCGGCAATCAGTCGGTAGCCTTGCCCTTTTCGGTAAGCGGCGTAGTTCCGATACTTGGGCAGCGGGCAGCGCGTTGCTTTGCTCGCAACCGCCTGGCGGATTTTCTCAAGCGTCGCATGCCCGACCGGATTCTGGTGCACCACGGCGACCGGAGCGTCCTCGCAGCGACCCACGCAGGGCGCGCGAATCACTCGAACCTCCCGGCCGAGTATGCCCGGCAGGCGCGCGAGCAAATCCTCCGCGCCGGCCATTTCGCACGACAAGGAATCGCACACCCGCACCGTGAGCGCCGGCGGCGGCGCCTCGCCTTCGGCCACGACGTCGAAGTGATGATAGAACGTGGCGACCTCGTACACCTCCGCCTGCGCCATTTTCATTTCCGCGGCGAGCGCGGCCAGACGGGCCGCCGACAGATGGCCGTACCGGTCCTGGATCCTGTGCAGATGTTCGACCAGCAGATCGCGCCGGCGTGGGGAATCGGCAAGCAGCGCGCGTATCTCCGCGAGCGCCTCCGGATCGACCCGACGGCCTTTCGGCCGCGGGTTCACCTTGGCCGAACGGATCGGGATCATGGCCTTGCTGCCGCGCTGAATGCTCACACGCCCTCGCTTGTGGACGCGGATCGGATGGCCGGACTGTATTAGCGGCGTGATTCGACCGGCTTCACACCGCGTCCGGCCGCGGGTCTGCGCATCAACGCGCGGACCCGCGCCGTTCCTGACGCCTGATCTGTAGCTTACGCGCGCGAGGCGGCGATTTCCAGAATCAGCGCGGCCGGTATTTCGAATTATTGACTTGCGTCAAGCGGCGCAGGCGGCCGCAGGGGCAAGTGGGGCATTCGTGGCTGGTAAAACTAATAGGGTCTGTTCGAACTCAGGCCACCGGGAAATCAGGCTTTGGGCGCTTGGACTCGAATAAAGCAACGCCCGCGTAGCACGCGGCGACATGGTAGAGCGAATTCGACTCCGATCTTCAATTTGCGCTATGCTCGCCCGGGCGAGCCGCCAGAAGCTCGGCCAGCACCGGCTAAGGGAACACGATGGCCAGAAGTCCCTTGACGTATCATTTCGACTGGGATCCGGTCAAAGCGCAAACCAACGTCCGTGAGCACGAGATCACCTCCCGTCTCGCTACCACGGTGTTTCACGATCCGCTGGCGCTGACGGTGTACGATGAGCCGCACAGCGAGTCCGAAGAACGATGGGCCACCATCTATAACGCGGGCAACACCGGCGTTGTGCCATTCAGTGTCGCGAATTCCATTTGAACATGGCCCGTTTCATTTGCGACGCCCAGCCTGAAGACCCGGCGTTGAGGCCAGTGTTTCAGTTTCTAAACCGTGATCCGTTGGCATCGGGCAGCATGGCGGTTGTGGTGGCGCTACAAGTCGCAGACTGGCTGTGATCGCGCTTCCAGCCCAACCCAAGAGCGCGCTCAGCCAGTGGTACCAGAGACGTTTCGCCGGCGCGGGTCTGCGCATGCGCCGCATTGGCATGGTGGCGCTGGCGCGCCGATTGCTCATTGCGCTGTGGCGTTACCTCACCGACGGCGTGATTCCAGAGGGTGCGCGGCTCATCGCATCTGAGATCTGAACACGCAAGACAGTTCAACACAGGAGGACACCAGCTCGACCGATTCCAGTCGGCGGCCGTGCGCTTCGTCGTACAGGTCGTACACGCATACCAGCCGCTCTCCATAACGGGCGAGCAGTTTTCTTGTGACGGGCGTGCCGGGTCGCAAGGTCAGACGGGTTTCCATCGAAGTTCTTCCTGCCGCTAACGCGCAAGCCGCCGGATGCGTGCACAAGGCGGCGACGCAATGTCACGTCCGGGACAGTCGCGGATGCCGCGTCATGCGGCGCTGGTGCACGACGGGCGCACCTGACGGTATCGAACTTTGCATTCCTGTCGGACTCGCGGTACATTCGTCGCGTGACTTGTCCCTGCGTCCCGCGGTTCCTGTGTGCCATCGCGCGCAACCCCGCGCGGCCCGCACCGGGATGACGAGCGGATCCAACGTTTGATGCCTGATCCGCGTCCTGCCACCGCCCCGGGAATCCTCAAGGAGATCTTCGGCTACCCTGCCTTTCGCGGCCGGCAGGCCGAGATCATCGAGGCCCTCGTATCCGGGCGCGACTGCCTCGCGCTGATGCCCACCGGAGGCGGCAAGTCGCTGTGCTACCAGATCCCGGCCCTGCTTCGCAGCGGCACGGGCGTCGTCGCCTCGCCGCTGATCTCGCTGATGCAGGACCAGGTAGCGGCGCTGAAGGAACTGGGCCTGCGCGCGGCGTTCCTCAACTCGACACTGTCCTCGCGCGAAACAGGCGCCATCGAACGCGCGCTCGTCGCCGGGGAGCTGGATCTGCTCTATGTGGCGCCGGAGCGCCTGCTGACGCCGCGCTGCCTGGAGCTGCTGGGACGGACGCGGATCGCGCTGTTTGCAGTCGACGAGGCGCATTGCGTCTCGCAGTGGGGGCACGACTTCCGGCCGGAGTACATCCAGCTCTCGGTGCTGCACGAACGCTTTCCGCAGGTGCCGCGCATCGCACTCACCGCCACCGCGGACCCAGTCACCCGCGAGGAGATCGTCGAGCGGCTCAGGCTTCGCGACGCCGGGATCTACGTTTCGAGCTTCGACCGGCCCAATATCCGTTACCAGATCGTCGAGAAAGCCAACGCGCGCGAGCAACTGCTTGATTTCATCCGCGCGGAGCACGCGCTCGAGGCGGGCATCGTCTACTGCCTGTCGCGCCGCAGGGTCGAGGAGACGGCGGTGTTTCTCAACCAGCAGGGCATCCGCGCGCTCCCCTACCACGCCGGCATGGATGCGCCGGTGCGCGAGGCCAACCAGTCGCGCTTCCAGCGCGAGGATGGCATCGTCATGGTTGCGACCATTGCCTTCGGCATGGGCATCGACAAGCCGGATGTGCGCTTCGTCGCCCATCTGGACCTCCCGAAGAGCATTGAGGGCTACTACCAGGAGACCGGCCGCGCCGGTCGCGACGGACTGCCGGCCGACGCATGGATGGCCTACGGCCTGGCCGATGTCGTCCAGCTGCGGCGGATGATCGCCGGGACCGAGGCCGACGAGCAGTTCAAGCGTGTCGGCGCCGCCAAGCTCGATGCCATGCTGGGCCTGTGCGAAACCGCGGGGTGCCGGCGCGCGCGCCTGCTCGACTATTTCGGCGAGGCCACGGGTTCCCTGCGGCCGTGCGGCAATTGCGACACCTGCCTCGATCCGCCCGAAGTCTGGGACGGCACGATCGCCGCGCAGAAGCTGCTCTCGGCCGTCTACCGTACCGGCCAGCGCTTCGGCGCCGGCCACGTGATCGACGTGCTGCTGGGCCGCTCGACCGACAGGGTCAGCCAGTGGCGGCACGCGGGCTTGAGCACCTTCGGCGTCGGCACGGAACTCTCGGATCAGGAATGGCGCGGCGTGGCGCGGCAGATGGTGGCGTCGGGCCTGCTCGCGGTCGACCATAAGGCCTACGGCGCGCTCAAACTCACCGAGGCGAGCCGCGCCGTGCTCAAGGGAGAACAGCCAGTCAGCCTGCGCAAGCAGGCGCCCAGGGCGCGACCGGCGAAAAAGAAACGCCTTGCCGCGTTCGACGGCCTGTCGGCAGCGGAAGCCGGACTCTACGAGCGTCTGCGCGCCTGGCGCGCCGATACGGCGCGAGTCCACGGCGTGCCGGCCTACGTGATTCTCCACGATGCGACGCTGCGCGACATCGCGCATCTGCGCCCGGGATCGCTGGAGGCGCTGCACGCCATCTCCGGTGTCGGTGCCCGCAGGATCGAGGCCTACGGCGAGGAGATTCTTTCGCTGGTGAACGGGGCAACCGGAGTCTAGCCGGCAATGCGGTTGCTATAATCCCCCTCCCCGTGAAGCCCAACGACTTCTACGACCTGGTCATCATCGGCGGCGGCATCAACGGCACGGGCATTGCGCGCGACGCCGCCGGCCGCGGGCTGAAGGTGTTGCTCGCCGAAAGCGACGACCTCGCTTCGGCAACGTCCTCGGCTTCCACGAAGTTGATCCACGGCGGCCTTCGTTATCTGGAATATTTCGAGTTCCGCCTGGTGTCCGAGGCGCTCGCCGAGCGCGAGGTGCTGCTCGCGATCGCGCCGCACATCGTCTGGCCGCTTGAATTCGTGCTGCCGCACGAGCGCCACCTGCGTCCGGCATGGATGATTCGCGCGGGCCTCTTCCTCTACGA
>Ga0155953_1004_pt2 | contig 86782 bp, 80 predicted proteins | sample RifCSPlowO2_02_FD_107607 | JGI IMG/M metagenome (GOLD analysis project Ga0155953, IMG submission 107607) | Betaproteobacteria bacterium RIFCSPLOWO2_02_FULL_63_19
GGGCCGAAGGCTTGACGCGATGGAACTGAACGTAGATGGAAAATCTGTCTTTTGCTACACCGGCGGCAAGCCTTTCGATTCGAAACTGCCGGTGGTCGTATTCATTCATGGCGCCGAGCACGACCATTGCGTCTGGGTGCTGCAGAGCCGATACCTGGCCCACCACGGCTACGCAGTGCTTGCGCTGGATCTTCCGGGCCACGGCCGCTCTGCCGGGCCGCCGCTGGCGAGTGTGGAGGCAATCGCCGACTGGATCTTAGGTCTGCTCGACGCGGCGGGCGTCGGCCAGGCTGCGCTGGTCGGCCACAGCATGGGATCGCTGGCCGCGCTCGATCTTGCCGGGCGTCATTCGGGACGAGTCAACTGTATCGCGCTCATCGGAACCGCGTTTCCAATGCGTGTATCGCCGGAGTTGCTCGACGCGATCAGACACGACGAGCCGCGGGCGCAGGACATGGTCAACATCTGGTCGCATTGCTCCTACGCCCACTACCCGAGCAATCCGGGCCCCGGGTTCTGGGTCATCGGAGAAAACCTGCGGCTAATGCAAAGACAGAAACCTGGCGTCATGCACGTAGATTTTTCCGCCTGCAGCGCCTATGGCGTCGGAATGGAAAGAGCGGCGCAGGTGCGCTGCCCGGCCCTGCTGGTGCTGGCAAGGCGCGATGTCATGACCCCCGCGCGTTCAGGTCGCGAACTCGCCAGAGCGATCAAGAACGCACGTGTCGTCGAAGTTGCAGGCAGCGGTCATGCGCTAATGGCAGAAAAACCTGATGAAGTGCTCGAGGCGCTGATAGAGTTCCTGCCGCTCCGCCGTTAGACGCTCAGCTTGATCAGTACCGGTTGATGATCCGATGCATCTGTCTCCCCGTTGACGAGCACCTGCTCCACCCGCGGTACAAGATCTTCGGTCACGAAAATGAAATCACAGCAAAATGCGTCGCCTGGCCACTGCTTCTTGTCGTAGACCCCGAGCGTTGGCGCATGCGGCGTTCCAGGTTGCGCGATCGGCCAGCTGTCCCTGTACGCGGGGATGCCGGAGCCCGACGCATATCGGTCCTGCAACCTCCTGTACAGTGGATCCCCGGGCCGAAAATTGAAATCGGCAGTGAGCACCGAGGAAACCGGTCGCGGCAGGGTCTCGAACGGACCGTCTTCCTTGTGCCCGCGTATGACATCTCGGGCATGTGCGCAGGCTTCGGCGTGCAGTTCGCGCAGGCGCTCCACCTGCGCCGCACGCTGACTCGCCGAGTAATATGCAAGATGGGTAGTTGTTACTCGCAGCGGACCCCACGGCGCCTGCACTACGGCCTCGATTGCGACGCGCTGCATACCGGGTACTCCCGGATCGGCCGGAAACGGAAGCAGATGTCGGAAGACCTGAACCACCGGAAGACGGCTGAAGAGCGCGTTGCCGAACTGCCTTCGCGAAGCGCCGCGAGCAAGCGCATCCACGGCGATGCCATCGACGAGCCGGTAGTCGCTCAGTTCATCGGCCAACAGCGCAAACTGATCCGCGCCTTCGGAACCGCCGAGGCCTGGATAGTTACGCGCGACCTCCTGAAAGCACAGCAGATCCGCATCGGCCGTTTCACGACAGGTGCGCGCGATACGGGACGGATCGGCGACACCGTCGCATCCGCGGCACGATTGAATATTCCACGTGATAAGCTTCAGTTCGGTCATCGCCGCTCGAGGCAACTGAATGGTAGATATAATCCCATGATCAGCGATGCGCTCAAAATACCCTTTTTCGAATTGGTTCGCTTCGCCCAATTTCTAGCCTGCGTCTTCGCGCTTGCGGCTCCCGCGGCTGCCGAACGCCTGCCGATCAACAGCATTCGCCTGCCGCCCGGATTCGAGATCAGCGTCTTCGCGGACAACGTTCCCAACGCGCGCTCGATGGCGCTCGGAACGAGCAACGTGCTGTTCGTAGGCACGCGATCCGCGGGCAGGGTCTACGCCTTGAGGTACAGCGAAGGCCGTGCGACCCGGACCACAACCATAGCTTCCGGGCTCAACAGGCCCAACGGCGTAGCGTTCAGGAATGGCTCACTCTATGTTGCCGAGGTAAACCGTATCCTTCGCCTGGACAATATCGAGACGCAGTTGGAGCGCCCGCCGAAACCCGTCGTTGTGAGTGACCGCTACCCCGCCGATACGCACCACGGCTGGAAATTCATCCGTTTCGGCCCCGATGGCTGGCTGTACGTACCGGTCGGCGCGCCATGCAACATCTGCGAACCCGACCCGGTACGGTACGCGCTCATTTCCCGCATTCGGCCCGATGGCAGCGGTTACGAGGTCTTCGCGCGCGGCGTGCGCAACTCGGTCGGCTTCGACTGGCACCCCGAAACCAGACAGCTGTGGTTCACGGACAACGGGCGCGACTGGCTGGGCGATGACCTGCCCTCGGACGAACTCAATCACGCGCCGCGCGCAGGGATGCATTTCGGCTATCCATACTGTCACCAGGGCGACACGCCCGATCCCGAGTTCGGTCACAGCCGCCGGTGCTCGGAGTTCACGCCACCGGCGGTGAAACTCGGCGCCCACGTGGCTGCGCTCGGCATGCGCTTCTACACCGGCAACATGTTCCCCGCGGAATATCGCCACAGCCTTTTCATCGCCGAACACGGTTCCTGGAACCGTTCCGAGAAGACCGGATACCGTGTTCGGCGGGTGAGGGTGTCCAGCGGAGGGGAAATCAGCAGCGAAGTCTTCGCCGAGGGCTGGCTAGAGGGAGGCTCCGCCTGGGGACGCCCTGTTGACGTCGAAGTGATGCCCGATGGCTCGCTGCTGGTCTCCGACGATCGCGCCGGAGCGATCTATCGCATCAGCTACCGCAGAAAATAGCGGACGTCGGAGCGGGTCAAGCCCAGTCCCCGTTCAGAATTCGATCGGCCCAGAAAAGCCCGATGACGGTCTTGGAATCAGTGATGCGCCCTTCCCTTACCCAGTCCAGCGCCGATTCGAGCGGCAAGCTGAACACTTCCAGGTGCTCGTCCTGATCAGGTTTCGCGCCCTGGTAGACCAGCCCCCGCGCCAAGTAAATCTCGATACGCTCGTCCGAATAGCCCACCACTGGATGGGTCGTGGCAAGGTGGAGCCAGTCCGAGGCTACATAGCCCGTTTCCTCCAGTAACTCGCGTTTCGCGCATTCCAGCGGCGCCTCGCCGGGATCGATCTTTCCCGCAGGCAGTTCGAGGAACTCCCGCCGCAACGGATAGCGGTATTGGCGCTCCATCACCAACCCGCCGCTTTCGAGCACCGGAACGATCGTCACCGCGCCCGGGTGCTCGATATATTCGCGTTCGGTGCTTGCCCCATCAGGGAGTTGCACCCGGTCTCGGCGAACCTTCAGTAAATTGCCGCGAAAAACCCACTCGCCGTCGACGGTCCGCTCGCCGAGGTCCTTGATCCTCCACGCTGGTTCAGGCCATTTGCTCACATCGCCTCCTGCCACAGGCCGGGCCTACCTGGCCGGCTCGGGTCCGACCGTACCGCGGCCCGCTCACGAGCGGGAATTACAGGGTCTTTATGGAGAAAAAGCAAAGCTGCATCAGCGGGCCGGGCAGAATCCCCAGCAGCAGCACGGCAAGGCCGTTCGCCGACAGCAGCACCCCCATGTCCAGGTGCACCACGACCGGAGTGGTGTCCTGTGCGTCATCGAAATACATCAGCTTGACCACGCGCAGATAGTAGAACGCACCCACGAGAGAAAACATCACTGCCACCACCGCAAGCCAAACCTGGCCCGCGGCGATCGTCGCCTGCAATACGGTGAGCTTGGCGTAGAAACCCGCCGTGGGCGGGATCCCGGCCAGCGAGAACATCATCAGCAGCATGATGAATGCAAACCACGGGCTGCGCCGGTTGAGTCCCTTGAAGCTGGACAAATTCTCGGCCTCGAATCCCGCTCGCGAGAGCAGGATGACGATACCGAAGGCCCCGAGGCTCATCAACACGTAGACCACTGCGTAGAACATCGATGCGCTGTACGCGTCCGCGGCATTGAACCAGTTGTTGTCGACAACACCGGAGAGCAGTCCAAGCAGCAGAAAGCCCATGTGCGAGATCGTCGAATACGCAAGCATGCGCTTGATATTCGTCTGAGCCAGCGCCGCCAGATTGCCGATTGCCATGGACAGCACCGACATGATCAACAGCATTTGCTGCCAATCCACAGCGAGCGCGAGCAGTCCGTTGACGAGCAGCCGCATAGCCATCGCGAACGCGGCAAGCTTGGGCGCCGAGCCGATGAACAGCGTGATCGCCGTAGGAGCACCGTCGTACACATCCGGAATCCACATGTGAAACGGCGCCACACCGAGCTTGAATCCCAGCCCTGCGACCACGAACACCAGCCCGAATACCATCACGGTCTTGACCGGTCGCCCTCCTTCCAATGCATGCGCCACGGCCGAAATCTCGAGCGAACCCGTTGCGCCGTAGATCATCGACATTCCGTATAGCAGCAGGCCTGAAGCGAGAGCGCCAAGCACGAAGTACTTCATGGCCGCCTCGGTCGATCTCGGCGAGTCGCGATTGAGCGCCACGAGCGCATAAAGGCACAGTGACAGCAGTTCCAGCCCCAGGTACAGCGTGACGAAGTGATTGGCCGAAATCATCACCATCATGCCGAGCATCGCAAAAAGCACGAGCACGAAGAATTCACCCTTGAGCAGGTCCCTGTCGGACATGTAGGCGCGCGAATAGACCAAACACGCCGCGACTGCGCAGTAGGTAAGCAGCTTCAGCAGGTTCCCCATGTAATCGGAAACGAACATGTTGCTGAAGGTGAATGCGACGATGCCGCCGGTCGCCTGGACCGTGCCCACCGTAAGCACCGCGCAACCCAGCAGCGTAAGCATTGACAGCCCGTAGGTCACGCTGCGATCGCGACCGGGAATCACCAGGTCGGTGATCAGGATCACCGAGACCATCGCAACCAGGAAGATCTCGGCGTAGGCCGGCAGGAGGTCGGGCATCGGAAAACTCATAGCTTGCTCACCGCCACGTGCTTGAGCAGATCATTGACCGAGGCATGCATGATCTCCGTGAATGCCGCCGGATACACGCCCATCCAGAGCACCGCCGCCGCGAGCAGCGCAAGAAACAGGAACTCGCGGGCGTTGACATCCGTCAGCTTCTGAACGTGGTCATTGGCGACTGCGCCGAAAATGACGCGCTTGTACATCCACAGCGTATATCCGGCGCCCCAGACGAGCGTTGTGCCCGCGATGAATGCGAGCCAGAAGTTGGTCTTCATTGCGCCCATGATGACCATGAACTCACCGACGAATCCGGAGGTGCCGGGCAGGCCGCAATTGGCCATGGCGAAGAGCATCATGAACGCTGCAAACTTGGGCATCGTATTTACCACGCCGCCGTAATCCGCGATCATCCGCGAATGCATCCGGTCGTACATCACGCCGACGCACAGAAACATCGCGGCGGAAACGAAGCCATGCGAAATCATCTGCACCAGCGCGCCCTCGACTCCATAGGCGTTGAATATGAAAAAGCCGAGGGTCACGAATCCCATGTGCGAGATCGACGAATAGGCGATCAGTTTCTTCATGTCGGCCTGCACCAATGCCACCAGACCGATGTAAACGACCGCGACCAGAGACAGCGTGATCATGAACCCGGACAGCGCGTGGCTCGCATCAGGCAGAATCGGAAGAGAAAAACGCACGAACCCGTAGGCGCCGAGCTTCAACATGATCGCCGCCAGCACGGCCGAACCGCCGGTAGGCGCTTCAACGTGAGCATCGGGCAGCCAGGTGTGCACCGGCCACATCGGCACCTTGACCGAGAACGCCGCCAGGAACGCGAAGAACAGCAGCACCTGCGCGTCCATCGCGATCGGCAATTTGTGGAAGTCCAGTATGGAGAACGAACCTCCGGACTTGTTGTACAGGTACAGGAGCGCCACCAGGAACAGCAGCGATCCCAGCAACGTGTAGAGGAAGAACTTCACTGCCGCGTATACCCGGTTCGGGCCGCCCCATACGCCGATCAGGATGTACATCGGGATCAGGGTCGCCTCGAAAAACACGTAGAACAGTATTGCATCGAGCGACGCAAATACCCCGTTCAGCAGTCCGGAAAGAACAAGGAAGGAAGCCATGTACTGCGCCACACGGGACTGAATAACCTGCCAGCCTGCAATCACCACCAGCACGGTGACAAAACTGTTCAGCAGGATGAACAGCACGGATATACCGTCCACGCCCAGATGGTAATTGACGCTGAATCGCTCGATCCAGGGCGACAGTTCGACGAACTGCATGCTGGCGGTCCCGGTGTTGAAGCCGGCGACAAGCGGAATCGTCACCAGGAATCCCGCCACCGCACCGACAAGGGCCAGCAGCCTCGCCGCCGGAGCGTTCTTGTCGTCGCCGGTGCCCAGCACGACCAACCCTGCGACAATGGGCAGCCAGATCGAAAGTGAGAGCCAGGGCGTCTGCATCGCCTATCCTGCCGCCGCAAGCATGCCGTAAAGCGTCAGCAGCACGAACACGCCCAGGATCATGGAAAACGCGTAGTGGTAGATGCGTCCCGACTGGATCTCACGCACGACGCCGCCAACCCAGCCGACCAGCTTCGCCGAACCGTTGACCATTACGCCGTCGATCAGGGTTACGTCACCGATCTTCCAAAGTGTCGTTCCAAGTTTCACTGCCCCGTTGGCAAAAAACCACTGGTTGAATTCATCAAAGCCGTATTTGCGCTCCAGGATGGTAGTCAGCACTCCTGCCTTGCTGCGCACCACGGCCGGCAGCTCTGGCCTTGCGATATACAGGTACCAGGCAGTCGCCAGTCCCGCGGTCGCGAACCAGAACGGCAATCCGCTCAGTCCGTGCGCCATCATGGTCCATACCCCATGAAATTCGCGCGTCATCTCCGCAATCCATTCGTGCTTGGAGGCGACGGCAATGGAAGTGCCGAAATAATCTCCGAAGACGATCCAGCCGATGATCCAGCCGGCGCATATGGAGGGAATCGCAAGCAGGATAAGCGGCACCGTGACCACCGCCGGCGTCTCATGAGGCGCGTGCGCATGTTCATCGTGGCCGTGGCTCGCCCCATGGCCATGCCCGTCCGAGTGCCTGAAGCGCTCCTCGCCGTGGAAAGCGTAAAAAATCAGCCGGAACGAATAAAGTCCGCCGATGAACACGCCGCACAGCGTTGCCAGATAGGCAAACCCGGCACCCGTGGTGTGCGAGGCTTGCACCGCCTCGATGATGGTGTCCTTGGAGAAGAAGCCCGCGAACGGAGGGAAACCCGCGTTGGCGAATGCTCCGATCAGCATGGTTGCATAAGTAATCGGCATGTACTTGCGCAGCCCGCCCATCCTTCGCATGTCCTGCTCATGGTGCAAGGCGATGATCACCGAACCGGCGCCAAGGAACAACACGGCCTTGAAGAAAGCATGCGTCATCAGGTGGAAAATCGCCGCGCCGTAGGCCGAAGCGCCGAGGGCCACGGTCATGTAGCCAAGCTGGGAAAGCGTGGAATATGCGACGACGCGTTTGATGTCGTATTGCACCAGCGCGACCAGCGCCATGAAGAACGCCGTGATGCCGCCGATCACCAGTACAAACGAGCGCGCGGTATCGGACAGTTCGAATAGCGGCGACATGCGCGCCACCATGAATATACCGGCGGTCACCATGGTAGCCGCATGGATCAGGGCGGATATAGGCGTTGGACCTTCCATGGAATCCGGAAGCCAGACGTGCAGCGGGAATTGCGCCGATTTGCCCATGGCCCCGACGAACAGGCCGATACAGATCACCGTGAGCAAGGCCCAGTGCGAGCCGGAAAAGATCTCTATCGTCGACGCCGACATTGCCGGGGCCTGCTCAAACACCGCCGTGTAATCGAGTGTTCCGAAATAAGCGAGAACCAGGGCGATGCCCATCAGGAATCCGAAGTCGCCCACGCGGTTGACCAGAAACGCCTTCAGGTTGGCGTATACCGCCGTCGGACGCGTGTACCAGAAGCCGATCAGCAGATATGACACCAGCCCGACCGCCTCCCAGCCGAAGAACAACTGTATGAAGTTGTTCGCCATCACCAGCATAAGCATCGAGAACGTAAACAGGGAGATGTAGCCGAAGAAACGCTGGTACCCCGGGTCGTCTGCCATGTAGCCGATCGTATAGATGTGGACCATCAGCGAAACAAAGGTCACCACCACCATCATTAGCGCCGAAAGGCGGTCGATCAGAAAGCCGATCTCGAAACTCGTTCCTCCGGAGGTGAGCCAGGTATAAACCGTCCCGTTGAACGTGTTTCCTTCGATCACGTCGGCGAAGATCACGCATGATCCGACGAAGGACAGGGCAACCAGAAGGATGGTCGCCCAGTGGCTGACCGAACGACTGACCACTCTGCAGAACAGGCCGGCGATGATCGCGCCGGCCAGCGGCGCCAGTGGCACGAGAACATAAATCTGTTGCATGCCGGTCATGGTGCCCGCTCCATCAGCTCTTCCAATGGCGCAATAACGCCCCGCCGCAGGCCTGCGTCATTCGCTTTGCTCGCATCCCCGCCGCGCGGGGTCCCTGCTCGGTTGCTCATGCCGGTCTACCCCTTGAGACTGTCGAGGTCGTCAACATTGATCGTGTTCAGGCTGCGGAAGAGGACCACTAGAATCGCCAGCCCGATCGCGGATTCCGAGGCCGCCACCGTCAATATGAAAAACACGAACACCTGGCCGGAGATATCGCCCAGGTAGTGGGAGAAGGCAAGAAAGTTCGTGTTCACCGCGAGCAGCATCAATTCGATCGCCATGAGCAGGACGATGACGTTCTTCCGGTTAAGGAAGATTCCCACCACGCTGATCGCGAACAGGACGGCGCCCAGAATTAGGAAGTGCGATAGTGAAAGCAAGTTCTCTCCCTATACCTACCCATACACCGCATGTCCGCGTCGCTGTGCCGCCCCATGCAGCCAGTTCGACCGTTCAATCCTGCTTCTCCGTCGGCATAGACACCAGCCGCACACGGTCCTCGCGCTTCACCGCTATCTGTTCCGACGGGCGCTGGTATTTCGTGTCCTTGCGCTTGCGCATGGTCAGCGCAATCGCCGCGATAATTGCCACCAACAGCACAACGGCCGCCAATTCGAACGCGAACGCGTAGTCGGTGTACAGAACGCGTCCGAGTTCCCTGATGTTGCTGTGCGCCGCTCCAGGATCTGCGGGCCTGGGCAGCGTCTCGAGCCCGAAGTAGCGGCCTCCCAGAACGAATATCATCTCCACCACCATCAGCCCGCCGACGGTAAGCGCGAGCGGCAGGTTGCTCCAGAAGCCCTCTCGCAGCCGCTCCAGATTGATGTCGAGCATCATCACCACGAACAGGAAGAGCACCATCACGGCTCCCACGTACACCAGCACCAGTGTGATGGCCAGAAACTCGGAGCGCAGCAGCAGCCAGATACCTGCCGCCGTAAAGAACGCGAGCACCAGGTGCAGTGCAGCGACTACCGGGTTACGCGCCGTAATGACGCGCAGCGCGGCGAATATCAGGACGCCCGCGAAGAAGTAGAAGATGATGGTCTCGATATTCATCCGTCTTACCGGTATGCAGCGTCCTTGGCCCGATCACGGGCAATCTGCTCTTCGTACCTGTCGCCAATCGCAAGCAGCATTTCTTTGGTGAAATAAAGATCGCTGCGTCTCTCGCCATGAAACTCAAAGATGTTGGTCTCCACGATGGCATCGACCGGACATGCCTCCTCGCAGAAGCCACAGAAAATGCACTTGGCCATGTCTATGTCGTAGCGGGTGGTGCGTCGTGTTCCATCGCCGCGCTCGGCTGTCTCTATCGTGATGGCCATCGCCGGGCATACGGCCTCGCAGAGCTTGCAGCCGATGCATCGCTCCTCGCCATTGGGATAGCGGCGAAGCGCATGCAGGCCACGGAAGCGCGGGCTCAGAGGCGTTTTCTGCTCCGGATAGAGCACGGTGATCTTGCGATTGAAAAGGTGCCGGCCGGTAACGGCCATGCCCTTCAAGAGTTCAAGAAGGAGGTAGGTCTTGAAGAAGCCGCGGATGCGTTCAATCATCAGCGTCGCCTCCGCACTAGTCGACTAAGGCCAGCGCCAGGCTGTCGGCTCCTGGCCGCATTCGCTTTGCTCGCATCCCCGCTTCGCGGGGGCCCTGCTCGGTGGCTCATGCGTCCCCCCCTATTTGAATATCGACCACGGCGTCTGCATCCATCCGGCGATCACGACCAGCCACACCAAGGTGACTGGTATGAAGACCTTCCAGCCCAGCCGCATGATCTGGTCGTAGCGATAACGCGGAAACGTCGCCCTGAACCAGAGGTATAGCGAAAAGATGAAAAAGACCTTGATCAGCAGCCACAGGATGGGCGGGACCCAGTTGAAAATGACGCTGTCGATCGGAGACGCCCAGCCGCCGAAGAACATGATCGCCGTCAGGAAGGCGATGAGGATCATGTTCGAATATTCCGCGAGCATGAATTGCGCGTACGCCATGCCGGAGTATTCGACCATGTGGCCCGCGACGATTTCCGATTCGCCTTCGACGACGTCGAAGGGGGCCCGGTTTGTCTCTGCGACCCCGGAGATGAAATACACGAGCAGCATCGGTGCGAGCGGCAGCCAGTTCCATGACAGGAAATTGAGCCCCATGTCGGCGAACATGCCACGCCCCTGCTGCGCGACGATTGCGGAGAGGTTGAGGCTTTGCGATACGAGAAGCACGCAGACCAGCGCGAAACCCATCGCGATTTCGTAAGAGACGATCTGTGCTGCCGAGCGCATCGCTCCGAGAAACGCGTACTTGGAATTGGACGCCCACCCGGAAATGATCACCCCGTAGACGCCGAGCGAGGTCATCGCAATCAGGTAAAGCAGGCCCGCATTGAGGTCCGCCAACACCACTTCCGGGCTGAACGGCATTACCGCCCAGGCCGCGAATGCCGGTGTGATCGCCAGCACGGGTCCAAGCACGAACATGAACTTGTTCGCGCCGCTGGGCACGATGATTTCCTTCAGCAGCAGCTTGATCCCGTCGGCGATCGGCTGAAGCAATCCATAGGGGCCGACGCGAATCGGCCCGCGCCGGACCTGCATCCAACCGATCAACCAGCGCTCCCACAGGGTGCCATAAGCCACCGCGAGCTGGACCGGCACGACGATGCACGCTATCAGGATCAGCGTCTTGACCAGAGTATAGAGATGCCCCCCCAGCGTGGGTCCGAACCACTGCTGCGACATCGCGAGCAGTTGGGCGGGCAATTGAGACAACATTTCCATCTAGGCCCGCTCCACCAGGGTGATCTCACCGAGCATCGCGCCCAACGTCGCGCTCGCAGGATGACCTGCGGCGATTCGCACGCAGTCCGCCGGCAGCAGGTCGTCGATCCCCAGCTCCAATACCGCCTCGCCGCCACCCTGACGCACCCTTACCTTCAAACCGGCCTCGACCCCGAGTCTTGCCGCGAGCGCCGCATTCATCCACGCCTTTGGCGGTTGCGCATCATGGGTTTGCTGCAGCGAATCCGCGCGGCGCACGATGGGATCGGTGAAATAGATCGGCACATCGGCCACGCGTTGCAGAATGCCGGCAACCTGCGATTCACGTACCGATTCCGTACCCGCGTTCAAACTCCGCTCAAGACCAGCGACTCGATTGTCCAGCCGGGCCGCGACGTTGTCGGGCGTGCAGACCTCGTCGCGCACCTGCTCGCTTGTGTCGTAGTCGAAGCCCGCGATGTCCATCAGGTTTCCAAGCACGCGAAGCACCTTCCATGCCGGCCTTGCGTCGGCGAACGGGCGCACGACACCGTTGAAGCCCTGCATGCGACCCTCGGTATTGACAAACGTGCCAGAAGTCTCGGTGAAAGGCGCGATGGGTAACAACACGTGCGCGTAATCCTCGGCACCGGTGCTGTAGGCAGACATCGCGACAACGAAATCCGCCGAGCGCATGGCGCTTAGCGCCGCGCTTGGATCGCCGCAATCAAGTTCCGGCTCGATTCCGAGCAACAGGTACGCCTTGCGCGACCCCTTCCCGCCGTCTCCGAGCATTGCGCGCGCGTTCAATCCGCCGCCAGCGGGCGTGCAGCCCGCCAAGTAACCGCCGACGCTGTTGGCCGCTTCGCCGAGGTAGCCGAATCGAGCATCCAGAATTTCCGCGAGCATCTGCACGAGCGCGTGCAGGCGCGTTGCCTGCGGATGTTGCTGCGCGGTGTTTCCCAGGAACAGTCCCGTGTTGCTGCCGGTGGCAAGACTCGCCGCGACCGCCCTGGCCGCCGCGCTGACATTCGCGCCGGCCGCGAGGGGCGGCACCTGCCTGCCCTTCGCCTCCGCGGCGGCACTGACTATCTGGGCAAGCGTGTCCGCAAGCGCATTCGGCGAGCAAACGATCTTGTTTGCCAGCGCGATCAGTGGGTCGTCGCCGGCCACATGAACGAGATTCACCTGCTGACCACGCTTTGCCGCCTGGCGCAGACGAGCGGCGATAAGCGGATGGTCCTTGCGCAGGAACGAGCCTACGACCAGCACTCGGTCGAGCGCGCCGAGTTCGGCAATCTTCATTCCCAGCCAGGGCGCTCCGGACCGCTTGCCGTCGATGGAAAAGTCCGTCTGACGCAGGCGGAAATCGACGTTCTCGCTGCCAAGACCGCGCATGAACTTCGCAAGAAGCGCCATTTCCTCGAGGGTGGAATGTGGACTCGCGAGCGCACCGATCTGCTCGGCACCATATTGCGATCGGACAGCTTTGAGCCGCGTTGCGACGTAATCGAGCGCTTCCTGCCACTGGACCTCGCGCCAGGTGCAGCCCTCGCGCAACATCGGCTTGGCGAGGCGGGCCTCCGAGTTCAATCCCTCATAGGAGAAGCGGTCCTTGTCTGATATCCAGCACTCATTGATCTCTTCGTTCTCGAGCGGCAGTACGCGCATGACCCTGCTGTGCTTGACCTGGACCTCGAGATTGGTGCCCAACCCGTCGTGGGGACTTACCGACTTGCGTCGAGCGAGTTCCCACGTGCGTGCGCTGTAACGGAAGGGTTTGGAGGTGAGAGCCCCCACCGGGCAGATGTCGATCATGTTGCCCGAGAGCTCCGAATCGACCGAGCGGCCGACGAAGCTCATGATCTCCGAATGTTCTCCGCGGCCCTTCATGCCCAGTTCCATGATGCCGGCGATTTCCTGGCCAAAGCGCACACAGCGGGTGCAATGGATGCAGCGGCTCATTTCCTCCATGGAAACGAGCGGACCTACGCTCTTGTGCAGCACCACGCGCTTTTCCTCGGCGTAGCGCGACTGACCCTTGCCGTATCCCACGGCCAGATCTTGAAGCTGGCACTCGCCGCCCTGGTCGCAGATGGGACAGTCCAGCGGATGATTGATGAGCAGGAACTCCATCACGCTATTTTGCGCATTGCGCGCGGGCTCGGACTGCGTCCACACCTTCATGCCCTCAGCGACCGGCGTTGCACAGGCTGGCATCGGCTTGGGCGCCTTTTCGACCTGAACCAGGCACATGCGACAGTTCGCCGCTATGGAGAGCTTCTTGTGATAGCAGAAATGCGGTACGAAGATACCCAGGCGGGCAGCAGCATCCATGACGGTCGAGCCCTGCGGCACCTCGACCGCGCGACCGTCCACTTCAAGTTTAAGCAATGCCGTCATGCCGCGGCCTTCGACGCTCCGTGCGCACCTACGAGGCAGCGCTTGTGATCAATGTGATACTGAAATTCATCGCGGAAATGCTGTACGAAACTCCGCACGGGTAACGCCGCCGCGTCGCCCAGCGCGCAAATGGTGCGTCCCATGATGTTCTCGGCGACGTTGGAGAGCAGGTCGAGGTCTTCCTGGCGTCCGCGTCCTGACTCGATCCGATGCACGACCCGGTACATCCACCCCGTGCCTTCCCTGCACGGTGTGCACTGCCCGCAGGATTCCTCGTAATAGAAATACGACAGGCGCTCCAGCGCACGCACCATGCAGGTCGTATCATCCATGACAATCACAGCTCCGGAGCCCAGCATCGAGCCTGCCTTGGCGATCGCGTCGTAATCCAGGTCCGTCTGCATCATGACGTGTCCCGGGACCACCGGTGCCGATGAACCGCCGGGGATCACGGCCTTTATTTCGCGGCCGCCGCGCATTCCACCGGCCATTTCCAGCAGCTTTGCAAACGGTGTACCGAGGCGCACTTCGTAGTTCCCCGGGCGCTCTACGTGACCCGACACCGAAAACAGTTTCGTGCCGCCGTTGTTCGGCCGGCCCAGCTCTAAATACGCCTGACCGCCGTTGAGAATGATCCACGGGACGGAAGCGAAGGTTTCCGTATTGTTGATCGTGGTCGGCTTGCCGTAGAGTCCATAACTCGCCGGGAACGGCGGCCTGAAGCGCGGCTGGCCCTTCTTGCCCTCTATCGATTCCAGCAGCGCCGTTTCCTCGCCGCAGATGTAGGCGCCGTAACCGTGATGTGCGTACAGCTCGAACGAAAAGTCGCTGCCGAGTATGTTCTTCCCGATGTAGCCCGCTGCGCGCGCCTCGGCTATCGCCTCCTCGAAGCGCTGGTAGATGTCCCAGATCTCCCCGTGTATGTAGTTGTAGCCTGCCGTCGAGCCGGTCGCGTAGATCCCGATCGCCATGCCCTCGATCACCTGATGCGGGTTGTAACGCAGAATGTCGCGATCCTTGAAGGTTCCGGGTTCGCCCTCGTCGGAGTTGCACACCATGTACTTCGCCCCGGGTGCCTGGCGCGGCATGAAGCTCCATTTCAGGCCGGTGGGAAACCCTGCGCCACCCCGGCCACGCAGCGCCGATTTCTTCACCTCGGCTATGATCGTTTCGGGCGCGATTTTTTCGGCGAGTATCTTCTTCAACGCGCCGTAGCCGCCACGCGATTCATAGTCCTTCAGCCTCCAGTTCTCGCCGTTTATACCCTTCATCAGGACGGCATCGGCTCCATAGATGGCGGGATCGAAGGGTGGGTGCGCGGAATTCATTTCTGTTGCTCGGCAAGCAGCTTGTCGATCAATTTGTCTATTGCGTCGGGCGTCATGAAGCTGGTCATCGTCTTGTTGTTCACCAGCATCACGGGCGCGTCGCCGCAAGCCCCGAAACATTCGCCTTGCTTGAGCGTAAAGCGCCCGTCGGGTGTCGTCTCGTTCCAGTCAATACCAAGTTTCTTCTTCAGATGCTCTGCAGACTCGACGGCACCCGAAAGGGCACAGGGCAGGTTCGTGCACACGCAAAGCTTGTGCTTGCCGACGGGCGCCAGATCGTACATGGCATAGAACGTGGCCACCTCATAGACGGCGATCGAGGGCATGCCCAGGTAACCCGCAACGAAGTCCATGACCTCGGTCGAAAGATGGCCTTTTTCCTCCTGCGCCAGGGCAAGCGCCGCCATGATTGCAGATTGCTTCCGGTCGACAGGGTACTTGGCGACCTCGGCGTCGATCTTCTTCAGGGATTGATCAGAAAGCATCAGCGGTCGATCTCGCCAAAAACGATATCCATGGTGCCGATGATCGCCACCGCATCGGCGAGCATATGCCCCTTCGCCATGTAGCTCAGCGATGAGAGGTGCGGGTACCCAGGTGCCCGGATCTTCAGCCGATAAGGCTTGTTGGCGCCGTCGGAAACGACATAAATGCCGAACTCCCCCTTCGGATGCTCGATTGCGGCGTAGGTCTCGCCTTCGGGGACGTGCATACCCTCGGTGAAAAGCTTGAAATGGTGTATCAGTTCTTCCATATTGCTTTTCATTTCGACGCGCGAAGGCGGCGCTATCTTGTGGTTGTCGGTGATCACCGGACCCGGATTTTCACGCAGCCACTTGACGCACTGCCGAATGATCCGGTTGGATTGGCGCATTTCCTCGACGCGCACCAGGTACCGATCATAGCAATCGCCATTGACACCGATGGGAATGTCGAAATCGAGGCGCTCGTACGCTGCATAGGGCTGTTTCTTGCGCAGGTCCCACTCTATTCCGGAACCGCGCAGCATGGCCCCTGAATAACCCAGGTTGAGTGCCATTTCCGGCGGAACCACTCCGATTCCCACGGTACGCTGCTTCCAGATGCGGTTGTCGGTGAGCAGCGTTTCGTAATCGTCCACGCAATGCGGAAACCGCTTGGTGAAATCCTCGATGAAGTCGAGCAGGGTTCCGGTACGGTTCTCGTTCAGCTGCGTCGCCGAGCGCGCGCTGCGGTATTTCGAGACATCGTATTGCGGCATGCTATCGGGCAGATCGCGGTAGACGCCACCTGGCCGATAGTAGGCCGCGTGCATCCGGGCACCCGATACCGCCTCGTACATGTCGAACAGATCTTCGCGCTCCCGGAACGCATAGATGAACATGGTCATCGCGCCACAGTCCAGGCCGTGCGCGCCGATCCACAGCAGGTGGTTCAGCAGCCGCGTAATCTCGTCGAACATGACGCGCAGATACTTGGCCCGCAACGGCACCTCGATTCCGAGCAAGCGCTCGACCGCAAGCACGTACGCATGTTCATTGGCCATCATCGACATGTAATCCAGTCGATCCATGTACGGCAGCGTCTGCAGCCAGGTCTTGGTTTCGGCCAGTTTCTCGGTGGCGCGATGCAACAGCCCGATGTGCGGATCGGCGCGCATGATGACCTCGCCGTCGAGCTCGAGCACAAGGCGCAGCACACCATGCGCGGCCGGATGCTGCGGACCAAAATTGAGCGTGTAATTGCGGATCTCAGCCATCAGTCTTGCTTCCGCGGTCCCTCTTCGCCAAACGCTTCTTCACGAATGATCCGTGGGGTGACTTCTCGCGGCTCGATGCTGACCGGCTCGTAGATCACGCGTCGTTGCTCCGGGTCGTATCGCATCTCGACGTTGCCAGAGATCGGGAAATCCTTGCGGAAAGGATGACCGATGAAACCGTAATCGGTGAGAATGCGACGCAGGTCCGGATGGCCCGAGAACATGATGCCATAGAGGTCGAAGGCCTCGCGCTCGTACCAGCCCGCGCTCGCCCAGACCGATGTCACTGATTCCACGACCGGGAATTCATCGTCCGAAACAAATACCTTCAGCCTCAGGCGCCGGTTGTGAGCCACCGAGAGTAGCTGCACCACAACGGCGAATCGCGCACCGTGCCACCGACCCTCGCCGTACTCCGAGTAGTCCACGCCGCACAGGTCCATGAGCTGTTCGAACCCGAGCGATGGCGTGTCGTGTAGCGCCCTGGCGACCGATGGATAGTCCTCGGCCTTGACCTCCAGCGCCAGTTCGCCGAGAGCCTCCGTCACGGAAACGATCTTGGCTCCGAACGCGGCCTCTAGATCCGCTTTGAGTCGTGCGATCCTTGTTGCCATTATCTAGCGTTGGAAGAACTGAATGGGCGTGTGTGAGATCTTGGGAAAGGCAATGGCTAACGCGCTATCGTATTGGTGCGTTTGATCTTGTTTTGCAGCTGCATCAAACCATAGATCAATGCCTCGGCGGTCGGCGGACAACCGGGTACGTAGACGTCCACCGGCACGATGCGATCGCATCCGCGCACGACCGAGTAGGAATAGTGGTAATAACCCCCGCCATTGGCGCACGAACCCATAGACACGACCCACCGGGGCTCGGCCATTTGGTCGTAGACCTTGCGCAGCGCCGGCGCCATCTTGTTGCACAGCGTCCCGGCAATTACCATCACATCGGCCTGCCTCGGGCTCGGACGAAACACGATGCCGAAGCGGTCCAGATCGTAGCGCGCGGCACCTGCATGCATCATCTCCACCGCACAGCACGCGAGTCCGAACGTCATTGGCCACATCGAACCGGTTCGGGTCCAGTTAATGACCGTGTCTATGCTCGTGGTGATAAACCCTTCCCGCATCAGTCCTTCAGTAGCGCCCATGATCACCCCTCTCTGCGGCAATTGCGGCTATTCCCATTCCAGCGCGCCCTTCATCCACTCGTAGACGAATCCGACCACCAGGATCGCGAGAAAAATCATCATCGACACGAAACCGAACAATCCGATCTCGTTGAGCGTAACCGCCCAGGGAAACAGAAACGCGATCTCGAGGTCGAATAGAATGAACAGAATCGCCACGAGGTAATAGCGCACGTCGAACTTCATGCGCGCGTCTTCGAACGCTTCGAAGCCGCACTCGTAGGGAGAAAGTTTGTCGGGGTCGGGGCGGTTGTGCCCGAGCATGAGGGAGATCATCCAACCCATGATCATCGGTGCCGCGCCGCCCAAAAAAGCGACGATGACGAACAGCAGAACCGGAAAGTAATTTTCCAGCACCGGTGCTACCTTCAATTACCCGGCGGCGTGGCCGAACGCCACGCTCCGCATCTGCCTCAGCTTGCACACGCTACGGAATCCTCTTTCCAAAAAAAAGGGTTGGATTCAAGCCATCACGGCTTGCAATCCAATCCCTCCTTTTGTCAGCGAAATCACGCAAGGCTCGCATCCCCGCCGACAGAGTCCCTGCCCTGCGGACCGGCTTCGGTCACACCATGCGCCTTCATGCATTGTTCTTCATCTAAATGGTGCCGACGGAGAGACTCGAACTCTCACAGCTTTCGCCACCGCCCCCTCAAGACGGCGTGTCTACCAATTTCACCACGTCGGCATGAACGGACTTGAAACGCGGCCGTGTCGGCTATGCGACCCATTGCCACGCCCCAAACGCGCGCCATTGTACTACTTCGGTACCTCGTCTGCCTTCGATCTTCCGGTGCTGCCCTTGTCGGCCGCAGAATCCGCGCCGGCAGCCGTCGCCTTCGAAGCCTCGGGCCGTGCCGGCTCCGACGGCACAGGCACCGACGGCAGTTCCTTTACCGATTCCATAACGCCGCCCCCAACCGCGGGACGATGCGTGGCCTGATACGCGAGTCCCAGACTGGTCATGAAGAAGATCGCAGCGAAAATCGCTGTCGTGCGCGAGAGAAAATTCGCCGATCCCGTCGCACCAAAAAGACTTCCAGAGGCGCCACTGCCGAAAGCCGCTCCCATGTCGGCGCCTTTCCCGTGCTGCAACAGAACCAGCCCGATGATCGCAAGGGCTGCAATCACATGAACAACTAGTAACGCTATCAGCCAGATATCCATTCAAATCCCGTTTCAGTGAGTCGCGCCCGCTTCGCATATTGCGACGAAATCGTCGGCGACGAGGGCGGCGCCGCCGATCAAACCGCCATCGACGTCAGGCATTGCGAACAATTCCCTGGCGTTGTCCGGCTTGACACTGCCTCCATAAAGAATCGACAGTCCCGCAGCCAGGCTCTTGTCGCGCCCGGCCACCAGCCCACGGATATACTCGTGCGCGCCCTGGGCCTGCGCGGGCGTCGCCGTCTTTCCTGTGCCGATCGCCCAGACCGGCTCATAAGCTATTGCCGCGTTCTCAATCGCGGAGACGCCCGCCGAATTCAACACCGCCTCGAGTTGGCGCCCAACGACCGCCTGGGTATCGCCGCGATCTCGTTGTTCCAGCGTCTCCCCGACGCACAATATCGGCGTCAGACCCGCACGCTGCGCAGCCATGAATTTGGCCGCAACCTGCTGGTCGGTTTCGCCATACAGGCCACGCCGCTCCGAATGGCCGACGATGACATACCGACAGCCAAACTCACGCAGCATCGCGCCCGAAACCTCTCCCGTGTAAGCTCCGACATCATGCTCGCTCAGGTTCTGTGCGCCCCAGGAAATTGCCGAGCCCGCAAGCGAAGTTGCCACCTGATACAGATAGGGAAAGGGCGAACATACCGCATACCCTATTCCGTCCCTCGAACCAAGCCGTGCCTTGAGGGCATCGAGCAGCGCCTGGTTAGCCGCGAGGCTTCCATGCATTTTCCAGTTGCCAGCCACAAGCACGGCGCGCATGGTTTACGCTGCTGTTCCCGAGTGAAAACTCAAGCGCGCATTTTAGCTTCCCTGCGCTAGATGGGTCAATCAAAGTGACGGAAAAATCAGGCGATTCGCGTTCAATCGCTGCGTTATCGGAATACTGTCTGTTGGCTAGCGAACGAACCTGATCTCGCTCTGATTTGCCGGGTGTTTTCCCGTCTTGCCGGCGTAAAACCGGCGTAGCGCATCAAGGTCCACCGTTTCGTCGCCGGTCAGCTCGAGGAAACCGCCAATGCCGACCCGCTTTTGCCGATAGTCGATGTAGGCAAGACCAAGCGGCACTTTCGCCGCAAGCGCCAGATGGTAGAAGCCCGATTTCCAGCCGTACGTGCGCGAGCGCGTTCCCTCGGGCGTGATCGCCAGGTAAAAACGCCTGCGCTGGGCGAACTCGGCCGCGAGCCGCGCCGTGAGGCCAGTGCGCTCGCGCCGGTTCACCGGGATACCGCCGAGCCAGCGAAATATGCCGCCCATCGGCCAACGAAACAACGTATCCTTGCCGGCCCACTGAATTGGTAAGCGAATCGCCGAACGTGCCACCATGCCTATGACGAAATCCCAGTTCGAGGTATGGGGGTAGAAAATCACTACGCATTTTCGCCCTGGCGGAGGCGCGACTTCGACGCTCCAGCCGAACAGCCACAGCAGCCATTCGGCAAGCCTCTGCATCCGGTGCGTCTTCAATCTCGGTTCGCCCCTATTTCATCGCGCTTGCGCGTGCTTGAAGCCTCATTCCCGGTTCGCAACAGGCTCCGCCCGCAGCCAGAAGGTGACGGGACCATCATTGATCAGCGACACCTGCATGTTGGCTCCGAATCGCCCGTTCGCCACCGACGGATGAAGCATTCGCGCCCGAGCGACCAGTCGGTCAAACAGGGCGCATGCGACATCGGGCGCCGCGGTCGAGGAAAAACTCGGGCGCATGCCCTTCGCGGTGTCGGCTGCAAGCGTGAATTGCGGGACCAGCATCAGCGCGCCACCGACGTCCTTGACTGAAAGGTTCATTCTGTCGCGCGCATCCGGAAATATGCGGTAGCCGAGCAATCGCTCCAATAACCGATCGGTGCTTTGTTCGTTGTCACCAGGCTCCGCGCACACAAACGCAATGATGCCGCGGCCGATCGCCGCTATCGTCTCGCCCTCGACGTCGATACTCGCTCGCGAAACCCGTTGCAGCAACCCTATCATTCGGGAATTTCAGGATCTGCCGAAGCCGTGGGGACGAGAGCCGGACGTACCCTGTCCCGGGCAGGTATGTGAATTCGTTCGGCAGTCGTGGCAACAGCGCAATGCCATCCGGAATCAGCGAGCCGCGTCCACCGCCGCTGCCAGCGTATTCGCCAGCCCGCGCACCTTGCGATCGTCCTTGCCTTCCACCATGACGCGCAACACCGGCTCGGTACCCGAAGCGCGCAGCAACACCCGGCCGTTCTTGCCCAGTGATTTTTCGGCCGACTGTTTGGCCTTCAGCACGTTCGCCTGCTTCTGCCAGTCGTAGCCGCGTCGCACGCGCACATTGATCAGAACCTGAGGGTAGAGCACGAGTTCCCGCGAGTACGCCGCGAGCGTCGTTTTGTGCCTGCGAAGCGCGGATAGCACCTGCAGCGCCGAGATGATTCCATCGCCGGTAGTGTGCTTGTCCAAACAGATGATGTGCCCGGAATTCTCCCCCCCCAGTTGCCAACCCTTCTCCTGGAGCATTTCGAGAACGTAGCGATCGCCCACCTTGGCACGCGCAAACGGAATACCCAGCTTACCCAGCGCGTTCTCCAGGGAAAGGTTTGTCATGAGGGTGCCGGCGACTCCGGGCACCCTGGCACTGCGGGCGCGGTCTTTGGCGATGATGTAAAGAAGCTGGTCGCCGTCGTAGAGCGTGCCCGCGGCATCCACCATCATCAACCGGTCTCCGTCACCGTCAAGCGCGATCCCCAGTTCGGCCCCGTACCTGACCACCGCCTGCTGCAATGCCGTTGGCCTCGTGGCGCCAACGTCGTCGTTGATATTGACGCCATCGGGTGACACGCCGATCGCCTCGACATCGGCACCGAGTTCGTGAAGCACGCGCGGGGCGACGTAATAGCCGGCTCCGTGCGCGCAATCCACAACTATCTTCAATCCGCGCAGGTCGCGATTCGAGGGGAAAGTGCTCTTACAGAATTCGATATAACGCCCCGCGGCATCGTCGATTCGACGCGCCTTGCCCAGCTTGGCGGACTCATTGCATTGCATCGGGTGCGAAAGCCCGGCTTCGATCTCGAGTTCGACTTCGTCGGGCAGCTTCGCGCCACCGGCCGAGAAGAACTTGATGCCATTGTCGGCAAAGGGATTGTGGGAAGCGCTTATGACGACCCCGGCCTGCAACCTCAACGCACGGGTCAAATACGCCACGGCGGGCGTGGGCAATGGCCCCGTGAGCATCACATCCGCGCCTGCGGCAGACAATCCCGCTTCAAGCGAAGCTTCCAGCATATAGCCGGATATCCGCGTGTCCTTGCCGATCAGCACAGTGGGACGTTCGCCGCGCGCCAGCCCGGAACCGCGCATGCCGGCCCGCCTTACCAGGACTTTCCCCGCCGCGTAACCGAGGCGAAGAACGAAATCCGGTGTGATTGGCGGTTCCCCCACCAATCCACGAACCCCATCGGTGCCGAAGTACTTCCTGCTCATCGGAATCGAAAACCCTCAATATCCGGCTGGCCGCGCTCCTTGGCGTGCATCGGGCGCACCTCGATAGCGGCGATCACCGATTGCCGGCAGCTTCCACCGCAGCCAGCACCGCAAGTGCATCACGCGTGGCAGCGACGTCATGAACGCGCACGATTCTAGCCCCGCGCTGCACCGCGAGCAACGCGGCCGCGACGCTGGCGGCCAGACGCTCAGTTGCCGGCCGTCCCGTAATCGCACCCAAAGTCGACTTGCGCGAAAGCCCGACCAACACAGGTGCACCGAGTTCGGCAAGCCGGTGCAGATTCCGCAGCAACTCGAGGTTGTGCTCAACCGTCTTGCCAAAGCCGAAACCGGGATCGATGACGATGCGTCCACGTGCAATACCCATCGCTGCCGCAGCCGCGATGCGCCCGGAAAGAAAATTCCTCACCTCGGCGACGACGTCTTCGTAACGGGGCGCCGCCTGCATCGTGCGCGGGTCCCCCTGCATGTGCATCATGCAAAGGCCCGCGTCGGAGGTCGCAGCGAGTTCCAGCGCTCCCGGCGCTCGTAGCGCATTCACGTCGTTGATCAGAGACGCGCCTTCACCCAGAGCCGCCTGCATCACGAGCGGCTTGGCAGTATCCACCGCCACCGGAACTGGCGCATCGCGCAGTGCACGCAGCACGGGCACCACCCGTCGCAACTCGTCGGACGCATCGACTGGTTGCGCGCCGGGTCGCGTCGATTCGCCGCCAATGTCGACGAGATCGGCACCCTCCTCGATGAGGCGCCGGGCGTGCGCCACGGCCTGCTGCGGATCGACAAACAGGCCACCGTCCGAGAACGAGTTCGGCGTAACGTTCACTACGCCCATCACCAGCGGACGTGCACAGTCGAGGCGGAAGCGCCCGCATTGCCAGACGGGCCCATGCGCGGAATGCGAGGCAGCAGGCGAGGTGGACGCCGACATCGGAGCGAGGATTCTACACCTCACCCGGCAGGCGCCGCCTCAAACGCGGGTCAGGCTGCCGGTGCGGGCTCGGCGGTGTCCGCGGCGCCCTGCGGCGGTGGCGGGGACTGCGGCGGTGGCGGGGACTGCGGCGGCTGAGTGGGCTTGGGCGGCCGCGGCGGCAAACCGTCCATAATGTCGTTCAACTGATCGGCGTCGAGCGTCTCCCATTCGAGCAGGGACTTTGCCATGATCTCGACCTTTTCACGGTTGGCTTCGATGAGCTTCCTCGCGATCTGATACTGCTCGTCGACTATTCGCCTGATCTCGGAGTCGACCCGCTGCAGCGTCGATTCGGATACGTTCTTGTGCGTCGTGATAGAACGCCCGAGAAACACCTCGCCCTCGTTTTCGCCGTAGACCATGGGCCCCAGCTCATCGGACATGCCCCATTGCGTTACCATCCGCCGGGCGATTTCTGTCGCACGTTCGAAATCGTTCGATGCCCCGGTGGTCATCTGGTTCATGAAAATCTCTTCCGCGATACGACCGCCGAAAAGCACGGAAATGGCATTTAGCAAACGCACCCGGTCCTGGCTGTAGCGGTCTTCAGTAGGCAGCTGCATCGTCACGCCCAAGGCCCTTCCGCGAGGAATAATCGTGACCTTGTGCACCGGGTCTGTCTTCGGTAGAAGCTTGGCCACGACGGCATGACCTGACTCGTGATAGGCAGTGTTGCGGCGCTCCTCCTCGGGCATGACCATGGAACGCCGCTCCGCCCCCATGATGATCTTGTCCTTGGCGCGCTCAAAATCCTCCATATCAACCAAGCGCTTGTTCTTGCGCGCAGCGAACAGCGCGGCCTCGTTCACCAGGTTTGCAAGATCGGCGCCGGAAAATCCGGGCGTACCTCTTGCAATAATCTCGGCCTTTACGTCGGGTGAAAGCGGAACCTTGCGCATGTGCACGAGCAATATCTGCTCACGACCGCGGATATCGGGGAGCGGCACCACGACTTGGCGATCGAAGCGCCCCGGACGCAAAAGCGCCGGGTCGAGCACGTCCGGCCGGTTGGTGGCCGCAATGACGATGACGCCCGCGGTGCCCTCGAAGCCGTCCATTTCCACCAGCAACTGATTCAACGTCTGCTCGCGCTCGTCGTTCCCGCCACCCAGACCGGCTCCGCGCTGGCGTCCGACCGCGTCGATTTCGTCGATGAACACGATGCACGGCGCGTGCTTCTTCGCCTGCTCGAACATATCGCGCACCCGCGCCGCGCCGACGCCGACGAACATCTCGACGAAGTCCGATCCTGAAATCGAGAAGAACGGCACCTTTGCTTCACCGGCGATCGCCCTCGCCAAAAGGGTCTTGCCGGTACCGGGGTTGCCCACCATCAGCACGCCCTTCGGTATTCGCCCGCCCAGCTTCTGAAACTTCGTCGGATCGCGCAAGAAATCGACGAGTTCCGACACCTCTTCCTTCGCCTCTTCGCAGCCGGCCACATCAGCGAAAGTGACGTTGTTATTGGACTCGTCCATCATGCGGGCGCGCGATTTACCAAAAGAGAACGCGCCGCCCCTGCCGCCGCCCTGCATTTGGCGCATGAAGAATATCCAAACGCCGATCAACAGCAGCATCGGGAACCAGGACACGAAGATGTTCATCAGCAGCGACGGCTCCTCGTCGGGTTTGGCTTCTATCGTGACGCCATACTTGAGCAGGTCCGACACCAGCCAGATGTCTCCCGGCGAATACACGGTGACGCGCTTCTTGTCGTTGGTGGTCGCCCTGATCACTCGCCCTTCGATCAGAACCTTTTGAATGCGTCCGGCCTTCACTTCCTCGATGAACTGCGAATACTCCATCGGCGCCTGAGCCGTCTGGCGCGTATTGAACTGATTGAAGACAGTCATCAGCACCATACCGATGACGAGCCAGATGACCAGATTTTTGAACAAGTTATTCAATGTCTTTCCTTTGCTTACGCCCTCGTGCCTTCGCTTCCGGCCCTTACTATCTCATTCTAGACTCAACCCAAGCGGGGAGCCAGTGCGCAAAAGGCCGAAAACGCAATAGATTATCTTCTGAATCAACGGATTCAGAACCCAGCTTCAATCCGTTTCAACGTGCGTCCAGTCCGCGTCGTCTGCCGGCTTCGCCACCGACTTGAGTCCCTTGCCGAGCAGATACATCTCGCTAGATCGCCCCCGAGACGCCCTTGGCTTGCGCGATGCGACCGACGCAAAACAGCGCCGCATATCGGCCAGAAACTCCGCATACCCCGCTCCCTGGAAGGCTTTGACCAGCAATCCCCCCCCGGGTTTCAAGTTCTCGCGCGCAAAATCCAGGGCCAGCCCGCATAAACGCAACCCCCGCGCCTGATCGCTAGCAACCACACCAGATAGATTGGGGGCCATATCCGAAACCACAAGGTCGACCTTATCCCCCCCCAACGCCTTCGTCACGACCGAAAGCACGCGCTGTTCACGAAAATCTCCCTCGACAAACTCGACGCCGGAAATCGGTTCGAACGGCAGAATATCCAGAGCGATCACCCTGCCCCCGGGCCGCACACGCTGCACGATGACCTGCGACCAGCTCCCTGGGGCGGCACCGAGGTCGACGACGGTTTGACCCCGGCGGAGCAGCCGGTCGTGCTCGTCGATTTCGATCAGCTTGAACGCCGCGCGCGAACGATAGCCGCTGGATACCGCCCGCTGAACATAAGCGTCGCTGACATGCTGGCGCATCCAGACCTTTGATTTTGCCTTTCGTTTCATGAACCTGCTTTCCGTTCGCCTCGGCGGGCCATTGAATCCAGCGCCAGGCAGCCTGCCACTCCCGATATCCGGCCCGCTACAATTCCGCTGGTGAAACAAATCAGCTCCGCGGACCGCCGCGCGCTCAGAGCGCGCGCTCACGCACTTAATGTGGTCGTGATAGTAGGCAGTGCAGGCCTGACCAGCAGCGTGATGGCTGAAATCGAGCGCTGCCTGAAGGCCAACGAACTCATTAAAATCAGGATATTAGACCATGATCGGCCTCAGCGCGCCGAACTGCTTGCGAGGATTTGCGAACTCACGGGCACATGCCCCGTCCAGCACATCGGCAAGATCCTCGTGGTCCACCGCGCAAAGTCTGAATCGAGTGCGCCGGAACCATCGCCAGGGGCGAAAATGCAGCAAAGGGTGTCTCGGCGGCGACAGCCGGATCGTGACCGCCGCGCCGAGGCACGTCGCGAACAACCTCTGAGTTCGGCTCGGCGGTATCCGCCGCTGCATGCGACCAAACGGCGTCGGCCCTGACTCCCCAGCCTGCGCTCGATCCGCGTGGCCGCGAATCGCGGCCCGGCCAAAGTTCTATTCGTAGCGTACGTCCAGTATCTCGTACTGGCGCACCCCGCCGGGGGTCAATACGTCGACGGGGTCCCCGGCATATTTGCCGATCAGAGCACGTGCAATGGGTGAACTGATTGATATCTTCGCCTTCTTGATGTCGGCCTCGTCTTCGCCGACGATTTGGTAGGTTACCGCTTCTTTACCTTCCCGGTCCTGCAACTCCACGGTCGCCCCGAATACGCAGCGTCCGTCCGCGTCCAGCTGCTTGGGATCGATGATCTGCGCGTTTGCGAGCTTGGCTTCGACTTCGGCGATACGGCCCTCGAGAAAGCCTTGCCGCTCCTTGGCGGCATCGTACTCGGCGTTTTCCGACAGGTCGCCGTGCGTGCGTGCCTCGGCGATCGCGGCAATGGCCTGCGGACGGTCCACAGTCTTCAATCGATGCAGTTCGGCCCGGAGCAGTTCGACGCCAGCAACAGTAAGAGGAGTCTTTGCCATCTTGACAGTCCAGAAAGAATATCCCGCCCGGACGCGCGGTGCGCGAAGAGTACGGTCAAGGGAAATGCGAACACCAGAAGCGACGCTCAGATCGCCGCAATTTTGGCTTTTACCTTACCACATTTTTGCCGCTGCGTGCCCCGGCAAACCGGCTTCGCGCCGCTCGTGCCGCTGCCGTCGCGGCGAACGCGTCACAAAGTGGCATGGAGGCGCTGCAGATCGTAGGACACCAAATCCGCCATACGTCGAATCGCGGCGCACGCAGCCCGCGCCCCCGCGATCGTCGTGTAGTAGGTGATCCGTTGCGCGAGGGCGTTGGTGCGAATCGATCGTGAGTCGGAAACCGCGTTTCGCTTGTCCTCGACTGTATTGATTATCAGGCTCACCTCGGCATTCTTGATCATATCCACGATATGCGGACGGCCTTCGGCCACCTTGTTGACCGCGGTCACGGTGACCCCATGCGCGGCGAGTACAGCCGCCGTCCCACGCGTTGCAAGCAAAGAGAAGCCCAGTTCCACGAGTTCCCGTGCCACCTCGACGGCAGCCAGCTTGTCGCTATCGCGCACGCTGACGAACGCCCTTCCCCCTCGCGGGAGCGTGATCCCGGCGCCAAGCTGCGACTTGACGAAGGCTTCGCCGAACGAATAGCCGACCCCCATTACCTCCCCTGTCGACTTCATTTCCGGACCCAGGATGGAATCCACGCCCGGGAACTTGATAAAGGGGAAAACCGCCTCCTTGACCGAAAAATACGGCGGCACCACCTCACGCACGATGCCTTGTTCGTCCAACGATCTGCCCACCATGCACCGGGCGGCAATCTTCGCGAGCGGCAAGCCCGTCGCTTTGGAAACGAACGGCACCGTGCGGGAGGCCCGCGGGTTGACCTCCAGCACGTGAACAACGTCGCGCTGAATCGCGAACTGCACGTTCATCAGCCCAACCACATTCAAGGCTTTGGCCAGCGCCTCCGTCTGCCGGCGCAGTTCACGCTCGACGTGAGAGGGCAACGTGTAAGGAGGAAGCGAACACGCCGAATCGCCCGAATGCACACCGGCCTGCTCGATGTGCTCCATGACCCCGCCGATCAGCACCCGTCGGCCATCCGAAACCGCGTCGACGTCGACTTCGGTTGCGTCGTTCAGGAACCGGTCGAGCAAGACTGGACTGTCATTGGAGACCTTGACCGCCTCGTGCATGTACCGCTCGAGGTCGCGCTGCTCATGCACGATCTCCATGGCGCGACCGCCAAGCACGTAACTGGGCCGCACCACGAGCGGATAGCCGATTTCCTGAGCCAGAGCGATCGCGTCGCTCTCGGTGCGCGCGGTCCGATTCGGCGGCTGCTTGAGGCCCAGCTCGTCGAGCAGACGCTGGAATCGCTCCCGGTCCTCCGCCACGTCGATCATGTCGGGCGTCGTGCCGATGATGGGGACGCCGTTCTTCTCCAGGTCGCGCGCGAGTTTGAGGGGTGTCTGGCCTCCGTACTGGACGATGACCCCGACAGGTTTCTCGATGTGCACGATTTCCAGCACGTCTTCGAGCGTGACCGGTTCAAAGTACAAACGGTCAGAAGTATCGTAGTCAGTCGATACCGTCTCCGGATTGCAGTTGACCACGATGGTCTCGTACCCGTCCTCGCGCAGCGCAAGTGCCGCGTGTACGCAGCAGTAATCGAACTCGATGCCCTGCCCGATGCGGTTGGGTCCGCCGCCCAGAACCATGATCTTCTTACGGGTCGTCGGCTGCGCCTCGCATTCCTCCTCGTAGGTCGAGTACAGGTACGCGGTGGTGGTCGCGAACTCGGCGGCGCAGGTATCCACGCGCTTGTACACCGGTCGCACGCCAAGCTCGTGCCGACGTGCGCGCACATCGGCGTCGTTTGACTTCACCAGCTTGGCGATTCGGCGGTCCGAAAATCCCTTGCGCTTGAGCGTTCGAAGCAGCACGGCGTCAAGATCGGCAAGCGACTTTTCGTCAATTTCCATTTCTATCCTGACGATCTCTTCGATCTGCGCCAGAAACCATGGGTCAATGCGCGTGAGCCGATGCACCTCCTCCAGCGTAAAGCCGGTTTCAAAGGCGTCGCCCACGTACCATATTCGTTCCGGTCCCGGCTCGCCCAGTTCCTTCTCGATGATCTCGCGGTCGGTGGTCTTTTGATTGAGCCCGTCCACGCCCACTTCCAGTCCCCGCAGCGCCTTCTGGAAGGATTCCTGAAAGGTGCGGCCGATCGCCATCACCTCCCCGACCGACTTCATCTGCGTGGTCAACCGGTCGTTCGCCAGCGGGAATTTTTCGAAAGCAAAACGCGGAACCTTGGTCACCACGTAGTCGATCGTCGGCTCAAACGAGGCTGGTGTCGCACCACCAGTGACCTCGTTCGCCAATTCGTCCAGCGTATAACCCACGGCCAGCTTCGCCGCCACCTTGGCGATCGGAAAGCCTGTCGCCTTGGACGCCAGCGCCGAGGAACGCGATACGCGCGGGTTCATTTCGATTACCACCATCCGGCCGTCCGCCGGATTGAGTGCGAACTGGACGTTCGAGCCGCCGGTGTCCACGCCGATCTCGCGCAGTACCGCGATCGACGCGTCGCGCATTATCTGGAATTCCTTGTCGGTAAGCGTCTGCGCCGGCGCCACCGTGATCGAGTCACCCGTATGCACTCCCATCGGATCTACGTTCTCGATCGAGCAGATGATGATGCAGTTGTCCTTTGCGTCTCGCACCACCTCCATCTCGAATTCCTTCCAGCCGATCACCGATTCCTCGATCAGCAGCTCGCGGGTGGGCGATGCCTCCAGTCCGCGCTCGCAGATTTCAACGAACTCCCGGCGGTGGTAGGCGATACCGCCCCCGGAACCCCCGAGCGTGAACGACGGTCGTATCACCGCCGGGTAGCCGATCACCGCCTGAACCTGCAGCGCCTCCTCCATCGAATGTGCCAGAGCCGATCGCGGGCATACAAGACCGATCTTCGCCATCGCCTGCTTGAACTTGAGTCGATCTTCGGCCTTGTCAATTGCTTCGCGTGAAGCGCCGATCAACTCGACGTCGTAGCGGGCGAGAACGCCCTCGCGCGCAAGATCGAGCGCGCAGTTGAGCGCGGTCTGCCCGCCCATCGTTGGCAGCAACGCATCGGGCCGCTCCCTCGCGATGATGGTCTCCACCATCTGCCAGATGACAGGCTCGATGTAGGTGACATCGGCCATCTCCGGATCGGTCATGATGGTCGCCGGGTTCGAATTGACCAGAATCACCCGGTAGCCTTCCTCGCGAAGGGCCTTGCATGCCTGGGCGCCGGAATAGTCGAACTCACAAGCCTGGCCGATGACGATCGGCCCGGCCCCGATGAGCAAGATGGATTTGATATCTGTGCGCCTTGGCATTTCGTGGACTCAGGAGCGAACCTTCTTATTTCCCATCATCCGGACGAAACGACCGAACAGATAGCCGATGTCGTGCGGCCCCGGACTCGCCTCGGGATGCCCCTGGAAACAAAAGGCGGGCCGGTCGGTACGTTCGAACCCCTGCAGCGAGCCGTCAAACAAAGACACGTGGGTCGCCCTCAAGTTGCCAGACAGCGTCGACGCGTCCACCGCAAAACCATGGTTTTGGCTGGTGATCACGACTTGCCCGGTATCCAGGTCCCGAACCGGATGGTTGGCGCCATGGTGGCCGAACTTCATCTTCACGGTCTTTGCCCCCGAGGCCAGTCCCATCAGCTGATGCCCCAGACAGATGCCGAACACTGGAATACGTGTCGATTCAAGGAGTTCACGAATCGCGTCGATCGCGTAATCACAGGGTTCCGGATCGCCCGGACCGTTGGAAAGAAAGACACCATCCGGATTGAGCGCAAGAACATCTTTGGCGCTCGTCTCTGCGGGCAGCACCGTCATCCGGCAACCGCGGTCGGCCAGCATGCGCAATATGTTGCGTTTTACGCCGTAGTCGTACACCGCCACATGGAACTGCGCATCGGTGTGCTCGCGGTATCCCTTGCCAAGTTCCCAGCCGCCCTGCGTCCACGGATAGGGACTGGCGGTCGTAACAACCTTGGCCAGATCCATCCCGCTAAGACCGGGAAATGCGCGCGCGCACGCGACAGCGGCATCCTCATCGATCTGCCCGGCCATAATCGCACCGTTCTGGGCGCCCTGTTCACGCAGGATGCGCGTTAGCCGCCGCGTATCTACGTCGGCGATGGCAACGAGGCCGTGATACTTCAGGTAATCGGACAGCGCCTGATTGGCCCGCCAGTTCGAATTCCTTACCGGAAGGTCCCGGATCACCAGCCCAGACGCGTAGATTCGCGCGGATTCCTCGTCCTCGGTATTCACCCCGGTATTGCCGATATGCGGGTGCGTAAGAGTGACAATTTGGCGGCAGTATGACGGATCGGTGAGGATTTCCTGATAGCCGGTGATGGCTGTGTTGAATACCACCTCGCCCGAGGCGAGCCCGTCGGAACCCGCCGAATGCCCCCGAAATACGGTCCCGTCTGCGAGCGCAAGCAAGGCGGGCGACAAGGCGGACAAATTGGACTCCGGGGTACCTGATACGAAAACGGGACGAGCCCTGCGCCCATCCCGTTGCTTGCTGGCGCGAATTATACCGTAGAATCAAATATAGCCTCAATCTTAGGTCGCCTGATCAAAGCACCGGTGGGTCTGGCTCTGGCAACATCGCGGGTTTGACATTGCCGATGCACAATTAACGGCCGGTGACCGCGCGACAAGGGATTCGAAGCACACAACCCGTGGAAAAGTGATGACTAACTCAGTCCCAGCGGAAACTCCAGCGAAATCTGACGCGTCGACCGATTTCCTGGCCGAGCGGGTGGCGCTGCTCTACCGATTCGCGCTTCAGGACGTCATTGCACTTCTTCTCGCAACGGCCGTGACGGCCTTCGCCCTGTGGGGCTTCGTGGAACTGCGCCTGTTGGCATTATGGGTGGCCTGGATTGTGGTCGCCTGCTCGACACGGGTGCTCCTGTATCAGGCCCATCGGCGCCTTAAGCCCGGACCGGCCGCGGCCCGTTCCTGGGAGTCATGGTACTCCGGCGCCGGTGCCGCGCTGGGCGCCGTCTGGGGGGTCTGCATCCTGTTCGCATTCCCGAGCAAGGGCGACCTGTACCAGATTCTGGTGCCGTCGATGATTTGTACTTTGGCGTTGGGAATGCCCTCTGCGCTCGCTCCGAGTCCGAAAGCATTCGCGTCGCTACTGGTACCCATTCTCGCGCCACTGATCGCGCTGTTGTTCACCAACGGCGGCTTCAATACTTCCGCAGCGATGCTGCTGCTGGTCTTCACTGGCGTGCTGCTGGCACTTTACCTGGGCGCCAACCGAAACCTGATGGAAACCCTTCGGTTCGGACGCGAAAACGTCGAACTCGCGAAAAGGCTGCACGAGGTCGACCGATCGCTTGCTGCCGCCTTGAGCGAATTGCGAGTCATCTTCGAAAGTGCCGCCGTGGGACTGGCGATGCTAAGGGATCGCAAAATCGCGCGATGCAACGACGCCTTCGCGCATCTTTTCGGCTACGGCACGGAAGAAATGACGGGCCAACTGAGCCGGATCATGTACGCCAGCGAAGAGTCCTGGGCGGAAGCGCAGGAAGCCGCCAACCGGCGCTTTGCCGAAGGACAAGCGTCGGTCTCCGAACTCGAACTGGCCAAGAAGGACGGCCAACTGTTCTGGGGCAACGTTGAAGCGCGTGCGCTCGATCTGCGCGATCCAAACGCCGGCGTCATCCTCGCCGTGCACGACATTACGCCGCGCAGGCGCGCCGAGCAGGAGCTGCTGACAGCGCTACAGCGCGAAAAAGAACTCAACGAAATGAAGACCCGTTTCGTATCGACGGTATCGCACGAGTTCCGCACGCCCCTGTCAACCATCCTCTCCTCGGCGGAATTGCTCCGACTCTACGCGGACAAACTAGATAACAAGGAGAAACTCGACCTGCTCAACGGAATCGAAGATTCCACCAAGCGAATGCGCCGGCTGCTCGACGAGGTGCTTACGCTGGGGCGTGCCGAATCGGGGGTGCTACAGTTGCGGCCATCGCAGATAGCATTGTCAGAATTGTGCAACAAGATCGTACACGAACTGTGCATCGGTGAAGGGAAACAACACACCATCGTGTTCGATGACCGGTTCGATCGCCCGACCGCGGAGTTGGACGAAAACCTGCTGCGTCACATACTGAACAACCTGCTCTCAAATGCGATCAAGTATTCCGCCACCGGCACAACCGTGAGGCTGACGCTTGAACGCCGCGACGACAAGGTGGTCTTGACCGTCGAGGACAGCGGTATCGGAATCCCTGCGGAAGACCTGCCACACCTGTTCGAAAGTTTCCATCGTGCCACAAACGTCCAGAACCGACAGGGCACCGGCCTAGGTCTCGCGATCGTCAAGAAATCCGTGGAGTTGCACGGAGGGACCATCACCTTCGACACCAAGGTGGATGCCGGAACCCAGTTTATCGTCGAATTGCCGTTGCAGGCCCGTGCAAAGGCTCAGGCGGCATGACGCGCGGCCGCATGGACTTTCTGGTTTCCGGAGGCGCGCATGGCTAGGATTTTGGTCATAGAGGACGAGGCCGGCATCCGCATGACCCTGTCGATGATGCTCAAGGCCGAAGGCTTCGAGACAGCGGTGGCCGACAACGGGCGCGCCGGAATCGACGCGGCCCGGGCGGCGACGCCCGACCTGATACTCTGCGATATCAACATGCCCGAGATGAACGGGTTTGAGGTCCTGGAGCAACTGCGCAAGGACCCGGCTCTCGCCGCGACGCCGTTCGTGTTCCTCACCGCGCGCGTTGACCGCGGCGACATGCGGCGCGGCATGAACCTCGGTGCCGACGATTATCTGACCAAGCCATTCACACGCGACGAACTGCTCGAGACGGTCACTGCGCGTCTGAAGAAGGACGAAATTTCGCGCGAAGCGCTGACAAACCAGCTTATTGCCAGCAACACGGCGCTGCAGCAGCGATTCCGCAGCAATCTCTCCGGAGAAGAACGGCCGTCCGTGATTGAAGACGACGAACTGGCCTCGGTGGAAGGCACCGCGTCGGAGGCGACCGTTCTGTTCGCCGATATACGCAACTTTACTACCATTTCCGAGCGCTTATCAGCCCCCGAAATAGCGGAACTGCTGAACGCCTACCTCGAGCGCGCGTGCCAGCCGATCATCGCCTGCGGCGGCAGCGTGGTGAAGTTCATCGGCGACGGAATCATGGCCGTCTTCCCGCATACGGAAATGCGCCCTCGCGAAAAGCAGGCACTGCAAGCGGTCCACGCGGGCCTGGGCCTGTCATTCGTGGCGGATCACTTTCGAGCTTGGGTCAGCGAGCGCCATCCGAACCGAGATCTGCCCGAATTCGCGATCGGTGTAGGTATCCATACCGGCGAAGTAACTCTATGCCGCGTTGGCGGACAGGGCCAGCAGGATTTCACCGCGATCGGCGACACCGTCAACATCGCTGCGCGGCTTGAGGAACAAACCAAGGAACTGGGCTGGCCCGTAGTCGCAAGCGAGGCCACGATCGCCGCCGCGGGCTCGTCGATAGCCCACGGAGCGAGTTGTTCGCTGATCCTGCGGGGACGCTCGCACGCAATCACTGTTTACGAGGTCACCGGTCTCACCACCCTCACGATCACGGCCGACCGCTCGACCGGTGGGTTGAGCGCATCGATGCTGGAGGCGCTCACGGCCAACGCGAATGGCGCAGCGAACGCCGCCAAGGGCGCGCTGCGCGACATGCTCAAGGCCGTCTCCGACAAGACCGATACCGGCGAGAGCAAGCCCACGCGGATAGGCAATTACCACATCATCGAAAAGCTCGGTGAGGGTGCCACGTCGACGGTATATCTCGCGGAACGGGAGTCGGACCAGGAACAGATCGCACTGAAGATCCTCAACAGCCGGCCAGGCGACGATCCGGACGTGATCCAGCGGTTCGTGCAGGAGGCGGCGATGATCTCGCGCATCGGCCATACCAACATCGTGCGGATTTTCGACCACGGATTCGCCGAAGATTGCGCGTACATCGCCATGGAATACTTTCCGCGCGGCAGCCTCACGCAGGTTGTCGGTGGGGCGCTGCCGAAGCGACAGGCGCTGTCGCTGCTGGCACAGGCGGCGAGCGCACTAGGCGAAATTCATCGGAACGGCATCGTGCACAGGGACGTGAAACCGTCAAATTTCATGGTGCGCGAAGACGGTGTCATAGCGCTTGCGGACTTCGGCGTCGCCAAAGACCTGACGACCGACGTCACGAGGACGCAGGCCGGCCTGTCCTTCGGTTCGCCCTACTACATGTCCCCCGAACAAGCGATGGGAACGGAAACGGACGCGCGCTCGGATCTGTACAGCCTGGGAGTAATCTTCTACGAGATGCTGACCGGACGCCGCCCCTACGAAGCCGATTCACTCCATGAACTGATGCAGAAACACGTCGAAGCGCCGCCGCCGAAACTGCCTCCCGAAGTCGCCGACTGCCAGGAAATCGTCGATGGCCTGATGGCCAAGGCGCCGGCGTCACGTTACAGCAGCGCGGACGCGGTGCTGGACGCGATCGATACGGTCTGGACGCGCGCGGCGCTGGCCGCGGCGCGACAGTCTCCGCAAGCCTGAGCAGCCTCCACGCACGCCGTCGGGAATGGGCCTCCTTGGCAGCTGCGGTTCGGATCGCGCGCACATCATCACGATCCGCAGATCGCCGCGGAATTCAGCTCAGGCCCAGCACGTCCTGCATGTCGAACAGGCCCGAATTCTTGTCCTTGAGGAAACGGCACGCGCGCAGTGCGCCGAGCGCATAGGTCATCCGACTTCCTGAGCGTACAGTTAGTTCCACGCGCTCACCGACCCCCGCGAACATGACGGTATGCTCGCCGACGATGTCGCCCCCGCGTACCGCGTGGAACGCGATAGCCTTCGCATCGCGCTCTCCAGTCATGCCCTCACGAGCGTAAATCGCATTCGTCTGCAGGTTACGCCCGAGAGCTGACGCGACGATTTCGCCGATCTTCAGCGCCGTACCCGACGGCGCGTCCGCCTTGTGCCGGTGATGCGCTTCTATTATCTCCACATCGTACGCATCGCCCAGCATGCCGGCGGCGAGTTCCGCGAGCTTGAAAACTGCATTCACACCGATCGCCATGTTCGGGGCGAACACAATGCCGATGCGCGCGGCGGCCTGCGCAATGCGCTGCTTTTGCTCGGCCGAGAAACCGGTGGTTCCTATCACCATTCTTGTTCCGCTCTCCACGCATTTGTCCAGGTGCGCGAGCGTACCTTCCGGGCGGGTAAAGTCGATTAGGCATTCGGCGCCAGCGAGCACGCCGAGATCGGCGGTAACGGAAACTCCGCATGGCGAACCAACGGCTTCCCCCGCGTCCTTGCCCAGGAATCGATTGTCCGCCACCTCCAGCGCGGCGGCGAGCGTGAAATCGTCTTTTCCCGCAGGCCCCAGCAACGCTTCAATCAGCGTCCGCCCCATGCGCCCCGTGGCGCCCGCAACTGCAATCTTCACGGCGTGACTCTCATTGGCTGCTCCCACCCTGGTCCGACTCGGCGCGCGTCCCAGTCGCCGTCGGCGAACTTGCGTTCGATCCCGCCGCGACCACATCGCCCTCGATCCGGGTCAGCCTATCCTGCTCGAAATACACCGAGATTCGCCGCCGCTCGGTGTCGCGGCTATCGGCACGCCGCCGTACGAATACATAGTCCCAGCGATCGCCGTGAAATACGTCGACCACCAGAGGCGTGCCCATGGCGAAGCGAACCTGATCCTTCGTCATGCCGGACTTCAACTGCGCCACCATTTCCTGCGAAATGAAATTGCCCTGCTGGATCTCGATTCGGTGCGGCGACAGATTCGGGAGGTGGCCGCAGGCAACCGCGGTGAATCCGAGAACAAATACGAGAATTCGTTTCATGAACACGTGCTTCTTGCGTACGTAAAAACGATATATGATACCGGAGAGCGCCCCTGCGGTTGCCCGGAATCGGACACCGATCGGGTGGCGAGTGCAATCCGTTCCTGCCATGGATACCCCACGCGCGACGAGACTACGTGACTGATCTCAAGACCATCGGACTCAAGGCGACGACCCCACGTCTTCGCGTGTTGAGACTGTTTGAAACGGCGGCGGTACGGCACATGTCGGCAGAGGATGTCTATCGCATCCTGATGAACGAAGGAATGGATATCGGGCTCGCGACCGTCTACCGTGTACTTACCCAGTTTGAACAGGCTGGCATACTGACGCGCCACCATTTCGAATCGGGCAAGGCCGTGTTCGAACTAAACGAGGGAACCCATCACGATCATCTCGTGTGTCAACAGTGCGGCCGTGTCGAGGAATTTTTCGACGCGGAAATCGAGAAACGGCAGGCCAGGGTCGCGATGGAGCGTGGATTCACCGTCCGGGAACACTCGCTGTACCTCTACGCCGATTGCTCGAAGTCCAATTGCCCGCACAAGCCGCAAGGCTGACGGCCAAATCGGCGCGCGTTCGCCGCCAACCCAATGCAGTCGCCCCCGGATTGACCACGGCTCATTGCGCCAGGGCAACGCCATGGGCCAGGCCGGGGGCGATACCGGTATATTCGCCGACGCTCAGGCCTGGTACTTGAATGACAGCAGCATTCTCGTTCGGTACGCGACCACCTTGCCGTTTTCGATCGCCATGTCCTGCTTCACGACCTCAGCGATGCGGAGGTCGCGCAGCGTCTTGGAAGCGGCCTGGACGGCACGTTTGCCAGCCTCTTCCCACGAGGTCGGGCTTGTGCCAACCACTTCGACGATCTTGTACACGCTGTCGGCACCTGCGGATTTCTTTGCCATGTTTGCCTCCATTTGCGATCATCCCTCCACACTGGCGGGATCGTTGCCATAATACGCTTTTCGGCTCGAGGCCAGTCCCAGTAACCTGAAACGCGATGCCGCGCCTAATCCATTCGAAGCGGACCCGACTATGGACCTGATACTGTGGCGCCACGCCGAAGCCGAGGAAGGCACTCCCGATTCCGCACGCGAACTCACCAAACGCGGGCACAAGCAGGCGAGGCAGATTGCGGCGTGGCTGAAGGAACGCCTCCCTGCAAACCGCGCCATTCTAGTCGGCCCTTCAAAGCGCACCCGGCAAACCGCCGACGCGCTAGACCTGCCTTACGAGTCGACGAAAAACGTGGGCACGGGCGCCACCCCGGATGACGTCCTGAGCGCAGCAGGTTGGCCAACGCGCGATGGCGCGATATTGGTCGTTGGACATCAGCCCACGCTTGGCGACGTTGCGGCTCGGATTCTATGTGTGCATGGAGATGCCGGTCTTGCGATCAAGAAAGGCGCGCTGTGGTGGTTTTCGTGCCGCCCGCGCCACGGCGGCGACGTAGTACTGCGTGCGGTGATCGGCCCCGACCTCGTTTAGAATCCGGCAGCCCGCTCAGAAAGTCCTTGAGTATTCTTCGCCCAGAGCGAGAACGTCGATTCGCATTCCGAGTGAGCGCCACTCGTCGGCCTCCGCCTCGATTGCGGCTTCGGTAAGCGGGTGCTCTTCGAGCCATCCGCGCTCCACCCCAAGCTGAAAACCGGAATCCGTAGAACGACAGGCAATGCGCGGCAGCGTGATATCGCTGCGTGCGAGATAAAAAAGTGCTGCCAAGCGAAGCGCAAATATTAGTGACCAATCCGAGCTTCGTGCCGATAGGCCTTCGAGCTTCGTGAGCTTGCCCCGGTGCGCGAGGACCAGTCGCGCCAACCGTGCCTGTTCATCGCGCGAAAAGCCCGGCATGTCCGCCTGGGACAATATGTATGCAGAGTGTTTGTGGTAAGCCGCGTGCGCGATCGAAATGCCGATCTCATGCAGCGCGCAGGCCCAGCGCAGTATCAGCGACTCCGCCTCCGGCGGCTCGATTACGATTTCCGACTGCAGCCTTGAAGCCAGCCCGGATACGCGCTCGGCCTGCGCCGCGTCGACATGATAACGGCGCATGAATTCGGCGACGGTCGCTTCGCGCATGTCATGGTGCTGCACTCGCCCCAGTAGGTCATAGAGCACACCCTGGCGCAGCGCGCCTTCCGACACATCGAGCGTGTCGATACCGAACTCCGCAAGTATCGCGGACATGATGGCGATTCCCCCGGGCAATGTGGGACCACGATCGTCCCGCAGCCCCGCGAGCCGCAGGTTTTGGACCTCGCCCGCGTCGATGAACGCCGAACGGAGCCTCTTCAGCCCCGTCGCAGTGATGCCCTGCTTTACCCAGCCGCTCTCGGCCATCATGCCGGCGATCGAGCGCGCCGTTCCAGACGAAGCGATCACGTTCTTCCACCCCATGCGGCGAAACAGCTTGACGATGCGCTGCAACTCGTTCGCGGCGGCGAGTTCGGCGCGCTTGAATCCCGCCTTGTCAAGCTTGCCCTCCGGAAAATACTTCAGGCTATAACTGACACAGCCCATCGTGATCGATTCCATCAGTTCCGGTTTCAGGCCGGTGCCAATGATGAACTCGGTTGAGCCGCCGCCGATGTCCACGACAAGACGTTTGTGAGGCGATGGCGGAAGCGTGTGCGCTACTCCGAGATAGATAAGCCTCGCCTCTTCGCGCCCGAAAATCACTTCGATCGGGAATCCCAGTATCGTTCTTGCCTCGGCGAGGAATTCATCGGCGTTCCTGGCCACCCGCAATGTGTTGGTGCCCACCGCACGTACCGCGCCCCGTGGGAAACCCTGAAGGCGCTCGGCAAAACGGCTCAGTGCCTCCAGTGCGCGCAATTGAGTCGCGCGGTCAAGGCGCCGATCGCGCGTCAGCCCTCCACCTAGACGGACAGCATCTCTAATAGAATCAAGCAGATAGATCTGCTCGCCCACGACTCGCCCTATCTGGAGATGAAAACTGTTCGATCCCAGATCGACCGCCGCGAGGGTCTCGTGCTTCAAAGGCTCCTGCTTCATGGTCTGCGGCGCCGGTTGGACACCGGCGCGATTGCCCGCCCTAACGCAAAACGGCCCCGAACATAGCACCACCACCCGAGCGGCGCAACGCACCCGCCGGCTTCGCGTGGGCCTTCGTGCGCACCACGGACAAATGGACTAAAATGGTTAGCATTCAGACAGATATCGACGTGGGTCAAGCGTAGTCCTCGATGCGCCCGTTCCATTCCCGGATTACTGGCAGGCGGGTTGCTCGCTGGTAGCAGGGTCAGCCCCAAGAAAATGCTCCAAGAACCCGTATCACTGCTGAAGCAAACCGAACCGCTTTTCCTGAACCGCGAATTGAGCCTGTTGGCGTTCAATCGCCGGGTATTCGCGCAGGCGGAGGACCGGCGCACACCCATGCTCGAACGGCTGCGCTTCCTGTGCATTGTGTCGTCCAACATGGACGAATTCTTCGAAATCCGCGTCGCCGAACTGAAGGAACGCATCAAGCTCGGCGGCGACATGGACCACCGCGGTGAGGGAGCCGCCACGGATACTTTCCAGATCGTGAGCGAACGCGCTCACATCATGGTCAGCGAGCAGTATCGTCTGCTGAACGAGGAAATTCTCCCCGGTCTGGAAGAGGAAGGCGTTCGTTTTCTGAACGAGTCGGACTGGACATCCGAACAGCGCCGTTGGCTGCACGATTATTTCGTGCGCGAAATGATGCCGCTCATGACGCCGATCGGACTTGATCCCGCGCATCCGTTTCCGCGCGTGCTCAACAAGAGCCTGAATCTGGCCGTACAGCTCGAAGGTCGGGACGCGTTTGGGCGCAGTTCCGGCCGCGCCATCGTGCAGGCGCCGCGGCTGCTGCCGCGCGTGATGCAGATTCCGCCGCAGCTTACGGGGGGAGTAAGGCACCAGTTCGTTCAACTCAGCTCGGTTCTGACGGCGTTCGCGAGCGCGCTGTTTCAGGGGATGGTCGTCAATGGCGCATATCAATTCCGGCTGACGCGCAACAGCGATTTGTTCGTCGACGAGGAGGAAATTCAGAACCTGCGCATTGCTCTTGCGGGTGAGCTGCCCCAACGTCACTTGGGAGATTCGGTAAGGCTGGAGGTGTCCGAGTCCTGTCCGGCGGAGATGGCCGAGTTCCTGCTGCAGCAGTTCGAACTCACCGAACAGGATCTGTACCGCGCCGATGGCCCGGTCAACCTGGTGCGATTGATGAGCGTAGCGGACATCGTTGACCTGCCGGCACTCAAGTTCAAGCCGTTCCTCCCGGGCGTTCCCAAGACTCTGGGCAAACACGGCGACATCTTCCGCTCGGTGCTCAAGGCCGACATCCTTCTGCACCACCCGTTCCAGTCCTTCAATCCGGTCATCGAAATGCTGGAGCAGGCCGCCGAGGATCCGAACGTGCTGGCCATCAAGCAGACGGTATACCGCACCGGAACCGACTCGGTGATCATGAAGTACCTGATCGACGCCGCCCAGCGGGGCAAGGAAGTCACGGTAGTGGTGGAACTGCTGGCGCGCTTTGATGAAGAGGCCAATCTCAATTACGCGGCCAAACTCGAGGAGGTGGGAGCGCACGTAATCTATGGCGTAGTGGGCTACAAGACTCACGCCAAGATGCTGCTGGTCGTGCGTCGCGAAAACGGGGAACTGCGCCGCTACGCACACCTGTCGACCGGGAATTACCATCCGCGCACGGCAAAGCAGTACACCGATTTCGGCCTCATGACGGCGAACGAGGAGATCTGTGCCGATGTCGATGCCGTGTTCAAGCAACTGACCGGACTCGGACGCGCCAGAAGCCTCAATCACCTGTGGGTATCACCGTTCACACTGCACGAGCGCATTATGGCGGCGATCAAACGCGAAATCCGGCACGCCAAAGCTGGCAAACCCGCCCACGTGATCGCGAAGATGAACTCGCTGCTGGAGCGCAAGGTGATCGAGGCGCTGTATGCGGCATCGCAAGCCGGCGTGAAAGTGGACCTGCTGGTACGCGGCGTATGCGCGCTGCGGCCGGGCATTCCCGGGCTCTCCGAGAACATCCGAGTACGCTCGATTATCGGCCGGTTTCTGGAGCACTCGCGCATCTTCTATTTCCTGAACGAGGGCGCCGAAGACGTGTATCTGTCGAGCGCCGACTGGATGGAGCGCAATTTCTTCCGCCGCATCGAGCTGTGCTTCCCACTGCTCGATGCGCGTCTCAAGCAGCGCGTGATCAAGGAAGGGCTGAAAGTCTACCTGGCCGACAATAACCAGGCCTGGGAAATGGATTCCAGCGGAAACTATCACCGCAGGCGCTCCTATGGCCGTGTACCGCGTTCGGCTCAGGAACAGCTGATCGCGCAGCTTACTGCGCGCTAGGGAGCACCTGAAACTCCATCGGATAGGTGTGCAGTCGTCGGGCACCTGAATTGGTGATCAGTACCGTTTCCGCGAAGACGCAGCCGGTCTCCCCCTTGCGCCATTTCGGATCGAACAGGTCGATATTGAATGCGAACACCATGTTTGCACGAAACTCGTCGCCCATCGCCGCGATCGCGCCCTCATCAGCGCGAATTGCGTGGTGCCGATAGCGCGGATATTCCAGAGACCCCAAACCGTGGCCGTGAATTCCGGCCTCGCAGATACCCAGACCGCGCGATTCGATAGTCGCCTTGACGGCGTCCATGGCCGTTGACATCTTCTGTCCAGGGCCGAACATGCGCATTCCGCTCTCGTAGGCCGCCAAGCAGCCGTCATAGATTTCCAGATATTTCTCCTCTGGCTCGCCAATGCAAAAGCTGCGCTCGACATGCGTGAAATAGCCGCCGTATTTCGGGTGAATCTCGCAGATGATCATGTCGCCGGACGCGACCCGCCGCTGCGTCGGCACCCTGAACGGGTGTGGCCGCGGCGAGCGATCACAGGTCCATAGGAACAACGTAGGTTCCTCTCCGCCGTTGGCGAGCATCACCTCCATCATGGCTGCGTAGATTTCGCATTCCTTTACCCCGGGTCTCGCCTCGTCCCTGCATGTCGCCAGCATCAGATCGCCCAGCCGCGCCGCCTGACCGAGCATACCGATTTCTTCGTCGCTCTTGACGGCGCGCGCCTTTTCCAGCATGTCGCCGACGTTGACAAGTTCGGCCCTCGGAAGCAATTGCTGCAGCCGAACATACATGCTGTGCGGAACCCAGCCGTCGGGATCGAGAGGACCGGCCAGGCCATCCATTCCGATTCTCCCCGCATCGAGACCGAGTTCCTTCAAGCGGCCGGCAACCGTTTCGGCGAGCGAGCCCCTGCGCGAACGTACGTCGGGGACCCAGTCCTGCGCGCTGCGCCAGTAATCGACGAACACCGGCGAGAATACATAGCTCGTCGGTTCACCCTCCAGCGGAAAAATCAAAATGTTGAATTCCGCATTGCCGCCGATCGGGCTCAAGTAGCGCGCGTTTGCGACGCAAAAATCCCAGTGCAACGGCATCCCGGTCAGCACCAGGCAATCGAGCCCATTCGCGCGCATCGTCTGCCGCGTCTCTCCCCAACGGCGATCCCGTTCACGCAGTGACAATCTCGGCAGTTCCATCCTGTTGCTCACGTCCTGTCCCCTTCTATTCCTTGCGCTGCCGTCGCCAAGACACCGTTCTCGGATGCGGTTTCAATCGTCGAGAAGCTTGAGACGCTCCAGGCTGTGAAGATAATCCGCAATGCCCCTATCGAGATCGTACTGCGGTGCATACCCAAGCTCCTGGCGGGCCCGCGAAATGTCGTAGATTCCGGACATCGGATACGGAGAATTGAAAAAATTCAAGCCGGGCCCGATTTCAATATCCGCGCTCGGAACATGCCGCCGCAGAATGCGCGCAAAGTCATTGAGCGTCGCCCCGACGCCGCTGCCGATGTTGAACACGCGATGTTTCAGGTTTTCGGTGACCGTCGCGAGATAGAGCCCCAGCGCCGAATCCTTGTTGTAGATGAAGTCGTCCTGTTGATCGCCGCCTTGTGCGAGATGGAATGGCAGTCCGCGCGCAGGATGCTCGACGATCTGGCTCGTCACTCCCATCTTGCCGTGCCTCGCCGTCTTTCCCGGACCGTATGTGGTCGCAAAGCGGAGCACGACAACGTCCACGTTCATGTTCGCCTGATAGTACAGGCCGACCTGCTCTCCCATGAGTTTTGCAGAATCGTAGATACGGATCGGATTCTTGGGCATGTCCTCCTGCATGCGCTTGTATGCAGGATGACCGTACTCGCCGAGCACCGCACCGTAAATACCCTTGGCACTGGTGTAAACGACCCGCTTTACGTCGAACAGGCGAGCGGCTTCAAGTACGTTCACCATGCCCATGACATTGACCTGCACACTGAGCGCAGGATTCGCCTGAGACACTGCGCCGACGAACGCGGCCGTATGGACGATATGCGTCACCTTGCGCGTCTTGATCACCTGCAGCAGGCGGGGCATATCAAGCAGGTCACCAAGCTCGATATCCACCTTGTCCAGAATGTCGGAGACAAGCCGCTCATCGCGGTGGCGCGCAAAGATGACGGGGCGATGTCCTTCGAGAACGAACTTGCGGCTCGTTTCGGCGCCGATAACCCCCATTCCCCCCGTTATCAGGACCTTCATAGGTCAATTCCTCGCTGGCTTCAGGGCCGAGCTTGACTCATCGCGGCGCGGCCGGTTCGCTTGCAGAAACGCCACGCGAGATCGCGTGCCCTATTCCCAGGGGCTTTGCGTCGACCAGCACGAAGGCCACCCGAGCCCTTTCGCTTCCGCGGTTGACCCAGGCATGGTTGGTGCCCCGCTGGACCATGACATCGCCGGCCTTCAGTTTCACCGTCGAGTCGTCCATATCCATTTCGATTTCGCCCGAGAGCACGATCACGTAGTCGACGGTCTCCGTTCGATGCATGACGGCGGAATTTCCCGGCGGGAAATCGATCACCGCGAACCGGGTTCCGTTCGGCGGCGGCGGTGAACCCAGTATGCGTGCTCCCATGTCCTCGAACTGATCGCCCACCGATATGTCCGCGGGCATTTCATCAGTGGACCAGATAAGCGTCGAAACCGTGCCGGGCCCGGGATATTTTTCGTTTGTCGCCGGCCCGTCCAGTATCGCCTTCGCGACCTTGTCCTTCGTATGTCCCGTCACGACCCTGCGAATCGGTGGGTAGTGCGGCTTCTCGGGTGACATTTGTGATTGCCTCCTCATTGGAATGATACACAAGCTGCAGCGGCAAAATCGGGCTTCTCCCGCCAAGAGCGTCCGCGCGACGCGCAGATCATAAGCGGCATTCTAGTCATTCGCGAGCCTCGTGTTGACGATTCCGCAGATGGATCGAACCCTGTATCCGTTTCGTCCGGCACAGCGCAAGCCACCGTGCGAATTGCGCGCTCATTTACATGAACATCTCTCGCGTCTGGCATACTTTGATCGTTTGCATTCAAATTCGAGGAAGACGTCTTGGACAAGCTGACTTTGACGCTCGCCATAGGAAACTACGACCATGTCCGCGACGTGATTGACGGGCAGGTTCCAGTGCAGGGGGCGCGCCTTATCGTCCTCAATCTTCCTCCCGAAGAGGTGTTCTTCAGATTTACGCTGCATCGCGAATGGGACGTCTCGGAAATGTCGATGGGTACTTATGTCTCTATGCGCTCTCAGGAAGACAAAAGCATTACCGCCTTGCCGGTTTTCGTGTCGCGCGTGTTTCGGCACTCGATGATTTACGTATCCGAGGGCAGCGGGATCACGAAACCACAACAACTCGAGGGCAAACGCGTCGGTATACCGCAGTGGACCCAGACAGCGGCAATCTATTCCCGTGGCTATCTCTCCCACGATGCGGGCGTACCACTCGATTCCATCGAGTGGGTGCAAGGCGGCGTTAATCAGGCCGGCCGCATAGAAAAAATGAAGCTGAAGCTGCCGCACGGCGTCAGATACCGGAACGTTTCGGACCGATCACTTACCGATATGCTGCTCGCAGGCGATCTCGACGCCGTCCTGTCAGCGCGACCGCCCTATGCCCACGGACAAGGCGTACGGCGCATGTTCGAAAACTATGAGCAGGCTGAAGAAGCGTACTTCAGGAAGACAGGTATATTTCCCATCATGCACGTGCTGGCCGTCAAGACCGAACTGCTCGAACGTTATCCGTGGCTGGCGATGAACCTGTACAAGACGTTCGACGAGGCGAAGCGGCGTTCAATGGAAAGATTGCAGGACATTACCGCCTCGTACGCTCCGCTTCCCTGGTTGAGATCCTATAGCGACCGGATGAAAGCTCTCTTTGGCCAAGACTTTTGGCCCTACGGCCTGGAGCCGAACCGCAAGACGCTGGAGGCCTTTCTTCTTTTTGCATTCGAGCAAGGCGTGTGCCACCGCAAGGTCGAACCCGAAGAGCTGTTTCCGAAGCAGGTATTGAGCACCTACAAAGTCTGAATCGACCGGAGCTTCAATACATCTCGCGCAGAAAGATGAACGGGCTCCGTGAAGCGCCGAATCGCAGCCGCGCGTTGGGATCCTTGTCGAAACTTCCGCCGCACCAGTTGCCGCGCAACCAGGCGAGATCGGCGCGCGTGGAGTCCGCCACTGCCGGACTCCAGGTAATGCAGCTCGCGTCCTGGCTGGTTGCCGGCGGAGGTGCGCCCAGGTTGATCGAAAGGTCGACGCTGCCTTTTTCGGCCAAAGGATTGTTGACCGTCAAGAGTGCTGTCCCGCCGCTCAGCGTGGGTGAACCGGGCGAAGTGGTCGACGAAAGCGCGCCCCGGTAATTGCCGAATACCAGCGAACCAGCCGGTATCGTGGTGCAGTTGTCCTGGCTGTTGCTCTGCCATCCGCTGCCGTTCCAGTACAGCGCCCGCACCGGTACCCGAATGGGAAGCAACTCCGAACCATACGCGCTGTCGAGCTTGAGGATGCCGTAGCGCATCGACTTGCCGGCGTCGAATGCGATCCCATTGCCCGCAGTCGCCGCGCCAAACGATGCCGGATTGCCGGCAAAGGCGACAAGGTCAGTGTCCGTCACGTTCAACTCCAGCCGGATATCGGCATCGAACGGTGCGTCGCGCGTCGTCGCGCTGCGCGTAAAGGCCAGTCCGCTACCCAGGTCGAACGTGAGCGTGCCGACGCCGTTGCTGAACGACCCGATGGCCGGATCGCCCGTGGTGGCCGGCAGCCCCGCTGTGTTGAGCATTGGGGTGGCGCCGGCGTCGAAGCGCGAATAGCGTCCATCCTGTGCGTCGTAGGGTGCTTTGTTGAGGCTCGTTCCTGCTGAATTGGAGAGCTTCATGTAGGCACCCTGGTAGTTCTGGGTGACCGCGTTTGTCAATCCGTTGTTGGTGCCGCTGCGCGCGGTAACCGTTATCACCGGCTGAACGCTGTAGGTAAAAGGAGCGCCAACATAGGTAAACGTCCCGCAAGCCGTGGCGATCGACGGCGTGTTGTAGCTCAGGTCGAAGTTGTCCGGAATGAAACGCCCGAATCCGCTGGCGCCGGTGATCTGGGGAACGGCGGTGCTGCCGAACGAGCAGCCATATTTGCCGCCCACCAGCGAATTCGAGAAGTCCGCGCTGCATCCGTCGGGCTGGTCGACGCTGGTGAAGCTGGAGTCGTACACGGCATTGGCGTTGAGCCCGACATTGCCGACCTCGCTGTAGAAGAACGCGTCGCCGCTTGCCGTTCCGGTCAGCGCCGAAGCCGCATTGAAGCTGCCGCCGATCGCGCCCGCGGTCGGCGTGCCCGCTATCTTTGAATTGTCTATACCCGGTGTGCCGTCGTAGCCGACCACCGCGGCGGCCGTGAGATTGAAATTGGCCCCGGTCTTGATTGCCGGAGCACCCGAAGTGCCGGCGTTCGTCGCGTTGGTCGAAGTCACGGTGAGCGCCGTCGGCCTGATCGCAAAATTGTCCGACGAACAACTGCGCCGCGGCGGCCCGCTGACCGAGGTGGCACGGACCCGCACGTCGCGGTATGCGTTGGACACGGTAAACGGACCCACGGTAATCAGGCCGTTATCCGGGGCTGAAAAGGAGGGGTCGGGGCTCAATGTAACGATGGTGGACCAACTGCTGCGGCATTGGTCGGAATCGAGCGCGCCGCTATTATCACTCGCGTCAAGCAACTCGACGCTGACCGTCTTGTTGTAGTTGGTGTCCCGGCTGCCGTCTGTATTGAGCGCGACCAGGTCGAGGCTGAACGGCGCGCCTGCGAGCTTGGTGTGGACATAGGTGGACGGCGTTGCATTGGTGCAGCTCGCGCCGACATCGCAGACATTGAACCCGCCTCCCACGACCGCCGCCGCGAGCGGAACCGAGGTGCTGGTGATGGTCCGGATCGGCGCGGTGACGCTTGCCGTCAGCGTTTGGCTGGACACGGTCGACAGCGTCACCGAGAAAGTCCGGGTGCCGGAAACCAGTGCCGCAGGGGACGGAAGGATCGCGCTTGGATCGCTTGAGCTGATGGTGACCGTGTCGGTTGCCGTGTTGACGATGTTCCAGCCTTCATCCACGGCGTTGACGGTAATGTTGAACGCCACCCCGGCGGTCTGGTTGGTCGGTGTACCGGTCTTGCCGGTCCCCGCCGACGGAGGTGGAGGGATTCCGTTCCAGGCCACCGGGCTCGCGGATTCCCCGGGCACCAGGATCTGCAACATCGGCACGACCTCGAAGCTGCTGCTTCCGGTGATCGATCCCGCTGTGGCCGTGATGGTGAAGGAGCCGGTATTCCACATGCGAACGGTGTGCGACGCGAGCACGCCGTTGACAAAGGCCGCCGTTGCGCCGTAACCGGCCGACAGCCAGCCGTCCGACGAAATGGTCGCGGTTCCGCCGAAGCCGGTATTCGTCGTGCCATCCGAATTCCTGGCGGTGATCCGAAGATTGAAGCTGATCCCGGCGATTTGGGTTCCAACGCTGCCGCCGCCTTCGGCCTCGACGAGGAACGACGGAACCGCGGGTTTGAGGGCGATGGTCAGGAACGCGTTGATGCTGCTGGTGACGCTCGCCGTCGTATTTCCGATAGCTCCTGCGGTTGCGTTGATGCCGTCCCACACCCCAATGCCACCGCCGTTGCCCGAGGTCGTCCCGGCATCGGATCGCTCGGTGATAGCGGCGAGAGTTGCATTTGTCTGCGCGCTGAATGCAGCGGCCGCGGAGTCGTCGTCGCGGGCGACCGCCTGAACGACAAGCGTGTCATCCACCGTGGTCGTGACTCCGGATACCGTGACGGACGTGCTGGCCGAACTCTTGACGCCGCCGCCGGTGACGTCCCACGGGTCGCCGCTTCCGATGGCGCCGCGGTAGGTGAGGATTCGGGCGTAGACGTGATTGCCGGGGTCCGCGACGGTCGGAGCAGGCATCGAAGTCGATGTGGCGCGCGCCCAGAACACGGTAATGCGCGTGCCGTTGGGTCCTGCCCCCGTTGCCTGTGGACTGCTGGCGACCTCGACGAATCCCGCCGGGGTGGAAAGCGTGGCGGCTTGTCCTCCGCCACTCTCGACAAAGAGAAGTGCCACATCGTCAACGGCGTGCGCCGGCCAGGCCGGACTGACCGCCCCGGTCCCGCTGACCTCTGGGCCTGCGGCCTGGTAAGCAGGCGCTGCCCGCGCTTCGTTTACCGTCGCCGATGCAACGGCGAGCAGTCCCAGCACCAGGAGCGCCGGGACTCGCAGGAACTCCCGCGGCCGGCGGAGCATCGCTCGGCGACGATTCCGGAAGCTCATAGCGTGACCTTCACGCGACGCTCGATATAGTTGTTGCCCGGCGCAGCATTCGGGCAGACGCCACCACCGGGCTGATTGCAGGCGGTGGACTGGATCTCGTAGACGGTCGGTCCGCCGCTGCCGTCCGCGTAAGCCGTGCAGGTCACCGTCACCGTGATTCCCGCCAGAGTTGGCGCGGTCGGAAACGTGAACGACGTCGACGCGGCACAGGCGCCGGACCGAAGCCGCTTGTACGCTCCCCACTCGATACCGGCGCGCGCCGCCTGATAGACGCGTGCGCCCTGAACGTCCAGCGCCGAGCCGACCTGCTGCGTCGTGGACACGATGACAATGGCCGTTCCAAGCGCCGCAAGGACCACCAGCAGGAAGATCGCGGCGACGATGCTGAATCCGCGGCACTTCGCGCGTACATGCAGGCCGGCCGGCGGCGTCGAATTCATGGTGAATTGTCCACGTGTATCTGCTGGAACGCGGTAATGCTTTCCCCGCTCGACGTGCCGTCGGTGAGCGTCAGCTTGATGTAGAGCAATCCGTTGCGCTGGGATACGCCGGCCGAATAGCCGATCTCGCAGGTAACGTTGGTCAACGCTATCGCCGCGCTGCCTCCCGGGGCGGCCGTCGGCACGCCGGCGTTGAAACCGTAGTTCCGGTACCGCGTCATCGTGCCGGGTGTGCCCGGTATCCCGCCGGTCCGCGGACATTCGTAGGTCACCGCCTTGATCGAGCCAGGTACGACGTGAAAGCGGCTGCTCGGCGAGGGCAGCGGCGGCGAGGCGCTGGCGAACGGATTGGTCGCCAATGTAACGGCATTCCCGGCGATGCCGGTCACCTGCGCGCGGTTTCCGCCGGTGTAGGCGTCTGCCGGTGCGTAACCCGAACCGAGGTTGTAGACGACGATGTAATCCCCGGCGGCGAGCGCGGGATTGTTCGGCATCGGACCCAGGACATCGAATGTGAGTTTGCTTATATCGGTGAAGTCGAGAAAGTAGACGCCGGTGGAAGCATCGCCAGTGGAACCATCCGACACATCGCGATAACGCCCGCCGGCCGTGGCCAGGACAAATTCGACGTAGCTGTACGTCGCGTTGGTCGTGGTATCCACGCGCAGGCTGTTGGGCAGCGCCAGGCGCACCTCTCGCGCGAGCCGGCGCAACGTGACGTCAGCGGCATCGGTCAGGTCGCCCCGCCTTTGGGCGGCCAGATAACCCTCCACCGGCGTTCGAATGAATACCGCCACCACGGCGGCGATGATCCCGGTGATGACGATGACCATGATCGCTTCCACCAGCGTAAACCCGCGCTGCCCGAGACTGATTGAACTTCTCCGCGTGCTCATGGCAAGTAATTGGGCGAATGGCGAGTGCGGTAACCCTCGAGCGTGATGCTGTCGCCGCCGCGGCTCACCGTCACCGCAATACGAAGCGCCTCCATGGTCGCGCCCGCGGAAGTGGAGACGATGTCGTTCAGGTTTTCGGCGGCGATCTGGATCGTCGCGCTGTATCCGGCCGGGGCCGCGTAGACACCGCTTATGTCAACTACCGGGCTCGCCAGCGCCAGCCCGCCGCCGACGTAGTAATCATTGACATTGTTGAAGGGATTGGCGGCGCTGGTGCGCGTCTGGCCGGCTTCAGCCGGCGAGACCAGCACGCCGAGCTCCTCGACATAGTTGGCCGTGCAACCCGCCGTGCCGCCGGCCGTGCTTGCGAGCGGATCTGTCGGATCGCAGTAAGTGAACGGCATCAGCGCGACCTCCTCGAGCAGTGCCTCGGCGATCGACAGCATGTTCTTGCGGATCATCGGATCGGCGCTGTCCTTGACGGTGGCGTTCAGCACGATGAGGATGCCGGCAATGCCGACGCTGACGACGACGATGAACATGATCAGCTCGATGATCGTCAATCCGGCATGCCTGGGGTGCGGCCCGAGGCTAATGGACATAGCCGGTCTCCGACTCCACCAAGATGTCCGGCTGCCCGGTGGACGAGAACGTCACGGCCCCAGACGCGCCGCCGCGCGCATCAAACTGAAACGATGCCGCGCTGGCAGTAAGCGTCACTCCGGACGGGGCGCAGATCTGATTACCGGAACCGCCGCAGCTTCCGTCAGGCGACGGCAAGGCCAGCGGACTCGCAAACGGGCAGACACCGCCGAAAGGGGTGGCCGTACTCTCGGGAACATTGGCATCGACGGAAAAGCTGACCACGTTTGCGGCAACGCCGACGCACACATAGCGCCGCTGCGCCACCGCCGCCTTGCGAGCGAACTGAAGGCCCGCCTTCAGCCGGTCATGATAGGCGCGCTCGTCGAACCCGCTCTTGAAATCCATGCGCGATACGACGAATACCGCGAGAATGCCCATGATGATCATCGTCATCACCAGTTCCACCAGCGTAAAGCCCCGTGACCTTTGCCCGGTCGCGCCGCCAGGTTGCGCGAAGCGCAAGTTCATGCTCGGAACCTTTGGCCGGAAGACGAGATTCCGTACCGGCTTGCGCCCGCTTTTGAAGTCCGGCGGTTCGCTTCCAAACTTTCTCCGAGTCACGCTTATTCCATCCACACCAGACTTGCCATGCGTCCCGTCGCGCCGTCGCGACGAAATGAATAAAAGCGTTCCGGATCATTGTATGTGCAAAACGTCCCTCCATAGATTCGCCGGATTCCGAGCCGCTCCAGGCGTTGTCGCGCCAGCTTGTTCAGATCGGCAAGAAACTTGCCCGGTCCACGCGGAACAAAAGCGCTCGCGGCATCGGCGTCCGCTGTTACGAAGGCCTCGAACACGTCGGACCCGACCTGATAGGCGCTGGCTCCGATCCCCGGACCGAGATAGGCGGTCAGCGATCCGCAGCCTATTCCCCCCTCACCCAGCACGCACACCACATTTTCGATGACTCCGGCAGCAAGACCGCGCCAGCCGGCGTGGGCGATGCCGACTGCCGAGCCATCGGCGTCCGCGAGTAGCACCGGAACGCAGTCGGCGGTAAGCACCGCGCACACACGCCCCGAATGCCACGCGACGGCGGCGTCGGCCTCCTGGCCCACCGCCCCCGGTCCGGCCTCGATCACGCGTGAGCCGTGCACCTGCCGCAGCCACACCGGATCGTCGGGCAGAAATTCCCTGAGTGCGTCGCGGTTCCGCGATACCGCAAGGGCTTCGTCACCAACGTGATCGCCGAAGTTCCACCCCGCGTATGCGCCTGTGCTCGCCCCTCCGCTTCTTGTGGTGATCAATGCCCGCACCCGCTGCGACACCGGCCAGTCGGGTACTATCCAGCCTGGAGGAATGTTCATCGCAGCGCCGACAAGAGTTCCTGCATGTCAGCAGGCACGGGCGATTCGAACTGCATCGATTTGCGGCTCGTCGGGTGCACGAACCCCAGTCGCCATGCATGCAGCGCCTGCCTTGCAAACGAATCGACGAGCGGATTGCCGAGCGGCTTCCGTGGTGACCGATAGACCGGATCTCCGATCAGAGGATGGCCTATGGACTGCATGTGGACCCGGATCTGGTGCGTGCGGCCCGTGGCAAGGCTGCACTCGAGCAGTGTCACCTGGTCAAACTGCCGCCGCACCCGGTAATGCGTGATCGCAGACTTGCCGCGGCCACTGACCGCCATGCGCGTACGCGTTCGGGCGTCGCGTCCGATCGGTTCTTCTATCGTACCTGCGCGTAGACCGCGGAACGCGCCAAACACGAGTGCGAGATAGTCACGCTTCACGCTGCGAGCCTGCAACTGACGTACCAGATCGGTCTGCGCTTCGAGGCTCCTCGCGACGACCAGCAGACCGCTGGTCTGCTTGTCCAACCGATGCACGATCCCGGCCCTCGGTATGCCGGCAAGTTCGGGGGCATGATGCAGCAGCGCGTTTAGCATCGTGCCGTTCAAGTTTCCGCTTCCGGGATGCACGACCAGACCGGCAGGCTTGTCGACCACGATAACCGAATCATCCTCGTACAGAACGGGCAGCTCGATACTTTCGGCCCGGTGAGCCAGTTCTGCCGGGCCGGGCTGGCGTACAAGTGTCACCTCCTCGCCGCCTCGGATCCGCTGCTTCGGCCTGGCTGCGACGGAGTCGACTCGGATATATCCATCGCGCAACCACGCCTGCAGCCGGCTGCGCGAATGCTCCGGAAACATGCGCACCAGCGCTTGATCCAGCCGCAGACCGGCCAGTTCCCCGGGCACCGTACACACCGCTTCGGCGCCATCCGGCGCGCTATAATGCTGTCCGATAACCACTTCCCTTGTGTATCCGCAGATGAAACGTCGCCTGGGCAATCTGGCCGCTTTGGCCGCAATGGTACTGCCGTTGTTTCTATTGTCCGCCTGCGGCCTGTTCCCGGACAAGGGCGACCCCACGAAGGATTGGTCGGCCAAGCGCCTGTATGACGAAGCGAAGGACGAACTGACCTCGGGCAACTTCGAGCAAGCGATCAAGCACTACGAAACCCTGGAATCGCGCTATCCCTACGGCGCGTACTCGCAGCAGGCTCAGATCGAGAGCGCCTACGCGTATTACAAGCAGGGCGAATCGGTCTCGGCGGTCGCGGCGATCGATCGCTTTCTGAAGCTGCACCCGAATCATCCCAACGCCGATTACGCCTATTACTTGAAGGGCCTGGTGCATTTCAACGAGGACCACGGACTGTTCGCGAAACTCTCGGGGCAGGACCTGACCGAGCGCGACCCGAAAGCCGCCAGGGATTCCTTCGACGCGTTCAAGGAACTGGTGAGGCGCTTCCCGGAGAGCAAATACGTTCCGGACGCCTTGGCGCGGATGAAATATCTGGTCAATGCGCTTGCATCGAGCGAAGTGCATGTCGCCCAGTGGTATATGAAACTCGGCGCCTATGTTGCGGCGGTCAACCGGGCCCAGTACGCACTGCAGAATTACCCGGAAGCGCCGGCCACCGAGGAAGCGCTGTTCCTGATGGTCAAAGCCTATGACGCACTGGGCATGACCAAACTGCGCGACGACGCCGAGCGCGTGATGCGCAGGAATTTTCCGAAGAGCGCCTATTTCGCAGGGATCGGCGGTGATAAGACGCCGTGGTGGAAATTCTGGTGAGTGCGATTCGAGGCTGAGAAATTCGGTCTTGCGCAGGTCCCGGCATGCTGCCCGCCCGCTATCGGGAACCTGAAACGGCGCCGCGTGTAAAGCACCCCTTTCGTCGGCGCCCGACGAGATGAAACCGGGCACCGGGAGGAGGATCTGGCCCAACTCAATAGCATCCTGCCGGAAGGACCGGTATGGATCAGAAAGCGGTCGGAAATGGTCTATACCCAGCGCGGACGCTTCGGCCAGCAGCGAAAGTACATGGGCGCGAGATTGAGCGTCCACCCCTCGGCGATTCTGTTGAAAAACTCGATGTCGTGCCCGACAGGATGTTGTCTTGGAAGATTTTGTAGCGTGGAGATCGCCCCTTTGTCGGGGTTCTGCTTGGGCTTAATGCCCAGGTTGTTCGTTAATCGGTAGATTTTGCCTCAGGCGGGCGCGCCTATCCTGTGAATTGGTGGTCCCTGGGCGACCATCTTGGCCAGACGCCGCAGATTTTGTACGGCAGCGGCGAGGGTAAATTCATCACTGGCGCCGCTCAGTCCGCGTAACCGAAGGCGATCAAGCTTGAGGATGGATTTGAGGTGCGCAAAGAGCATTTCGACCTTCTTACGTTCGCAGCGCGAACGTTCATATTCCGGGGTCGTGGCAATGTGTCGAGCCACATCGCGGGCAGCTTCATGGATACTGCGGACAATTTTGCGAAACGTGGTATTAGGGCAGCACTGCACTTTCATTGGGCATGCTGCGCAATCGCGCTGACTGGAACGATAGACAATGGTATCGGCCTTGGTGACGTGGGTGCGCAAATTCTTGAACGCACGCCATTCGCGCCGGAGTGCGTTGCCCGCTGGACAGCGGTATTCATCGGCCCCTTCATTCCATTGGAAGTCCTCACGCTGAAAGGTGCCGTCGTTGCGTTCCGTCTTGTCCATGACTGGCACATGAGGCTCGATGCCCTTCTCCTCAACCATCCAGCCCAGCATCGGCGCAGTTCCATAGGCCGTATCTGCGATGAGACGTTCGGGCTTGAGATCGAAGCGATCCTCGACACGCTCGACCATCACCTTCGTGGATTCGATCTCAGCCGTGCGGTGAGCCGGCGTGGCCTCGACATCGAGAATTACCCCATGAGTGGTATCGATTAAATAGTTGGTCGAATAGGCGAAGAAGGCGACTCCTCCTTTGGCAGCTGTCCAACGTGCGTGCGGGTCGCTGAGCGAGACCTTGCGCGACGGTGTCGCGCCAAGATCACCAGCATCGAGGGCCGCCAGATACTCGCGCATCGCACGCGTGTTGATTTCGGGACTGTCCCAATCGCAATGTTCACCTGGCGCGACGCTGTGCTGGTGGCTTGCGTTGGCCGCCACCAGACTGGCGTCCACCGCAAAACCTTCTCCCTTTACCAAGCCCGCGGCCATGCAGCGACGGACGACCTCGTCAAACAGCCATCGAAACACGCCACTCTCACGAAATCGTCCATGCCGATTCTTGGAGAAGGTGGAATGGTCCGGCACGGCATCCTCTAGGCCAAGACGACAGAACCAGCGATAAGCAAGGTTCAGATGCACTTCCTCGCACAGGCGGCGTTCCGAGCGAATGCCGTAGCTGTAGCCGATGATCAGCATCCGGATCATCAACTCCGGATCAATCGAGGGCCGGCCCGTGTGGCTGTAATACTCGGTCAAGTGCTGATGCAGCTCGCTTAGATCGAGGCATTGGTCGATCCTGCGCAGGAGATGCTCCGCTGGAACGTGATCATCGAGATTGAACGAATAAAACAATCGATCCTGTCCGCTTACCTGCCGTCCCATCATCTTGAAGCGCTCCACCAATGCACTGCAAGATCAGACACTTCGCAGAATCAAAAATTCGATAATCAAAAAAGTTTTTCAACAGAATCGCCACGGTGGCGATTCTCAAGGATCGCCACCCCGAAGCGCGTCTGCCTGGGCAATATTCTTGGCCCTTCCATCGGCGGCTTGATCGCCCACGCGGCGGAACTCGGCGGCGTGTTCGTCGTGGGTTCGCTGGGATCGACGCTGTTATTCTTCGTGGTGATTTCGCTCGCGCGAAGGCTGAAGGAATGAAGATTAGGGTCCGAACGGGAAACGCGAGCGCTGACACCCGACATGATGGTGATTAGCGAGCTTGGAGGTCGCTGCCGGATCAAGCCCTGATTGGCTTCCCGCTCCACGCGGCAGCCAAACCTCGTATGTCAGCGCCTGACCCGGAAGAACGCTAGTACGTCCTCAAGCTCACGCGTCAGCCGCATAGGCGGCAGACTGGGAATGATGCGCCGCCCGTAGGCCTTGGAAAACAGGCGTCGGTCGCAGATCATCAGAACACCGCGGTCGTCCTCATCGCGGATGAGTCTTCCGGCCCCCTGCTTGAGCGCGATCACCGCCTGGGGAAGCTGGTACACCATGAACGGATTTCGGCCGCTCTTGTCGATCTGCTCGAGACGCGCCTGCAAGACGGGATCATCGGGCGGCGCAAACGGCAGCTTGTCGATCACCACCAGCGATAGCGCTTCACCGCGAACGTCCACCCCTTCCCAGAAGCTCGCCGAGGCAACAAGGACGGCATTGCCAAGCCGGCGAAAGCGGGCAAGAATTTCCGAGCGCGAACCCTCGCCCTGCTGGAGCAGCGGATAGGTCAATTGATCGCGCGCAAACGCTTCGCGCAGAAGTTCATAGGCCAAACGCATTCCGCGCAGTGTGGTGAACAACAGGAACGCACCTCCGCCGCCCGCGCGAATTACGGGCAGGGCACGCTCGACGACGGCGCGCGTATGCTCGGGACTGTTTGGCTCGGCGAGATCTCGCGGAACGTACAACAGCGCCTGCCGCGCATAATCGAACGGGCTGTCCCAGCAACGCGTGCGCGCCTCAGCGAGTCCCAGTTCGCCGCAGTAGAGTGAGAAATCGCCGCTCACCGCCAGTGTGGCCGAGGTAAAGATCCACGCCCGCGGTCGTCCGTCCAGCTCCTTTCGGAAGACCTCCGCGACCGAGAGCGGCGTTGCATGCAACTGCAACGCATGACTGTAGACCTCGGCCCAGCGTACGAGTTCGCCGCCGTTCTTTGCGCTGCGCTCCATGCCTTCCTCGCGCCAGCGTGACAGGCGCGCGCCCAGGTCATCCGCGCGCCAGGCCAGCCGCTCAAGTTCCTCGCTCCGCTCGGCGAGGGCTTCGAGCGCAAGCTTGGACTCGGCAAGGCAGCTGCCGATCGACGTCAACGCCGACTGAAAATCGGCGCGGGAACGCAGCGCCCGTGCGGCGATGCGCGCGTTGCTCTCGCTCACGCAAAGCCGCAGGTCGCGGGCTGCTCGCTCCAGCCGTGGCGCCAGCGCGGACAGCGCCGGAACATCGCGCGCCGTGGTGGCGGCCTCGATCTGCATGTCGCGCGCGAGTTCGATCAACTGCCCTGTCGAGAGGCTCTCACCGAAGAACAGCGTGGCTGTCTGCGGCAACTGATGGGCTTCGTCGAAGACCACCGTGTTGCATGCCGGCAGCAGTTCGGCCATGCCCTCATCCTTCAGCACCAGGTCAGCCAGAAACAGGTGATGATTGACCACCACAACGTCAGCGGTGAGCGCCTCGCGCCGGGCAGCCATTACGAAGCACTCGTCGTATCTCGAACACTTGGAACCGAGGCAGTTTTCGCGCGTCGAGGTCGCATACGCCCAGGCCGGGGCATCCTCGGGAACATCCGCGAGTTCGCTTCTGTCGCCGCGCGCGCTGGAGCGCGCAAAGTGCTTGATGCGCTGAAGGTGCACGGCATCGTCGCGCGAGCCGAGACGCGCTTCTCCGAGGTTGCGTTCCAGGTGATGATGACAGACGTAGTTCGCCCGGCCCTTGAGCAAGGCTGTCGTCAGAGAGATCTTTAGCGCTTCGCGCACCAGCGGCAGGTCGCGCTGGAAAAGCTGGTCCTGCAGCGTCTTGGTCCCGGAGGAAATAATGATCTTGCCGCCCGACAAGAGCGCCGGGATCAAGTACGCGAAGGTCTTGCCCGTCCCGGTGCCCGCCTCGCAGACGAGCGTCGCGCAATCGCGGATGGCACGGGCGACCTCCCCCGCCATTTCAATCTGCTGCGTGCGAACGCGATAACCGTGGATATGTCTGGCCAGAGCACCCGCCGGGCCGAACACGTCGGCGAACTCCGGGTCGGGTCGCGTGCTCACCCTTGTGACCCCGCGTCGCTGCTGCATGGCGTATTCAACCGCTTCGACCTTCACGCAGATCCGCCGAACATCGGCAGCAGACCGGCGAAGACGCCAGTCCAGTTCATCGCTCGCGTACACGGCATCGACGTCTTCCCAATCCCGTTTGAAATCCGGCACCTGGACCGAATAACGGGTCTCGCCCCGATCGGTCGACGGCAACAAACCCCTCCCCCCGTCGCCCTGTCTCCTTTACTTTTGCCGAGCATTCTTCTAAATTACTTGAATGTCATATCGTAATCAATTGTTTTTCATAATTTTCGTGCTTTGCTTCGTCGCTGGGTGCGGAACCCTGCCGTCCGGGCGCGACACCGACAGGGTCGGTGGGCGAGCGCCCGCAAACGCCGCCGGGGCCTTCGCTGGGCAGGACTCCCGCTCGGGAACCTCGCGCGAAACCGAAATGTTGATCCGGGCGCTCGCCACCGCGGGAACGAGCTACCGATACGGGGGCAAATCCTACGAGAATGGCTTCGACTGCAGCGGACTCGTCGCGTTCGTCTACCGCGAGGCCTATGGGCTGGTATTACCGCATGACTCCCGCGCGCAGAGCGAGATGGGCGTGCGCATCGATCCGTCCGAATTGCGGCCAGGGGACCTCGTGTTCTTCAACACACTGAAACAGCCGTACTCGCACGTCGGTATCTATCTCGGCGATGACCGCTTCATTCATGCGCCAAAAACCGGCGCCGTCGTGCGCACCGAAAGACTGGGCTCTCCGTACTGGGCGACACGGTTCGACGGTGCACGGAGACTCCCTCCACGAGCCAGGTTCGCAAACTAGCCGGCGCTGTTGAAACAGCCCGGTGTATCACGCAGCGGCGCGGCGGTAGTTTCAGCCGGTCTGCAGGTCGAATATGACCGGTATATCGACCTCGAATTCGCGCCCACGCAGCGCGGCGGGAATACGTGTCAGCGGCTTGGCCTTCTTGACCATGCCCAGCGCCTGTTTGTCGAGAATTTCATAACCGCTGGAGGACTCGATCGAGGCGCTCCTCGTCCTGCCGTTCGCGCCGATCACGAGCCGTATCACGACCTTCCCCTGCCAGCCCTTGTCCATCGCCTGCCTCGGATAGCGCTTGTAACGCCTCGCGCTCTCGATCAATGCAAGCCGGTAACGATCAAGCGTGCCGGTGTCGACATCAGTCCCCGACCGTGTCGTCCCGGTGCCGACAATCGGGGCAGCAGGCTGTGCTGGCGCCGATACGCCGGCCTCCGAGGGTGCGCCTGACGATGCCGCCGCGGACCGAGCCGGCCGCGCCGGGGGAACGGCCGTCGTTGCCGGCATATCAGCCGCGCGCGGCAATTCGGGCGCGGGCCGGGGCTCCGAGGCCAGCGGGCGCGCTGGCGCATCGGTCTCTGACGGAGCGGGTTCAGGCCTCGGCCGGACCGTTTGCGGCGGAGGCCGAATCGGCTCCGGTTTAGACCGAACCGGCTCGCGCCTCGGACGGATCAACCGAGGTTTCGGGCCGGCAGGTTCAGCTTTCGGCACGCTGGGTTCGGGTTCTTGCCCGATCGGCTCGGGTTTCGGCGGGATGGGTTGCGGCGGAACCGGCTCGACGCGGGTCGCCGCGTCACGCGCCGCTTGAGGCGGCTTTTCTGCCGTGATTCGAGGCGCGAACGTTGCCGTGAGTATGCGCGTTGCAGCAGGCGCCGGCGCACCGGGTCGCATATCCGGCAGCAGCAGCGCCAGCGCGTGAAGTGCCAGCGAAGCAATTACGCATAGCACGAGCGCCCGATTCTGCACCGGAGGAGAAAAGATGGCCGCTGAGTTCGCCGGGGCTGGCATGTGTTCGAATACCGGGGGTTATTGCCGCGGCCGCAGCAGAAAGACTTCGTCGAACGCTCGCTCGAGCCGCGCGTGCACCCCGCGCAATCCGTCGACGACCTGCCTGGCCCAGTCGAAATACTGCTGGCGCCGCTGCAGATCCCATCGCTCGGGCGGCGAGTACGCCACGTCGCGCAGATTGCAGATCTTATCGGCAAGTTTCACCAGTTTGGCGCGCCTGGACAGGCCGGGCGCTTGCTCGATCTGCAGGCGCTTGCGCTCGTTCTTGGGCAGGCGCTTGTCATCCGTCATCTCCAGCACGATAGCGCAGACGCGTTTGCCGAATTCGCGCTGCAACTCTTCGGGTGACGTCTGCGTGTCTTCAATCGTGTCGTGAAGCAACGCTGCGCATATCACAACCCCGTCGCGGATTCCACCCTCGTTGCGCAGAACGTTGGCCAGGTCAATCGGGTGATTGATGTAGGGCGAGGCCGGCGTATCCTTGCGCCGCTGGTCGCGGTGCTTGTTTGCCGAAAAGGCCAGGGCCTTGATAATGAGGGCCAGCGGATCACCGGTCTTCCCGTCAGACTGACGGCTGAGCTTGCTAATCGGTTTGCGGGGCATGGTACGGGAGGCCACCGAAAGGACGCAGCGGGGAATCACCACAGGCTGTAGGAATTATAGCCGCCTGACCGCCGCGAAGCGCTATGAGGCGAGTATCGCCTCCGGTACACTTGCATCAAGACGTTGGCTTCCGAGTACCCGTAACAGAGGTCGTTTCATTGCCGGCCGATCCGGAGGAGTACAAGGGGAGATATCCGCTCTTCTTGCCGCGAATTCGAATTTGATCATGTGGAGACCCCCAGAAAGGATCCGGTGGTATCCGGATCCAGGACGCTGGCCGAGCGCTGAGGATGCGCGGCGCTCGCTGCTCTTTAGCCCGGTGCGAGTCGGGAACATGAGCTTGACGAGTCGCACCTGGGTCCCGGCAATGGTGCCATGGCGCGCGACCGAAGAAGGGTATGCCACCGAAGCGAACATCGAATGGTACGCGCGCTTTGCGCGAGGCCGGCCTGGTGCCATCGTCGTCGAAGCGACCGGGGTGCGTGATGTGCCGAGCGGACCACTGCTGCGCATAGGAGACGACCGGTTCATTGCCGGCCTTGCGCGACTGGTCCAAGCGGTGCGCCGCGCAAGCGGGGGTCAAACACGGCTGCTGATCCAGCTCATCGATTTTCTCGCCATCCGACGCCGGCCGGAACCTGCCAAATTTTTTCGCAGGTTCCTCCGAATCACGGACCGCCATCGCTCGGCACTGGGTGCGCATGAATGGCCCGATGCCGCCGTGCGCGAACGCCTTGCGGCACTGCCGGATGCCGAACTGATCGAAGTGTTAAGCGAACGCGAACTCGAGTCCTTGCGCATGGGCTACCGCGAGCGCGTCACCGACATCCACCTGCCCCACATCCGCGATCTGCCGCAAACGCTGCCCGGATCCTTCGCGGCGGCGGCGCGGCGGGCTCGCGCGGCGGGATTCGACGGCGTCGAACTACACTTTGCGCACGCCTACACCATGGCCTCCTTTCTGTCGCCGCTCAATGACCGTCCCGATGGCTATGGCGGAGGGCCGGCAGGCCGGGTGCGGGCGCCCCTTGAGGTATTGCGCGCCGTGCGGGAATCCGTCGGCGCAGACTACACGGTCGGTTGCCGCTATCTGTCAGAGGAGTGCATCGGGGGCGGCACGACGGTCGAAGATGCCGCTTGGTTCGGTGTGGAATTCGCGCGAGCAGGCATGAACTTTCTTTCGCTGTCGCGCGGCGGAAAGTTCGAGGATGCCAAACAACCCGCGATCGGCGCTTCAGCCTACCCTTACACGGGGCCCAGCGGATACGAGTGCATGCCGCAATACATCTCGGATCAGCGCGGGCCGTTCGGACGCAACGTAGAGCCCGCCGCGCGTATTCGTGCTGCCGTTCGCGCCGCAGGCTTCGCCACGCCTGTCGTCGTCAGCGGCGGCTTGCATGGCTTTGAGCAGGCCGAAAACCTGTTGCGCGATGGCAAGGCCGACCTGGTTGCCTTTGCGCGCCAGAGCCTCGCCGATCCGGACTGGTTCCAAAAAGTGAAACTGGGCCGGGGCGAAGAAGTCCGTGTATGCAAGTACAGCAATTACTGCGAGGCGCTCGACCAGAAGCACTCCCAAGTCACCTGCGAGCTCTGGGACCGTGAGGCACTGGACGAGCCCGGAATCGGCAAGTCCCGGGACGGCAAGCGACGCCTGTTGCCGCCGGAATGGAAAGCGGCGTCGAAAGATCCTGCGTAAGAACCCTGACGGGAACGCATGGCGACACGTTCCTCTTGAAATCGCGCACTTCGCGTGCAATCACATGCCCAGATAGGCCTGCCTGACGCGATCGTCCTGCAGCAAGTCACGGCCCCGCCCAGAGATCACCGTCTTGCCGGTCTCGATCACGTAGCCGAAGTCGGCGACAGAGAGCGCAGCCTGGGCATTCTGCTCAACCAGCAAAATGGTCATTCCGCCCTTCGCCAGCGCCACGATGGCCGAGAAGATCTCCGCGACCAGCTGCGGCGCGAGCCCCATGCTGGGTTCATCGAGCAGTAACAGTCGCGGCTGCGACATGAGCGCGCGTCCGATGGAAAGCATCTGCTGCTGTCCCCCGGATAAAGTGCCCGCGGGTTGCGCGCGTCGTTCCTCGAGCACCGGGAACATCGCGTATATCCGCCCGATGCTGCGCCGGGACTCGGCGATGGGACGGGTATACGCGCCCAAATTCAGGTTGTCTTCGACCGACATCGGTCCGAACATCTGCCGTCCCTCGGGCACCTGCGAAATGCCGGACCGGACGCGCAGGTCGGCGCGTGCACGGGTGATGTCCCTGCCGTCAAAGACGATGCGGCCGCCCGTTGCCCTGTGCACTCCCGACAGCGTGCGCAACAGCGTTGTCTTTCCCGCCCCGTTTGCGCCTACCAGCGCAACCAGCGATCCCCGATGCACCGACACGCTGACGCCATGGAGTGCCTGGATGCGCCCGTAGTGGGTGCACAGGTCCGATACGTCGAGCAATGGCGAGGGTACTTGCCCGTCTTCGCTCATGTCGAGCCTGCTTCGACAGAGCCGCCGAGGTAAGCGGCGATGACCTCCGGGTTGCCGCGCACCTCCTGCGCACTACCCTCCGCGAGTTTCCTGCCATAGTCGAGCACCAGGATCCTGGCCGAGATTCCCATCACCAGCTTCATATCGTGCTCGACCAGCACCACGGTCACGCCAGAGTCGCCAATTCGCTGGATCAACGCATCAATCTCGTGCGTTTCGGTGGGATTGAGACCCGCGGCGGGTTCGTCGAGCAGGAGCAGTTTCGGCCGCGCGGCGAGTGCGCGCGCGATTTCGAGACGCTTCAGCGCACCATAGGGCATTGAATCGGCAGCCGCGCCGACGTACCTGTCCAGGCCGACGAACCGCATCAGTTCGCGGGCTTCGTCGCGGCACTCGGCATCGCGGCGCGCCACGGTCGGAATCCGAAGCATGGAGCCGAGCATTCCCTGATCGAGGCGAAGGTGCGCACCCACCATGACATTCTCGACGGCGCTCATGTTGAAGCAGATCTGCAGATTCTGGAACGTCCGGCTCATACCGCGCCTGGCCAGTTCATGCGGCACGTATCCAGTCACCTCGACGCCATCGAACACCACGCGTCCCGACGAAGGTCGATAAAGCCCGGTAATAAGGTTGAATACCGTTGTCTTGCCGGCGCCGTTGGGTCCGATGATGGAATGGATCTTCCCCTGCTCGATCTCGAAAGACAGATCCTGCACGGCGTGCACGCCGCCGAATGACCTTGAAAGCGCCTCAACCTCGAGCAGTGCCATCAGTCCGACTTGCGCAGGCGCGCCGCGATCGTAGGCACCAGCCCCCGCGGAAGGAAGATGACGGTAAGCATGAGAATCAGTCCAAAGACGATCATCTCGTAGCCCTCGAACCGCGACAGCAGTTGCGGCAGCATCGTCAGGATCGCAGCGCCAAGCACCGCGCCGTAGGTGGAGGCCATGCCACCGACGACTACCATGGTCACCAGTTCGATGGAGTGGAAGAATGACGACACTTGCGGCGTAATGAACCCGACATAGTGCGCCATCATGCTGCCCACGGCGCTCGCAAACACTGCCGACACGACGAAAACCCTCACCTTGTAGCGCGCCGTATCGATCCCGGCCACCTGGGCCGCGGTTTCCGAACCGTGTACCGCGCGCAGCGCGCGCCCGACCGGCGAATCGACAATGTTACGGGCGAGAACGATGGCAACCAGCAACACCGCGCCTGTCACCCAATACCATGCACGCTCGTTCGCGAGACTGAACCCGAAGATCGAGAAAGCCTTCACGTTCATGCCGTCGTTGCCACCGGTCCAGCCTGACTCGTTTACCAACACCATGTAGATGATGATACCCAGCCCCAGCGTCGCCATGGCCAGGTAGTGGCCGCGCAAACGCAGTATCGGGCGCGCCACCACGAACGCGATGACGCCCACCGCCGCCATTCCCGAAATCATTGCCGCAATCGGAGGCCAGCCGTAGCGTGAAGTCAGAATCGCCGAGGCATAAGCGCCCAAGCCGAAAAAGCCGGCGTGACCCAGACTGATCTGGCCGGCGTAACCGATCAGCAGATTCAGCCCCACGACCATGGTCGCGTTCATGCCGATGCGAATGGCCACGTCGTAGTGATAACTGTTGCGCAGCGCCAGCGGGAGCACCACGATAATAAGCGCCAGGACCGCCAGCCCCCGAAAGCGGTCCATTACACCCTCTCGCTGGCGCGCGCGCCGAACAGTCCCCGCGGCATGAAGAACAGAATGAGGATGATCAGCACGAACGGAACCGCATCCTTGTAGGCCGAAGATATGTAGCCTGCGGCAAGCGCTTCGGTCAGCCCGAGTATCAGGCCGCCGACCACCGCACCGAGCCCGCTTCCCAATCCCCCCAGCGTCGCTGCGACGAACCCCTTCAATCCCACCATGATGCCCACGTCGTACGAGGTCAGCGTAATCGGTGCCGACACCACCCCGGCCACCGCACCCAGCGCCGCTGATATCACGAAACTCAGTGCCAGCACATGCCGCGTATTGATTCCGACCAGGCGCGCCGCGAGACGGTTGTGCGCGGTGGCGAGCATGGCCTTGCCCAGGCGCGTGCGCCCGAAGAACCACGCCAGAATCAGCACGATCAGCGCTCCCGTGCCCATCATCCACATGCTCTGCGGCAGCAGCGAGGCCCCAAAGATCATGATCGGCGCGTCTCCGGTGAATGGCGCCAGTGCCCGCTGGCCCGGGCCGAACACTACCTGTGCCACGCCCTGAAGAAAAATCGACGCGCCTATGGTGATGATGATCAGCGAAACCACGTCGGCGTCACCGGCAGGCTCGATCGCGAGTTTTTCCAGCATCAGGCCGACCAGCGACACGACGAGAACGGCGATCAGGATCGCGAGCGGAAGCGGCACTCCTGCCGCGGTCAGCATCACCGCGCACACGCCGCCCAGCATGATGAATTCGCCCTGCGCGAAATTGATCACGCCACTGGCGTTGTAGATCAGGGAAAAACCGAGTGCAGAAAGCGCGTAGATCGCGCCGTTCGTGAGTCCGGAGAAGAAATATTGCAGCGTCTGGGACAGCATGCCGGTGCCCGTGTGCCGTTCTAGACAAAACCCCGGGGCGGCGCGCCGTCCCGGGTTCCGGACAGGTTAATTGACCAGCGTCCAGGTGCCGTTTCGGATCTCCAGCATGCGGAACGCCGAGAGGTCCAGGCCCATGTGATCGGTGGGCGACATGTTCACGACGCCGCCCGTGCCGATGAAGCCCTTGGTCCGCTCGATGGCGTCGCGCACCTTCGCCTTGTCAGTGGACTTGGCGCGCTTGATCGCCCCGACCGCTATCATCAGGCCGTCATAGGCATGACCGCCAAAGGTCGATACTTCCTGCTTGTATCGAGCCTTGTAGGCTTTCTCGTAGCCGACCACGACGGGCTTCTGCGGATCGTTTTTCGGCAGTGCATCGGCGACCAGCAACGCCGCCGCCGGCAGCCGCACACCTTCGGCCGCCCTGCCCGAGAGCTTGATGTACTGTTCCGAGGCGACGCCGTGCGACTCATAGTGCGGCAGCGTGATGCCGAGCTGGCCCATGTTCTTGGTCACCACCGCCGGCCCCTGGCCAAAACCGAATACCAGGATCGCCTGCACGCCGGCCGTATTCTTGATCTTCGTGAGCTGCGTGGTTACGTCCGCGTCCTTCGGGCCGTAGCTCTCGTTTGCCACGATCTGCATGCCGTACTTGCCGGCGACCGCGAGTGTTTCCTTCTTGCCCGATTGCCCGAATCCGGAGTTTTCGGCAAGCAACCCGACCCTGGTGATGCCGCGCTTCTTCATATCTTCGAACGCTTTTTCCGCAGCCATGCGATCGGTGTGCGGCGTCTTGAAGACCCATTTCTTGACTGGTTCGATGATGACTACCGCGCCGGCAAGCGATATGAACGGAATCTGCGCTTTTTCGACCACGGGCACCATAGCCATGGTCGACCCGGTGGTCGTGCCTCCCACGAGGATATCGACCTTGTCCTCCTCGATAAGGCGCTTGACAAAGGTGTTGGCCTTGCCGGCACTGGTGCCGTCGTCATAGGTATAGAGCTCAAGTCTGCGGCCAAGTACACCGCCGGCCGCGTTGATTTTCTCGACGTACAGATCCAGAGTCTTTTTCTCCGGGTCGCCGAGAAATGCTGCAGGTCCGGTCACCGAAAGCACCGAGCCGATCTTGATTGGGGCCTGCGCCTGCGCCCCTGCAGACAGGGCAAGCGCGGCGAGCGCGAATCCCGTCGTTCGCAACATGGACCTAAACATAGCGTATCTCCTCCGTTGTGATTACCTTCAAAGCCGCTCCCTCTCCACTGCGACGGTCCGCGACCACCAAGAATACCGATTTCTCAGCCAGATAGGCTGTATATCCGGCGACCGCGAGCCCGTCTTTGACCTGTGTCAAACGCGCCGCTACCACCGCGGTTTCACCGCCCGCGGGCGCACCGACGCCGGCGCCAAGTCGCCGCTAGTCCGCAAGCGCGGGCGGGTCCGGATCGATCGACCAGTCGGCGTCCGGCTTCGGCGTGCGTTTGATCCACTCCTCGATAAGGCGCACGTGTTCTGCCTCCTCTTGCTCCATTTCCATCGCTGCCTTTCTCACTTTGGCGTTACTCGCCTGCTTTACCAGGTTGCCGTAGAACACATGGGCCCGCTTTTCGTTGTGCAGCGCTATCTGCAGCGCGTGGTAAGGCTGCATCAGGTAGTGAAGTTCCGTCACGTCTCCGGTTTCCGGCGCCTCGAAGCCCTCCCATTTGTAGCCGCCATGCGGCGTTTCAGGTGGGCTCGTCCAGCCCATCTCGTCGAGAACCTGCTCGGCGTGACGTTGCTCAATGCGCGCGAGCTTGCGAAACAAGCCAGAAACCTCTCTATTGTTGTGCAGTTCCATGGCATCGGCGAACTCGGCGTAGCGCTCCGCGGCCTCCAACTCGAGCGCGTAGGCGTACGCCATGAGTTCCTCGATACTCGCTATCCCGGCGGCGGCGCTCTTGCGCGCGCTCGCCGCAGTCGCTTTCTTCGCCTTCATATCGCGAATCCTTTCTCCAGATCGGCGGGTTGTTTAGCGGCTTTATCCGTCTTGCGGTAATAGGGCTCGCGGTGCCCCCGGTAAAGAATGCCGATGTTGAAGCCGTCGTCAGTCATGATCAACCTTGCCGCGCGCGCTGGATCGTCGGTGTTTATCGGCGCCTCGCGGACAGCTTTCCTCCACTCACGCTGCTCGGGCCGGAAGGTCACACAGGGAGAGAGAATCTCGACAAACGAGAAACCGGGCGTCTTGATCGCCTCTGCAATCAGTTCGCCTGTACCCTTGGGATCTCCCGAAAACCCGCGTGCCACGAAATTTGCCCCTGCGGCAAGCGCGATCACCAACGGGTGAAACGTTCGCAGCCCGGTGCCGCCCGGGGAAAGCTTCGAGTCCCAGTCGGGCTCCGTCGTAGGCGAGGGCTGGCCCTTGGTCATCCCATACACGTGGTTATCCATCACCACGTAGGTCATGTCGACGTTGCGGCGGCAGGCGTGCATGAAATGGTTGCCACCGATCGAATAGCCGTCGCCGTCACCGCTGGCCACGACCACCGTCAGGTCGGGGCGCGCCAGTTTCAATCCCGCGGCGGCGGCGAGAGAGCGCCCGTGCACGCCGTGAAACCCGTAGCTGGTGAGATAGGCCGGGATGCGCGATGAACAGCCGATGCCCGAAATGACTGCGGTATTCTCGGGCCTCAGACCAAGACTCGCGAACGCCCGGGTAAACGAGGACACCACCGAGAAATCGCCGCAACCCGGGCACCAGATCGGCTTGTAGTCGGACTTGAAGTCCGCCGCGGTAAGGGGAATCGTAGCTCTTGCGGTCGCGCTCGTGGTCGCGGCGGTCATTGGTTGCTCCATTGGACAAGTTGACGGTGCACTTCGTCGGCACGTATCGGTAGCGGCCCCGGACGACGGAAGCTCTGCACCTCTCCAGGTATCTCGAATTCCGAGCGCAGGTGCCTGAGGAGCTGGCCGCCATGATTCTGTTCGACGACAAGCACCCGTTTTACGCCCGCGAGTGCGGCAGCGAGCTTGGCCGGCTGCGCCGGTGCGAGCAATCGCATCGACACCAATCGTACCGGCACACCATCGGCTTTCGCGCGCGCGATCGCCTCGCGCACGGGGCCGGTGCTGGAACCAAACGTCACGACCGCCGTCTCCCCGTCACCCTCGACGTCGGCCCAATAATCGCCGTACTCGTGGCCAAGCAGCTTGCGCTCCCGCTTGGCGAGCTGTACTGCGTGGTCCTTCGCCCCGCTTGAGGGGATTCCGCGCTCGTTGTGCGTCAGACCGTCCGCGGTGTAGGCTATGCCCGGCGTACCGGGAATGGCCATCGGCGAAATCCCCGATTCCGTGAGCGAGTAGCGCTTATACCCTTCGGTGTTCCCGGCCGCAGTAAGTCGCGCGCCCTGATAGGATACGTCCTTGGGCCGGTCGACCACCGCACGCATCTGCCCGAAGAACTGGTCCGAAAGGACTATGGCCGGCGATTGCGTGGCCTCCGCCAGATGCACCGCCCATTGGGTGGACATAAGACAATCGGCCACCGAGTTCGGCGCCACGACGATACGCGGAGCATCACCATGCATGCCGTTAACCGCGATCGACACGTCGCTTTGCTCACTCTTCGCGGGAATTCCAGTCGATGGACCGCCGCGCATGACGTCGATCACGACTATCGGCACTTCGGCGGCGACCGCAAGCCCGAGCGATTCTGTCATCAGCGACAGCCCCGGACCCGCGGTTGCGGTTAACGCCGGCACGCCGCCGAATGACGCGCCTATGATCATATTGATCGACGCCAGTTCGTCTTCGGCCTGCACCAGGGTACCGCCCACATCCGCCAGCGCGGGGGCAAGCCATTCCAGCACCTCGGTAGCGGGCGTGATCGGGTAAGCAGCGACGAAACGCACACCGCCCCTGATCGCACCGTAGCCGGCCGCTTGATTGCCGGTAATGAGCCAGCGCGATTCGCTGCGCGGTGCCGGCGCAGCGAGCTTCTCGCCGGCTTGCATCGTCTCGCCGGCCTCATATCCGGCATCGATCGCAGCGAGACTGGGCGCGAGGCCGGCGCGTGATTTCTTGAGCATGTTCTCGACGACGGCACGCAAAACATCCTTCGGCAAACCGATCAGGCCAGCCGCGACACCAACCACTACCATGTTGGGCCAACTGCCTTGTATGGCCTTCGCCATACCCTTGATGCCCAGTCTTTCGTAGCGTGCGGCACTCTTCGCGAAGACTTCCGGGGGATCGCCCTGGGTGGGATCTCCGACCATGAGGCTCGCTGAATCGAGTGGAATCTCATCGGCGAAACGGTGGAGATTTTCCCAATCCACCGCAATCAGCACGTCGAACCGATCGTCCAGACAATCTACCGGACGGGTCGCGAAGCGACAAAGCGCAGCCGCTTCGCCGCCACGAATCTGCGGTCCGCTCGAGCGCACCATGAGGCCATACCACCCGGCCTTCGCCGCCGCCTCGAGCAGCATATTGCCCGCGGTCATCACACCGGCGCCGCCGCTTCCGGTGATGGCGACCGATATGCTGGTACGCGCAGCGGCCCCAGAGCCATTCCTGCTGTCCGTCACAAATGATCTCCTTCCATTTTGCTAGTCGCAGGCCGCGCGCGTTGCGAGCTTGCCGCCCCTACGTTCGAATCAGACTTGGCTCAGCGAACGTTCGGAACCGGAGCACAAACCTGCATCGTCTTCCGCCTACCGCACATTCTGTGTCACGCACCTCAATACTGCCACGCAGGCACTTGCCTGCCCAACCCATTGCCAAGACCCTGGGAGCCGAGCTTTGTGGCCGTCTGCTCCCCGGCCCCTCCTTGTCCATCAATCGCCTCGATCGCGGGAACTCCGTTGTGACCGTCGGGATTCCGATTCATTACTTGACAGCTTTTTAGTAATTTCGTACGATAATACTAAATTAGTGATGGTTCCTCGTCAAGTCCAGCGTGCATTGTGCGGGAAAAATAGCCGAAAATGGTTCCAACGCCTCGCCAAATTCTGTTGGTGCAGTTGCGATCCGACCCAGCGCGGGGCTTATATTCACCACCGGAGCGTCGCGCCGGCGTCCCACATAGGCCCGCCGGCTACACATAGCAATAGAGGAGCACAGTCTGATGGCCGAAATGGTTAAGGATATCGTAGGCCGTTGCGAAGCGCTATTCGAGGATTTGCACTTCGATGCGGTCAAGCAATGGAAGGCGGCAGTCCCCGGCCGAAAAGCCATCGGCTATATGCCGGTCTACGTGCCCCGCGAAATCGTCCATGCCGCCGGCATGCTGCCGGTTGGCATATTCGGCGGTGGCGATCAGATGGAAGTGATCCAGGGCGATGCCTACTACCAAAGCTACATCTGCCGTATCCCGCGCTCGACCCTGGAACTCGGACTGACCGGGCGCCTGGACTGTCTGGACGGGATGCTTTTTCCATCGATCTGCGACGTGATACGCAACCTCTCGGGTATGTGGCAGATCTTGTTCAAAGATAAATACGTGCGGTACGTCGACGTGCCGCAGAACTATCTCGATTCGGTCGGCGGGGAATTCTACATCCACGAGATGCAGGTTCTCCGGGATGACTTGGGCAAACTCGCGGGCAAGCCCGTTACCGATGATGCACTTCGAGCGTCGATTGCGGTCTATAACGAAAATCGCCGCGCGGTGCAGGATTTGTATGCCTATCGCGCACAGAAACCCTGGCAGGCACCGACCTCGGAGGTGTACCTGGTGATTCGCGCCGGCATGGTGCTGCCCCCCGAAGAGCATACGAAGTTGGTCCGCGATTACATCGCCGCCGCGGAGTTGGAGAACCGCCCCAAGCGCGACAACGCGCGCGTGGTCTTGACGGGATCCTTCTGCGAGCAGCCGCCCCTCGGTCTGATCAAATCGATAGAGATGTCAGGCTGCTATGTTGTCGACGACGATTTCGGGCTCGTAATGCGCTGGCTGCTGGATGAAGTCCCCGCGACCGGCGATCCGCTGCTCGAACTGTCGAAAGCGTTCCTGCACCGCTCGAACCAGCAGGCGTCAAAGTACGACGAAAAGAAGGAAGACAAGGGCAAGCTCCTCGTGCATTCGGTGAAGTTCTACGGCGCGGAGGGCGTAATTTTCGCTGCACCTTCCTTTTGCGACCCCGCGCTCCTCGAGCGGCCGATGCTGCAGGACGTGCTCGCAAAGCAAAAAATCCCCTATACGGCGTTCAAGTACGCCGAAAACACCGGCCAGATGGCCCCGATTCGCGAACAGGCCGGCACTTTTGCCGATTCGATCAAGCTATGGAGCGCTGCATGAGCTGGAAGGCCTGTTCTTGGCGCAGCGGAGATACGACCAGACGAGCGCGGCGAGGTGGCGACAAGACCACCGGCCATACCAACGCAGGACACCACAGAGGAATGCAACCATGAGCACCCCCATCCAGATGATGCCATCGCAACCGTCGAAGAAGCCCGCGCCGAAGGTGCAGAAAGAGGACGCGATGTGGTTGCAGAAGGAGATGATCAACGCGAACTATCACGAACTCGCCACCGCGCACGAGAGAGGCAAGAAGGTTTCCGCGACCTTTGTACCGGGAAACCTCAATGAATTGGTGATGTGCTTCGACTTTGCCCGCAGCCTGCCGGAGACGAATGCGCTGCAGAACGGCATGCGCAAGAAATCCGGCAAGATGATCATGGACGCCGAACGCGACGGCCAGTCGGAGGACGTGTGCACCTACGTCAAGGCCGACCTGGGCATGATGCTGGGTGGCGAGATCGGCCCCACCGGCGAGAAGCTCCCGACGCCGGACCTGCTGTTGCTTTCGTACACCGGCTGCTTCACATTCATGAAGTGGTTCGAGCTGGTCCGACAGAAATACAACTGCGAAACCGTTATGTTGCACACCCCCTACCAGGGCGACGGCAAGATTTCCCAGAGCATGCGCGACTATGTCGTCAAGCAGCTCAAGGAATCGGTGATTCCCACGCTGGAACGGGTGTCGGGGGTGAAATTCGATATCGACCGGCTGCGCCAGTACATGAAGGAATCGGCCAGGGCCGAAGACGACCTGGTGAAGGTGCTGCAGTCGGCGAAGAACCGTCCCTCGCCCATCGACGGTTACTTCGGCGCGGTGTATTACATCGGGCCGATGTTCACCGCGTTCCGCGGCACCCCCGAAGCGACGCAATACTATGACGTGCTTCGCAAGGAAATCGACGCGCGCGTCCGGGACAAGAAGGGCCCGATCACTCCAGAAGGTGAACTGACCGAGGAAAAATACCGCCTGGTCGTCGAGGGTCCACCCAACTGGACCAGTTTCCGCGATTTCTGGAAGATGTTCGCTGACGAGGGCGCTGTCGTGGTAGCGAGCACCTATGCAAAGGTTGGCGGCGTGTACGATCTCGGTTTCCGGCACGACCCGGACCACCCCCTGGAGTCGCTTGCGGAATATTGCCTCGGCTGCTACACCAACATGAACTTTCCGCAGCGTATCGACATGATCTGCAGGTACATCGAAGAATACGAAGCCGACGGCCTGCTGATCAATTCGATCAAGAGCTGCAACAGCTTCTCGGCCGGGCAGTTGCTTATGCTGCGCGAAGTCGAAAAGCGCACCGGCAAGCCCGCAGCGTTCATTGAATCCGACCTGGTGGACCCGCGCTACTTTTCCGCTGCAAACATCAAGAACAGACTGGAGTCCTATTTCCAGATGATCAAGCAGAAGCGCTCCGTGGCAGGTGCTGCCGTCGCCGCGCACTGACAAGGAGGATACGGACATGCGCTGCTTTATCGGCATCGATCTCGGCTCCACCACCACCAAGGCCGTGGTGATCGACGCGCAACAAAACGTAGTGGGCCGGGGCATTACCAACTCGCGCTCCAACTATGACACCGCCGCGCAAATCGCGAAGCAGGAGGCCCTGGTCAATACGCGTTTCCATCTGTTTCGGGAAGCCCTTGCCAAATCGGGCGCACTCAACGGCTCACTCGAGGATTTCCTTGCGCAGCTCGAACGAGACTTCCGCCTCGAGCAGTTTCTGGTCCAACTATCGGACTTGGAAACCACCTCCATTCGCAACACGGAAGGCTCGCGCTTCGGCGATGCGAGCAAGGCGGTTGCCTCTGCTTTGACGGAAATATTCAAGCGGCTCACCACCGAGGCGCCGGAGCTCTTTGCACCAGGTGCCAAGCGAAAGTCCGATTTCTTCCGCGATATCGCGGGCAGCCGCTATCTCGCCATCGGCGACGAAGTCGCCAAGCAAGGCGGCGTTCGCTACGACATGCTGTGCAACGTGTTCGACCGCTCGATCATCGAGGTCGAAAACCGGGTCTACGGCGACGCGATCAGCGCCAACCTCCTTGCGGCATTGGACCGTACCTTCGTCGCGATGCCCGAAACTGCGAGCCGGGGCGACGCGGTGCGTGAGCCGATCAAGAGCGTACTGGACACCGCGCTGGAGGAAACCTACACGGTCGGCACCGGCTACGGTCGGGCGCGCCTGCCCTTTTCGAAGGAGCACATCCGCTCGGAGATACTCTGCCACGGCCTCGGCGCGCACATGATGCATCCGGGCACCGCAACCGTGCTGGACATCGGCGGCCAGGACACCAAAGCCATCCAGGTGGACAAACACGGCATCGTAGAGAGCTTCCAGATGAACGACCGCTGCGCGGCGGGCTGCGGCCGGTACCTGGGCTACATAGCCGACGAAATGAACATGGGCCTGCACGAGCTCGGGCCGCTGGCCATGAAATCCACCAAGAAGATCCGTATCAATTCGACCTGCACCGTGTTCGCCGGCGCCGAACTTCGGGACCGACTCTCGCTCGGAGACAAGCGCGAGGACATCATGGCTGGGCTGCATCGCGCGATCATCCTGCGCGCGATGTCCATCCTCGCCCGCTCCGGCGGGATTCGCAACGAATTTACATTCACGGGCGGCGTCGCAAAGAACGAAGCCGCTGTGAAGGCACTCAAGGATCTGGTGCGCGAAAACTACGGCGAACTGACCCTGAACATCAATCCAGAATCGATTTTCACCGGTGCGCTCGGCGGCGCGACGTTCGCCTACCGCGCGGTGGTCGAGGAAGGCAAGACAGTGGAGGCGCGATAGATGATTACCACAATTGGCATCGACATCGGCTCGGGCGCCGTAAAAACCGTGCTATTCCGTCAGGACGGCGACAAGGTCGAATGGCTGGCCAAGCGCGTTGAGCGAATCCGGCAGCGCTCGCCGATGGAACTCGCCCGCTGGACCTACGACGAGGTCCTCGAGGAAGTGAAACTGCGGCCCGAAGACATTCAGTACACCGCCACGACCGGCGAAGGCGAAAACGTCACGTTCGCGACCGGGCACTTCTATTCGATGACCACTCACGCGCGCGGCGGGGTGTACCTGTGCCCCGAAGCGAAAGCGGTGGTCGATGTCGGCGCACTCAACGGACGGGCTATCTTCATTGACGAGCGCGGCAAGGTGCTCGCCTCCAAGATGACGAGCCAGTGCGCTTCGGGATCCGGACAGTTCCTGGAGAACATCGCCCGTTACCTCGGTGTGGCGATCGAGGAGATCGGCCCGCTGTCGCAGACCTCGAAGGACCCGGAGAAGCCGAGTTCCATCTGCGCCGTGCTGGCGGAGACCGACGTCATCAACATGGTCTCGCGCGGCATCGCCACGCCTGACATTCTGAAGGGGATACACCTTTCGATGGCCAGCCGCCTTGCGAAACTGCTCAAGGTAACCGGAATCAAGACGGGGACCGTGTTGCTCACCGGCGGACTGGCGCTCGATACGGGACTGCTCGCCGCGCTACAGGAAGAACTGGTGAACGAGAAGATCACCGGGATCCAGGCGGTGAGCCACCCCGATTCGATTTGCGCCGGCGCAATCGGAGCGGCGCTGTGGGGTGCGTTCCGCCACGAAAAACTCCGCCAGCTCGAGCAGCGGGCAGCGGCGTAGACACGCACACATTTGCCGGGGCGCACCATCGATCTATAATACGTGCGACCAACGGAGGACGACATGGCTCTGCTCATTACCGACGACTGTACCGCTTGCGACGCCTGCAAACCTGCATGCCCGAACGAAGCGATAAGCGTGGGCGATCCCTATTACGTCATTGACCCGCTGCGCTGCACTGAATGCGTCGGCGCGTTCGACGAACCTCAGTGCAAGCTCGTGTGTCCGGCCAATTGCATCGACGTGAACCCGGACTTCCAGGAAACGCCGGAACAACTGCAGGAGAAGTATCAAAGCCTGCATGGTTAGATCCCCGCCGTGCCGCCGGCCGTTTGAGCAAAAGCCAAGCCGGCGTTGATTTGCCTGCCGGGCGTGACGAATTCAGGACCTGGACGGCCGCTAAGGGTCGAAGCCGAGAGACGTAACCTGCTTGCCCATAGCGGGATATGGCGGGCGCCGGCCAGGCAGGATTCCCAGTATCAGCTGACGCGCTTGACGAACGCGAGCCGCTGCGATGGCGCAAAGTCAAGCTTGTAGAGGAATCCGAGCAAGCCAAAGTTCTCGCGCGAGACCATGGTTTCGACTCGCTCGACCTGCAGACCAGCCAGGTTGATGAACAGTTGCGACAGCAACGCGTGCCCGACGCCATGGTGCGAATAATCGGGGTCCACACCGATGGTATCGAGAACCGCCACCGGTTCGGGACGGCCGAAATCTCCGAAGTCGGTGCGTGCCATTATGAATCCTGCCGCGATGCCATCGACCCTCGCCACCAATGACAAGCGTACGGCCGAATCGGTGAGCGCTTCCTGTACCACGTGCTCAATGTAGCCCTCGCGCCGGCGGCCAGTCACGCTTTCATCGATACGCTTGACGTGCACAGTGTCCTCGGGTTTGAGCGTGCGCAGGTCGACCCTGTCACGCGCCAACGCTTCAAAATCGTTGCCCTTGGAAGGGCTGTAGTCAATTTCGCTGGTCGAAAAGCCGGTCAGGTGCCCCGGAGCCAGGACCTTATCGCCCTCATGCGCGGCAAGGCGGTCGCCGCGCACCGGACAATCCACGACGAGAACCTTATCCAGTTCGAAGCCCGCTCGATCAAAGAACTGCAGGATGCGATGGTCGCGCCATGACCCCGTGGTGCGTATCTCCGCGACACCGAGGCGCCTGGCCTCGGCTTCCAACTTAGACATGAGCGCGGAACCGATACCCTGTCCCTGCTCGCCGGAGGCGACACCCATCGCCTCGAGCCGCAATGCAGGCTCCGCGCGCCCGAACTGGCCAAACAGCTGCCGCGCCATCACGAAACCGACGAGTTTCCCGCCATGTTCGCACGCGAACTGCACATGCAACGCCGGCTGATCGAGCGCCGCCTTCAGCCGCTTATGGTGATAAACATGCCGGGCACGGCCGATATTCGCCTGGTCGAGCGCAACCACGGAATCCAGATCCCGTTCTGTCAATCCGCGAAGCGTGATGTCCCGCTGCTGTGTACTGGTAACCAATGCAAATCTCCTTCTCGTGCCGCTGTATCGTGGAATTTCGTCTGCCCTCGGTGTATTGCCGCGATTCTAGCGCAGTGATCTTCCCACCGTCCCCATTCGCGCAATACGGTGCCCGACGGTATGCGCGTTGAACTGCGGCCGATGACCGACACTCGATCCGTCGCACCGGTTCGCCCGCTCACGGCAAGAATCGCCGGTGCTTTCGCCCATACATGGTAACCTAGTACGTAATTACCGGTTTTTAGGTCCGCGCCCCTTAGCCCTAATTCAATTATTCCGGAATGCATTCGATGCCAGGCCCCGATTCACCCGCCACGCCCGCGGGCAGCGCCAGCCACCGCCAGCCGAGACCGACAATCCGGGTCCGTCCCATTGAAGCCGGTGACCTCGCCCAGGTCATTGCGATCGATGCCGAGGCAAGCGGCATCGATAAAGTGGATTACTGGTATGAACTCTTCCATCGCTACGGAACGCGGGGACGACAACAGCGCTTTTTCCTGGTCGCGGAAGCCGAGGATTCCGTTCTGGGTTTCATCATCGGCGAGGTCCGAGACTGGGAATTCGGATCGCCCCCCTGCGGGTGGGTGTTCGGCATTGCGGTGAGGCGTGCCGCCCGCGTGGGCGGCGTGGGCAGTGAACTGCTCGCGGCAATCCTTGAAAACTTTCGTCGGGCCGGTGTGGAAAAAGTGCGCACGCTGACCACGCGCGACAACAACCTGGTGCTGTCGTTCTTTCGAAGCCAGGGCATGATGGCCGCACCGTTCATTCCTCTCGAAATGGACCTTCCCGCGGTAAAGGGGGACATATCGTGAGGCTGCAGACCAGCACCATGCTCGCGCTGTACAGCATCATCGAGGCGGCCTCGCACCCAGGCAAGCAGGTTTCGGCCGCGGAGATCGCGGAGCGCTACGGCGTGTCGGCGCATCACCTGGCGAAGGTGCTGCGCGAGCTGGGGCGCGCCGGCCTTGTGGACTCGTCGCGGGGCGCAGGAGGCGGATATCGCTTCTCGGGCAACGCGCGGCGGCTCACACTCATGGACGTTATCGAGCGCTTCGAGGACATCGGCGCACGCTCCCCGGACCCGGGTACTGCGCAAACCGACCTTGGACTGGCCATCGCGCGCGTGCTCTCGGAGATCGACGAAATCGCCAAAGCCACGTTTCGCTCGATCACCATCGAAACGCTGCTGAAGCTGGTCGAACGGGCGCGGCGGTCTGAAACATCAGAGTAGGGATAAGGATATCGATCCCTCGAACATCTTCGAGGTCATCCTGGCGCTCTCGACTCGCCGCGACCCGCCCTCGGACATCGAATTCATCGGTCGCACCTGGAGCACGCCGCTCGATCCCACGCTGCGCGAGCCGCCGTGGGAGAACAATCACGCCATCGCGAACGCGCGCGGGTCCCGGGCGTGGAAGAAGAGCTTTCCGATCGTCCCCGAAGCGAGCCCGGAGCTCAAACGCAAGCTCATGGCAAAGTGGCCGCATCCCTTCAACCGCCGAGCGCCGGCGATGAACTTAAACCCTAGCCGAATGATAAGGGTTTTCGGTATAATGCCTGCATGGAATCCCGTGCCAAAGCGGAACAAGCGCCGCATGTTTCCGTGACACAGCTCGCAAAACGCGAAGGTGTGAGCCGGGCTCGCGTGCTCCAACTGCTCGCCGAGCGTCGCGTTCCCGGGGCGCGGAAAATCGGCCATCACTGGGTCATCCCCGTCGCCGCCAAGCTCGTGCGGCGTGCCCCGGGCCGCCCGCGAAAGCGGCCACTTGCCGGCGAGCGGCTGTTGCGCTCGTTCGCCAGGCGCTACGTCTGGTGGCTTTCCCCGGGCGCAGCGCTGGCGAGGCCGAACTTCATCGCCACCCAGGTCATGGAGATGGGCGACTACGACGACGTGCTGGCCCTCGAAGCAACGCTCGGGCGCGAGGCGCTCGTGCGCGCGCTTCGCGAGGCCGAAGCCGGGCGATTGTCCGAACGATCGTGGATCTACTGGCATCATCGCTTGGGTGTTGCCCGCGCCGGCCGGATTCCACCCCTGCCCCGGCGCGCGCTGCGCTGACCGCGGCGGTCCCGCCCGATGGCAGCGCCGATTGCGAACCTTACGCCGAATTTCACCCGGCTCCCGCCGGCGCAGCGGCAGCTCTGGCCGGAACTGCGTCCCGGCGTCGATCTCGGCTTCGTGCTTTACGGCGGAACCGCGATCTCGCTTCATCTCGGCCACCGCCGCTCCGTCGATTTCGATTTTTTCCATGACCGGGCGCTGGCGCAGGATGAGATCAGGGCCGCGTTCGCGTTCATCCGGCGAGCGACAACGCTGCATGACTCAAAGGACACGCTTGTGGTCATGGTGCCGGGTTCCGGACGCGGTTCCGGATCGGTTCCCGGAAAAGCGGGCCGAGACAGCGTGAAAGTGGGCTTCTTCGGCGGCCTGTCCTTCGGGCGGGTCGCAGACCCGCTGCTCAGCGATGACGGCGTCATGTGGGTTGCCTCGCTCGAGGATCTGATGGCGCACAAGCTGAAAGTCATCCTGCAGCGAAGCGAAAAGAAGGATTACCAGGACATCGCGGCGATGATCCGGGCGGGCTGCCAGCTGGCACGCGGGCTCGCCGCGGCGCGCCTGTTCTTCGGCAACGCCTTGCAACCCGCCGCATGCCTCAAGGCACTGACCTACTTCAAGGACGGCGATCTGGGCAGGCTCTCGGGGGCCGATCGGAACACGTTGATCGAAGCGGCGAAGTCGGTCCGCGCTCTCCCCCGGGTCGCGCTGCGATCGAAGAATCTGGCGCCATCGCCGCTTCGCTGAGGGCGCGCGTGGCGCTGTTGCCGAACGCGGGGCGCCACGCCGCTCGATTCCCGCCCCATGTACAACACCGGCGCTGTTGCGCTACCGTGCATCCTACGGATCCCCGGGTTCGTTCCCGGACTCGGAAAGCCACCCGGCCAGCAGACTCACGAAGGAGCAACCACATGCCGACCGATGCCGAAGAGATCTTCCCGCCTATCAGGCGCTGGAGAGCGAGCGGGCTGCAAGTCGCGCTCGCGACCGTGGTGCAGACCTGGGGCTCCTCGCCGCGCCCCGAGGGCAGCCACCTGGCGGTGAACGAGCGCGGCGAATTCGTCGGCTCGGTCTCGGGCGGCTGCATCGAGGGCGCGGTGGTGACCGAGGCGCTCGAAGTGCTCGCCGAGGGCAAGCCGCGCAGCCTCGAATTCGGCGTCTCCGACGAGCAGGCGTGGGAGGTGGGGCTCGCCTGCGGCGGACGCGTGCGCGTGTTCGTGGAGCGGCTCGAATGAAGTGGGCGACCTGGGAGCGGCTCGATGCCGCCGCCGCGGCGGGGATCTCGGCGGCGCTGGTGACGCGGCTCGCAGACGGCGCGCAGAGCCTCTTCGACGGCGAGCGCTGGCAGGGCGCACTCGATCTCGCGGGGGAGCAGCGCGCCGCGGTGCGCCGCATGCTGGCGGCCGACAAGAGCGGCATGCTCGCCGGCGCGGAGGGGCTTTTCGTGCGCTGTTACGCGCGCGCCCCGCGCCTGGTGGTGGTCGGTGCTGCGCACATCAGCCAGTTCTTGGCGCCGATGGCGACGCTCGCCGGCTTCGAGGTGATCGTGATCGATCCGCGCCGCGCTTTTGCGAGCGCCGAGCGTTTTCGCGGCGTGACGCTGATCGATGCCTGGCCCGACGAGGCGCTCGAGCAGGTGCGGCTCGACGCGACCAGCGCGGTGGTGACGCTTACCCACGATCCGAAGCTCGACGACCCGGCGCTCATCGCCGCGCTCGCCAGCCCTGCCTTCTACATCGGCGCGCTCGGCAGCAGCCGCACGCACGCCAAGCGCATCGCGCGGCTCACCGAGGCCGGCCTCGGCGACAAGGCCGGCCGCATCCACGCGCCGGTCGGACTCGACCTCGGCGGACGCGCGCCGCGGGAGATCGCCGTTTCGATCCTCGCCCAGGTGATCCAGGTGCGCTACCGCGGCGAGGGCTCGTGAGCTTCGATTCCCGCGCGCTGCGCCGGCAGTTTCCGCTCTTCACCCGCCAACCGGCGCTGCATTACCTCGACAATGCGGCCACTGCGCAATTGCCGCAGGTGGTGCTCGATGCGCTCATCGCGCACGAGACCGGGCGGCGCGCCAACGTGGCGCGCGGCGCCTATCCGCTCGCCGAAGAAGCGACCGAAGCCTACGCCCTCGCGCGCGAGCGCGTGCGCCGCTTCCTCAATGCCGCGAGCGTCGCCGAGGTGGTGTTTACCTCCGGAACCACCGCGAGCATCAACTTCTTCGCGCATGGCTTCGGCGCGCGGCTGGGGGCCGGCGACGAGATTCTCGTGAGCGAAGCCGAGCACCACAGCAATTTCGTTCCCTGGCAGCAGCTAGCCGAGCGCAGCGGCGCGCGGCTGCGCCTGCTGCCGCTCGCCGCCGACGGACGCATCGACGCGGCGCGCATCGAGCAGTTCGTCAGCGCGCGCTTGAAGCTCGTCGCGATCACCCATTGCTCCAACGTCACCGGCGCGCTCACCGACTTGGCCGCCGTGGTGCGCGCGGCGCACGCGGTCGGCGCACGCGTCATGGTGGACGGCGCGCAGGCCGCGCAGCACGGCGCGCCGGACGTGCAAGCGCTCGGCGTCGATGCGTACGCGTTCTCGGGCCACAAGTGTTTCGGGCCGAACGCCATCGGCGTGCTGTGGGTGCGCGCAGAACTCCTCGAGACGCTGCCGCCCGTGTTCGCCGGCGGGGGCATGGTGGGTCACGTGAGCCTCGCCAAGACCACTTACGCCGAGCCGCCCGCGCGCTTCGAGGCGGGGACGCCGCCGATCGCGCAAGCCGTGGGTCTGGGCGCGGCGCTCGAGTGGATGGCCTCGCTCTGCTGGCCCGAGATCCGCGCGCACGAAGAGCGCCTCGGCCGCTGCCTGCTCGATGCGCTCGCGGCGATGCCCGACGTCAGGATCCTCGGGCCGCGGGAAATGCGCGAGCGCCTGCCGATCGTCGCCTTCGCCGTGGACGGCGTGCACCCGCACGACCTGACCCAGGTGCTGGGCGACTACGGGGTGTGCCTGCGCGGCGGCCATCATTGCGCGCAGCCGCTGCACGCGGCCTTCGGCCTCGAGGCGAGCGCACGCGCGAGCCTGGCGCTTTACAACGATGACGCGGACATCGACGCGCTCCTTGCCGGGCTCGATCGAGCGCGCACGATGCTGCGATGAGCGCGGCCGAGCTCTATCAGGCCGCGCTCAAGTCGCTCGCGCAGGAGGCGAGCGGGCACGGCCGGCTGGACGCCCCCGGCGGACGCGCGCTCGCCGACAATCCGCTCTGCGGCGACCGCGTGGAGATGGAGGTCAGCCTCGCCGAGGGCCGCATCGCGGCGCTCGCGCACCGGGTGCAAGGCTGCCTGCTGTGCCGCGCATCGGCCTCGGCAATCGGCCGGCGCGCCCCCGGCGCGACGCCCGAGGAAGTCGAGCGCATCGCCGGCGCGCTGCAGGCGATGCTCGAAGGTTCGCCGCCGCCGGGGTGGGATTCGAGCTGGGACGAGCTTGCGGCGTTCGCGCCGGCGCAAGCCTATCGCAGCCGCCATGGCTGCGTGTTGCTGCCGTTTCGCGCGCTGCTCGAGGCGCTGCGCGCCGCGAGGGCGGGGGTGGATGACGGGCACATGTCCGGCCGGGAACAGTAAAGGCGATCTGCCAATCGAATTCCCGTCAGAACTTCTCGACCCACGGCCTCACCTCGATCTCCCATGACCATGCACTGCGGTCCTGTTCCAGAACGTGCAGATAACTGCGCGCGATCGCATCGGGGTCGAGCATCGAATCCGGGGCATTCGCCGGCTCGACGCGGCCCGGATTGCGGATTCCACCGTCGATTACGAAGTGCGCGATGTGAACGCCCTTGGGCGCGAGTTCGCGGGCCATGCTCTGGGCAAGTCCCCGGAGTGCAAATTTTCCCATCGCAAAGGATGCGGACTGCGGGTACCCCTTGACGCTGGCCGAGGCGCCGGTGAACAGGATGGCGCCGCTGCCCCGCGATACCATGCGCCTGGCGGCCTGCTGCGCGACCAGGAAGCCGCCAAACGCGGTCACCGCCAGCGCCTTGGCGACATCGCCGGGATCAATATCGAGGATCGGGCCGCGAACGCGGTAGCTTGGATTGTAGACGACCACGTCGGGCGATGCGCCAAACCACTCATCGGCCTTTGCGAACATCGACTCGACCCGTGACCGGTCCGACGCGTCGCATTCCAGGGCGCACGCATCCAGCTGGTTGGCCAGCGCGGCGAGTTTGCCCGGATTGCGCGCCGCCAGCGCGATGCGCATCCCCCCTTTGTCCGCGAATAGGCGCGCGACGGATGCACTTAGCCCGTCACCTGCGCCGACGATCAATGCCGTTTTGTGTATGGGCTTCACGATTGCTCCCGGTGAAATTGGATGAAATCGAATCCTAACTCGTTGTCCGGGTCGAATCGACGGCGACCATGTGGCCCCGGTTTTCAGTTGGCCGACCAAAGCGCCGGCGCAAACCGGGCACTATGGAGATATCCGCGTAGCGATCCGGCGCAATCGCCCAGCTAAGAACTCGTGAGTGGTCGGTTCTCGGCCTGAACGGACGGTGGGGTTCAGGGCCAACTTGGTCCGCAATGCGACAATTATCTGACGCTGGCTAGAAATTCCCTGCTGAACTGCAGGTTTCCATTTCCATTGGGGCCGGACTCGACGCATTGCGGCCAATGCCTCCGGTTGGTCGGGGCGGCGCAGTTGGCCGCAAGCTGCCATATGGCTAATCGTCAGGCCGGCAGAACCAATGGATGGGATGGCTTGTCATGTTGCGTTAAGTTAGTATTGAGACGATAACGATAATGAGGGGTGCGTGGAGGCCACGGAACCCGAATACTTCAATAGTCTTGCTTCGATGCCTTCTTTGCGCGCCAAAGCCTCAGCGTTCCGTCATCGATTCTTAGTCCAACAAGGGCGGATTTCACTCCGCTTGAAGGGTCATAGTCACGCGACGATCGGTACTTCCGAAGCGTCACCGTGAAAACAAGTCGCCGATTGAGCGTGGACAATGCCGCAGCAAGCCAATTGGGCGAAGCCCATAAAATCTCACCATCCTCATGACGACGAGATCGGCTATCGGGATCGGGTTTCCAACTACCCCAGACCTGGCTTCTCAGAGCGAAATGTCCATCAGGCGTACGCCAATCAACGCTATTTGGCTCATTCACCAACTCCAGGCTCTTCGTGAGGTCGATTCCGAGACGCGGTCTGCCGCCCGGTCCCTTCGCGGCGATTTCGTCGCCCTCGTCGATACCTAGACTGTGGGTCTCGGGTGCCCATATCAGTGGAGCGAAAGGACTCGCCCGACGATAGCGGTGGTCGTAATACCCCCCGTCCCAAAACTCCGGCAGCCAAAAATCATGGCTGGGTTGCTTGGAAAATGCAGAGCAGCGCCCAATGGCGCCTTTTCGCTCCGTCAATGCGGACGTGATGCTTACTGCCACGCCATCAGGCGATGACCAGCGCCCATACAATGGAATCAGGGCGTCGACAGCGGTGTCCACGAAGCCCAATTTCCGCAGCACTGTTTGTTGATCCTGCAGCGTTTCTTGCTGGCCGATCCGTTTAGCTAGCAGATCTTCTTTCGCCTGCTGTGGAACAGGATCCTTCCGATCCGACAGCCACGAACCGTCATCGAATGTGACATCGTAGCGATCGCGCCACTCCAGCCAAGGTGAGCCGCCGCCGGTCTCATAGCTCCGAACGACCACCGCCAGCGTCTTTGAAAGGCTGGTGGCAGCGTTAAGCAATGCGTGTCTTTGAATGTGCTCCCGGTAGAACTCATATCGATCGCCCAGGTCCCACCGGTACCGCTCGCGGCCCGGGAAAAAATCCAGCGAGGTGGCCTCCGGCCATCGGCGCGTAATCTCAGCCGCAATTGCATCTTCGATCGTTGCCTGCGAGACATTGAACAGATGAGCTAAGGTGCTGACCTCGCTTTTATTGAACTCATAGTCGAAGCGAAAGCCCGATGTCGGTTTCGTAACACTCGGGGGGGAGTCGCTGGTAACAATGCCGCACTGAGGCTGGTCGATCTCATCGAGCAACGCCTCCAACTCCGTGTCGCGCTCTCCCCCCTTACTTATGTGTCCCAGACACCTGGCGACGTGGACTTTATCGATGACGTGCAGGTCGCTTCGTTGAGCGAGAATTAGCAGCTTGGGTCGAAGGGTCCACATGGCTTGTCCGTGGCGCAAGGCGGCCCGCGCCAGACCCATCAGCAACCACTGCTGGGAATTTTGGAACGAAAGCTTCCGATCCGTCGATGCCAGGGCCGGGACTTCTCTTTGGTCGAAGCGGTCAAGCAATAGGTTGAGGTCGTCGCTGAGCCCCAACTCGACAAGTGTGTTCAGCCCACTCGCGACCGTCCAGCGAACATAGGCATCGTCCTCGCCGAGGAGGTGCCAAATGACGTCGGCAATGAACTCTACCTCGCCCCCCCCGATTGCTTGCTCAGGGCGGAATGGTCCCTCTCCGATCTCATCGGCGATGCGAGATGCCGGCCCGGACAGCAGTAACTCCAGCGCGTCGAGACCCCCCTGTGCCAATATGACGTGAGACACCTACCTCTGACCAATTAGAGTAG
>Ga0155953_1003_pt1 | contig 84991 bp, 82 predicted proteins | sample RifCSPlowO2_02_FD_107607 | JGI IMG/M metagenome (GOLD analysis project Ga0155953, IMG submission 107607) | Betaproteobacteria bacterium RIFCSPLOWO2_02_FULL_63_19
TGGAAGTCACCTGGCATCTATCCCGTCCAGCAAGCCCTCTTCGCAAACGCCCAAGGACGAGACCGCGGTCAGCCGATCGGGCACGCACCGCAAAGGCAAGGCGCTCGATCCGTGGCAAAAGGCGAGCATCGAGCGGCTGCTCGCGATGCCCGCCATGCACGTGGATGAGACCTCCTTGCGGGTCGAGCGGCACAACCACTGGATCCACGTCTGCTCCGCCGGCGACATCACCCTGAAGTTCCTGCACCCGAAGCGCGGGCAGGAGGCGATGCAGGCCATTGGCGTGATCCCGCGCTACGGAGGCGTGATGATCCACGATTGCTGGGCTTCCTATCTCACCTATGAACACTGCGGCCATGGGCTATGTGGCGCGCACCGGTTGCGGGAGCTGACCTTCATCGTCGACGCCGAGGGCTGTGCCTGGGCAGCCAATATGAAGCGGCTACTGCAACAGAGCTGCGCGCGAGTCTCCAGACGCAAAAGCAAAAAGCTCAACCGCCGCGAATACGCGAACCTCCAAAAGCGCTATCGCAATATCCTGACCCGAGGCGAAAAAGAGCTTCCACCCGTCCCTCCCAAGCAAAACGGCCAGCGCGGCAGAATCGCCAAATCCGACGCTCATAACCTCTGGTAGCGACTCAAAGAGCATGAGAGCGCCGTGTTGCTCTTCGCCAAGGCGTCATATGTGGCGTTCACCAACAACCGCGCCGAACGTGACCTGCGCATGAGCAAGGTCAAGCAAAAAGTCTCCGGCTGCTTCAGAAACCGCGAGTACGTCCAAGCCTATTGCCGCATCTCCAGCTTCCTCCAGACCATGGTCAACCACGGATACAATCCCCTCGTTGCTATTCAGATGGCGCTCTCCGGCAAACTGGACGCCGATAGGGGGTGAGTAGTTACACGCGGGGTATCATTACGTCCGAACATATTGAGGCGGATGCATGAGTTCCGACAGAAGTATTGGCGGATGGTATTTCGGCTGGAATATCGTGGCGGCTTCCGCAATCGCCACGTTGTTGACGGTGGGCATGCGCTTATGCGTCGGTCCATTCTTCCTGCCGATCGCCGGCGACCTCGCCATCAGCCGCAGCTTGCTCTCGGCGATCGTCGCCACTGGAATGCTTTGCTACGGGATCGGCATGCCGCTGGCCGGTCACCTCGTCGGTACGCGCGGGACGCGGTTCGTGCTCGCGCTCGGCACCGGCATGGTCATCGTGGCTCTGATCTGGACGGCACGTGCCCGTGATTCGGTCAGTCTGTTGCTGGCCTTCGGTGTCCTGCTCTCGCTTGGTTTGTCGTTCACTAGTCCGGTGGCGTTTACGCCGGTGCTGAGTCGATGGTTCACGCGCCAGCGCGGTATGGCGATGTTCTTCCTGTCGACAGGCTCGATGGCAGGCATCGCCATCCTGACACCGGCGTTCGCCTATGCGATCGGGGTGGTGGGCTGGCGCGACACGCTGCTCGGTTTTGCCGGCGTGTTCACGCTGCTGATGTTTCCGATCATTTGGTTCGTGATTCGCGATGACGCGCCGCCGCAGACCGACCTGCTTCCCGGTTCCGAGGCCCGCCCGAGCGCAAGCTTGCGGCAGACGGCGGGGCTGAGTTGGCGCGAAGCGGTATGCACGGGACCGTTCTGGAAGGTCGCGCTGGGGCTTTTTACATGCGGCTACAGCATGAATCTGCTGGGCACCCACGGCGTACCGATGCTGATGGACCACGGTTTCGATCCGATGACCAGTTCGTTCGGCCTGGGACTGACAGGCCTCGTGGCGATTTTCAGCACGCTGGTGCTGGGCCGGCTCGCCGACCGGTTACCGCGCAAGAATATTCTTGCGGCGATCTATCTGATCCGCGGGCTGGGTTTTGTGGCGCTGCTTCTGGTTGGTACGCAGTTCGAACTGTATGCCGCGACCACCATCGGCGGGATCGCCTGGGCCGGCAGCATCGCACTGTCCTCGGCCATCCTGGCCGACACCTACGGTATCCGAAGCGTCGGCATACTTTACGGTTGGACCTATCTGGGCCACCAGGTCGGCGCCACGATCAGCTCCTGGCTGGGTGGGTGGGCCTATGAGACCTATGGAACCCATTGGATCGCCTTTGGCAGCGCGGCATTGCTGCTGGTCGGGGCGGCGGCAATTTCGCTCCGCCTGCCGGCGAACGGCGTCATGTTCGCGAACACCGCCGCGGCCCGGATGGGTCACAGCGTTTCGACCTGAGCGTCGCGCCGCTCGAATCAGACGGCCCGCGCCCCGCGCTCCAGCGCGGCGGCCAATTTCGAGTCTGACCTGACAATGTGCTCGCGCAGCCATTCGCTCAAAAAGGCCTCGACGGCAGGCACGTTGATCTTCCCGCCCGATTCCAGCATTTCCTTGAGCGCGACGATCTGTCGCATGAGATTGGTGTGTTCCGATTTGTGGGCGAGCGAAGCGACGTATCGAACACGCTCCATTTCAGCTTCCTCGCGGCCGAAGTGTTCTCTCGTGTATTGGACGAGATCGCTCATGGCCTCGCGCATGGCGTCGCTCGGCCCGGCGGTCTCCATCGCTTCAAACAGGGCATTGACGTATGCGATCAGCCTGCGGTGATCTTCGTCGATGAGCGGGCTTCCGGTGCACAGATCGTCCGTCCAGAAGAATTCGGCCATGAGACTACGCTCCTCGGTGAGTTGTTGCGCTGTTGACGCATGGAAATTCATGCGTGTTCATACCGGCTGGTTTGGCATCGCACACTTGGGCGAAGACCAACGGGCGGCACGGCGTGTCCGAATGATATGCAGTCTTGACAGTCCGCCATGTAAGAAGATGACGGCGAGCGAAAGCGGGCGTGGTTAGCCAGGTCGTGCCAACTCGTCTGCTGCCACGGCGCGCGCGCGCGTCACCGTGACGTATTCGTAGGCGACAAGCACGACGCCCGCTATGACTCCGGCAATATCAAGCAATTCGCCACCGTGGAACGCGTTGGCGGGGATCAGCGCCCCGATCCCGGCCGCCGCGAACAACAGGCGCCCGATGACGCCGAGCGGCCGCAGGAAATAGCCGACAGTCGCACAGCATACCAGCCCGACGCCGAACACCGCCGTGCAGAACGCGACAGCGATCGTCAACGTGTCGCCGATCAGCAGCAGGCTCGGCGAATACACGAACAGGACGGGCACGATGAAAGCGGTCCAGCCGAAGCGGGTCGCAGTGAATCCGGTTCTCATCGCGTCGGCCTTGGCGAGCGAGGCCGCGGCGAACGCCGCAATCGCGATCGGGGGAGTGATCATCGACATCATGCCGAAATACATGACGTAGAGATGAGCTGCGATTGGTTTTACGCCCAGTTCCACCAGCGACGGCGCCACCAGCGCGGCGAGGAGCACGTAGACGCCGACGGTAGGCAGCCCCATGCCCAGAATGATGCAGACGATCGCCGACAGGAACAGCAGCACGAAGAGATGTCCCTGCCCGACACGGACCAGACCCAGCGTCAGCTGGTAGCCGAGGCCGGAAATGGCGAGCACCCCGATGACGATTCCGGCCGCGCCGGTAATCAGGATGAGATCGAGCGCCCCGTGCCCGGTCTCGCGCAGCGAATCGATTAGCTGCCGAAACCTGAAGCGCTTTCCCTCGAAGCCGAATATCGCCGCCGGTACGATCACGGCGACGATCGCCCACATCACGGCCTTGTCTGGCTGATAGTTAAGGTAGAACAGTCCTATCAGCATGATGGCGAAAGCGAGCGGGAAATACCATCCGGCGCGAAGGGTCGGTCCGGCGCGCGGGATCGTCTCCGGGTCGACCGGCGGAATTCCTTCGCGGGCCGCTTCCAGGTCGGTCTGGATGAACAGCGCGACGTAGTACAGCAGCCCGGGCACGATCGCGGCGATGACCACTTCGGCGTACGAAATTTCCAGGAATTCCGCGATCAGGAACGCCGCAGCGCCCATCACCGGCGGCATCAACTGCCCGCCGGTCGAAGCGACCGCCTCGATGGCGGCGGCCTTGTGGGCCGGATAGCCGGCCTTGTTCATCAGCGGAATGGTGACGATGCCGGTCGCCACCACGTTCGCCACCGCGCTGCCCGATATCGAGCCGAACAGGAAAGAGCCTAGCACCGCGATCTTGGCCGAACCGCCGCGGAAGCGTCCCATCAAAGCCATCGCGATATCGGTGAAGAACCGCATGCCGCCGGAATTGATCAGCACCTGGCCGAACAGCACGAAGGCGATGACGATCGTGGTGGCAACCTTGATCGGCAGGCCGAGGATGCCGGTGTAGTTGGCCGCGAGGGCTAGCGAGAGTTTTTGCCAGTCCGTCGCAAGCCCCGAACCCGGCAGGTAGTTGGCGAACAGCGCGTAGGCGATGAACACCGTCACGAGGATACACAGCACCGGGCCAGTCGCTCGGCGCAACGCTTCGATCAGCAGAACGATGAGGAGCACGCTGACCGCAACGCTGTCAGCCGATCGCAGGTAAATGAGATCGACGATGGTTGGGTAATAGACGGCGAGATAAGCGCCGGCGGCAAGGGCGACCACCGCCGCGACCGCGTCATACCACGGCAGACGCTGCTTTTCCTTGCCCCTGATCGGAAACTTCAAGAACGCCATCACCAGCCCGATGGTGAGCATGGCGGCAAGGTACTGCTGGTCGTAGATCGCCAGGCCGACGCGGTTGTAGGCATCGATCGCCCAGCCGACGCCCCCGAGCGTCAGCAGCATGCCGAGCGCATCGATCAGTCGATTCGGATACGGCAGGGCCGCCTTCCGGGGGGAAGACGGCCCGTCGGTTGCGGGGGCCCCGCTCACTCAGTCACCGGGTACTCAGCTGCGGTGCTTGAACCTTAGAGTTGCTTCGGCGGCCACTGACCGATTTCCTTGTAGTACTTGGCTGCGCCTTCATGGTACTGAACCCCGTTAATTTCCTGGGCCATCGCCTTGGGATCGAGCATCCTCAGCGGCGGGAATACCTTGCCGATGTCTGCAGCGTTGTCGTGGATTGCCTTGACGACCTTGTAGACGACATCGGCAGGGGTCTTGGTGCTCGCCATCAGGTTGACGCCGTAGGAAACGATCCAACCGGGTTCGAGCAGGCCGACATTGCCCTTGCTGGGTTTGTTGTAATGCAGAAACGCAACCGGAACGTGCTTCCTCATCGCAGCCACGCTGGCCGGCGTGTTTTCGACCGTGAGCGCGCGTACGCCGCCGACCGCGGCGTCGGCTTCCCGGATCGGGGCGGCGCCCATCGCGAACACGAAGAAATCGGTCCGGCCTTCCTTGAAGGCATTCGTGTTTGCGATGATGTTGGCGACGTTGACGCCCTTGACGTCATCGAGCGTAATGCCGCCAGGGGCCAGCGCCGCGTTGGTAACGGCGGTGAGAATCTTCTGATTGGTAAACCCGACCGGGCCGCGCGCGCCTTTGAGGTCGGCAAGCTTTTTGAATTTGCTGTCCTTTCTGACAAATATCGTGTTGCGAAGCGGAAACAGGGCAGCGACCGTGCGCACGTCCTTGGTCGGCCGGCCCTTGAAATATTCTTGGCCCGTGACCGCAAGGCTGGTTTCATACACATTGGCGATGCCAAACGGAACTTCTCCCGCATTCACGATCGGCAGGTATTGGCTGGAGCCGCCCAGCGCCTGAACGGTCATTCTCAACCCCGCCTTGTCACCCAAGACCTTGCCGATGGCTGCGGCGGTTGAGTTGTATATGGAACCGGACGGCGGTGTGGCGATGGCGATAGGCTGCTGGGCCACTGCGCTTGCGACATAGCCTGCTGCCCCCAGCGCGGCGGTGATCCGTAATAGCGCGCGAAAGTTCATCGTTACCTCCTCTCGATGGTTGTCAAGTTTCCTTCGAAACGGCCAACCCGATGCGCTGCCGGCCATCCCATCGGCGTATTGTACACAGGCAAGGCCTTGCTCCTGAAATCGGGTCGCCGGGGTGCGCATCGGGCTTGATCTGCACGAGCGCAGCTTCGCCGCCGCGATGACGGAATCAGCCTCCGCATCAGAGCGATTTGCGTCCCGCCGCGAAGTGCCGTAACGTCGTAGAATCGATGCCACGGGGGCATCGTCGATCGGAAGTGAAAGCATAAGACCACCTGGATCGGAATATCGCTATACCGCGATGAGTCCAACGCCCGACAAGACAGATCTCGACTTTACCCACGTATTCGATGGTCCGTTGGTCAAGCCAACGCCTCTCGCGGAAAGTTCGAAGGAACAGAAAAAGGCCGTCGAGGTCGGCACCGCCGAGTTGGAGAAGGCCGGCTATTACGTCAATATCGTACGCCCGGCCTCCGGCGTCGCGCCGCTCGCGCCCGGGGCCAAGCGTACGATCCTGTGCATCGACGACGACGTGCCGTTGTTGCGAATCCTGGAACGGAAACTGACCATGGATGGTTACGTCGTGCGCACCGCGTCAGAGCGATCAGCCATCATCGCCGAACTGCAGCGGGCCCCGTCACCCGACCTGATTCTCCTCGACGTCGGATTGCCTGGAATCAGCGGCTTCGACGTGCTGAGGAAAGTGCGCAAGCACCCGAAACTCGGCAACCTTCCTGTCATTATGCTGACTGGACACGTTGCTCCCGACGACGTGCACCAGGGCATGACCTGCGGGGCCGATGGCTATGTGTCCAAGCCGTTCCAGTTCGATACGTTGGCAGTCGCGATCAAGACGGTCCTGGGAATGCAATGAGTGGGCGTTCGTGAAGCATCGGCTGGGGCGGGTGCGGTGGGGGTTATGAAGTAAACTGCGGGAGTCGGGCGGGCATGACATCGGAACTGCGACGACGGCTGGGTGCGCTTAGCTTTCTGATTGGATGCGTCGGTCCCGGGTTAGCGGCTGAGCCGGCGCCCCGCGTCGCCGGTTTGGTCGAGAAAGTCGTCATCGGACGCCCCGGCGTCCAATTCGAGGCCAAGCTCGATACCGGGGCCGATATTTCGTCGATCGATGCGACCCACGTGACGCGGTCGCAGCGCGACGGGCGGACCTGGATGGACTTTACCGTCGCGCGCTCTGACGGAAGTCGGGTCAAGCTGTCCGGGCGGCTGATTCGTCACATGCGTGTCAGGCGCAGCGGCGCTGCGACGATCCGGCGCCCCGTGGTGGCGCTCGAACTGTGCCTCGGACCGGTTTCGCGCACCGTCGAAGTGGGCCTCGCCAATCGCGACGGCCTGGATTACGACCTGCTCGTGGGCACCAACTTCCTGAAAGGGTACTTCATGGTCGACCCGATGCGCACGCACGTTCTGACGCCGAAGTGTACGGGTGAGGCGGGAAAATGAGTCGGCGCCATCTATACGTGCTTTCCGGGCTGCTCGCGGCACTGGGCATCGCCGTGTTTTTGTTCAAGGTTCTGGTCCTCGGTTTTCCTCTGCAGCCGCAGGAGAAAACGCTGACCTGGCGCGTCGAATTGCGCATGCAGTTTGAGGCAAGCGGCGGGCCGGCGAAGCTGAGACTGAATCTGCCGCGCAGCGGCAACAGTCTCGCCGTCATCGATCAGAATTTCGTGTCGCCGGGGTACGGTCTCACGATGGGCGCCGAGCGCAGCAATCAGACGGCGGTCTTCGCGATCCGCGAGGCCAAGGGACTGCAGACCATGTATTACCGCGCCCTGGTGCACGCGGTAAGGTTTCCCGACGAGTCGGCGCGCGAGCCGGTACCGGATTTGCCGCCGCCGCGGTTCGAGGGCGCCGCTCAGGTGGCAGCCGACGCGCTCGTGCGGGCCGCGCGTAGCCAGAGCGCTGATCCGGAAACGCTCGCTGCGCTGCTGCTCAAGCGGCTCAATAACAGCGCCGTGGACGGCGAGGCCGGGCTGTTGCTGGGTCCCAATCCGTCAATCGGAAGGGTGATCAATGTCGCGGCGGACCTGCTGCGCGTCGCGGGCGTTCCGGCGCGACCCGTGCACGGGGTGGCCCTGGAACCGGAGCGACGCGGTGCGCAATTCGTCACCTGGCTCGAACTTCACGACGGCCGCAAGTGGATGTCGATGCTTGTGTCGGAAAAGCGTCCGGTGCTTCCAAAGAATACCCTGCGCTGGTGGAACGGCCGGCAGCCCCTTGCCGTGCTCTCAGGCGGGAGCGGCTTGACGCATACGCTGGCGGTGAGCCGTTCGTACGAATACGCGCTGGATTCGGCGCTCGATCGGGGGCGCGCGCTCGAGCAGAAGCTGGTGGAATATTCCATGTTCGGGCTGCCGGTGCAGACCCAGTCGGTCTATCGGTCCTTGCTGGTCATTCCAGTGGGCATCTTCCTGTTGGTGATACTGCGCAACGTGGTCGGGGTGAAGACCTTTGGCACGTTCATGCCGGTGCTAATCGCGATCGCGTTTCGCCAGACCCAGTTGCTGTGGGGCGTCTTGTTCTTCGCCATTGTCATCGGAGTCGGCCTGTCCGTACGGTTTTACATGGAGCAACTGAAGCTGCTTCTGGTGCCGCGTCTTGCCGCGGTCGTGGTCGTCGTCGTGCTCACGCTCGCCGCGATATCGATCCTCTCGCAAAAGCTGGGTTTCGAACGGGGGCTGTCGATCGGGCTGTTCCCGATCATCATTCTGGCGATGACCATCGAACGCATGTCGATCGTCTGGGAAGAGCGCGGCGCGCTGGAGTCGGTGCAGCAGGCGCTCGGGAGCCTGGTGGTCGGAGCGCTGTGCTACATGGTTATGAAGTTGGCGCTGGTTGAACACCTGGCATTCGTATTTCCGGAACTGTTGCTGGTGCTGCTCGCGATGATACTGCTGCTGGGCCGCTACTCGGGCTACCGATTGACGGAGTTGAGGCGTTTCAGGGAACTCGCCCGATGATGGGGCTCCTTGGCGTGGCACGGACGCTGCGCGAGCGCGGCGTGATGGGCATCAACGAGCGCAATGCCGAGTTCAACCTGGTCTACAACGAGCGCGCTCGCTACCCCCTGGTGGACGACAAGCTGCTCACCAAGGAACTCGCAACGAAGGCGGGCGCGGCCGTGCCCAGGCTCTACGGCGTGATCGAGATCCAGCATCAGGTCGAAACGCTTGCGGCGCTGCTGGCGGATTACCAGGATTTCGTGATCAAGCCGGCGCGCGGTAGCCAGGGCGACGGTATCGTGGTGGTCGTCGGGCGCTCCAGGAACAGCTACCGGCTGGCCGACGGCGCCCTGATGGAGCAGGCGGAACTCGAATTCCACGTCTCCAACATCCTCAGCGGCATCTTCAGCCTGGGGGAGCAGATCGACCGCGCGATGATCGAATACCGCGTGAACTTCGATCCGGTGTTCGAGCGCATCACCTACCGCGGCGTGCCCGATATACGCATCATTGTGTTTGTCGGCGTTCCGGTAATGGCGATGGTGCGTCTGCCGACGCGCGCTGCCAAGGGCAAGGCCAACCTGCACCAGGGTGCAATAGGATCAGGGGTGGACATTGCCACCGGGTGCACGCTCACCGCGGTATGGCGCGATCAAATAGTGACCGAGCACCCGGATACCGGCAACCCGGTGCAGGGCGTGCAGATTCCGCATTGGGACCGGCTGCTGGAGATCGCGGCGCAGAGTTACGAACTCACGGGCCTGGGGTATCTGGGCATTGATATCGTGCTCGATCGCGGTCTGGGTCCGCTCATTCTGGAGCTGAATGCGCGCCCCGGCCTCAACATCCAGATCGCCAACCGGGCCGGACTGCGTGCGCGCCTGGACGCGGTGCTGGCTCATCGCGCGCGGCTCGTGTCGATTGCAGACCGGGTCGCCTTCGCGCGCGAGCGCTTTGCGGCGGTTGCGTAGCGCACGACGGTGCCGGACGCTCCGAAGCTAGAGGGATCCGGTCGTGTCGTCGAAGAGTTCGTCCACCTCGAGGCGGCGAGCGAGCAATCCTTGTTCGAAAGCGTATTCGATGGCGATCGTCAAGCTCGGTCGCAGCGCGTCGATGCCGAAGGGCAGCAGGTCGAGGTCCCCTTCGTCGGCAGGTGCGCCGGTTTGTCTGGATTCCCACAGCAGGCGGTAGATTTCCCGGATGATTTCCGGATTTGACCGAGACAACGACTCGCTGACCACGACCAGATGATTGATCGGCACGGCGCCATTGCGCCGGCACCAATCCCGAGCGGCTGCGTCAGGGTCCCTGATCAGTGGCTTCAGCGGTGAATCCTCCGGCACGGGCGCGCCGGCGACGGCCGCGTCGAGTTCACCGTCTCGGAGCATGGCGAGAAGTTCCTTGCCGGCCGGCGCACGTTCGGCGGTCGGCGGATCACGGTATTCCGCCACGTGCGCATCCTCGAAGGTGATCCAGTGAACGCGGTCCAGGTCGAGTTTGTAATCGTGCGCGAGAAAGCCGCGTATCCAGGTCGCCGTCGTGACCGAGTAGGACCGGATGCCCACGCGGCGCGAGGCAAGATCGGCAGGCGCCAGATCGCCACGCGTCGCGTTGTACACGAGATACTGATGCTGATGGCGCCCAAGCACGGTGGCCGGAACGAGCACCAGCGGCGCACCCAGCGCTTTCGCCTGGAGAAAGGTGACGATCGCGAGTTCCGCGACATCGAAGGCCTGCTCGCGCACTACCCGTTTGAATGCGCGGTTCGGGACCTTTTCGTCGGCGAAATCCAGCACGACCCGCGTCGACCGGATCTCGCCATTCTTGAGCGCCCGGGTCCCCGGGTAATCCCCGAGCAGCACGCGCAGCTTCTCAAACTCACTCATTGGCGTCGTTCCAGTCGATAGGTTCTCGTCTACGGCGGCTCCATGGTATCCGCCCGAGGCGAACTTTGCTCGCCCGGTTCGACGTGCATCGCGCAAGACGGATCCGCAAGCCGGATCTCGTCCGCGACCTGCTCCAGCCGAGCGAAGACGATTCGACGACTTGGTAGCGGTTGCACAGCCGATTACCGGTCTGTTAAGGTGCGCGACAAATTGCCAACGCTGTGCGCTCGTCTAACCGATGGCCATGAAGATACGGAATCAGACCGATTTTGCTACCGGAGTGCTGTATGTCGTTCTCGGCGGCTTCGCCGCGTTCATTGCCAGCGGCTACACGATGGGCACCGCGGCCGACATGGGAACCGGATTCTTTCCCTTCTGGCTGGGGGTGATCCTGGCGGCAATCGGCTTGGCGATTTGTGGCTCATCGGTCGCCTCGGGTGCCCCCATGGAAACCCTGTCTTCCTGGGATTGGAAGGCGCTGGGGTGGATCTGCGTGTCGATTCTGGCCTTTGCGCTGCTGTTCGAAGCGGCAGGAATGGTGCTTTCGATCTTTGTACTGGTCTTCGTTTCGTCGGTGGCCAGCCGCAAGTTCCGCTGGCAGGGCGCCATTGCCAACGCCTTCGTTCTTAACGTCATTTGTTACGGTGCCTTCGTCCGGCTTCTGAATATTCCGCTGCGCGTCTGGCCGGATCCGTGGTTTTGGTGAAAATCCCGTAACAGCGGTTGAGCATGGAGCTACTGCACAATCTGGAGACAGGTTTCGTTGCCGCGTTGACGCTGCAGAACCTGCTCTACTGTTTCGTGGGCTGTTTCCTCGGTACGTTGATTGGCGTGCTGCCGGGCCTCGGCCCCGTCGCGACGATCGCGATGTTGCTGCCCGTCACCTACACGCTGCCGCCGACAGCGGCCTTGATCATGCTGGCCGGAATCTATTATGGCGCGCAATACGGAGGATCGACGACGGCGATTCTGATCAATCTTCCCGGGGAATCGTCGTCGGTGGTGACCGCGATTGACGGTTACCAGATGGCCCGAAACGGGCGTGCGGGCGTCGCATTGTTCACGGCCGGCGCGGGCTCGTTCGTCGCGGGGTGCATCGGCGTACTGATTCTGGCGGGATTTGCCGTTCCATTGGTTGACGTGGCGTTTGAGTTCGGGCCGACGGAATACGCAGCGCTGATGACTCTGGGTCTGGTCGGGGCGACGATCCTGTCATCGGGTTCGCTTCTGAAGGCCATAGGCATGGTCATTATCGGCCTGTTGCTCGGTCTGGTCGGAACCGATACCAACGGCGCGCCACGCTATTCGTTCGGCATCGACGAACTCTCCGACGGCATCGGCTTCGTGGCGATCGCGATGGGGGTTTTCGGTGTGGCGGAGATCATCAGAAACGTGGAAAAGGACGAATCGCGGTCGTCGTCCGTTTCGAAAATCACAAGTATGTGGCCGACGCGCGCCGACATCGGCAGAATGGTGCCCGCGGTCCTGAGGGGCACGGCGATCGGCGCCTTCTTCGGGATCCTGCCCGGCGCCGGTGCCGCCGTTGCATCGTTCAGTTCTTATGCGATGGAGAAGAAGATCAGCAGCCGCCCCGAAGAGTTCGGGCACGGCGCTATCGAGGGGGTGGCGGGTCCCGAAGCGGCCAACAACGCTGCCGCGCAAACGGCGTTCATTCCTTTGTTGACCCTCGGACTTCCCGCAAGCGCCACGATGGCGATGATGCTCGGCGCGATGACCATCCACGACATTCAACCGGGACCCCAGGTGATGGCTTCGGATCCGGCGCTGTTCTGGGGCCTGATCGTCTCCATGTGGATCGGCAACCTGATCCTGATCGTATTGAACCTGCCAATGATCGGAATGTGGGTGAAGCTTCTCGCCGTGCCGTACCGGGCCCTCTACCCGGCCATTCTGGTCTTCTGCTCGATCGGCGTCTATACCGTTTCCAACTCCGATTTCGACATCTATCTCGTTTGCCTGTTCGGCGCCGTGGGGTACCTGTTTTCGAAATTGAACTGCGAGCCTGCGCCGCTGTTGTTGGGATTTGTCCTCGGGCCGCTGATGGAGGAGAACTTCCGCCGCGCTCTGCTGCTTTCCGACGGCGACTTCAGCGTCTTCCTCACGCGTCCGATACCGCTGGTTCTGCTTGTCATTACCGGCGCGCTGCTGGCCTCGATTCTTTTGCCGGCATTCCGGAGGACAAGGGAAAAGGCATTCGTCGAGAATTGAAACAGCGAGGAAAGCCACGTGGCGCACGCCACGCGGCTTTGATGTCCGCTTGGGCGGCGGGCGAATTACTTGCCCAGTTTTATACCGGCTTCGACGATCGTGGAACGCCAGTTCTCGATCTGGTCGCGCAGCCACCTGTCCAGTTCGGCAGCGGAACTGCCCACGGTCTGGAATGATTGCTTCTCGAAGCGGCTCTTGACTTCGGGCTGGTTGACGGCTTTTACGATTTCGGTGTTCAGCCGCGCGATGATTTCCGGCGGGGTTCTTGCCGGCGCGAAAAAGGCGACCCATTGCTCGCCGACGAATCCCGGCAGGGTTTCGGAAACAGTGGGCATGCCGGGTACCATGTCGCTGCGTTTGTCTGAGGTGATCGCCAGACCCCTGAGCCGTCCGCCTTTCAAGTAGGGTGTCACGGTCGGTATCGCGACGAACATGGCGTCGACCTGGCCTCCTGCCAGGTCCACGACCGCTGCTGCCCCTCCTTTGTAGGGCACCATCTTTATGTTGACCTTGGCCATCCGCTTGAACCGCTCCATGTACAGTCGCGCTGACGAGCCCGGGCTCACCACCGCGAACTTGACCGATCCGGGCTTCTGTTTTGCGATATCAATCAGTTCCGCCACCGACTTTGCAGGGAAGTTGGCATTGACCACCAGCATGGACGGTCCTTTGACGATCAGCGAAATGGGAGTCAGATCGTTCAGAGTGTCGTATTTCAATTTCTTGAAAAGCGACGGGTTGGTGGCGTGGCTGTCGAATACCGACAACAAGGTATAGCCATCGGGGGATGACTGCACCGCAGCCAATGTCCCGAGCGTTGCCCCCGCGCCGGGTTTGTTCTCGACCAGAACATTCTGTCCGAGCGACTTCGTCAGTTCGGCCGCAACGAGTCGGGTGGTAATGTCGGCGAAGCCGCCGGGCCTGTTCGGGACAATCACTTTGATCGGCTTGGTCGGATAGGTCTGCGCGTAGGCAACGAGACTGCACAGGCCAACGACCGCGGCAAAGGCACACTTGAGCACGGCTTTCATCATCGGCTTCTCCTCCACTAGTTGCTAAATTGACTGCTTATCCTCGGCTGGCAATAACTTTACCAAGATAAGGTCCGGCGCGTTGGACCCCGTTCCCCGCAACATCGACATCGCGGCCCTACGGAGGCGCGACAGGCATGCACAATCCGATTCCGCTGCAGGATCGCCGAATTCTAAGCGCATTGGCCGGGATGCGACGTGCCACGCTGCGAAATGGCGCCGGATCGGCTGGGAAGGCGCCTTGTCATTTAGCAACCAATTCCTGGCGTCTTTGCGCCGCGTCCAGAAAATCCCGCATCACCGGGGTGGAGTCCAGCAGCTCCGGGTCTGACGAATGGAATTCGGGGTGCCACTGGAACCCGGTGACATAATTCTCACCTTTCATCCTGATCGCCTCGATAATGCCGTCGGCCGGGGACCGCGCCTCGACGATGAGGTCGTTGCCGAGTTTGTCGATCGCCTGGTGATGGATGCTGATCACGCGCCTGTGCGCAGTGTCGTCATAGAGACAGTCCAGCCGCGTGTCCGGGGTGAAAACGATCTCATGCGAATTCTCATCGTACAGTTCGCGGTTCAGATGGCGAATCGCGTCCGGGCGCTTGAATTCAATGTCCTGGTGCAGTGTGCCGCCCAGTGCAATATTGATTAGCTGGGCGCCGCGGCAGATGCCGAGCACGGGTTTGTTCTGGATCACGAATTCCCAGAACAGTTCGATCTCGTAGCGATCGCGCAGGCGGTCGCCGGCCCACTCGGGTCGCAACGGCTCCTCACCGTAGCTTTGAGGACTGATGTCCGCGCCTCCCTGGAGCACCAGGCCGTCGAACGCTTCGACCACGTCGTGGATCCGGATGCTGGAGCGTTGCAGTTCCGCTGACGAGCTGAGCGCAGGAATCATGAACACGAGCGCTCCATGGTACATGATCCAGTGCGCCACGGACTGTTCCAGGTACTGAAGCACCTTGTTCCTGAATCCCAGTTCCACGGGCGGTGCGTGCATCAGGCGCGCTGAAAGCCCGATGCGCAGGGCGCGTTTGCGCATGCTACGTCCCGGTCGCCCAGTGCTCGCTCTGCAGTCGAACGACTTCGGGAAGCGATTTCTCCGCCGCGTAGCGCTCGCGTATCCACTTGGCGTCGTTGCCGCGCGTCAGGGAGTCGCGAACGGCTCTGCACGCGTCATCAGCGCCCAGTTCGATCGCGTGCTGCTCGATGCGCGCCAGCGTATCGTCGATGTCGTCGCTGATCGAGATCCGCTGGTGCGTGCGCGGCTCGACCAGTTGGCCGTCCAGGCCAAAGCGGCAGGCCTGGAAGCGGTTGAACGCATAGACGAGATAGTCGTCCTCGTCGGGCCGCAGCTGCACCTCGACGAGCAGATAGCGCGCGATCGATTGAACGTATCCGGCCAGCGCGGCGGCCTTTTCGACGGTGAGCGGCGTGTCGCAGATGCGGATCTCGATCGAGCCAAATTCGGGTTTAGGGCGGATGTCCCAGTAGAAATCCTTCATCGACTCGACCATGCCCGTTGCCGCCATCTTGTCGAAATAGCGCTCGAAATCGGCCCATGAAAGCAGGTACGGGGCCCGGCCGCTGAGAGGGAAGGAAAGCACCGAGTTCAAGCGCGCGGAATCGAAGCGGGTATCAATGCCCTGTACGATCGGCGAGGAGGCGGTGAGCGCGATGAATTGAGGGATGTATCGCGCAAACAGATGAAGGAGCCGGAGCGCCTCATCGGCTCCGGAGCAGCCTACGTGAACGTGCTGGCCGAATATCGTGAACTGCTTCGCAAGGTACCCGTACAGCTGCGACAGGTGTTGGAATCGCGGTGTGTCATAGATCTTGCGTTCGCCCCAGTGCTGGAACGGGTGGGTGCCGCCGCCTGCGACCGCGATATCCAGGAATCGCGCCGCATCGAGCACCGCTCCGCGAATCTCTCGCAGTTCGCGGAGCAGCGAGCCGTAACTCGGCTGCACGGAAGTACTGATCTCGATCATGCTGCTGGTCAGTTCCGGCTTGATTTCTCCGGCGTGAGCGCGCCGACCGGCTACGCGCAGGAGGTCGTCGGACGACGCGACGAGATCGTAGGTGGCGGTCGACAGCAGCTGCAGTTCAAGCTCCACTCCAATGGTGAGTGGCTTGGACTGGGAAAAGGTCTCAAGCGGCATGTCTCGTACCTAGCGGTGGTGCTCGCCTGCGAGCTTGAGCGCGGCGAAGGTCATCACCGGGCCGGCCAGTTCGAGCACGACGATGGCGCCCAGCAGCGCAGACATCACGGACGCACCGAACTCCGGAAAAAGGGTCGCCGTGTCGAGCGTCAGCAGTAGCGCGACTCCGGACATCGGAGCCAGTGCGACGCCCAACGCGGCGGCCTGGCGCCAGCTCGCTCCGCTGGGTCTGGCAATGGCGGTGACGCCGACGATTTTGGCCAGCACGCGGCCGCAAACAAGGGCTGCTGCGACGGCGGCGCCGCGTGCCAATTGATCCATCGGAATCGACATGCCGCTGACGACGAACATGACGATGATGAGAACCGCGCCGGCGGATCCGAAATGCGGGGGATACACCAGCGGCCGGCCGCGGATCTGCCGCACGACGATCCCCGCCAGCAGCAACGGCAGCAACGGAGGCACGCGAAGCATCGCCGAGACCGAAACCGTGAGCGCGATCATTCCGAGCAGAAGAAAGGACAACACCTCTTCGTGGTCGCCCAGCCATCTTTCGAGGCGGCGAAACACGAGGGCAAACCCGGCCCCCGCGAGTACCGAACCGCAAAGCAGATAAGCCGGGTAGACCACGGCTTCAACCAGCGAGCCGCGGAATTCGTGATGCAGCACGCCGACCATGAGGTTGACCCCCACGGCCGCGTAGATGGTGTTCAGGGCGGTGTGCAGCATCAGCCTTTCGGTGACCTGGCCCTGCGCGCGCAGTTCGGCGGCGATGCGCATCACCACCGAAGGCGAGGTGGCCATCGCGATGGTCGCCGCCGTCGCCGCGATCGCTTCGCGTGTGCCGAAATAACGCAATATCAGATATACCGTTGCGAAGCTTAGACTGGCCTCGAACAGGCTGGAGACCACCAGCCACCGATTGGTCATGAGCCAGCGCAGGTTTACCCGGGTGCCGAGTTCGAACAGCAGTATGCCCAGGGCAAGTTCGATGATCACCCGCCATTCGGTCGACGTGGAACCGCCGACGACCGCAAGCATTCCGGGGCCGGCGGCGAGACCGGTGAGAACGTAACCCGTCATTCGCGGCAGCCAGCCTGTCTTGGCGAACAGTTCACCGACAAGGACTGCGGCGATTAGCGCGACGGCCACCCACAGCGATGGTGATGCTTGCAGCGGCCAGCTTGGAAGAAAACCGAATTGCGTTGCCAGCGCGGAGTTCATGGAGGTCGAGTAGGTCGTGGGTTCACCATAGCACGGGGCCGCCGTACCGCAACCCGCTCAGGGATGAGCATCCTCGCTGAACCACACGTCGGGCAGTTGCTCGCCGATCCCCGCGCTTCGGGCTTTCTCGAGGATCAGTGCGCCGACAGCGGCGAACTGCAGGCCGAGTCCGATGTTGTTTGCAAATGCGGTCGATTCATCAGCGCTCTGGCGTCCTTGCGCCATACCTGCAAGCAGCATGCCCAGGTCCGGATAGGTGCTGAAGCGATTACCCTCGGCGTTCCACCATCCTGTTTCGTATTGTGACGCGACATTGGGAGTGCCGGGCATGACATTGTTCATCTGCTTTGCCTGATCGCGCGTGTGGATGACGACGCGCTGGCAGCGGTCCAGGACCGCCTGATCGAATTCCTGCGCTTTGATGCAACTTACGTGGATACCGGGCCTGACCCACTCCGGCTTGATTACCGGCACCAGCGACGAGGTCGAGGCCATGATGACGTCGGCTCCCTGCACGCAGCGCTCTGCCGAGTCGACGTCCACTATTTCCACCTGCGGATTCGCGGCGCGGGCCTCGGCCACGAACGCGCCTCTACTCTGCGCGCGCGGACTGTAGACCTGCACGCGCGTGAACGGGCGCACGGCAAGCGCGGCCATCAATTGCGCGCCCGCCTGCCAGCCAGTCCCTATCAGCGCCAGCGTGTGCGAGTCCTCACGCGCCATGTGCTTGAGTGCCAGCCCGTTTGCCGCACCGACCCGAAGGCGCTGTGCGACGCCATCCGGAAAGATCGCCAGCAACGCTCCTGTTTCGGTGCTGAACAGGAATACCAGGCCGACCCAGCGGCCGTCGGCGAGCGGTGTCTTCACGCGCCGCGGCATCCCCGCGATAACCGGGTGCGTAATGACGTCCGAGTTGATGCGCAGTGCCTGGATGCCGCGCGCGGGCCAGGTGCCGCCCATTTGTTTGAAAGCGTAGTAGCCGTCGGGATGCGCATTGGCGGAAATACTGTCGACGCGAGGCGACATCAGCGCCCGACCCGTGGCGAGGTCGCGATACATCGGCTCGAGTACCTCGAGGCAGTCGCGCATCGTGATCAGGTCCGCAATGGCTTCGTTGCTCAGTATCAGCACGTCGCGCTCCGAATCGGTTGAGGTTCAACGTCGGGTGGCGCTCCGGCGCCGAAGTGCGCGCAGGACACCACCATGACCGGAGCGATTCTACGCGTTAAGCGAAGTACGAGCGCGGCGTCGGATGCGCGATCAGGGCGCTTGGTCCAGCCGGAAAAGCCTGTGCGCGTTGGTACGTCCTATCTTCTCGCGGTCGGCGTCGCTGATCGACGCCACGTCGAACCAGTCGGCCGCGTGGTCTATGTTCTCGAACGGCCAGTCGATCCAGTGGTCTTTGGGCGCGAAAACCGCCGAATCCATGACCGTGTCTTCGATTGCGAAGTGCTCTTCGAGTCCGATCTTGCCTTGCATAGCTTGCTTCCTCACTGCGCGTTCAGGGTATGTCGTTGACGTCTCCCGGCGGTCCCTCGTGGTGGGGGGCAGTAACGTGGGCCGGCTGGACCGGATCGCGGCCCGCGGGAACGACGCGCGACAAGAACTCGATGACGGCGTTACCGAATATGTCGTTGCGGTCGCCCGCCACCATGTGGGCCGCCTCGCCCACATTGACGTATTCGCTGTGCGGGCACAGGCGCAAGAATTCCTGCGCCCCCTCTTCACTGAGCACATCGGACAGCCCGCCCCGCACAAGCAGCGTGGGCAAACGCAGGCGACGCGAACAGGCTTCGAGGCGCTCACGCCGTTTGTCGATATCGCGCCGTGCGGAGCGGAAGCGCGGATCCCAATGCCAGTGGTACTTGCCGTCGGCGCCCAAGCGCACGTTCTTCGCCAGGCCGTCGAGCGTGCGCGGCCGGCTGCGGTGCGGCTGGTAATTCGCGATCGCATCGGCCACTTCGCCGAGGGAACCGAATCCTTCCGGTTTCTGGTTCATGAATGCCCAGATCTTTTCGACGCCTGCGGGCTCGATGCGGGGACCGATATCGACGACCACCAGCGCGGTCGCGTCAACGTGATCCTCGCCAACTGCGACCAGGCCCGTTCCTCCACCCATCGAGGCGCCCACCAGCACCGGGCGGCGATTGCCCAGTGCGGCGACCACGCACTTGAGATCCTCGACCATGACGTCCTGCCCGTAGAGCCCGTCGGGGGCCCAGTCGGTATCGCCGTGGCCGCGTGCATCGAAGGCGATGCAATGGTAGCCCGCTGCGCCCAGCCTTTCGCCGGCCCCCTTCCACGCGTGGCGGGTTTGTCCACCGCCGTGCAGCAGAATCACCAGCGGGCCGCTGGGATCGCCCCAGGCATCGCCCGCGATGCGGATACCTCCCGCTCCCGGCCAGAGGTGCATCGGATCGGGGGTGCCGGGAAGTCGCGTGCCTGCGCTCATGGGGTGAAGTATGGCCGAGATTCACCGATCGGTCTGGGACGCCCCGTGAACTCCCGACGAATCGAATCTGTTACCCTCCGCCCCGACGGACGCCCTGTGCTGCGGCAACGGGCGAAGCGATACCGTCGCAGGAAATCATCATCCAGATCCGTATTTCCGGAGCAACGCGAAATGTCCGCAAGCGAATCCCGAAACCTCGAAGGCGCCGACAACTACTGGGGAACGTACGGCGCCGACGAATGGTCCGACGCAATTGTCGCCGCCATGGCCCTCGGCGGCGTCGAGCGCTTGTTCTTCGTCTCGGGGACCGAGATGAATTTCTTTCAGGAAGCCATCGCAAAGGCCCAAGTGCGCGGCTGGCCTGCGCCGAAACTGGTGAGCATGATGCATGAGTCGGTCACACTCAATGCCGCGCTGGGAAGCGCAATGGTCAGTGGTCGCCCGGCGGCGACTACAGTACACGTGGACGTGGGCACGCTGCATTACGGTGCGGCGCTTCACGCGGCTTGGCGCGGCGGTTATCCGGTGTTGATTACCGCAGGGACGGGCCCCAGAGCGTTTCCCGGATCGATGCGCGGCGCCCGGGAAACGCCGGTTCAGTGGATGCAGGAACCGCGCGACCAGGGCGAAATCGTCCGGCAGTACACCAAGGCCGACCACCGCATGGAACACCAGGACAATCCGGGCCTGATGGTCAGCCGGCTGCTTCAAATCGCGATGAGCGAACCCAAGGGGCCCGTCTACTTGGCGATCCCGCGGGAAACGGCGATGTTGCCTTTCGCGGGGACGACGCGATTTCCGACGCGTGACCAGATGGGCCTCGCACGGCCGACGTGGCCCGATCCGGATGATGCACGCGAGATCGCACGCTGGCTGGTGAAGTCCGAGAACCCGTGCATGTACACGGATCGGGCCGCGCATGATCCGCTGGCCGTACCGGAACTGGTTCGGCTCGCCGAACTGCTGGCGGTTCCGGTGATGGAGTCCGGCAACGCCGACCGCCTGAGTTTTCCGGTGACCCATCCGCTGTACGGCGTCGGGCCGAGCGCCCGTGACGCGGACGTCGTGCTCGCATTCGAATCGGTCATTCCTTACGTGCCCGGGCTGGACTCACCGGCGGCAAACGCGAAGATCGTACGCGTGAGCGTCGATCCGGTCCTGTCGCGCTTCAAAACCATGGAGTTTCGCGCCGATAAGTGGATCTCGGCTTGGCCCTCCTGCGTGGCGAAGGCACTCTATCGTGCAGCCGAAGGCATGTTGGACAAGAGCGATCTGTCGCGCATCGCCGATCGCAGGCAGCGCCTCGAGCGGCGCCGGCGAGAGATGAATGCGAAGCAGGTGGCGCTCGCCGTGGACGCCGGAAAACTGTCCAGGCCGACCGGGCGCTGGGTGGCCTATCAGCTCGGTCGCGCCCTCGCGCCCGAGGCGATCCTGTTGAACGATGCGTTGAGCAATGGTCCCCAGGTTCACGCGTACGCGGCGCGGGAACAGCCCGGCACGTACTTCCGAAGCGGCAGCAGCGCCGGCGGCTGGGGGTCGGGCGCCGCGTTCGGGGCGAAACTGGCAGCGCCCGAGCGCGACGTCGTGCTGGCCAGTAGTGACGGCTACTTCTCGTTCGGCACGCCGATGGCGGCGCTGTGGGCCGCCCGCTACCACAATGCGCCCTTCCTGTCGGTGGTGTTCGTCAACGGCACTTACAGCACCGGTACGACCGGGCTGCAAAATTCCTACCCGGACGGCTATGCGGTCCGCGGCAACAACTACGCGGGTGGAACCTTTGATCCGCCGCCGGATTTCGCCAGACTGGCGCAGGCCGCGGACGGCTATGGAGAATACGTCACCGAGACCGCCGATGTCGGTCCCGCGATCGCGCGCGGTCTTGACCGAGTGCGCGCGGGATGTCCGGCCGTCATCGCGGTGCGCGTTGCTGGGCCATTGCAGGGGGTATGAATGCGCCGTTGCGAATTTCGCGTGCACGGCCCGCACCGGAATGTCGCCTCAGCCCGCGGGCCGCTCGGGGCGGATTTCGGCATGCCGCTGAGTAGCCGCGGCACTGGTGCGCCCTGGCTACGGGATCAAATGGTCCGGGAATTCCCGTATGGCGAGCATTCAGACAATACCACGGCCTTCTCTCGATTCAGGCCTAACATCGAACGGACGGGCCGCAAGCGCCGCGCGGCATCAGCCGTCAGTGCTGGTCCGCCGTTCACCAAGACGATGGCTTTATTGGCGTCTTGACGTTCTGACGTCTAAGCGTCATAATGCCGCGCATGGATAGCCAAAAACGCGCCACTGTGTATTTCGAGCCCGATGTGCACCGGGCCCTACGCCTGAAGGCGGCGGCCTCGGATCGCTCTATCTCCGATATGGTCAACGATGCGGTCAAATCCGCTCTGGCCGAAGATGCCGAAGATCTTGCGGCATTCGCCAAGAGAAAGAACGAGAAGAGCGTGTCCTTCGATACCTTCGTGCAGGGCCTGAAGCGGCGTGGCCGGATATAGGCTGCTGATCAAGGCCTCGGCCACGAAGGAGCTTGAGGCAGTTGATACCAAGGCCGACCGTCAACGCATTGTTGCGAAAATTCAGGCCTTGGCGGCGAATCCCCGACCGCAGGGTTCGGAGAAGCTCGCGGGCTACGCCGATCGCCACCGCGTACGACAGGGGAATTACCGGATCATCTACCTCGTTGACGACGAGCTTCGGGAAGTCACGATCTTTAGGATCGGGCATCGGAAGGATGTCTACCGGTAAGCCATCTAAGCGCTTCGAACGGACGCCGCAGACCTCGCTCGCGAGCGAGTCGTGCCGGTGCCCGCAACTTAGCGATTTTCGGTGCTAAGGGGCGCCTTGGCATTGGTTGCTGCTGAGCCAACCACGAATCGTCTCTGGATCGTGGAGCCAGGCCGTGTACGTATACGCGCGTGACCGGGGGGGCGTGCCTGACCCGCCCAAGGACGAGCAACTCCTTATTTCTTACGCGGCGCGGTGTAACCTTCCGGAAAGCGTCGCCGATATCGAAAAGGTTCTCAGAGGGGCCTGGTCAGGGAGGCAAGAGATGTCCGATAAAGGATTGTCGACGCTTACGGATGACGAGCACCAGATCGCAAGTTCGCTCGTTCGTTGGGGGTACGCCCGGGACAGCGACGATTGGGAAACGCTCGCAGGATGTTTCCACGACGATGCGACAATCCACATCTCCTGGATATCGGCCAGCGCGGAGGAGTTTGTCGCCCGCTCACGCGCGATGGCCGCGAGGCGCAGGCCCGGCGACCATATGAAGCACGTGATCGCGCCGCCGTGGATACGCGTTCACCGGGACCGTGCGTTTGCCCGGTGCAACGCAAACCTGTATATCCGGTCGACGATCGACGGCTGCCAGTTCGACCTGCAGTGCTGGATCCGTTTTTTCGATCTGCTGGAAAAACGGCAGGGGGTCTGGCGCATCGTCAAACGCACCGGCGTCTACGAAAAGGACCGGATGGACCCGGTCGACCCGCGCCTCGTTCCGAAGGACTTCTTCGCCGGCGTGGATCTGTCGACCTTTCCTGCGTCTGCGAGATATCTCTGCTACTGGGCCACTCGCCACGGATTGTCGCCTACGACCAACATCATCTCGGTCTACAGCGACAACGAACGCGCGCTACGCGAGGAATCGGAGGCGTGGCTCGAAAGTGCACAGGCGTGATGACCTAGTCGAGCGGTGGCGAGCGGACTGCTGACTCGATCCGCAATGTCGGCACGAGCCTGACCGTCGCGTGCTTCAGCGGCGCGATTCCTGTTTGACGCCGCGCGACAAACTGACGGGGTGCTACTATCGCGCCTCGTTATCTTCTGCGAACGGGACAAACTGATGGAACCGCTACCGAGGGGCGCGAACTTCATGCGCTGCAAGTTTCTTTGGGAAATCGGCCTGCACATAGCAGGCGATCCAGCGACGCCGTATTACGGAAACCGCGATATGTGCATCACGATCGGCAAGGGATCCGGCGACGCCTTCCAACCGTGGCTGCGCATGGCAACGGGTGCCGCCCACCTGGCGCACGCGGTGGCCCGCAACGAGCTCGATCTCGCGATAGTCAATCCATCGGCCATGCTGACCCAGGCTTACCGAGGCACGGGGCTGTTTCCGAAGCCGCTGCCGCTGCGTATCGTCGCGAACTATCCTTCCTGGGACCGCTTTGTCTATATGGTGCATCCGCGAACCGGGATCACCTCACTGTCGCAGATCAAGGAGCGCCGCTATCCGCTCAGGCTTTCAACCCGCGAGGACCGCACGCATTCGACACGCGTATTGATCGAGCAGACATTCGCGGCGTACGGTTTTACGCTCGCCGACTTCGAGTCTTGGGGCGGCAGCCTTCAGCTGAACACCGGGCCCGGGGACAAGCGGCGAATGGCCGCGCTGCAAGAGGGGAACATTGATGCTGTTTTCGACGAAGGGCTGATTACCTGGTTCGACGAGGCGCTCGCTGCCGGCATGCAGCCGATCACGCCGGAGGCCGAGGTACTTGGCAAGTTGGAAGCGATCGGCTGGCGCAAGGTCGTGATGCCGGCCGGGCGTTTCCCCAACCTGAAGGTCGATCATCTGTGCATCGACTTCGGCGGCTGGCCCCTGTATACGCGCGCCTCCTTGCCCGAAGAGGACGCATACAAGGTATGCGACGCAATCGCCGCGCGCGAAGCCCAGATCGCGTGGGAAGACGCAAAGGGCTGGTCGCCGTTTCAGGGGGCGGGCCAGCTGGGGCGCGAAACGGAGGCCACACCGATGGACGTTCCGATGCACCCCGGAGCGGCCCGCTGGTTCCGAGAGCACGGCGTCGAGGTGAAGGCCTGAATTTCGACCCGCCGTCACGCCGGCGTGGGCTCTTTTGGCCGAAGAATCCAGCGGCGCGTACCCACGCGTTTCCCGGTGATGCGCGCGCGTCCTGAACCGGGCCGGGCCGAGCGACGCCGTTGAACTATCGCGTGCGCCTCGGGTCGCTCAGGCGATCTTGTTGCTCGGGTTCTGCAGCACCGCCGACGTGGCGGCGAAATCGGACGATCCACGCAATCTGCGCACGATCGCTTCGTAATGCGACTTCAGCCGGCCGGCGACCCAAGCGCTGCGGGCGGCCTGAGCCTGGCGCCGGATGGCTTCGATATCGAGGTCAAATTCCGGCAGACTGTCCGGTGCGATATTGCTTTGCACAATATGGTCCTTGGAGGACGTGAGTTCCCATGCAGCAACGTCTATCCCGCCAAAAACCGTTTCGGAACGCCGAACGTGTTCATCGGGGTGGGGCTGGAATTTCATCGTAATTCCTTTCCTATCTGTTTGAGCCAGCATCATTAAACAAGCGTAGCTGCTCAAGATATCGACGCTTGGGCCGACAATCAAATCGCTTGTTTGGATGGGTCTAATTGTTCGGACTTATAGCTGATCTAACGTGATGATGCGATGCACAAATCCTGGCCAAAATAGGTCATTCGGCAGCCCGGATTTACTCCAATTGCGGGCCTTTGCAACTGTTTTATGTTGCCAACGGTCCGCGGGGACGGCAGTTGCCTGCGATAGAATTTGACCACGCCATCAACGAACACCTCCGAGGAGCGAGCATGTCGGACGAAGACTTGAAGAACGAACTGGAGCGCCTCCGTCGCGAAAACGCTGCACTGAAGAAAGGCGCGGCCACCGGCATTACGATGAAAGTCAGCGAAAAGGGCGGACTTTCGGTCTACGGAATGGGGCGCTTTCCGATAACGCTTTACAAGGAGCAGTGGCTCAAACTCCTCGATATGTCCGACGACATTCGGGCGTTTATTGACGCGAACGCAGCGGCGTTGAAGACGAAGGGATGAGAACTGCGCACCCACGTCGCGACGAGACCGTTGTGCGTCCGTAAGCGAGGGTTCTGCAATCGGCCCTGAGTCCGCGCCGCTCGACGGACCTGCGGCGATTGCCGGTGCGTGAGCGGCGAGCGGTCGATCGCGGTCCTTCGTCGGTTCGGCAATAGTGACTGCCTGGAGGACACGCGCCGGCCGCCGTGGCCCGATCGGACGATGCGGGCGGTCACAACTGGACAAATCTGTCGAACGACTCAGGGGTATTGCACATGTTGATCTTCAGGCAATTGGTGGACCCGCCTTCGTCCACCTATACGTACCTTCTCGCCGACAGCCGGACTGGAGCAGCGGTGATTATCGACCCGGTGTTCGAACAGATGCGCCGCGATATGGCGCTGATCAGTGAATTGGGGCTGCGGCTGCAGTATGTGCTCGAAACGCATGCACACGCCGACCACGTAACGGGTGCGTGGATGCTCAAGCGCCAGTCCGGATGCCAGATCGCGGTGGCGCGATCGAGCGGCGCCCATGGGGCGGATCGGGGCCTTTCCCACGGCGACAAGATCGAATTCGGCACGCGCCATCTTCTGGTGCGCGCGACGCCCGGCCATACCGATGGTTGCGTCACGTACGTACTCGACGACGAGAGCATGGCTTTCACCGGGGACTGCCTGCTGATCCGCGGCAGCGGAAGGACCGATTTCCAGCAGGGCGATCCCCGTCGCATGTACCGCTCCGTGCATACCCAGATATTCAGCCTGCCGCAGGCCTGCCTGCTCTACCCCGCTCACGACTACCGGGGACTCACCGTCACCAGTGTTCGCGAAGAGCGGCGCTTCAACCCGCGCCTCGGCGGTGAGATTAGCGAAGAGGACTTCGTCGGTTACATGAAGAACTTGGCGCTGCCGCACCCGCGGCAGATCGATGTCGCCGTGCCCGCCAATCTTGTTTGCGGCCGGCCCGATGATGAGAATCTGGACCTGGCAGCGCCTGACTGGGCGCCGCTCGTCTACACGTTCGCCGGCATTTGGGAAATTCAGCCGCAAAGCCTCGAAGAAGTCGCCGACACGGTGCAGATCATTGACGTGCGCGAACCGGCCGAGTTCGATGGACCGCTCGGGCGCATTGATGCGGCCCGACCGATCCCTCTCGGAGAACTCGCTCGCCGCGCCGAGGAAATCGATCGCAGTCGCCCCGTGGTAACGGTCTGTCGCGCTGGGGGGGCGTTCGGCGCAGGCCGTGGCGATACTGCAAAAGGCCGGATTTGCCGATATAGCCAACCTCGCGGGAGGCATGCTTCGCTGGAGGGCTGACGGGCACCCGGTCATCGGCGGCGGAGACTAAGCTGGAAGCCATGTCGAAGCGCAGGGTGGGAAGTTTCCCCGGGTAATCCGGGAAGGTACGCGTCGGACGGGCTTTGATCGCTGACGCGGCGATAGTCGCCGCTTTGGGCCAACGGTCGATGTGCAGTTCCCGCGACCGTGACTCGATTCTCAATCAGGTTTGCGCCTGGGAGCGCGGGGCAAGGAAGCCGATCGCGGGCGAGGTACGCAAAGAGTCATATAATCCGCACACGTTCGAAATTCGACCGCATGCAAGCGAGGATCAACCACATGCCCATTTATGAATACGAGTGTCTCGGCTGCCGCAAGGAGTTCGAAATTCTGGTGCGCGAATCATCGCCGCCGCCGGCATGCCCGGACTGCAGCAGTACCAACTTGCGCAAGAAGCTGTCGGCGTTTGCGGCGTTGACCTCCGGCGCGGCCTCACCGAACGCGATGCCCGCTGCGTGTCAAACCTGCGGCATACCGGGAGGTCCGGGCGCCTGCGGATTTCAGGGCCACTAGCGGCGAACGGCTGCGCGCCTAGGGCCGCTTTGTTGCCAGTTCCTGCAACTGTCCGGCAACACATTTGCGGTGCTCGGCGCGCGTGAGTATGTTCTTGCATGCGGCCAGTGCCAGAACGTGTGCCTCGCAGCGTTCCTTGTTGCGCGCCATGCTGCAGTCGCGTGGCTTGGGCGGCGTGAATTTCGCGGTAGGTGCCGGAAAATGCATGCATGCGCGCCATTCGTCGTCGGTCTTGCTTCTGCAGGACTCGATAGCCTGGTTGAGCGCTGCGCAACGCGCTTTGTCTTTCCATTTCGCGCAGTCCATCGGGTACGTGCCGGGCATCTTTTCCATCACCGCTCCTGAAGGCATTGCGGCAGCGGCAGTGGAAAATGTGGCAGCGATTAGGGCTGCGGCCAGCGCCGGGAGGTAGGGTTTCATCGGGTCTCCTTTCATTCAGAGTCCACCGGCATGTGGCGAATTAAACAACCACATCACCGATCCGCGATACTGTGTCTGATAGTAAGGTCAATCTACGCCTGCGCCACAGCGCCGGTTTGACTCCCGTCAAGCTTCCGGCGACTAGCGCTTTGCGGCTTCGAGTCGTCGTCGAATGGCCGAACGGAATCCTCATCTGAATCCAGCGGTTGCCTGCGTCGTGTCGCCGTTTTCGGCATCCTGCGCGACATCGCGCGCCTGGCGCAGTCGCCCGAATCTTGTTGTCGGGACCACATTCCTCTTCTATCCAGGGGCGCGCTCCGATATCATCCCCGCACCGGACGCGGAACGGTCCTGCAAAGCGCCGATGTTGCGCGTAGTGAAGAACTGATATGCACAATCGAAGAATTCTCGTGTTGTATGCGCTGGCTTTCCTGGCGACTCTGGGCTACGGAATAATGATTCCGACCCTTTCGGTTCACGCGCACGCGCTCGGGGCCGATCACGCCGCCATCGGAATGATCATTTCCGCATTCGCGGCAGCGCAGCTATTGACCCAGATTCCCATGGGACGTCTCTCAGACAGGATTGGCCGGGTCGCCCTCGTGGTCACGGGCTTTGGCCTGATGGCCCTCGCCGCCACGCTGTTTCATTTCGCGACCAGCCCGGCGCAGTTCGTGGCGTTGCAGGCGCTTGCCGGTGTTGGTGCAGGGTGTCTGTGGCCGCCTCTGATGGCCATGCTGACCGACGATGTCGAACCTGCCGCGCGAGGCACATTGATGGGGATATTCAACACGGTGTTCTTCCTCGGGGTCGGCATCGGTCCGCTGGTAGGCGGAGTCATCGCTGGTGCATACGGGCATGACGCGGTGTTCAATGCGTGGACGGGCGTGGCGCTGCTGGGCGGACTGCTTTGTTTTGCCGCGATCAGGGAGTCGGCAACGGAAAAGCGGGCTGTAGCGGCGGGCGTTCGCGCTTCAATGGCGGCCAATACTCCGCTGATCAAGCCGGGTCTTTGGAGTACGTTTGCCGCAGGGTGCGTGATTCGTTCACGCGGGGGCGTCTGCACGAGCTTCAACAATGCGTTGCTTCCGCTTTACGCGATTGCGCTTTTCGATGCGACGCCGGCGATGATCGGAAGCATCATGTTCATCCATGGACTAGGCATGGCCTTCTTCAATATCCCGGGAGGCATGATGAGCGACCGCGTGGGGCGCAGGCTTCCAGCGCTGGCGGGGTCGTTGATCGCGACGGCCGGCGTGTTGTGGTATTCGGCGGCGACCGGTTACTGGGCGCTGTTCGCTGCGGTCGGGTTGGCCGGGGCAGGCAATGCTTTCAGTACGCCCGCTGTGGCGGCGCTGACCGCCGACGTATGCGACCCCAGGCGCAGAGGTGAGGCGTTCGGATATTTCCTGACCTCTTTCAATCTCGGAATGGTCTTGGGCGCGTTGGTGTTCGGCTTCGTTTCGGAGGCGCTGGGTCTGTGGGGTGCGGTTTTCACCTGGGGCCTCACCAGTTTCGTTCTATCTCTGTTTGGCCTGCTCATTCGAGAGACTGCCACGCGACGCTCACCGGAGCTTGCGCAAGCATAGGGATTCGAACGGGTTACTAGGTATCGCCGGCCAGCGCGCCGCGTGAGACGCGCGATATCGGCAGTGCCCTAGCGCAGCACCCGGGTGCCGGCGGTGTCGTGTGTGGTGGATTCTCGTCCACGGTCGAATCAGCGAGCACCCCGGCGAAATCTAGACGCCAAGGTACCGGTGCTGTATGTCCGCGTTTGCCTCGAGTTCGACTGACGTACCGCTCCAAACGACGCGGCCTTTTTCGAGCACGAAATGGCGGTGCGCGACGCGGGTCAGCGCGCGTAGATCCTTGTCGATTACCAGTATCGACAGCCCTTCGGCCTTCAACTGCTCGATGGAGCGGAAAATGTCGTGCCGAATGAGCGGCGCGAGGCCTTCGGTTGCCTCATCCAGAATCAACAGTCGGGGATTGGTCATCAAAGCGCGGGCAATTGCGAGCATCTGCTGCTCGCCGCCGGACAACTGGTTTCCGTAATTTCCACGGCGCTCGGCCAGATTGGGAAAGAATTGAAACACGCGCTGCAACGTCCACTGTTTGGACTGTTGGCGGCGGGTGGCAGCGGTGGCGATCAGATTCTCGACGACCGTCAGATTCGGAAACACCTGTCGGCCTTCGGGGACCAGTCCAAGTCCGGCCTGAGCGACGCGATAGGAGGGTAGACCGGTCAGCGGCTTGCCCTCGAAAAGCACCTGTCCGGATCGCGGCCGCATCATTCCCATCACCGAACGCACCGTCGTGGTCTTTCCCATGCCGTTGCGTCCCAGCAGCGTGACTACCGTGCCTGCTTCGACCGTGAAGCTCACCCCAAAGAGCACTTGGCTTCGCCCATACGCCGTCTCGAGGTCGCGAACTTCCAGCATCACTCCAGCTCCTCCTCGCCCAGATACGCCTTGCGTACCTCCGGATTGGCGCGAATCTCCTCTGGGGTGCCTGTCGCCACGATGCGCCCATACACGAGCACCGACAGGCGGTCGGCAAGTCTGAACACGGCGTCCATGTCGTGCTCGACGAGCAAGATAGTGAGACCGCCCTTCAAATGCGTCAAAAACTCGATCATGCGCTGCGATTCTTCCGTTCCCATGCCCGCCATCGGCTCATCAAGCATGAGCATCCTCGGCCGTGTCGCGAGCACCATGGCGACTTCGAGCTGTCGCTGTTCGCCGTGCGCGAGGTTCGCAGCCAGTACGTCGGCGCGCGCCCCGAGACCCACCTCTTCGACAATTCGTCGTGCGGGCTCGCGCAATGCCGGTTCATCGCGGGCGGCCCGCCAGAAACGGAAGCTGTGACCGGAATGGGCCTGGACCGCCAGTGCCACGTTGTCCAGCGTCGTGAATTCGGGGTAAATGCTGGTGATCTGGAAGGAGCGCGCGAACCCCTTGTGGGATCGAGCCGGCGCATCGAGTGGGGTAATGTCCTCGCCGGAAAAATGGATGCTTCCGGCGTCAGGCCGCAGGTTGCCCGCGAGTTGACCGATCAGAGTGGTCTTCCCGGCGCCGTTGGGGCCGATCACCGCATGCGTCTCGCCCTCGAGGATCTGCAGATGAACGTTGTCCGTGGCCTGCAGCGCGCCGAACGCCTTGCATAGCCCGCGAATGTCCAGCAGCACCTCAGCCATGCCGGCCTCCGGCGAGCCAGCCGGCCAGCCCGCGTTTGGCGAACAGCACTACCAGCACCAGGAACGGTCCGAAGATGATCTGCCAGTGCTCGGTCCATCCGGACAGGAGATTCTCCAGTACCAGCAGCACCAGCGCGCCGGCGACCGGCCCCGCCGTGCTGCCCATGCCGCCAAGTATGACCATGAACATGATGTCGCCAGATATGGTCCAGTGCATGATGTGTGGCGACAGGTACTTGGTGTGGTTGACGTACAGCGCGCCCGCGAGACCGCAAATTGCGCCGGCGATCACGAACGCGACCAGGCGGTAGGCATAGGGTGAAAAACCGATCGCCCGCGTGCGCGCTTCGTTGGACTTCGCCGCACGGATCACCATGCCGAAGCGCGAGTGGACCAGGCGGTGGACGATCACAAGCGTCAACACCAGGATCGCCAGGACCAGGTAATAGAAGGCGACCGGGTCACCAAGATCGATGAGGTTCCCGAACTGGCTCAGTCGCTTCAGGCCCATGCCGTCGTCCCCGCCGTATTCATCGACGGAAATGCCCAGGAAATAGAGCATTTGCGTAAAGGCCAATGTGATCATGATGAAGTAGATACCGCTGGTCCGTATCGAAACCGAGCCGATCGCCAGTGCGACCAGAGCCGAGGCACCGATTGCCACCAGCCACTGCAACGGGCCGCTGTGGATGCCGTAAAAAGCCATGACCGCCACCGAGTAGGAACCGATCCCGAGGTAGGCGGCGTGTCCGAAGGACACCATGCCTCCGTAGCCGAGGATCAGATCCAGACTGACCGCGGCGATCGCAAGTATCATCACGCGCCGCAGCAGGTCGATGTAGAAGGGCTGATTCAGCATCCCGGCGACCGGCGGCACCAGCGCCAGCAGCGCCAGTCCGGCGAGTACCACGACGAGGCCCCGGTGTCCGCGCATGCTCAGTGTCCCCGTTCCGGGAACAGGCCTTCGGGCCTGAGCGCCAGAACGACGGCCATCAGCAGGTAAATGAGCATCGAGGCGAGCGCCGGTCCCGCCGACTGCGCCGCGCTTGGCGTGATCACCAGCGCGAGCAAGGGCTTGAGGAATGCACGCCCTAGCGTGTCGACCATGCCGACGATGAGAGCGCCGGCCATCGCGCCGCGGATCGAGCCGATGCCGCCGATGACGATCACCACGAACACCTGGATCAGGATCGATTCGCCCATGCCCGGCTGGACCGCATAGATCGGACCGGCCATCACCCCGGCGAGCCCGGCCAGCGCGGCGCCGAAGCCGAAGACGATGGTGTACAAGAGCCGGATGTTGATGCCCAGTGCGGCGACCATGGCGCGGTTGGACGCCCCTGCCCGGATCAGCATGCCCAGCCGCGTCCGCGTGACGACGTACCAGAGCAGGAACGCCACCGCGATGCCGATCGCGATGATCAGCAGGCGGTACAGCGGATAGCGCAGGTCGGGCAGAAGCTCGACGTGCCCCGAGAGCCATTCCGGCAGGCTGGTGTACAGCCCGCTCCTTCCCCAGACGATCGCCACGAGTTCGTTGAAAAACAGGATCAGGCCGAACGTTGCGAGCACCTGGTCCAGATGGTCCCGGTCATAAAGCGTGCGTAGCGCGACGACTTCGACGATCACGCCAACGACCAGTGTGGCTGGGAGCGCGAGCAGCGCGCCGATGACGAACGACCCCGACCACTGGTAGAACGAGGTGGCAAAATACGCCCCGATCATGTACAGCGACCCGTGCGCGAGGTTGACCAGGTTCATGATCCCGAAGACCAGCGTCAGGCCGGCCGCCATCAGGAACAGCATGACGCCGAACTGGACCCCGTTCAGTACTTGTTCGGTGATGAGAATGAGGTTCATCTCGGGGCGATCCGTCTATGCCGCATGCCGACAAGATACAACAAAAAGGGGCGCGGTCGGCCCGCGCCCCCAACGCTCAATCGCGCACGACCGCGACTACATGTTGCAATCCTTTGCGTAGGCGTCGCGGTGGTCCGAGAACACGGTCGTCTCGATCTGCATCTGCACGCCGTTGGCCCCCTTGACCGCTTTCGCCAGGTAGAAATTCTGGATCGGGAAGTGGTTGTTGCCGTAGCGGTACTTGCCGCGGGTCGAGGCGTAGTCCGCCTTGAGCATTTCCGCCATCAGCGCCTTGGCATCCAGGTTGCCCTTAGTCGCGCGCACCGCGGCATCGATCAGCATGATGCCGTCGTAACTTTGCGACCCGTAATAGGCCGGCGTGTACTTGAACTTCTTGCGGAAATCGGCGACATATTTCTGGCTCGCCGGATTCTTCAGGTCGGGGCTCCAGTAGCGCGTTTCCCACTGGCCCACGGCCGCGTCCTTGAGCGCGGGCAGGGTGACTTCGTCAACGGTGTAGGACGAGTACAGCGGGATCTGACCGCGCAAGCCCGCCTGGGTGTACTGCTTGACGAACTGGATGCCCATGCCGCCCGGCAGGAACACGAACACCGCTTTCGGCTTCTTGGCGCGCAACTGGCTGAGTTCGGCCTGGTAATCCTGTTGGCCGAGCTTGGTATATACCTCGTCCGCGATTCGTCCCTTGAAGTAGCGTTTGAAGCCGGTCATCATGTCCTTGCCGGCCGCGTAATTCGGCGCGATAAGGTATACATCGTTGAACTTCTGGTCCTGCATGTACTTGCCCATCGCCTCGGGCGTCTGGTCGTTCTGCCAGGACGAGGAGATGAACAGCGGGTTGCACTCCTTGCCCGCCAGCTGGTGCGGCCCCGCGTTGGTGCTCATCATGATCTTGCCGGCGCTGGTGACCGACGGGGCTACCGCGAGCAGCACGTTGGACCATATGATCCCCGCGACGATATCGACGCGGTCCTTTTTAAGCATCTCCTCGGCGACCTGCTTGCCGACGTCCGGCTTGCGCTGGTCGTCGCCGAAGATGACCTCGGTCTGCAGACCACCGACCTTGCCGCCCAGGTGCTGCAGCGCAAGTTCGACCGAGTCCTTCATGTGTTTGCCGATGATCCCTGCGGGCCCTGACAGCGTGGTGATGAAGCCGATCTTGATCTTGTCGGCCGCATGCGCCGGCCCGACCGCGAACATTGCCGCAACCGAAAGGGCGATTGCGCCACGAATGGAAGGTTTCACGATTTGTTCCTCCTAAGAACTTGAGTGACCGCAGGAGTCTAGCAAGAGGCCCCGGTGGTGTCCAGACGGACCGATGGCGGGTCCGCGGGCACGATCCAAGCTGCGTGCGCCGGTGTCCTCCCGCGCACATGTTCCCGGTTGCGTCGAATCTCGGTTACACCTGTGCGGCGTCGCCGGGCGGGGTGAACGCCGTGTGCGCTGCCTTGAAATCGTGTCCGAAACGCCGCGCTATAGTCCTAACGTTCTCATCCCGGCTCCGGCGAGTTAAGGGGACGTGCCGAGGTGTCGAAGCACGGTGGCCGGTGGGCTACCTCCGCGTAGGTTTCGCGCGCCGACCACGGCCGCCCGGGACGGACAAGGACGTCTCAGGGCCGCCAACTCTGCAGAATGCGCATGTAGTTTCCACGTTCAAACGCCGCAGGATCGGGGCTGCGCGCCAAGTTCATGCAGCCGCGCATCTTGGAGAGCGAATCGTAGCCCCGCTCCTCGAGTACGCGTTCGAGACCCCTCCGCAGCGTTGCCAGTTGTTGCGGCCCGTGTTTGAGCAGGGCAGAAACGACCTGCACCGCGTGAGCGCCGGCCATCACGGCCTTGACGGCGTCTTCCGGCTTGTGGACGCCGCCCGAGACCGCGAGCTCGAGTTTGCGCTGCGCAGACAGAATCGCCAGCCATCGCAGTCGCAGCAGGATCTCCGACGAGTTAGAGAGATGCAGTTCATTGCGGACTTCCAGGCGCTCAATGTCGATATCGGGTTGGTAGAACCGATTGAACAGAACCAGAGCGTCGGCGCCTGCGGTTTCCAGCCCTGCGGCGAAGTGAGAAAGTGACGAGAAAAACGGCGAGAGTTTTACCGCGATCGGAATACGGATAGCCTGCTTCACGGCGCGAACGATGTCGAACGTGCGCTTCTCGACGTCTGCGCCGTCCTCCGCGGCGTTCGTGGCTACGTAGTACACGTTGAGTTCCAGCGCATCGGCGCCCGCTTGCTCCATGAGCTTCGCGTACTCGAGCCAACCCGTCGCAGTGACGCCGTTAAGCGAGGCAATGACCGGCACTTGCACCGCCGCCTTGATTCGGCGGATCTGTTCGAGGTATGCCTGCGGGCCGAGGCGGAACTCGGAGGGCCCCGGGAAGAATGAACTGGCTTCCGCAAACTCGTTGACGTGCGATTCGATGTCAAAGCGGGTGCGGCCCTGCTCGTGTTCGATCTGCTCCTCGAACAGCGAATGCATCACGATCGCTGCGGCGCCCGCGTCCTCGAGACGGCGCACCATGTCCATGTCGTCCACCATCGGCGAGGCGCCGGGCATGAAAGGATGCGGCAGCTCCAGGCCCAAATAGCGAGTTGACAGATCGATCGAAGCAGTTGTGGTTGCCGATGTGTTCATTGGGTCACTTGTCCTGGTTGTACGGCGCTGGCGGGTTGCCGCGACGCGGGGGCTGCCGCCGCAGGATCGGCTGCGCGCGGCGCTGGCTGCACGGGGGTGACCGGACGTGCCATGTGCTCGTAAAGAGCGCGCCGCTCTTCTGACTTGTGCTGCAGCAGGTGCATCAGATCCCGGAATCGCATCGGGTCCTGCTGCTCGACCATGCGGAAGCGCGTTTCGTTGCGGCAGAAATCGATCACTTTTCCTATTGAGGGCATCGAATCGACATGCAGCGGGCTCTTCCCGGGACCAGCGTGGCGCGGATCGTAGCGGTACAAAGGCCAGTAACCGGTGTCGACGGCCAGTTGCTGCTGGGCGGCGCCGTACGCCATGTCGTAGCCATGCGCGATGCAATGCGAATACGCGATGATCAGTGACGTTCCCGGGTAGGCTTCGGCCTCGGTGAAAGTCTTGACGGTCTGCGCATCGCTGGCGCCGAAAGCAACCTGTCCGACGTAGACGCTGCCATAGGACATCGCAAGCAGACCAAGGTCCTTCTTCGCGATGGACTTTCCCGCGGCAGCGAACTTTGCGGCCGCGCCGGTGGGCGTGGCCTTGGATTGCTGGCCGCCGGTATTGGAATAGACCTCGGTGTCCATGACCAGCACATTCACGTCGCGCCCTGAGGCCAGCACGTGGTCCAGCCCGCCGTACCCGATGTCGTACGCCCAGCCATCGCCGCCGACGATCCAGACGCTCTTGCGCACCAGATAGTCCGCAAGCAGTTCGAGCCGCCGGGCCTCGGGCCGGAAGCTGCTCTTGAGTTTTTCGCGCAACATCGCAACGCGGGCACGTTGGGCGCTGAGCGCCGCCTCGCCCTGCTGTGGGGCGCCCAGCAATTCGCGAACCAGGGCGTCGCCGACGTCGGCTCCGAGCACGCTCAGCAGTTCCTGCGCCTGTCGCGCGTGCTGATCGACCGCGAGGCGGAAGCCCAGGCCGAATTCCGCATTGTCCTCGAACAGGGAATTGCTCCAGACAGGACCCAGGCCCTCACGGTTCGCAGCATAAGGCGTCGTTGGCAGATTGCCTCCGTAGATCGACGAGCAGCCGGTGGCGTTGGCGATCATCGCACGGTCGCCGAACAATTGCGTCAGCAGTTTGACGTACGGCGTTTCGCCGCAGCCGTTGCAGGCGCCCGAGTACTCGAACAGCGGCTCGAAGAACTGGGTTCCCATGACGTTGAGCGGCAGCTTGCTGCGGTCGGACTCGGGCAACTCCAGGAAGTATTCGTAGTTGTCGCGCTCGGGCGCGCGCAGCGGCCCCTGCGGGACCATTTCGATGGCTTTTTGACGCGGGTTCAGCTTGTCCCTGGCGGGACATACTTCGACGCACAGACGGCAGCCGGTGCAATCCTCCGGCGCCACCTGCAGGGTATAAACGCTGCCCTGAAAATACTTGCCCTTGAATTCGTCCCACTGGAAGGTGGGCGGTGCTCCTTTAGTCAATTCCGGCGGATAGACTTTCGCTCGTATGGCTGCATGCGGGCACGCGAGCACGCACTTGTTGCACTGGGTGCAGACCACCGGGTGCCACTGCGGAATCTCGAGCGCCAGATTGCGCTTCTCCCATTTCGCGGTCGCGGTTGGCCAGGTTCCGTCGACAGGGAAAGCGCTCACCGGCAGCGCATCCCCCTTGCCCGAGAGCATGACCGCGGTCACCCGCTTGACGAAGTCCGGCGCTTTGGCCGAGACGATAGGGGGTAGGTAGATCTCCGAGCGTGCTTCGGCTGGCACCTCGACCTGATGCAGATGGGCGAGAGCGTCGTCGACCACTGCGTAATTCCTGTTCACCACATCCTCGCCTTTGGCGGAGTAGGTCTTCTTTATCTGACGTTTGATGTAGCCGATCGCCTCCTCGCGCGGGAAAATCGCTGCAAGCGCGAAAAAGCAAGTCTGCATCACCGTATTGACGCGTCCTCCCATCCCTGCACGCCGCGCCACGTCATAGGCGTCAATGGTGTAGACCTTCAGTTTCAAGTCGATGATCCGCTGCTGTATTTCTCGCGGCAGTTCGTCCCAAAGCTTTTCGGGCGCAAAGAGTGAATTGATGAGCAGCGTACCGCCGGGGGTCGCCATTTCGAGTACGTCGTAGCGCTCGAAGAAACTCCATTGATGCACCGCGACGAAACCTGCGCGTCGGATGAGATAGCTCGATCGAATGGGTCTTGGTCCGAAGCGAAGGTGAGAAATGGTGATGGCGCCGGATTTCTTCGAGTCGTAGACGAAGTAGCCCTGCGCGAACTGGTCGGTCTCCTCGCCTATGATCTTGATCGAGTTCTTGTTCGCGCCCACCGTACCGTCCGCCCCGAGCCCATAGAACACGGCGCGAACGACGTCCGCGGGTTCAATGTCGAAGGAGGCGTCAACCGGCAGCGAAAGGTGGGTGACGTCGTCGACGATGCCGACCGTGAAGGACCGGCGCGCTTGCTTCTGCGCCAATTCCTCGAATACGGCGCGCGCCATGGCAGGGGTGAATTCCTTGGACGAAAGTCCGTACCGTCCGCCCGCGACCTGCACCTGCACCTTTTTCTTCGCCCCGCGCTGTTCGGCGTCGCGCAGCGCCGCCACCACATCGAGGTAAAGCGGTTCGCCGATCGCTCCCGGCTCCTTGGTGCGGTCGAGCACCGCGATCGCGCGCGTGCTCGGAGGAAGTGCTTCGACAAATTCCGCTACAGGGAACGGACGGAACAAGCGCACCTTGAGCAGGCCCACCTTTTCACCGCGCGAGGCCATCCAGTCGACGAGTTCATGCGCCGTTTCGGCGCCCGAACCCATCATGACGATCACGCGCTCGGCTTCGGGATGGCCGACGTAGTCGAATAGGCGATAGCGCCGCCCGGTGACCGCGGCGAAGCGCTCCATCGCCGCCTTCACCATTCCCGGACAAGCATCGTAGTAACCATTACAGGCCTCGCGGGCCTGAAAAAATACGTCAGGATTTTGCGCCGTGCCCCGCACCACCGGCCGGTCGGGCGACAGCCCCCGGCGACGATGGTCGGTAATGGCTTCTTCGTCCACCAGGGCGCTCAGTTCGTCGTTCGAGAGTATCGCTATCTTGGACACTTCGTGCGAAGTGCGAAACCCGTCGAAGAAGTGCAGGAAGGGTATGCGCGTTCCCAGCGTGGCCGAGTGGGCGATGGCGGCGAAGTCCTGCGCTTCCTGGACCGAGCCGGAGGCCAGCATTGCAAAACCGGTCGAGCGGCAGGCCATCACGTCCGAGTGGTCGCCGAATATCGAAAGGGCGTGCGTGGCCACGGTGCGCGCCGAGACGTGCATCACGAAAGGGGTGAGTTCGCCGGCGATCTTGAACATATTGGGGATCATCAGCAGCAGGCCCTGCGACGCGGTGAACGTGGTCGCCAGCGCCCCGGCCTGGAGCGCCCCGTGGACCGCGCCGGCGGCGCCTCCTTCGGACTGCATTTCGGTGACCTGGGGGACCGTGCCCCAGAGGTTCTTCGCGCCCTGTGCGGCCCACTCGTCGGAATACTCGCCCATGTTGGAGGACGGTGTGATCGGATAAATGGCGATCACCTCGCTCAGGCGGTAGGCAACCGAGGCCACGGCCTGGCTCGCATCTAGGGTTTGCATCGTCATTGGCGTAGTGCTCATCGAAAGGTCCTTGTGACTGCATGGCCGCGTTCTCCGTCAGGGAGAACAGGGGGGCCATCCTATTTCAAAACGGGGCGCCGTGCCTTTGACCTAGGTTAAGGCACGCATTGGACAGTCAATCGCGTCGGACCGGTCCAATTTATTGATCCTCGACCGATCGCCGCTGCACGTGTCGATCGGGGAGTCGGATGACGGCGCGGCATGGTCGTGCAGCGGTCCGTCGTCTGTTCGGCTGCAACGGGTTCGATTTCCGCCATCGCGTCGAGCGCAACACGACATTTGGCAACGGCTCCGCCTCGGAACTACCGCGCCTTGGATTCACGCTGGAAGGCACTCCGCCCCAAGGTGTCCGAATGTCGGCCGATTTCTCGAGTCCCGGGGCTCGGCCGGGACTTAATCGCGTTTCTCGATGCTGCATAGGAAAAAAATGCGGCCGGAAAGCGAATGCATGCTGTTGAAAGTATTAATCAATATTTGGTCGGACCGCCGTGGTATGTACAAGAAAAATATACTTCGGGTGCGTCACGGTACCCCTGATTGGCGCCAGACGCGTCTCGGCTATTGGATCTAAGGCATTGACTCGATTGCCGCTTTTTCGCTGATTGCAGTCTGTGGCATGGAGGTTGCTGTATTTGGGTCAAACGGAAGCGCGAATGCATCGAAGGTGGTCACATGAGCGAAAAAGCCAAAGTTCTGATCGTCGATGACCAAGAGGTGGTTCGTTTGAGCTATCTCAGGTCGCTGGGCAGCGAACACTGTAGGGTGGACGTGGCGGCAAGTGGCGAGGAAGCGCTGCTGACGATGCAGCAACGCAAATTCGATCTGGTCCTCCTCGACCTGCGGATGCCTGGTATGGACGGTATGGACGTGCTTAGGACGATCAAGCAGACGTGGCCCGACACCGAAGTGGTCATGATTACCGGATACCCCACGGTCGAGACGGCGAAAGAGGCGGTTCGGTTGGGTGCACATGGCTACCTGGCCAAACCACTCGGTCCGGACGATATCGTCAATGCGGCAAACGACGCCGTCATCCAAAAGAAGTGGACGCTGCGCAAGGACTGCGGGAATGCAGGCCTGGGCACGGGTTTGCACACCGATGAGTGGAAGAAGACCGAGGGCGCTGCTTGCTGATCGTGTGGGCTAGATTGCCGTGCGAAGACGCCAAGGCGACGCGTGAAGCGAGTCAGGAGTCATAAATTGTTCGCGGTCGATATTGACGGGATGATCGAAAAGAGCGACTAGCGGGGCCCTTTGGCAGGGGTCAACGCTGCAATAACTGCCGAGGAGGGGGCAGGAAGCGCTGAGCAGGCTGGGCAGCGAAAACTACGAAGTGGTTTTCACTGGAATAAGAATGCGAATGGATGGCATGAACGGGCTGCAAGTGCCCAGGCGCGTGAACGAGGACCAACCTTGGCTCGCGTGGGCCGTTGTCATCGGTCCGGCCACGTATGTGCATGGCCGCCGCAATCCGGCGGCAGGCGTTAGCGGATTCTTCTACAAAAAGCCTTGCGCGAGCTCGGTCAAATCCCATTCGGCAAAGCTCGACCTCCCGGAGCACGCGGCGACGTCGGAATTAAGGTTGTCGCCGCGCCGGAGACGCACGCATGCTGCTGCTTCGGGGGCAGCCGGCCAGATTTCCTCACGTGAAGTCGCCAATACGACCTCCTAATGACCCCTCTAAACAATAAAGCCGTTTCGAAGCCAAGCAATTTGCGGAGGCACACATGGTTCTGCTGATCGTAGTCGTCACGATTATCGTTTTCGTAATTGTCGACTTTTCGCTGCGCGTATATCTACAGAGGAGGCGGGAATTACAGCTCAGGAAAGAACGCGAGAAGGCTCTTGACATCGGACTGAAACTGGACTTTTCGGAGGAAGCAAAGACTCTCAAGCGAGTGGAGGTCAAGGATCCAAAGGCAAGAATCTTGGCCGTCGACGACGAGCCGATAATCCTGGACAGCTTCAGGAAGATTCTCGTCGTCGCTGGCTATAGCATCGACACGGTGGAAAAAGGGAGCGAAGCACTGGGGCTAATTTTGAAAAATGACTACGACTTCGTTTTTACAGACCTGAAGATGCCGGAAATGGACGGCCTGGAGGTAACCAAGGCAGTCAAGCACCTGCGCCCCGATATAGACGTGATAGTCATCACCGGATACGCGTCCATCGAAACCGCCGTCGAGACGATGAAGTACGGGGCGATGGACTACGTACAGAAACCATTTACCGAGGACGAACTCATCGAGTTCTTCAACAAGTCGCTCATCCGGCGCAAGGACCGGATCGAACGTCAAATGAAGCCGACGGTCCGCTTGATCACCCCATCGGTGAAGGAGTCGGCGTCAATGCACGAGTTCAATGTGCCGGCAGGGATATTCGTCTCTCAGAATCATACCTGGGTCAATATAGAGATGAACGGTACCGCGCGTGTCGGAATAGACGATTTCGTACGCAAGATCATCGGAACGATCGATCAGGTCGCGCTCCCGAAACTGAACAAGGAAATAGAAAAGGGCGATCCGCTTTTCTCCATCACAAAAGATTCTCGAACCATGGACATCGCCTCGCCGATAAGCGGAAAAATCAGTTTGGTAAACGCCGAGCATGTCGAGCATCCGGAATGGATCGGATCAAAGCCGTTCGAGCTCAGTTGGATGGTCTGTCTCGATCCGTCGAATCTCTCCGAGGAATTGCGTTCGCTGAAGATTGGCGCAGATTCAGTCAACTGGTACAGGAAGGAAATTGACAGGTACAGCGAAATTGCAACCGCAATCGAGGGAGAAGACGCCGGTACCGGCCGACCGGAGAAGGGAGGTGACAAGGGAGGGAAACCCAGGGCAGACGAGAAATTCATGGCCGAGTTCGCTAACGCATTTCTGCTGAAATAGTCGACACGGTTCGGGAAGCTGTTTGTTCGTCGATTCTCCGAGAGAGGTAGCCATGATCAAATATCTTTTCGCAACGGTATCGGCAGTAATGTTTGCTGCAGCCGGCCCGCCTGCAGGGGCAGCCCCTCCAAAGGCCGCGGCGCCCGAGACGGCGGCGTCCGGCGCTGCGTCTTTGAGCGTGGTGGCGCCGGAAATACCGTCGGAAATCATTATTCCGTCTTCGGTGGGCGCGATCAGGTTCCCGCACCAGATGCACATAAAAGATCTTTCGGTCAAGTGCGTCGACTGCCACCATCAGATAAACGCCAGGCCATTGAGCACCCCGCATCCGGACTATTTCAGCTCGACCTGGATCAACTGCAGGACTTGCCACGAGCAATCGGAGAAGCTCTCGAAGAAGGCGTTCGTCTGCTCGGAGTGCCATACGGCCCGGCCGAAAAATATCGCGGATGAAACACTCAGCGCAAAAGTGGTGGTTCACAAACAGTGCTGGAAGTGCCACGCGGTGGGCACCGGCAAGGAGGCAAGCAAAGCCTGTGAAAAGTGCCATTCGGGCAAGAAGCGCTTCTGATCAGGGCTGTTCGATTGATTTTCGGTCTCTGGTAAGGACAGATCATGGATAGAAGACGGTTTTTCGCGACTGCCGGTACCGCCGCCGGGACGCTGCTGCACATGAAGAAGTCGGAGGCCGCGAACGCCAAGGAGGGCAAGGAGTTTGTCGGCGTGCTCGTCGATACGACAAGGTGCATTGGGTGCCGAGCCTGCGAAGTTGCCTGTTCGGTGGCATGGAACAATTTTGTTCCGGACGTAAAGAATGACAACGCGCTCGATCATCGCAGAGATACCAGCGATAAGCAGTACACGGTCGTCAATCGTTTCAAGACCGAAAAGGGAGATGTATTCGTGAAGAGGCAGTGCATGCATTGCTGGCAGGCGGCTTGTGTCGCGATGTGCCTGGTGAATGCAATGTACAAGACCAAGGAGGGACCTGTTACCTGGAATGGAGAGAAATGCCTGGGGTGCAGATTTTGCATGGTGGCCTGTCCGTTTGACATTCCAAAAGCTGAGTATCTTTCATGGAATCCAAGAATCATGAAGTGCCACATGTGCTATGAGAGACTGCAGGAGGGAAAGAAGCCCGCATGCGTGGAAGCGTGCCCGGCCGATGCGTTGATGTTCGGTCAAAAGCGAGAACTGATGGAAATCGCACGGCATCGCGTATACAGCCACCCAGACAAATATGTGCACCAGATATACGGCGAGCAGGAAGCCGGTGGAACAGGTTGGCTCTACCTCTCCGCCGTTCCATTCGATCAGATAGGGTTCAGAACCGATCTTGGCACGACGCCTTATCCAGAATACACGAAACAGTTTCTGGTTTCCGTGCCGCTCGTTCTATTCGGTGTTCCGGCACTGCTGCTAGGGCTGAGCGAGCTGTCGGATAGAAAGAATGAAGTTCGCGAAAGCGAAGGATGGACAGAGACGGGGGCGGACGAATGAACACCACCGCAATTGGCACAAGCGAATTCAACCGGGTCGCGAGTTTCATTTGGCAGGAATTGAAGCCGCGGGGCAAGTGGCTTACCCCGTTCAATGTCATCTCCATTCCGATCATATTGCTCGGCATTGGAATCCTGTATTTCCGTTTTGTATACGGGATCGGATTCGTCACCAATCTCAACCAATACTACCCGTTGGGTATCTGGATCGGATTTGACGTGGTGACCGGAGTGGCTCTTGCCGGCGGGGCCTACGTCATCACCTTCGTCGTCTATGTGATGAGAATGGAAAAATATCATTCCATAGTCAGAGTGACGGTCTTGAACGGATTGTTAGCGTACATCTTCTATGCTGGGGCACTGACACTGGATCTGGGACGGCCCTGGCACATCGTCAATCCGATCATCGGGAATTCGTTCGGCTACAACTCAGTGCTGTTCCTCGTTTCGTGGCATTTTCTGCTCTATATGCTCACGATGGCGCTGGAGTTTTCGCCGGTCGTTGCGGAATGGGCCCAGCTTGAGAAAGCGCGGAAATTTCTTTCCGGCCTGACGCTCGGTGCGGTGATATTCGGTATTACGCTTTCTATTCTGCATCAATCCGGTCTTGGCGCCCTGTTCCTGATGGCCAAGCCGAAGATCCATCCGCTTTGGTATTCGGAATTCATACCGGTCATGTTCGTCGTGTCAAGCATTTACGCGGGACTCTCGATGATCATATTCGAGGGAACGATCAGCCACAAAGTCTTTAGAGACCTGCTTGCTGGCCAAGATCATCATCGCTATGAGGAGATCATCCTTGGTCTGGGCAAAGGTGCGGCCATCACGATGTTCGTCTATTACTTCTTCCAGGCGCTGCTGTTCATACATGAAGAACGCTGGGAACTCATAACGGATGCTTGGGGTTACTGGTATCTCCTCGAGGTCATCGGTCTGGTGCTCATACCCTGTTTCATGTACGCGTACGCGGTGCGCAACAGGAACCTCGGAATACTCAAGGTGGCGGCCGTCCTGGCCCTGCTGGGCATAATCCTCAACAGGCTGAACGTGACCGTCATCGCGTACCGCTGGTATGACGTGGACAAGTATTACCCGTCATGGCAGGAGATCGTCGTGACGCTCACGGTGGTCTTCACCGAGATATGGATCTTCCGCTGGATTGTTACCCGCATGCCGGTCTTCGGCAAGAGACGATAGGAGCCGCGATGGAGTACTACACGTATGTAAACATATTCGAGACCAAGGGCCTGGAATACCTCCTGTTGATGTGCTTCTTCGCCCTGTTCATCTATCTGGTGAGATACCTGTCGGGCCCCGGAAAGAAGGATTCGGCTCCCCGTGACGGGAGCGCGGCGGGCGGCCGGATGAAAGGCGCCGGGCATTGACCGTGCGAGCGGAAGCCAGCGATGAGCGGCGCACCGACGACGAGCGCCGGCGGCATGCGCCGATGAGGGGCATTGTCCGGGCGCCGTTGCGCGGTCGTCGTCCGGCTGGCGAGCGCGTCGAGCACCGATGAAATTCGCCGGAACCAAGATCGGCCTGAAGCTGGTCCTTGCGGTCGGCGTCATCACGATCGTCATCATCGGCGCCTTTTCCTACCTGAGCATCAACGCGCAGAGCGATGCGCTGCTCTCGCAGGCCGGAATACACGCGAACAAGCTGAGCGAGGCGATAAAGAACAGCACGCACACGAGCATGCTCGAGAACAGGAAAGACGAGATTCACGCGATCATCAACACGGTCTCGCACGAACCGAGCATTCTCGAGATACGGATATTCAACAAGGAAGGGGTCGTCACGTTCTCGTCGCGGGAGAATTCGACCGGCAAGATGGTCGACAAGCGCGCCGAGAGCTGCTACGCATGCCACACGGAGAACCAGCCATTGCGAAGGCTTTCGATCGACAAGAGAATGCGCATCTACAGGATCAGTTCGAATTCGCCGCGCATACTGGCCGTCATCAATCCCATCTACAACGAGCCCTCGTGCTACCAGGCGGCGTGCCATGCACACCGCCGGGACCAGACGGTGCTGGGCGTGCTGGACGTAAAGATGGACCTAAAGGACGTCGATCGGCAGATCGAAGACAGCAAACTCAGGTTGATCATCTTTGCCGCCATTGCGACTCTTGCTTTAAGCCTATTCATTGCATATTTCGTGAGACGGTGGGTCGGAAAGCCCGTTAGCGAACTGGTAAAAGCGACCAACCAGGTAAGCCTGGGGAACTTGAATTACACGATAGAAGACCCAGGGAAGGACGAACTGGGAATCCTGGCCACGTCCTTCAACAAGATGACGAAGAGTCTTGCGGATGCCAAGCTGCAGCTCTTCCAGGCCGACAAGATGGCTTCGTTAGGGCGGCTTGCCGCCGGCGTAGCTCACGAAATAAATAACCCGCTTACGGGTGTATTGACCTACAGCAGTTTTCTGCTTAAGCGAGTCAAGGACAATCCAGAACTGCAGGAAAACCTTGAGGTAATAGTTCGAGAAACCATACGGAGCAGGGAGATCGTAAAGAGTCTGCTCGACTTCTCACGGCAATCGATTCCCAAAAAGCATAGTGCAGACATAAGCAAGATCATCAAGAGCGCAATCGAAGTGGTTTCCAATCAGCTCGTACTCAAGGAAATCCAGCTGGATGCGCAGCTGGATGAGTCTTTGCCGGAAATCACGGTTGACGCAAACCAGATCCAGCAGGTGCTAATCAACCTGCTGGTCAACGCAGCGGACGCGATCGGAGAGGGCGGCGGTAAGATTTCCATCGTTCCATCTCTGATTTCTCTTCCGCCGCACGGTCTGGCGAGGATCAAAGCTGCCGTTTGCCCAAAGAGGCACGACCTGATGGATAACGAAGTTCGAAGTTACGGGCTGCCGACCGTGAGGCTGAAGGCCATTTCGAAGGGGACAGAGGGGATCATCAACCTGGATCCCATTTATGGAAAGAACCGGCACCAGTACGGTTTGGAACTGGATCAAGGAGGGGACTTGCAGTTGTCCTGCCCCCAGTGCAATACGTCATTGATAGACGAATCCATACGGTGCCCGAAATGTCGTTCGACGGTATACAGTTTCGAAACGCCCCCGGACGGGGTGCTGGAAGGCTGTACGAACCCGGACTGCGGTTGGCAACGCTGGCAGGCAATGGATGATACCGGCCAGAAAGATTACATCGAACTGAGGATCGCGGATACGGGTCAGGGGATCCCAAAGGAGGATCTATCCAGGATATTCGAACCGTTCTTCACCACGAAGGGGCAGTACGGGAATGGCCTGGGACTCGCGGTCATATGGGGAATAATCGACAACCATAACGGAACGATCAGCGTGGAAAGTGAACTCGGCAAGGGGACGGTGTTCGTCATTCATTTGCCGATGCAGAATTGATGCCCCGATGCTGGCGGGGGCACGAACTATGTGACTGCCGGATAGCGCTCGCCGCAAAAGTTATCGTGATGCAACGAAAGAGGAGTGAAATGGGCATTGGCCGGAGCAGACTGGAGACAACGGGTACGGCGTTCCACACGGAGTTTGTTGTCGCTGTCGGGATTGCGGTGTTGGCGGCAGTGCTCACTGTTGCGAGCCCGCGCGCTGGCGCCGCCGAGGGCGCGCTTTCGCAACTGGATCAGCAATGTCTGGCCTGCCATTCCGCAGAGGGACTCGAGAAGAAGCTTGATAACGGAGAGAAGCTCTCGATGCACGTGGATGGGGCGGCATTTGAGAAATCTGTGCACAACAAGATTGGATGCCCGGTCTGCCATGCCAATACCTCGTTCGAGAATCATCCTCCGGTCAAGACGAAAATCAGCAGTGTCCGCGAGTATTCGCTTTCGCAGAACAAGGTTTGCGAATCGTGTCACGCACCAATACTCAAACTGTACGAAAGCAGCATTCATGCCGCGCTTCTGCGCTCGGGGAATGCGTACGCCCCCATATGCACGGACTGCCACAGTCCCCATGCGGTGATGGCGAAAGCCGCCTATGACAAAGCAAGCGGGACTCCCTGCAGCAAGTGTCACGATCCCATTTTCAAGGCGTACGCCAGCAGTGTGCATGGTAACGCCGGCCTGGACTGCTCGAACTGCCACCGTGCTCATGAAGTTACTGCCGCGACCGCGGGAGACCAGTTGAAGGACGCCTGTCTGGCGTGTCACCAAGGCGCCTTGGACAGCCACAAGACTTGGTTGCCGAATGCCGGCCGGCATTTCGACGCAGTGTCTTGCCCGGCCTGTCATTCGCCTAAAGCCAAGCGCAGGGTTGACCTCAGGCTATATGACAATGCAGCGCAACAGCGCGTCGCGGAAAAGAAGGGTGTGCCACAGTTCGAAAGCCGCATTCGCCTGGTCGATTCCAAGGGTTCTGGTTTGGACGCGATGGCGCTGCACAGCCTGCTTACCGGGTTCAACCGTGACGGAACGGACAACAGGACAACGCTGCGGGGCCGACTGGAGGTCAGCGACGGTGTCGACGCGCATCGACTCGTGCGAAGCAAAGGGGCGATACAGGATTGCGCCAAGTGCCACCGGCAGGGGGCCGATCCGTTCCAGAGCGTCACGGTATCCATTGTCGGTCCGGATGGCAGGCCGGTACGCTATGGCGCCAAGCCGGAGGTCCTGAATTCGATGATTTCGGTGGATTCGGTGGGCGGCTTCTACGCAATCGGCGGAACGAGGATCAAGCTGCTCGACTGGCTCCTGGCTCTCGCGGTGCTAGGCGGCATAGGCGTGCCGCTCGGCCATCTGACCATAAACTGGCTTGTAAAGCGATACGCGAAAAGGATCGGCGGCAAGGAGGACTCCTAGGACGATACGCGATGCGGGGTTGATCAGAGCCGTGCGTCGTCCCGTCAAAGCCGAGCTCCCATAGGTAGAAGGAATACGCGATGCCAAGAATATATGTTCACCCGCTTCCCGTCAGAATCTGGCACTGGATCAACGCGCTCGGATTCGTGGCGATGATCGTCACCGGATTCCAAATACGTTACATCGGATTAATCGATCTGATGTCATTCCGGACGGCGGTGGTCTTGCACGACTGGATCGGTTTCGTACTAATCGGCAATTTCTTTATCTGGTTACTGTTCTATCTGTTCTCAGACAAGATCAAGGTGTATCACCCCGAATTGAGCCCGATGAAGCATTTTCGCCAGAGTTTCCGGCAGGCTCTGTATTACGGCTACGGCATCTTCAAAGGTGAACCCAATCCACACCACGTTAGCGTCTATCAAAAGTTCAATCCAATGCAAAGCATGAGTTATCAGGTCATTATGCTGCTCCTGGTGCCACTGCAGTTCTGGACCGGAGTGCTGCTGTGGGACGTCAAGCGCTTTTCGGGAATGATCGATGCGCTCGGAGGTGTACGGGTGGTAGATACGGCACACGTGCTTATCTTTATCTTCTTTTCGGGATTTATCTTCATACACGTCTACCTGGCTACGCTGGGCCACACTCGCATGGCTCACATCAAGTCAATGTTCACCGGATATGAGGACATAGACGAAGAACACCCCGCTGGCCGTTGATCGAGGCGCGCAGGGGCGCGAGCGCAGGCGCGGCGGCCGCCGGTTTCCGCAGGTCACCGCGGGCATCCCTGGTTCGATCCGAGGCGCAAGCCTTTCCCGCCGCACGTGTGCGCGCCGCTCCGCGTCAGGCGGGCCGAGACTCTCCGGCATTCTGTTCGGTATCCCGGACGCGGATGCCATACTTCTTCATGAGCGCCTGGAAGTTCGCGCGCTGCATGCCGGTCTCCTCGGCACTTCGGGTCACGTTCCATGCGTTTCTCTTCAGGGCCTCGATCACGAAAAGGCGCTCGATGCCTTCAACCGATTTCTCCCGCGCGGTCTTCTTTATCTTCTTCAGTTCGTCACTGGTTCTGGGTACGTCCAGATCGGGTTGCACCACCAATTCGACGATGTTGACCAGGTGGGCCTGACGGACCATCCGGTCGCCGGCGAGGATCACCGCACGGTGGATGGTGTTCTCCAGCTCGCGCACGTTCCCGGGCCAGCCGTAGTTCATCAGCACGCTCATTGCGCCTTCTGAGAATTCTTCCACTTTCTTTCCAAGTTCTTCGCTGAATACCCTTAGAAAGTGGAAGGCAAGGGCGGGAATGTCGTCTTTCCGTTCGCGCAGCGGCGGCACCGTAATGGGAAAAATATTAATGCGGTAATAGAGGTCCTCACGGAATGTTCCATCGGCTACCATCGCCTTGAGGTCCTTATTGGTGGCGGTGATGAGCCTGAAATTGGCGGCCTGCGTCCGCGTGTCGCCTACGGCCTTGAATTCGCGTTCCTGGATGACCCGCAGTAGCTTGGCCTGGGTCGAAAGGGTGATGTTGCCTATTTCGTCCAGGAACAGGGTCCCATTGTCCGCGAGTTCAAACAACCCGCGCTTGTTGGCCACTGCGCCGGTGAACGCGCCCTTGACGTGTCCGAACATCTCACTCTCCAGCAAGTTCTCGCTCAGCGAGTTGCAGTCAACCGCGACGAAGGGCTTGTCCTTTCTGAGACTGTTGTAGTGGATCGCACGCGCGATCAGTTCCTTTCCGGTTCCGCTATCGCCGGCGAGCATGACCGTGCTGCTGGTCGGTGCGCACTTTGCGATCAGCCGGTATACGGTCTGCATCTGCGGGCTGGCCCCGATGATGTTCTCGAAGCGGTACTTCGAACTGACTTCACTCTTGAGGTTGGTGTTCTCCTGCAGCAGTTGACGCCTCTCTAATGCGCGCTTCACCACCAGTTTCAGTTCATCCGGGTCGAAGGGCTTGGGCAGGTAGTCGAAAGCGCCCAGCTTCATCGCGCGTACCGCCGTATCAATCTGCGATAGACCGGTGACCATTATTACGTCGATGTCCGGATGTGCTTCCTTGACCCTGCGCAGGACTTCCAGCCCGTCGATTCCAGGCATCATGATGTCCAGGATCACGAGGTCGTAGGGGGTTTCATCGATCTCTTGGATTGCCTGCAGTCCGTCCCGTACGGCTTCGACGGTGTAATCGCCGCTGCCGAGTATGCGCAGACAGCTTCTGATGATGATTTCTTCGTCGTCGACGACCAGTATTCTGGCGCTCATTGACTGCTCCCGCTGCTCTCCATCTTTTCCGGCGTCGGCTCGATCGGCAGAAACACGCGGAAGGTCGATCCCTCACCCTCGGTGCTCTCTACCTCAATCGCGCCGCCGTGTGCCTTCACGATGCCGTGGCTCACGGACAATCCAAGTCCCGTACCGCTTCCTACCTTCTTGGAAGTGAAGAACGGGTCGAAAACGCGATGAATAATATTTTCCGGGATGCCGCAACCGGTGTCGATGACCGATATCTCCACCATGGGGACAGGCGGCGCGCCCGGTTCGGGTGGCCTCGGGTCGGGACAGCGGCGGGTGCGCACGGTAATGCCGCCTTTTTCTTCGATTGCGTGCTGCGCGTTGACGAGCAAGTTCATGATTACCTGCTTGAACAGGTCCTCATCGACCCACACCAACGGTAAGTCAGTGTCGAGTTCGAGGGTGATCTCGATATTGCGTAGGTGTGCGGGTCGCTCGATGATCCGAGTGGTGTCTTCGATGATCGGATTGAGGTCGGCAAATTTCTTTTCCGGCGGCCTTTCGCGTGCAAAATCCAGCAGCCTGCGGATGATCGCCGCGCAGCGCTTGGTTTCCCGGATGATCAGGTCCAGGTCCTCCGCGTCCGGGCTATCGTCCGGCAGCTTCTGGCGCAGCAGGTGGGCGAAGGTGAGAATACCGGTCAATGGATTGTTGAGTTCGTGGGCGATTCCCGCTGCCAGCAGACCTACGGACGCCAGTTTCTCCCCGCGAACAGCTTCGGCCTGCGCAGCGCGCAGTTCGCGGGTCCGTTTTTCCACTTTCTCTTCCAGTGTGTGAGCCCATTCGTGCAACTCCAGCCTGGATTGCCTGAGCGCTCTGGTCATGGCGTTGAACGATCCGGACAACTGTCCGAATTCGTCGTCGCTGCGCACGGGTATTGTCTGTTCGAGGTCTCCGGAGGCAAGCCGTCTGGCACCTTCTTCCAAGTCGTTCAGGGGAACCTGAATCAGGCGATGCACGAAGAAGGCGACCATGACAGAGGCCACAACGATGAAGCACAGCGAAAACAGGGCGATGGTCAGCGCATTGGCGCGCAATCCACGGTCGATGTCCTCCAGCGAATAGACGATATCCAGTACGCCAAGCACGGACGTGGTCTTTGCATGCTGGTGGCAGGCCGCTGTGTAGCACGAGGGCTCGTTGCGTATTACCTCCATGCTGCCGAGCATGCGCCTGCCTTCGGGCGTAGTAAATGTCCAAGTTCGTTCATGTCTGGGCACCTGCTCCAGTGGCTGTTTGCTCTGGTGACAGTGGGAGCAGGCTTCGGCTTTGCGATCCAGCGTCTGCCCGATTTCCGATGCGTCGGTGGAATGCGTGATCTTGCCCTCTTTACTCAGGATTCGGACCTTGTCGATGGTGCCCTTGTTGCTGACGTCGCGAATAATCCTGTCGACGTAATCGGGTTGATTCTGAAGCATCGCGTAGCGCGTGCTCTTGGTGATGACCTCGGACAACTGGGTGACGCGGTCGGAAACGTTCGCCAGGAGTTCTTGGCGCTGATGCCAGATGACCAGTGCAACGAAGGCCGACATGACCGTCGTTAGCGCAAGTGTCAAGTACAGGGCGACCTTGAACTTGAGAGTTTCCGGACGCATGCGTGCCTTCACCTCGCGTGATGTATCGGAGGCGATGGAAGGCTGTCGTCGCGTCTGGGAAATTCTGGGAACACCGGCTCCACGCAGTTTCGTTTCTCGATCCTCTTGTCCGACGGGTCGGATGGATGATTAGGCTAGCATTGTGACGAGAGCGGCAATTGACCCGCATCAAACCGGAAGGCGCAGCATTGCGGCCGGTGTCATGCGTGGCGTGCCCGGGCCGGCGGCATCCAACGGGGTGCATCGTCGGCACATCCGGTATCCCGAAACCGCATCAACCGGTGACCGGTATGCCGTGTCGCTGCGGAATCCTCGGCGTATGATTCGCGAAAGACTGAATCCGGGAAAACGCAAATCTGTCGAGGTGAACGAGATGAGGGCAGCTTTTTACACCCAGCAGGGACCAGCACGCGAAGTCATACGGCTCGGAGAATTGCCTGATCCGCACCCGGGTCCGGGGGAAGTCAGGGTCAGGATCCATGCCTCGGGGGTAAATCCGACCGATACATATACGCGCAGTGGTATTCGTCGTCGCGGAATGCCCTTCAGGACCATCGTGCCCAACCAGGACGGCGCCGGGCTTATCGATGAGGTGGGCGAGGGGGTCAGTCGCGAGCGCATTGGCGAGCGCGTCTACGTCACGATGGCCCAGTGGCAGCGACCCTGGGGCACCGCAAGCGAGTTTGTCGCCTTGCCGGCCGAACGCGCTATTCGCCTGCCGCAGCAGGCGAGTTTTGAGCAGGGGGCATGTCTGGGCGTGCCGATCCTTACCGCGCACTATGCGCTCGCGCTCTATGGCGGCATCGTCGGGCAGACAGTATTGGTCCAAGGCGGAGCAGGCGGGGTGGGCTTCTATGCCGTTCAGTTCGCGAAGTTGCAGGGCGCGGCGACCGTCATTGCCTCGGTAAGCAGCGATCAGAAGGGGCAGATTGCGCGATCAGCTGGCGCGGACCATGTCGTCAATTACAGGACCGATGATCTCGCGGCGCGCGTTTCGGAGATCACCTCTGGTGGCGGCGTGCGGCGCGTGCTCGAAGTAGACTTTGCGGCAAACGCCGCAGCAATTCCGCAACTGCTCGGCAAATGCGGAACGGTTGTGGTCTATGGGTCGAGAGGCCCAGAGGGTACGGTTGCCGCGACCTGGGGAATCCAGAACCAACCAACGATTCGTTTCATTTACATGTATGAGCTTCCGGCTGAGGCATACGTCGCCGCCTACGCGGATGTCGAGCGCTGGATGACGCAGGGCAAGCTGAAGCACCTGCCGGTAAAGACCTTTTCGCTGGAGCAGACCGGTGCGGCGCATGATTGGGTCGAGCAGGGCGCCGGCGGTGTTCGCGCGGTAGTGACGCTTTGATGCAGCATTAACGCGTCCGCGCAACCCCCGACGCGCCGAACGCCCGGCAGTGTGCTTCGTCGGCGCGTGCCCCGGTCCCGGATCCTGCGAATTTTCAGACCGGAAACCGGACCCGGTGACGGGTCCGGTTCCGTGTAGCGTTAGTCTGCCAGATCCAGACTTACGGCTTCTTTGGTGCCTTTTTCTTGCCTTTCGACTCTTTGCGTTTGTCCCGTCCCTTTGCCATGTCTGAACTCCTTTCGGTTATGGGGCTGGAAACCGTACCCAGCCTAAAAAACATTCTACATTGGCGAGGCGACCGAGGGATGGCGGCCGCGCAGGCGAACACGCAACGGGTTCCGTACCGTGTCGTCGTTCGCGACGGTGTTCGTTCCGCAGCGCTGGGGAACGAATGCGCGCGCCAGCGGGCGTGTTTCGGAACCTGCAGGTTCGTCGCGCTCGAAGTGACCGAGCCGAGCTCGAAGCGCAATGCTGACGAAGCGCTGACTGTTCGCGGCTCGGAACACCGGCGTACGGACCATTCAGCGGGGATACCGCGTTCGGACCGAGCCGGAATTAAGCAGCAGTCCCGCCACAGCCGTGACCGCGGCGACAGCCCCGAGAATGACGGCCGCAGTCGTCCACGCCCTGCCCTCCAAACTGCGGGCCTGAACGATCTGGCAAGCCGTGACGATCCAGTTCACGGCCGCACCATATGCCATCGCCTGTAGCAGCATCAGGATCCAACGCTTGCGGTACAGGAACAGCAGCGGCGATAGCAGGCATAAGCCCAGCAGCGCGGGGCTGCCGGCACGCAGGAAATGTGCGCCCGCGAGCAGCGCGGCTACGGTGTAAAGACCTACGACGGCCACGAACTGAATTTTTGATGCGATTTTCACCCCGCTCGTAGTTACCATTTGCAGGCGTCAATCTGCTTTTCGATTTCGGCGCTCCGCAAGACGACCAAGAACGCATTGATATCATTCACGCCTGAACGGCTTTGCGCGAATGCCACCGCCGCTCCAAGCGAGTAGGATACCGCTTCCGCGTTGTCTGCTAAGGGCAGTGACCGTATTCGTCGTGTCGCTTCGATTCATCTGCCGAACAAGACGCGGCAACACGCCGCGGCCTACCTCCAAATTTTCGTTCAAGCAGCAGATTCTCGCGGTGACGCTCACGGGGCACGTGCGCATAGGGGGACAACAAGTGCACTCGAAGAAGAGGATCTGATGATCGAAATCATTCCGGAGCAGGAGCGCGTCTCAAGGATTCTGGGAGCCGGTTTGCCCGAGTCGGCGGTGCTCGCGTTCGTCCGTGACCTGGATTCGCCACGTGTCGACGCAGGCGGCACCTCACCACGGGCGGCGACCCTCGGCCGCGACAGTCAACGCGTTGGTCTAACCTGTCGTCAGGGACGCGATCTTCTGACCCTGCTGCCTCCGAAATCCAGGCGTAACGCGGCGGAGAAGATCGCAGGCCATGCGTTGGTGCACTTGCTTGCCGACACGGTCTGGCGCTTCTTCCGCGCCTACCGCAACCCGATTTACGACGCGCTGACCGAGGGACGCAGGCGAACGCTTCGCGTCGAGGACCTCGCGTGGCGGGCGGCTGAGCTGCTGCCGCACGTCATGCCCTCGCGCACCGACCTGGCTCGGGAAAGCCAAAGCATGCAGATGGACAAGGATGGCATGGAGATCCACCAGGGGCTCTTCTTTGCACAGATGTTGAGCGATGCAGACATAGGCAGACATCTGTGCATGGCGATGCTTAAGCCCTTGCCTGAAGCGATCGAACGCCTGCCGGAGTTTACGACTAAAGGCGCGGTGAACCTGGGTCTGGTCCGCGTCGCCGCCAAGGGCGACGCGGGATACCTGTATTTCTGCAATACGCGTACCCTAAACGCCGAGGACGACGATTCGCTGGTGGCGCAGGAAATAGCCTGCGACCTGATCCTGCTGCATCCGGGCCTGCGTATGGGCGTGCTGCGCGGCGGTCCGGTGGAGCACGCGAAGCACAAGGACAGGCGTGTGTTCTCGGCAGGAATCAACTTGACGCGAATCTACCAGGGCAAACAGAGCTACCTTTTCTACCTCACGCGCGACATGGGACTGGTGAACAAACTGTACCGGGGTTTGGTGCCGGTGAATCGTGATGGCACGCTGGACATCCACCCCGATGAGCCAGAGAGCACGCTTGAGAAGCCGTGGCTCGGAGTGGTCGATGCATTCGCGATTGGAGGAGGCTGCCAGTTGCTTCTGGTGATGGATTACGTGATCGCGGAATCGGGTGCCTACCTCAGTCTTCCTGCGCGAAAGGAGGGGATAATTCCGGGCTGCGCCAACCTGCGTCTGCCTCGATTCACGGGCGAGCGGCTGGCGCGCGAGGCGATCATGTTTGACAAGACGTTCCGCGTCGATGAGCAGGAAGCGCGCACGTTGGTCAACGAGGTCCATGAACGCGACGCGCTTGACGCAGCCGTGGAGCGGTGCGTGGCGAACGCAGTCGATTCGGGCATGGTCAGCGCCGGAGGAAACCGCAAGGCGGTTCGGGTTCAGTCCGAGCCGCTGGACACATTCCGCTGCTACATGGCGGCCTATGCGTACGAGCAGGCGTTTTGTCACGTTAGCGAACAACTCGCATACAACCTGGAACGTCACTGGATCGCCAGGCAGCGCCGGTCTTCAGCGGCGCAATGACGATAGGGCTCGATCGTGTGCGACACCCTTCCGGGGCGATTATGGATATGTCGTGTTCCGGGGGGCGTCTGGGTTATTGTGGCGCGCGCGGTCCGGGTTGATTGTCGCCCCGGCTTTCAAAGCGCCCGGAAAAACAGCACAATACGCAATCCAATTGTCAAGGAGGTATACCAATGAACCGCATACCACAGCAGCCGATCGATGCCAATGAACTGGCGCAGGTCACCGACGTCGGGCGCCGGCGATTTATCGCCGGCTTGGGAGCCTCCGCGGCAATCGTATCGAGCGGATCGCTGATGCGCCCCGCTTGGGCACAGTCGACCCTCAACGTGGGCGTCCTGCTGCCGACTTCGGGCTTTCAGGCTTTCATTGGCAAGTCCTGCAAGTTGGGCGCGGACATCGCCCCCAACGTGTTACCCGGGCTTGGCTACGGCATGCCGATCCGGCTTATGCACGCGGACACGGAGACCAACGTCGACGTGGCTCGTTCGCGCGCCGAACGGCTGATCAACGATGGCGCGCACGTGCTGGTCGGTGCGTTCGACTCGGGCGCGTCAGCGGCAATCGCCCAGGTGTGCGAGCAGAAGGGCGTACCGTTCATTGTCAATATTGCCGCCGCACCGCAGATAACCGAGCAAGGCTACAAGTTCACTTTCCGCAATTTTCCGACGGCAATCGACCTCGTACGCAACGGACTGGCGTTGATAGGCGACATATTCCACGCGACCAATACCGTGCCGAGGACAGCGGTGTTCATGCACGTGAACGACACCTTCGGGCAGGCCATGGCCAGGGGCATAGGCGCCATCCTTCCGCGGTTGGACTTCCTGCCATTCAAAGTGGTCGAAACGATCGCTTATGACCCGGCGGCCAGGGACCTTTCGGTCGAGGTTGCCAAAGCGAAGGCGACGAAGGCGGATTTTCTGATGCTGGTTTGCCGTTTGAACGACGCGATCCTGGTACGCCGGGAGATGGTCAAGCAGCGCTGGAGCCCGATGGGGATCATCGGGCCGGGAAATCCGGGCATGTACGAAGCGCAGTTCTACAACGCACTGGGCAAACTTTCCGAATATTGCATGTCGAACGTGCCTTGGTACAACCCGAAAGCGCCGCTTACGCATTCGATTGAACGCGCTTTCAGAAAGTCGTTCCCGAAGGAAAAACTGATGTTCCATGCACTCAATGTGGGCTTCACCGTCGAGGCAATCATGATCGCCGCCGATGCGTACAAGCGCGCCAGGACGACCGACGCCAAGGCTCTCGCCGACGCCATCCGCCAGACCAGCATCGCCAACCGGATGATGATCGGCGGTCCGATCAAGTTCAATGCCAAAGGACAGGTTGAGGGTATCAAGTCGGCGTGCATTCAAAACTTGAAAATGCGCCCGACGGTAGTTCTGCCAGCCGCGAGCGCCGAGGCGAAGCCGGTCTTTCCGATGCCTGGTTATCGGAAAGCGTGAGTGGTGTGGCATGGGGCGTGGGGCATGGCATCCCGCGCCGCGTGCTTCGAGCCGAAAGCGCGGGAACCCTTGGGCTTCCGCGTCTTTCCGGAGATTGGGATCGCACGAATTCCCAACATCCGGAACCCTGCATGACGTTGCAGTCTTCGCCCGCCTCAGTCGAATTTGAGTCCTAAGAAAGAAACCCGAGCCTCCGCCTCCGGCGCCGCCAGTGTGCGCGGCATCGCCCTATGCCGCTAGAACTCGTCGCGAATGTCACGATTGCCGGACTACTCACCGGACTTGTGTACGGTCTGATGGCTCTTGGGCTATCGGTCATCTTCGGAGTCGTGAGGGTGGTCAATTTCGCGCACGGCGAGATGATGACTATCGCCATGTATGCCGCCGTCGTGCTGTTCGCCGCGTTTGGGATGGACCCGTTTATCGCGTTGTTTCCGGTGGCCGCGGTGTTCTTTCTGTTCGGTTATGCCCTGCAGGCAGGGCTGATCAATCCGTTCATCACGCGGCCAGAGCACACCCAGTTCATGTTGGTGCTGGCCGTGGCGATTATCATGGTGAATGGCCTGCTGATGGCGTTCGGGCCCGATGCGCGCAACGTCCCGGTGGACTACGCGCTCGACTCGTTCGGCATTGGCCCGTTGTTGCTCGACAAGGTCCGTGTCTATGCGGCGGTCGCAGCGGTGGCGGCTGCCGGCGGGCTGTTCCTGTTTTTCAAGTTCACGCCGACTGGAAGTGCGATCCGCGCCTGCGCCGATAACAATCTCGGAGCCAAGGTGGTCGGGCTCAACGTCAAGAGGTATTACGCGCTTACTTTCGGGTTGGGATCGGCGTGTGTCGGTGCCGCGGGCTGCCTGATGGTTCTGCTGGTCGATGTGACACCGGTGCTCGGTCCCGGCTATACGCTGCTTGCATTCATAATCGTTATTGTCGGCGGACTGGGCTCGATGGCGGGTGCGCTGCTCGGAGGTGTGCTGATCGGCGTTTCGGAAGCACTGGCGGGTCTGTATTTCACTCCGTCGGCAAAAAGCATGTTCAGCTTTGCACTGCTCATTCTCGTCCTGCTGCTGCGCCCGCAGGGGCTGCTCGGCAAGCGCTCCTGAGCGGATCGTATAGCGGTGAAAGCGCTTATCGCCAGGACCCCGAAACGCGCAATGCTGCTGATGGCGGTTCTCACGGCAGCATTGCTGATCTTGCCCGCGTTCGCCGACACCTACATCCTGTCGGTGGCGATACTGATTCTCTACTTTGCCTATCTCGGGCAGGCGTGGAACGTGATGATGGGTTTTTGCGGGCAGCTGTCTCTGGGTCATTCGTTGTACGTGGGCGTTGGAGCCTACGTTTCGGCGGCGCTTTTCGTGCACTTCGGCATACAGCCCTGGCTCGGCGTCTGGGCAGCCGTGCTGGCTTGCATGGCTGCCGGAGCGGCGATCGGCGTCCTGGCATTTCGCTTCGGAATCGGCGGCGTATATTTCGCACTGCTCACCATCGCCTTCGCTGAATTCACCCGCATCGGCTTCGATCACCTGCGATGGGTCGGCGGCTCGGGCGGGTTTTTTCTCCACGTGGCACAGCGTGAATTCAATGACGTACTGGCTCTGCGCGGGTCACCGGCGATGTTCTATTACGTAATGCTGGTTGCAACGGTGGCCGCGTTTGTATTCTGCGCTTGGCTACTGCACACGCGGATCGGCTATTACTGGCAGGCGATCCGCGAGGATCCCGAGGCGGCTCAGGCGCTGGGCATCAACACGTTCAGATACAAGATGCTGGCCATCGTCATATCGTCCGGCATGTCGGCCTTCGGGGGCGTGTTTTTCGCCTTCTACTACAACAATCTGTTCCCGGAGCAGATCTTCAGCATGAGCCGCTCGATCGAGATCATTCTCGGGCCCATCATCGGCGGCATTGGCACGCTGTTCGGGCCGATCCTGGGAGCGGCAGTACTGACGGTGCTTGCGGAAGGCATCACCGAACTCATGGCGGCGTTTGGATGGGAGATTCCCGGCGTGAAGCAGGTGTTCTACGGCGCGTGCCTGCTGGCGGTGATCGTGTTTGTGCCGCGCGGAATCTGGCCCGCGCTAGCGCGTTGTCTAGGTTTGGAGAGCCGGGGAAAAGGGCCCCGCGATGGCTGACACATTATTATCGGTACGCGCTATTTCGAAGAGTTTCCACGGCCTGCGCGCGATTGCCGGGGCTTCCTTCGAGGTCGAAGAGGGTCATATCGTTGCGCTGATCGGTCCCAACGGCGCCGGCAAAACGACCTGCTTCAACATGATCGCCGGCGTGTTCGTGCCGGACGAAGGGGAGATACGCTTCGCCGGGGGACGAATCGATGGAATGAGGGCCGACCAGGTATGCGTTGCCGGGATTGGGCGCACGTTCCAACTCGTCAAGCCATTTGCGGGATTAAGCGTTATGGACAACGTGATCGTTGGCGCACTACGCAGGAACAAGCATGTGGATGTGGCAAGGCGCAAGGCGCAAACGATATTGGATCAATTGGGACTTACGCAAAAAAGCGACCAGCCTGCTTCTGCGCTTACGCTGCCGGACCGCAAGCGCCTCGAGGTGGCGCGGGCACTCGCCACGGAGCCGCGGTTGCTTCTGCTCGATGAGGTGATGGCGGGCCTGAGGCCGACCGAAACGGACCAGATGGTGGCGATATTTCGCAACCTCAACCGGGAACAGGGGCTGACGATCCTGCTGATCGAACACGTGATGCGTGCGGTCATGGCGCTCTCCAAGGAGATCCACGTGCTGCATCACGGGGAACTGATCGCAAGCGGGTCGCCCGATGAGATCGTAAGGCATCCGGCCGTACTGGAGTGTTACCTGGGCGAGGAGACGGTCTGATGCTGGAGGTATGCGACCTCGATCTGTATTACGGGGATGCGCAGGCGCTGGACCGCGTGTCGCTGAAGGTTGACGACGGAAGTATCGTCGCTATCGTCGGGGCGAATGGAGCCGGCAAGTCGAGCCTCATAAGGGCTATCGCGGGGATCGAGAAGCCGCGTTCGGGCCAGATCTGCTTCCGCGGGCAAGACATCACTGGATGGGAAAGTTACCGGACCTGCGACCTTGGTATCGGGCAGGTGGCAGAAGGCCGGCAAATATTTCCCAGCCTCACGGTCCAGGAAAACCTAGAGACGGGTGCGATGCTGCATCGAGCGCGGGCAAGCAGGCGGCGGATACTGACCGATGTATTCACGATGTTTCCGCCGCTCGCGGAGCGCCGCAGTCAACTTGCGGGGACGATGTCCGGCGGGGAGCAGCAGATGCTCGCGATCGGGCGATGCCTGATGGGGCGGCCCGAAATGATCATGTTCGACGAGCCGTCGCTGGGACTGGCGCCGACGGTGGTGCACGAAGTATTCCGCGCGATCCGCGAGTTGAACGAGAAGGGAATGACCATACTGCTGGTGGAGCAGAACGTGGCTGTGTCGCTCAAACTTGCGTCGCAAGCCTACGTGCTTGAGAACGGAAAAATAGTGATGGAAGGGCGTGGCGAGACGCTGCTCACGGATGACGGTATCCGCCGTTCGTATCTCGGGCTTTGAGCAGCAGCTGTCGGCCCGAACGGCTACAGCTTCGATGTGTGCAATGCGCTCCTGTGCTCGAGTTCGTTCTGGCAGTCCGTGCAACGAACCGCCGACGGATAAGCGCGCAGACGCTCGGTTGCGATTTGTTCTCCGCAGTCGACACACACGCCGAACCGGCCCTCGGTAATGCGGGCCTCGGCAGCTTCAACTGCACGCAATTCCTCGATGTCCCGGCTGGCGATCGCAAGATCCAGGCCGCTTGCCGCTTCCAGTAACGCCTTGTCGCCTCCGTCGGTCACCGATACCGCGTCAGGCGCGACCCGTTCGCTCCTGGCCTGGGCGAGCTTGGACTCGATTTCGGACATCAAATGCGCCTTGCGGCGCGTCAACTCCGCACGAAATTCATCGATTTGTGAAGGACTTAATGCTTCCATACGTTACCTCGTTCCATGAACTCAGCATAATGCGGCGTGGTCCGATCCCATTGATTAGGATCAAGTTCGGGTTCGGGCCTGGTCACGCCTATTGAAATGCCAGCGCGGCGCCACAATTCATCTGCATGAACCCGCGCTTGGCGGGCCATCGTCGGGGGAAGCTATGGGAAATTTTTCGAAAGACGTGACATCGGCGAGCTTCGAAAAGGACGTGTTGCTGGCATCTTCGGAGGTGCCGGTGATCGTCGATTTCTGGGCGTCATGGTGCGCACCCTGCAAGGTGCTGAAACCGATACTGGAGAAACTTGCCGACGAATATCGCGGAAAGTTCAAGCTTGCAAAGGTGGACACGGAAAAGGATCCGGAGCTGGCTGCCCGATTCGGTGTGCGCGGTATTCCGAACGTGAAGGCGTTCGTCGGTGGTGCGCTGGTGGCAGAGTTCAGCGGCGCGATTCCGGAGCCATCGGTGCGCGCATTCATCGACAAGATCATCCCGAGCCCGTCGGAGAGGCTTCGCCTGCAGGCGAACGCGGCAATGCGCGAAGGGGATTTCGAAACTGCTGAAAGCCGTTTGTACGAGGCCGTTAAGCTCGATCCAGGCCACCGTGAGGCCAGGCTTGACCTCGTCGGAGCACTGATTGCACGGCACGCATACTCAGAGGCGGACCTCGTCTTGGCGCAGTTGGCGGAACGGGAACGCAGCGAGCGGGGCGACGCGTACGCAAGGCAGATTATGTTGTGGAAAAAGGGGCAGAGCCTGCCTGCCTCGACCGACCTTGCGGCGCAGGTGGAGAGCCGGCCTGGAGACCTCGACTTGCGGCTCCAGCTCGGCGAGCGGCTGGTCGCGGAGAGCGACTATGAAGGCGCGTTGTGTCATCTGATCGAGGTCGTTCGGGGTGATCGGGGGGCGCTGCGCGAGCAGGCCCGACGGACAGTACTTGAGGTGTTCAACCTGGCGACCGATGGCGGGCAGACCGAGATGGTAGGCCGTTACCGACGCCTGCTCGCAAGCGCGATCTACTGACACGCGGCCCGCGTTGCTAGACCCAAAGATATGGCCTTGGCGCGCGTTTTGCGGCAGAATCGCTGCAGCCTAATGTACGCCTCAGTTTGCCGCAGGTATTCTGGACGTCGCTAGGCGTACGGTTCCGGTGGCGGACTGGCTGCCCCGGACGGTCCGGTTCGCAGCATGGCGATGAACGTACCACTCATACTGACGCTCGATTTTCACGGTGTGCCGCACCGCTGGGTGACTTGGCAGCAGGCCTGTTTCTATCACGCCAAGAACCTCGTGGCATGGACGCTGGGCGAGGCCGCGTTCACGTTTTATGGAGGTGTCAGTCGCGCGACAGGCTCGCGTTCATCGATAACGACGAATTCGATCATTGCCATCCGAGGCAAGGCGATGGCGATGAAGAGTTTCAGCCAAGTTCCTCCGCTCAACAACCGTGAGCTGTTCCGGCGCGATCGGCATATCTGCGGATATTGCGGTGGAGAATTCGGATTCATGAGGCTCACGCGCGACCACATCACGCCGGTGTCGCGAGGCGGCCGTGACAGTTGGATGAACGTCGTCACTGCATGCCGGCACTGCAACGGACTCAAACGCAACCGCACGCCAGAGGAGGCAGGGCTGCAGCTGCTCTTCACGCCTTATGTTCCAAATAAGGCCGAATACCTCATTCTCACCAACCGCAAGATCCTCGCGGATCAGATGGGCTTTCTTGTTCAGCATGTGTCGACGCACAGCCGGGTGCTGAAACTCGCCGGCGCCGCGGCCTGAGCCGTGGCCGGAGTGCGGGCGCGGGTCCGCAAGCGTACGAGTTCCGTGTTCCGGATTCCGGAGTTCTGGAGCAGAGCCAGGCGAAGCCTGTCACAGCGCGACCCGGTACTTGCCGGAATCATCCGTGCCCACCCTGCAGCGGCGTTGCGCGGGCGTGGTGACCCATTTCAGACGCTCGCGCGCTCGATCGTAGGGCAGCAAATCTCCGTCAAGGCAGCCGACAGCGTCTGGAGGCGATTTCTTGACGCCGTCGTAAAGGTGCGCCCTGCAGCCGTGCTGGGAACCGAAGTGCCGACGTTGCGCAACTGCGGCCTTTCGCAGCGCAAAGTCGAATATTTGATGGAGATCGCCAGGCAGTTTGCCAACGGAGCAGTCAACCCGGGCGAATGGGACACGCTCGATGACGAAACCGTGATCGAGCAGCTGGTCCGTGTTCGCGGGGTGGGTCGCTGGACTGCCGAGATGGTGCTCATTTTTGGGCTCTTGCGCCCGAATGTTCTGCCTCTGGATGATCTTGGCCTGCAGCGCGCCGTGAGTCTGCAGTATTTCGCGGGCAGACGCGTATCGATGCGGACCATCGAAAAGCTGGCGCGCAACTGGCAGCCCTGGCGGTCGGTGGCAACATGGTATCTCTGGCGCAGCCTCGATCCGGTGCCCGTGGAATACTGATCTCCCCGGTCAGCGGCGATAAGACACCCGTGTGCATAGCGGCCGATGCCGGCGATTGCGAACCGGGTGGGCTTCTGGCGACCGTCGGGTAGAATGAGCTGATGGAACAGCGGACTGCCCAATGAAGACTGCGTTTCTCGATTTTGAGCAGCCGATCGCAGAACTCGAGGCCAAGATCGAGGAGCTGCGTTTTGCACAGGAAGCCTCGGCGGTGGACATCTCCGTCGAAATCCAGCGCCTGCAGAAGAAGATCCAGGCCGTCACCAAGGAGATTTACGCGAAGCTCACGCCGTGGCAAGTGGCGCAGGTGGCTCGCCACGCTCAGCGACCATATACGCTTGATTACATTGACTTTATTTTCACAGATTTCGAGGAACTCCACGGCGACCGTTCGTTCGGCGAGGACCCGTCGATCGTCGGCGGTCTGGCGCGTTTCAACGGACAGTCGGTCATGGTTATCGGGCACCAGAAGGGGCGCGACACCAAGGAAAAGATTCTGCGCAACTTCGGCATGCCGCGGCCCGAGGGTTACCGGAAGGCAATGCGCCTGATGCGCTTGGCGGAGAAATTCGGCATTCCGGTCGTCACGTTCGTCGATACACCCGGCGCTTATCCGGGCATCGGAGCGGAGGAGCGCGGACAGTCCGAGGCGATCGGGCGCAATCTCTACGTCATGGCGGAACTGCAGGTGCCGATCGTTTGCACGGTGATCGGCGAAGGGGGCTCAGGCGGCGCGCTTGCGATCGCTGTTGGTGACGTGGTCATGATGCTGCAGTATGCGACCTATTCGGTGATTTCTCCCGAGGGCTGCGCGTCGATTCTATGGAAGAGTTCGGAAAGGGCGCCGGAGGCGGCGGAGATCCTCGGTATCACCGCGACGCGACTCAAATCGCTGGCGCTAGTGGACAAGATCGTCAGTGAGCCGCTTGGCGGGGCTCACCGTGACCCGGCTGGAGCAGCGCAGAACCTGAAGAAGGCCCTGCAGGACGCCTTGCGGCAACTTTCCGATAAGGGCGCGACCAAGCTTGTCGAGGAACGCTTCGAGCGCCTGATGAGCTATGGCAAGTATCGGGAACTCGAACTCAAGTAGCCTTCGCGATGGCGTCGCCGCAGCATTGCGCTCGGTCGTTTATCCGCGGGCGCGGCTGGTGGTCGGACTGTCGGGAGGCGCGGATTCGGTCGCGTTGCTCGCGATCCTCGCGGATTTGAAGCGAGCGATGGGTTACTCGCTGCGCGCCGTTCACGTTCACCATGGGATCAGCCCGAACGCATCAGCCTGGGCGCAATTCTGCGTGGAGCTTTGCGATGGGCTGGGGGTGCCGCTTCATGTCGAACGCGTCAGTGTCGATGAGTACCGCCAGCTCGGTGTCGAGGGCGCGGCGCGGCATGTGCGCTACGCAGTGTATGCGCGCGAGGATGCCGATTTCGTCGTGCTTGCGCATCATCGCGACGATCAGGCCGAGACGCTGCTGCTTCAGTTGTTGCGTGGTGCCGGTCCGCTTGGTATGGCAGGCATGCCGGCGGTGCGCGTTTTGACTGGATCGAAGGCGAGGATACTACGGCCACTGCTGGGATTTGCTCGTACCGATATCCGAGCCTGGGCGCGCGAGCGGGGTTTGAGGTGGATCGATGACGAGAGCAACGACGACGCATCAAGACAGCGGAACTTTGTCCGTCATCGTCTGTTGCCGTTGGTCGAGGAACGATTCCCCGCGGCCCGCGCGACCTTGGCGCGGGCCGCAATGCACCAGGCTGAGTCAGGAGCACTGACTGAGCAACTAGCGCGGATGGACAGGGATGAGTTGGCGAGCCCCGGCGAGGAGAACGACGTAGGAGTCGCGCAATTGCGTCAGTTGGGGGCGATACGAGCGAAGAATGTGCTGCGATCACTGCTGCGTGCACGATCGATTCGCGCGCCGACGTCGGCACAACTCGACGAACTATGGCGGCAGCTTGTCGATGCGCGCGCTGACCGTGCGGTCATGTTGCGCGTTGAGGGGTGGGAACTACGGTGTTACCGCGGCCGGATACGGGTCGAGCGTTCGCGCGCTCCGGTGCCCGCGGATTTTCAGCGGATCTGGAGAGCTGAAAACAAGCTCTTGCTACTCGAACTGGGCGGAGTGCTCCGGTTCAAGCCAGAAGAGGGCCGGGGGCTGAGCGCTGAGCGGCTCCGCGGGGCTGAGGTAACAGTGCGTGTGCGCGCGGGCGGGGAGCGGTTGCAGCAGGACGCGCGCCGGCCGCGGCGTACGCTTAAGAACCTTTTTCAGGAGAAGGCCATTCCTCCCTGGCAGCGGGAACGCTGGCCGCTGCTTTACTGCGGCGATCAGCTGATTTGTGTGCCCGGGATCGGCGAGAGCTATTCGTGGAAGGCACGGCGCGAGGAAGCAGGGCTGATCGTGAGCTGGCAGACGTTGGACGACGCGGGACGAAAATAAGAACGCCCTAAGGCCAAGCCGCGTCAAGCTTGCATCACCGTTTCCTGCATCGAATTGAAAACGACACGCACGCAGGTTCCGGTGCCGGAAGACGCGTCCTTGATCTCGACGCTCGCGGCATGCCTGTCCGCGATTTCCGCGACTATCGAAAGACCCAGTCCGCAGCCTTCGCCACCAGTGCCGCGGATTCTGTAGAAACGCTCGAAGACGCGCGCGCGTTCGGACTCCGGAATTCCTCTTCCATTGTCTTCCACCTCAAGGATCGACTTGGAACCGTGCGTATACGTGCGAAAAGTGATCGCGCCGCCCGAATCCGTGTACGCGATTGCGTTGTCGAGCAGATTGCCGAGCAACTCCCGGAGAAGCGTCGCGTCTCCGTCGATCCATGCGTCTCCCATGTCGAAGCCAAGGTCGATATCCTTCGCGAGCGCGCGTGGAATCCAGAAATGCGTCGCGTGGTCCACAAGCTCGCGAAGATTGATCGGATTTCTGCAGGGCGTGTGGCCGACTCCCGGCTCCGCGCGTGCGAGAGCAAGCAACTGGTTGACCAAACGCGTTGCGCGTTCGGTCTCGCCGGCGATGATGTCCAACAATGCGCGTATCTCGTTCGGATTCGCTTCATCACGGGCGAGCTCCGCGTGGGTCTTGAGTCCGGCGAGCGGCGTGCGAAGTTGATGGGCGGCATTGGCAATAAAGCGTCTTTGTCTATCGATGGCGCCGTCGAGACGGTTGAACAAATTATTCAGGGTTCTCACCAGCGACCTGATCTCTTTCGGCGTGTCGTTTTCGTTTACGGGATGAAGGTCGGCAGCAGAACGCGAATCGATTTCCTCGCGTAGGCGCTCCAGCGGCTTGAGCCCCCGCAAGATTCCGTACCCGAGCATTAGCATGGCCAGGAGGAAGAAAATCGCTTCGGGAATCAGCGTGGACAGCAAAAGATCCCTGACCAGCCGATCGCGCTTCTCGACGGTTTCCGCGACCTGTACCAGCACTCGGCCGCCCGAGCGGGGGACCCCCAGCACGGCGACTCTGACGCGCCTTCCTTCGATAACGCTGTCGTAGTAGTTGTGATCGTAGGCAAGTTCCGGGTACATGTTCGGGGGCAGCGCAATGTGCGCGGTTCCCGCGATTCTTCGGCCGCTGCGCCCCATTACCTGGAAATACATGCGGTCGACGCTGTCTACACGCAGCGCTTCGAGCGCGATTTTCGATAGACCGATCTCGATATTGCCTTCGCGGTCACGGCGCAACTGGCTTGCGATGGCGAGCGCGGGGTCTAGAAGCGCGCTGTCATAGGCGTCCCGCGCGGCTCGGACCGCAGTGAGATAGGCAGACCAGGCGCTGAGCGCGGCGAGGGCGATCAGCGGCCAGATAAGCCAGCGCCCGAGCAGTTTCCTTATACTACGATGCTCGCCGCCCATCCGGGTCTTCGACCATGTAGCCGAAGCCGCGTACGGTCCGGATCCTAATGCCCGCCTCCTCCAGCTTGCCCCTCAGGCGTGAAACATAGACTTCGATCGCATTGGGAGTCAGTGAGACGTCCCAACTGCACAGCGCTTGCAGCATCTGATCTTTGCTGACCACCTGGCCCGCGCGCGGGATCAGATATTCGAGCACTCCCCACTCGCGCGGCGTCAACTCAAGTTCCTTTTCGCCGATATACGCTCGACGCGCCTTGGCGTTGAGCGACAGGCCACCGATGCGCATCGTCGGACCGTGCACTGCCTGGCTGCGTCGCAGCACGGCGCGCACGCGCGCTTCCAACTCGGGCAGGGAAAACGGTTTAGTAACGTAGTCATCGGCACCCAGGTCCAGTCCGCTCACGCGGTCGGTTTCGGCACCGCTCGCGGTAAGGACAAGAATGCTTCCGACGCTGTTGTCTTCACGCAGCTGTTTTAGGACCTCGAATCCATCGATGCCGGGCAGACCGATATCGAGCACGACCAGATCGTAATGCTCCTCTTTGCATGCTCGCAGTGCGAGTTCGCCGGTTCCGGCGTGATCCACGGCGTAGCCGGAGCGGCGCAGTGTGCGCAACAGACCGTCGGCCAAGGGCTTGTCATCTTCGACAATGAGAATGCGCATGCCAACCTACTGATCGAATTGATTATTCAGCATATCATGCGGCGCCGATTTTCGGGTGCGTGATTACGCGGCTGCCGAAAAAAAGAGAGCGTGGGAGCACGAAGGACTCCCACGCTTTCAGAGGAGGATAAGAGACTACCTGCGCACATTACGTCTTGAAAGCTTGCAAACACCTGACAAGTTGCTTACATCGGGCTGACTTCGGCGGAGCGGGGCTGGGAGGTACGCATCGCGCCCGAGACCGAGCTCTGACGCAGCGCGCTCGCACATTTCGGTCCCACAAACGACGACATGGGCGCAAATCCTTGATAAAATGGAAAATTACGCGATCGCTTTGCACCCTGTCAGACATTGGAGATCCACGCATGGCCGCAGAACAAACCCTGTCCATCATAAAGCCCGACGCGGTGGCGAAAAACGTGATCGGACAGATCTACGCGCGTCTCGAAGCCGCCGGACTACGGATCGTGGCGGCCCGGATGATGCGCCTGTCAGAATCACAGGCGGAGGGCTTTTATGCGGTCCATCGTGAACGACCTTTTTTCCGGGACCTAGTGAAATTCATGATCTCGGGTCCTGTCATGATCCAGGTTCTCGAAGGGGAAGACGCGATAGCAGAATATCGCGATCTCATGGGCGCGACCGATCCCAAGAAAGCGGCCAAGGGCACGATTCGGTCGGATTTTGCCGCGTCGATCGATGCAAACGCGGTCCATGGATCGGACGCGCCGGAAACGGCGCGCACCGAGATTGCGTATTTCTTTCCCAGCTTCGAAATTCTGTCGCGCTAGAGTTGGTTTCGATGTCCGTCAATCTTCTCGGTTTGGACGCGCAGGCGCTGCAAGCGTTTGTCGTCGAGATAGGCGAGAAGCCGTTTCGCGCCAGACAGCTCATGCGTTGGGTGCACGGTACCGGGGAGAGCAGTTTCGCCGACATGACCGACCTGGCTAAGAGCCTGCGCGCGGCGCTGCAACACCGGGCAGTGGTGGTCGCACCGCGTGTTATCAGCGACCGCGTGTCCGAGGACGGCACGCGCAAGTGGCTGCTGGACGTGGGCAACGGCAACGCGGTGGAAACCGTGTTCATTCCGGAGCCGAGCCGCGGCACGTTGTGCGTTTCGACACAGGCCGGCTGCACTCTCGCCTGTGAGTTTTGTTCGACGGGCAAACAGGGATTCAACCGCAATCTCACCACGGCGGAGATCGTCGGCCAGCTATGGCTTGCAAATCGAACCCTGAGGGTTGCGCCGCCGGGTGATCCCGAGACCCGCGGAGACGTGGACGCAGGTCCGCGCCACCTCGAACGCAACGAGGCACCCAAAGAACGTGGTGGCGACGTGCGCGTCGCCTGCGGGGACCGCGCGGTGAGCAACGTCGTGCTCATGGGCATGGGTGAGCCGCTGCTGAATTTCGACAACGTTGTCCCGTCGCTGCGGCTGATGCTCGATGACAACGCTTACGGGTTGTCGCGCCGGCGGGTGACGGTGTCCACTTCGGGTGTCGTTCCGCTCATCGACAGGTTGCGCGACGAATGTCCGGTGGCCCTGGCCGTGTCGCTGCATGCGCCGAATGATCCGTTACGCGATCAACTGATGCCTATCAACCGAAAATATCCACTGCGCGAACTGCTTGACGCATGCATCAGGTATCTCGGGCGCTCGCCGCGCGATTTCATTACATTTGAATATGTCATGCTCGCCGGGGTGAACGACGGCAGGCAACATGCAACGCAACTGATTGCGCTGTTGGCCGGAGTACCGGGCAAAGTCAATCTGATACCGTTCAACCCGTTCCCCGGCGCGCGATTCCAGCGCTCGCCGCACGAGGCGATACGCCGCTTCAGTGACTATTTGAACTCTGCAGGGATTGTGACGACAACGCGCAGGACCCGAGGCGATGATATTGATGCGGCATGCGGTCAACTTGCCGGGCAGGTTCGTGACCGAACACGGCGGATAATCAGGATGGAGGCGGCAGGATGAGTTTTCGATACCAATGGCTTGGGATTGTCTTTTTGCCCGTCTTGCTCAGCGGTTGCGCGGGGTCGCCCACCATTGCCGACAGCGTGGCGATGGAGACCGCCGTCAGCACCGCGAACGAATCGGGTGTCATTATCGGAGAAGTAAGTGCACCGCGCGATCGTGCGCGCGTGCACACCGAGCTCGCGGCCGCCTATTACGAGCGCGGGAATCTCGGCGTGGCGCTCGAAGAATCGCGAATCGCGATCACGGCGGATTCCGACTATGCGTTGGCCTACAACATACTCGGGCTCGTGCATCTGGACCTGAAAGAGCTACCTCAGGCACAGCAGAGTTTCGAGCGCGCGCTGCAGTTGGCGCCGAACGATCCGGATATCAACCATAACTACGGCTGGTTCCTGTGCCAATCCAACCGCGAGGAGCAGTCGCTCAGATATTTCCTCACAGCAATCAAGAACCCGCTTTATCGGACGCCGCAGAAATCGTACGCGCTAGCGGGCGCATGCGCGCAGCGCAAAGGCAATCAGAGCGCGGCGCGTGACTACTTCGAGCGGGCGCTGAAACTCGACCCCAACCTACCCCTTGCGCTCGTCAATCTTGCCAAGATCAAGTACCGGGTGGGGGAACTCGTCGCAGCCCGCGACCTTGTCGGTCGCTATAACAGCATCGTCGAGCCGACCGCCGAGTCGTTGTGGCTCGCGTTGCGCATTCAGCGTCGGCTCGGTGAGCGAAGTGCGGAAGCCCGATTGGCAGCGGAACTGGGGAGGCGGTTTCCCGGTTCGAAGGAACACGAGGCTTTGGTTGGGGGCCGCTACGAGTGAGCGAACTACCCGTGCAACCGCAGGAAGGCGAGAATATCGGCCCCGGTGCCATGCTCGCGCGCGCCCGCGCAGAGCGGGGGCTCAATATTGCCGAGGTCGCGGAGCACATCAAGTACAGGATAAGGCAAATCGAGGCGCTCGAAGCCGACGACTACAGAAGGCTGCCGGAGAGCACTATCGTGCGCGGCATGATTCGCGGTTACGTGAAATTTGTCGGATTGGATCCCGCGCCGTTTCTGAAAGCTCTCGATCGCTACATGGTTCCCACCCAGGCGAACGTCGATTTGCGGACGCGGCGAATCCCCTTTCCAGATGGAAACAAGCGCGCGACACGCCTCTACGTTGCGCTTTCGATCATTGTGCTGCTGGCAATCATCGTGGTTCTATACGAATGGCATTTTTCGGTCCTGCCGCCTCCCACGGTCGTTAGTGCTCCTCCGACGCGAGCGGCGCCGGCACCGGCAATTCCGGCAAGGGCCAGTACTGTGGTTTCAGCGGCTCCCACAAAGCCCGCGATGCCCGCGGGAGCGCTCACCCCCGCGGCTCCCGCTAGGCCGCTCGTGCCTGCGGCGCCAGTCATGGCTGAGGCGCCGGTTGCGACACCGTCCGCCGAAGCGGTTATGCCGAGTACGGACGGGATGCCGCGTATCCAGTTCCAGTTTCAGCGCGAGTCCTGGGTGGAAATCAAGGATCGCGCTGGCAAGATCCTGCTTTCGCAGCTTAATTCGGCCGGTACGCAGAAGGTTGTGGAAGGCGAACCCCCGTTTTCAGTCACTATAGGCAACGCCGCAGGGGTCCGTGTCACGTACAAGGGCGTACCGGTGGACTTGAAGCAACACATGAAGTCCGACGTCGCGCGGTTGACGCTTGAATAACATGGCTGACAGCAAAATCGAGCGACGCGCGACGCGTCAGGTTCGTGTTGCAAACGTTCTTATCGGTGGCGGCGCGCCCATCGTCGTGCAGTCAATGACCGATACCGATAGCGCGGATCCGGAAGCAACCGCCCGGCAGGTCCGCGAACTCGCTGACGCGGGCTCGGAACTCGTTCGCATCACCGTCAACACGGCCGAGGCCGCGTCCAAAGTGGCCGAGATTCGCAACCGCCTCGACGGTTCTGGCTGCGATACGCCCCTAGTCGGCGATTTTCACTTTAACGGTCACAAGCTGCTAGCGGATTTCCCCGATTGCGGGCAGGCGCTGGCGAAATATCGTATTAATCCGGGCAACGTGGGGCGCGGCGCGAAACATGACGAGCAGTTCGCCAAAATGATTGAGTTCGCGTGCCGCTACGACAAGCCGGTCCGCATCGGCGTCAACTGGGGCAGCCTCGACCAGGATTTGCTGGCGCGATTAATGGACGAGAACGCGCGGCTTGCGCGACCGCTTCGATCGGACGAGGTGACGCGAGAGGCATTGGTCGTCTCGGCGCTGGAATCGGCGGCACGTGCGGAGCAATTGGGACTCCCCGCGGATCGGATCGTGCTGTCGTGCAAGGTGAGCGGGGTACAGGATCTGGTGGCCGTTTACCGGACGCTTTCGCGTCGTTGCGACTATCCGCTGCACCTTGGACTTACCGAAGCTGGAATGGGCACCAAGGGTATCGTCGCCTCCACGGCGGCGATATCGGTGCTGCTCCAGGAGGGTATAGGCGATACCATCCGCGTTTCGCTTACCCCGGATCCCGAAGGCGACCGGACACGCGAGGTCGTCGTGGCGCAGGAAATCCTGCAGACAATGGGCCTGCGCTCGTTCGCACCGATGGTCATTTCGTGTCCCGGCTGCGGGCGTACCACCAGCACGTATTTCCAGGCGCTGGCGGCAACGATCCAGTCGTATCTGCGCAAGCAGATGCCTGTCTGGAGGGAGCGCTATCCGGGCGTCGAGGACATGCATGTCGCAGTGATGGGATGCGTCGTCAATGGCCCCGGTGAGTCGCGCCATTCGAATATCGGCATCAGTCTCCCCGGGTCGGGCGAGCGTCCCGTCGCGCCGGTCTACATAGATGGGGAGAAGACCGTAACACTGAAAGGCGACAACATAGCCGAGGAGTTCCAAGCACTGGTGGAGAATTACGTGGTCACTCATTACGGAGAGGACGGCAAGCTGCGCCGGCCGGGTTCCGGGGGACCAAGACGGTCCCGGTGAAGTCGGTTTGTAAATGAGTATATCAATCAGAAAGACATGAGCAATTCGATTCAAGCAGTTCGCGGGATGAACGACATCCTGCCCGAGGAGGCTGACCGCTGGGAGGGGCTCGAGGATGCACTGCGCGCATGGCTGCGCGCTTACGGCTACCGCAACCTGCGCACGCCCATCCTCGAGCAGACCGGCCTTTTCCGGCGTGCCATCGGAGAGGCCACAGACATCGTCGAAAAGGAAATGTACAGTTTCGTGGACGAACTGAACGGCGAGCAGCTGACCTTGCGTCCGGAGGCGACGGCATCGACGGTACGCGCGGCAATCCAGCACAGCCTTCTTTATGGAGGGCCCCAGCGCTACTATTATTTCGGCCCGATGTTCCGCCACGAGCGGCCGCAGAGGGGGCGTTACCGGCAATTCCACCAGGTTGGCGCCGAGGCATTGGGACTCCCCGGTCCGGACGTGGACGCGGAGATGCTGCTCATGTGTGCCCGGTTGTGGAATGACCTCGGCCTCGAAGGGTTGCGACTGGAACTGAATTCACTCGGATCTGCGGCGGAGCGCGCGACTTATCGCGTGGCCCTGGTTGACTATCTGAAGTCGTGCGAGGGGGATCTCGATGCGGATGCTCGTCGGCGAATGCACACCAACCCATTACGCGTGCTCGACAGCAAGAACCCGGCGATGGCGGGCGTGATCGCTGCCGCGCCGAGGCTGCTCGAGTACCTGGGCGCCGAGTCGCTCGCTCATTTGGAGGGTGTGCAGCGCATACTCAAGGACGCCGGAATTCCCTACCAGATCAACCCGCGCCTGGTGCGTGGACTGGACTATTACAACCTTACGGTATTTGAATGGGTCACTGACCGGCTCGGCGCGCAGGCAACGGTCTGCGCGGGTGGGCGTTACGACGGCCTTTTCGAGCAAATCGGCGGCAAGCCGCAGCCGGCCTGCGGCTGGGCTATGGGCATGGAGCGCCTACTCGCGCTGCTGGAAAAGAATACCATTTCGCCTCAAGTGCCTGACGTCTATCTCGTCAATCAGGGCGCAGAGGCGGCACGGGTTGCATTCCGTGTGGCCGAGTCTTTGCGTGACTATGGATTCTCTGTCGTGCATCATTGCGGTGGAGGTAGCTTCAAGTCGCAGATGAAGAAGGCCGACGCGTGCGGAGCTACGCTCGCCGTTATTGTCGGCGATGAGGAAGCGAAAGCGGGCGAGGCGAGTATCAAAGCGCTGCGCGAGGTGCGCGCACAGGTCAGGGTCGGGCTCGACCTCCTGCCCGAGGCCGTCGCCGAAATACTTTACCCTGAGGAAAGCGAAGTCTGATGGCTACTTACGATCTGGAAGAACAGGAACAGCTTGACGCGCTCAAGGCTTGGTGGAAGCAAAACAGCCATGTTGTGCTTGTCGCAGTTGCCGCGGCGCTGCTGTTAGTTGCGGCATGGAACGGATGGCGCTGGTATCAGCGCACTCAGGCCGAGCAGGCCGCAACGCTGTACGAGACTCTGCAGAACGCTGCTCGCATGAACGATAGCAAGGCCGTGCGCGATGCCGCGGGTACCATCCTGGAAAAATACTCGGGTACCGGCTACGCGCCGTTGGCCGCCCTCGTGTCGGCTAAGGCCAGCTATCAGGCGGGCGATCTGAAGACGGCGCGCGCACAGCTAGAGTGGGTGGTCGACAACGCACGGCAGGAGGGCGTTAGCGCGATAGCGCGGCTGCGCCTTGCGGCGGTGCTGATGGACGATCATGCCTACGACGAAGCGATGAAGGTTGTTTCCGTCAAGCCCGCGGAGGCGTTCGATGCTCTTTACGCATCGATGCGGGGGGACATTCTCTCGGCGCAGAACAAGCGTGACGAGGCCCGCGCCGCTTTCAAGGCCGCCTTGACGAAGGCTTCCGATGTGACGTTTCGCGAAGTACTGAGGCTGAAGCTCGAGGCGCTCGGAGAACGATGATGGGGGTAGCGCCGCGCTTTTCGTGTTTGATTGTGGCCGCTCTTATGCTTGCGGGTTGTTCTAGTCTGAATCCGTTGAACTGGTTTGGTGGTTCAGACAAGCGGCCTAAGATGGCCGCGCTTCCTGCGCTTTCGGGCGCGATTCCTGTGCGTATGCTCTGGCAGGCCAGCATAGGTGCGGCCGGCACCGCGATCTTTTCACCCGCGGTGGCAAATGAAAGCGTCTACGCTGCGGCGCAAGACGGCACCGTGGTTCGACTGCAGGCTGGCACCGGGAAGCAGGTCTGGCGTGCGAGCGCTGCAGGGATTCTGTCCGGTGGCGTTGGTGCAGACAACTCGCTCGTCGTAGTCGGGACGGGGCAGGGCGAGGTTATCGCGCTCGACGCGGCGGACGGAAGACTTCGATGGCGGGCGCGCGTTTCGAGCGAGGTACTATCGCCGCCGGTTCTCACGGGAGACCTGGTCGTCGTGCGCAGTGCCGATTCGCGCCTGTTCGCGTTCGACACGAGGGACGGCGGGCGACGCTGGGTCTACCAGCGGTCGACTCCGACGCTGTCGGTGCGAAGTCCGGAAGGCATCGTCGCCGCGCGGGGCTTGGTCTTTGCCGGGTTTCCCGGAGGCAAGCTCGTCGCGGTCGCCCTGACCAACGGCGCGCTACGCTGGGAAGCGACGGTATCGCTGCCTCGTGGAACCACCGAACTGGAGCGCGTCACGGACGTCGTGGGTATGCCGTGGATCTCGGAGCGTGAGGTTTGCGCAGTCGCGTACCAGGGACGCGTGGCCTGTTTCGATGCGACGACCGGGAATCTTCTGTGGGCGCGCCCGATGTCCAGCACGGCAGGACTAGATTCAGACGCACGCTACGTGTTCGTGCCCGATGAAAAGGGTGCGGTCCACGCGTTGGATCGCGCGGGCGGGACCAGCGTTTGGACTCAGGACAAATTGGCCTTGCGCGCGTTGACGGCGCCGCTTGCGCTTGGGCGCGAGGTGGTGGTTGGGGACATCGAGGGCTATGTGCACATCTTGTCCCGCGAAAACGGAAGCTTCATAGGTCGAACCGCGACGGACGGCGGCCCCATCGAATCGGCTCCTGTTCGCATTGATGGCGGGTTTCTCGTCCAGACCGCAAAGGGCGGGTTGTACGCGCTTAGCACTCGGTGATCCCGTACCCGCATTGTTGCGAGGAGCGCACCTAGCATCCGTTCCGTCTTGACCGCAACGCGTCCGCGGATCATTGTGTTTGGAGCCCCAAGTTGAAACCCACCATCGCTCTCGTCGGTCGTCCCAACGTCGGCAAATCGACGCTGTTCAACCGGCTTACCCGCTCTCGCGATGCGCTGGTCGCGAACGTACCGGGCCTTACGCGCGACCGCCACTACGGCGCCGGGCGCTTGGGAGACAAGCCGTTCCTGGTCGTCGATACGGGCGGACTCGAACCTGCGGCCTCGGAAGGAATGCTCGCCGAAATGGCCCGACAGACAAAGGCGGCAATGGCGGAGGCCGACGCGGTTGTCTTCGTTACCGATGCACGCGAGGGTGTGACCCGGCAAGACCAGCGCATAGCGGAGGAACTGCGACGGCTTAACCGCCCGGTGCTGGTCGCCGTGAACAAATCAGAAGGAATCGATCCCGCGGTGGCCTCGGCCGAGTTTTACGAGTTGGGGCTGGGCGCACCAATGGCGATTTCGGCAGCGCATGGTGAAGGGGTGTCCGATCTAATCGAAACCGCGCTGGCCGCATTCGGTGCCGGGGAGCCGACGCCGGCGATGGCCGGCGACACACCGAAGATCGCGATCGTGGGGCGACCTAACGTGGGCAAGTCGACGCTGGTAAATGCGCTGGTAGGGGAGCAGCGTGTCATTGCCTTCGACCAGCCCGGTACGACCCGCGACAGCATCTATATCGAATTCGCGTACCGCGGCAAGCGCTACACGCTGATCGACACTGCCGGATTGAGGCGCCGAGGTAAGGTGTTCGAATCAATAGAAAAGTTTTCAGTTGTGAAGACGCTGCAGGCGATCGACGACGCGAACGTGGTGATCCTACTGCTCGATGCCCGCCAGGACGTTTCCGAGCAGGACGCGCACATTGCCGGGTTCATCCTCGAGCGGGGGCGGGCCCTCGTGGTCGGGGTGAACAAGTGGGACGGCCTGGAGGACGATGCGCGCGAGCATGTCAAACGCACGATCGCCAGAAAGTTGAGGTTCCTGGGTTTTGCGCGCTTTCATTACGTGTCGGCGCTTTCGGGCACGGGGATACGCCCGTTGTTTGGTTCGGTGGATTCGGCGTTCGGTGCCGCGTTCGCGAAATTATCGACGCCGCGGTTGTCCCGTGAGCTGCACGCGGCCGTCGAGAAGCAGGCTCCGCCGCGCCGCGGGTTGGTGCGGCCGAAGCTGCGCTACGCGCACCAAGGCGGAATGAATCCGCCTGTGATCGTCATCCACGGCAATGCGCTTGACGCCGTTTCCGACAGCTATCGGCGGTACCTCGAAACGCAGTTCCGGCACGCGTTTGAACTGGAAGGCACGCCGCTTCGGATTGAATTGCGCACCGGCAGAAATCCTTACGCTAACAAACGTGGGTAAGGCGTTCCCGATACGAGCCGGGACGCGGCAACAGCGATCCGATATGAGAACCTGCGTGGTCTCAAGTTCTAAGTAGCATCGGAACCAGAATTCGATTAGAGTGTCGAACTGAGAATAACGACTCGGGGGTAACCCATGAGCACCAAGGGACAATTACTACAAGATCCATTCCTAAATACGCTGCGCAAGGAACACGTGCCCGTTTCGATCTACCTGGTCAACGGAATCAAGCTCCAGGGGCAGATCGAGTCTTTTGACCAGTATGTCGTGCTGCTCAAGAACACCGTCACCCAGATGGTTTACAAACACGCAATTTCCACTGTTGTTCCCGCGCGCGCGGTGAACATCGCCTTTGAGCATCCCTCCGACTCCTGACCCTCTGATACGCGCGGAGTCTAGCGCGTACGAACTGTTGCGGCCCGCGGGTTTCGCCGCGCGCACGATCGTGCGTTGATCCGCTACCGGGACACTATGTTCGAACATTCCCGGGGCGTTAGAAGTGCGGGCAGGGTCAAGGCGGTACTGGTGAGCTTGGACTTCGGCCTGCGCAACGCGACAGAAAGCCTGGGAGAACTGCGGCAGCTCGCCTCCAGTGCGGGTGTCGACTGTAGCGCCGTGGTGGGCGGCCGACGCGAACGACCCGACCCTAAGCATTTTGCCGGGGCGGGCAAGGTCGAGGAAATAAGGGCCAGAGCAGCAGAAAGCCATGCGGATCTGGTCATCTTCAATCACGAATTATCGCCCGCGCAGCAACGCAATCTCGAGACTACGCTGGGATGCCGCATTTTGGACCGTGTCAGCCTGATACTGGATATATTTGGACAGCGCGCGCGCAGCCACGAGGGCAAGCTGCAGGTCGAACTGGCCCAGCTCGAATATCTGGCGACGCGGCTAGTCCGTGGCTGGACGCATCTGGAGCGTCAGCGCGGCGCTCGTGGGACGATGGGAGGGATGGGCGAGAAGCAGATCGAAGTCGACCGCCGGCTCATCGGCAAGCGCGTGAAGGCGCTCAAAGACCAGCTGGTTCGGCTCAAGCGCCAGCGGCTAGTTCAGCGACGAGCGCGCGTTCGTGGCCAGGTGATGTCGGTGTCACTGGTGGGCTACACGAACACCGGAAAGTCGACGCTGTTCAACGCCCTTACGCGCGCGGGAGCCTACGCGGCCGATCAACTCTTTGCCACCCTGGACACGACGACGCGGCGCGTGCATCTGCCGGAGGCGGGGGCACTGGTGATTTCGGATACGGTCGGCTTCATTCGCGACCTGCCGCATACGCTGGTCGCGGCATTCCGTGCGACATTGGAAGAAACGATCCATGCGGATCTGCTGCTGCACGTTGTCGACGCCTCCAGTCCGAGCCGGGACGCGCAGACGGGCGAGGTAAACAGGGTGCTCGGAGAGATAGGCGCCGCCGATATTCCGCAAATTTTCGTCTGGAACAAGATCGATCTGAACGATATGGCACCGGGCCTGGAACGAGACGAATATGGTAAGATTTGCCGTGTTCGCCTTAGCGCTGCGACCGGCGAAGGCGTCGAATTTCTGCGACTTGCGCTGACCGAGGTCGCGACGGCGAGAAACGCGGTCAACCATCCGGAACCGCAACAGATTATCTGAACGCAAGCGTCCAAGCGTAACTATGTCCCTCAATGATCCGCAATGGGGTAAGCGCCCTGGAGGTGGTGGCGATGGCCCACCCGACCTCGAAGAACTCTGGCGCAAGTTTAACCAGAAGCTGAACGCCATGTTGGGCGGCCGCGGTGGCGGAGGAGGTGGCGGCGGTCTGGGTTCCGGGCAGCGGCCCAGCTTCCGGCAGATAGGTGGGGGCGCGGGCATGTTGATCGGCTTGATCCTGGTTGTCTGGCTGGCGAGCGGCTTCTATATCGTAGTCGAGGGCCAGCGCGGGGTCGTGCTGACCTTCGGCAAGTTCTCCGAAGTAACCAACGCCGGGCTGCGCTGGCGGCTTCCTGCGCCCTTTCAGTCGCACGAAGTCGTCGACCTCTCAGGCGTGCGCACGGTGGAAATCGGGTACCGGAACAACGTCAAGACCAAGGTGCTGCGCGAATCGCTGATGCTCACGGACGATGAAAACATCATCGACATCCAGTTCGCGGTCCAGTACATCCTCAAGGATCCGATGGACTACCTGTTCAACAACCGTCGACCCGAGGACACTGTGCTGCAGGCGGCGGAGACCGCGTTCCGCGAGATCGTGGGCAAGAGCAAGATGGACTTCGTGCTCTACGAAGGCCGCGAGCAGATCGCGGTGCAGTCGCAAAAGGCGATGCAGGAACTGCTCGACCGCTACAAGACGGGCATTTTGGTCAGCAAGGTCACGATGCAGAACGCGCAGCCGCCGGAGCAGGTGCAGGCGGCGTTTGACGACGCGGTGAAGGCCAAGCAGGACCTCGAGCGCCAGAAGAACGAGGGCCAGGCCTATTACAACGAAATCGTTCCCAAGGCCCGTGGTACGGCAGCACGTCTTTTCGAGGAGGCGAACGGTTACAGTCAGCGCGTGGTTGCCAATGCCGAGGGTGAGGCATCGCGCTTCAAGCAGATCCTGGTGGAGTACATAAAGGCACCGGCGGTGACACGCGAGCGATTGTATTTGGACACGATGCAGCAAGTGTTGTCGGCGACCTCGAAGATCATGATCGACTCCAAGGCCGGTTCCAACCTGCTGTATCTGCCGCTGGACAAGATCATCCAGATGTCCGGCGCGGCAACGTTGCCGCAGGCGCTGGGGGGCGGGCGCGCACAGCAGAGCGATGTCGCATCGCGTGATGCGGGTGCGAGATCGCGCGATACGCTGCGCCCCCGTGACCGGGAGGGACGGCCATGAGCGCCTCAATGCGCGTGGTGCTCGTCACGGTGGTCGCACTCGTCGTGGTGGCGAGCCTTTCGCTGTTCACCGTCGATCAGCGCGAGCAGGCGATCGTGTTTCAACTCGGCGAAATACGTGAGGTCATTACCGAGCCGGGGCTCAATGTAAAGTGGCCGCTGATCCAGAATGTGCGCTTTTTCGACAAGCGAATTCTCACGCTCGACGCGCCGGACACCGAGCGCTTCATTACCTCGGAGAAGAAGAACGTTTTGGTCGACTCGTTCGTCAAGTGGCGCATCGCCGACGTGAAGCAGTACTACATCAGCGTGCAGGGCGACGAGGCGCGTGCCCAGACGCGATTGGCGCAGACGATCAATTCGGCGCTGCGCGAGGAGTTTGGCAAGCGCACGGTCCACGACGTCGTTTCCGGAGAGCGCGACAAAATCATGGACGACGTTCGCGTGAGTGTCGACGATGATGTGCGGAAAATCGGCGTTACCATCGTCGACGTGCGCCTCAAGCGCGTCGAATTGCCGCAGGAAGTGAGTGAGTCGGTCTACCGGCGCATGGAGGCCGAGAGAAAGAGCGTTGCCGCCGAACTGCGCTCCGAAGGCTTCTCCGCAAGCGAGAAGATTCGCGCGGAAGGCGAACGCGCGCGCGAAGTGATCATCGCCGAAGCTTACCGGGATGCGCAGCGCGTCAAAGGCGAGGGCGATCGCAAGGCAGCGGCGATCTATGCTCAGGCATATGGCGAAAATCCTGAGTTCTATTCTTTTTACCGTAGTCTCGAAGCCTACCGGGCCGGCTTCAAGAACCGAAACGACGTGCTCGTGCTCGAGCCCAACGCAGACTTCTTCAAGTATCTCAAGAATCCGGGCAAGGGCAGCAAATAGCCGTGGGAACGACGTTCCTGATGGCCGTCGCGCTCATGTTCGTGATCGAGGGAGTTCTGCCCTTTCTCGTTCCTTCGGTGTGGCGTGAAGCGTTCCGCCGGATCACGCAATTCACGGACGGCCAAATCAGGTTCTTCGGCCTTTCGTCGATGTTGCTCGGATTGGTGCTGCTGTTTCTTGCCAAGTAGCCATGCGCAACTGGCTCTTGCCGGAGCATATCGAAGACATACTGCCGCCAGAGGCCAGGCGCGTGGAGCGGCTGCGCACGACGCTGCTTGAGCTGTTTCGCGTGCACGGTTACGAATTGGTCATACCGCCGCTGCTCGAATACCTCGAGTCGCTGCTCACGGGCACGGGCCATGATCTTGATCTGCGCACATTCAAGCTCGTCGACCAGCTCTCTGGACGCATGATGGGCCTGCGCGCCGACATTACGCCTCAGGTGGCGCGTATCGACGCACACCTGCTCAATCGTGAAGGTGTTTCGCGGCTCTGTTACGCGGGAAGCGTGTCGCACACGCGGCCCAGGGGCATCAACGCCACGCGTGAGCCGCTTCAGATTGGCGCTGAAATCTATGGCCATGCCGGCATCGAAAGCGACCTTGAGATCCGCCAGCTGATGCTCAGTTCGCTGCGGGCGTGCGGCATCCGGGACGCGCGCCTGGATCTGGGCCATGTCGCAGTATTCAGGGCCCTCTGCCGGCGCGTAGGCGTCGGCGCCGATCTGGAAGCTCAGCTGCATGAGGCGCTGGAAGCCAAGGACACACCACGGCTGGATGTCCTTTCTTCGGACCTCGATAGCGTGACGAGAAAGGCGCTACGCGAACTGCCAGGGCTCTACGGCGACGCCTCGGTGCTCGACCGGGCGCGCAGTGTTCTGCCGCGGCACCCGGAAATTCTTGCCGCCCTCGATGATCTGGCCCTGCTGTCGCAGGATAACGGTCTGCCGGTTTCCATCGACCTTGCCGACCTGCGCGGGTATCACTACCATTCGGGCGTCGTGTTATCGGCCTACGCTCCGGGAACCGCGAACGCGGTGGCGCTGGGGGGACGCTATGATGAGGTCGGAAAAGCATTCGGGCGTGCCCGTCCGGCGACCGGATTCTCGATGGATCTGCGCGATCTGGTGCAGGTGGCTGCGCCGGTGCGCGAGTCTCAGGGAATACGCGCGCCCTATACACAGGACCCGGATCTGGAAGCGCAGATCGAACGCCTGCGAAGCACTGGCGAGGTGGTAGTCGTCGAACTGCCGGGCCACGAAGGTTCCGGTACCGCGGGTTGCGACCGCGAACTTGAACTGGTTGATGGGAAATGGCAGCTGCGCCGCCTCGTGGTCGAGAGAGCATGAACGCCTAGCTAAGTCAGCCCGCCGGGTCCGGCAGCGCCGGTTTATGGACGTAGTCGTTGGAATGCCGCAGTGAGCAGAAATATATGGCCAAGAATGTAGTCGTGATCGGGACCCAGTGGGGTGACGAGGGTAAGGGTAAGGTCGTCGATTGGCTGACCGACCATGCTCAGGGCGTGGTGCGGTTCCAGGGCGGGCACAATGCGGGACACACGCTGGTAATCGCCGGCAAGAAAACGGTCCTGCATCTGGTTCCGGCGGGGATATTGCGCTCCAGGGTGACCTGTTACATCGGCAACGGCGTGGTGCTTTCGCCGCAGGCGCTCGTGGCGGAGATCGACGAACTCGAGGCAGCCGGCGTTGACGTGAGCAGTCGACTGCGAATATCTCAGGCCTGCACGCTGATTTTGCCCTACCACGCCGCCATCGATATCGCGCGCGAGACGAAGAAAGGAGCGGACAAGATCGGCACCACCGGGCGCGGGATCGGTCCGGCCTACGAGGACAAGGTCGCACGGCGCGCGATCCGGCTGCAGGACTTGCTCGTGCCAGACCGTTTCGCGGCCAAACTGCGTGAGTTGCTCGATTTCCACAATTTTGTTCTGACGAAGTATCTCGGGGCCGCGGCAGTCGACTTCCAGCGCACGCATGATGAGACATTGGCTCTGAAAGAGCGGTTGGCCCCGCTGGTCACCGACGTTTCGCGGGCGCTCTATGACGCGAGCAGTGCAGGGAACAGCCTGTTGTTCGAGGGTGCCCAGGGCGCTCTTCTCGATGTGGATCACGGCACCTATCCATTCGTGACTTCATCCAATTGCGTCGCGGGCGCGGCCGCAGCGGGCGCGGGCGTGGGTCCGGGACTGCTGCATTACGTTCTGGGAATTACCAAGGCTTACACGACCCGCGTAGGCGGCGGGCCGTTTCCGACCGAACTGGAGGACAGCACCGGCGAATTATTGCGTACGCGCGGAAAGGAGTTCGGCGCTACGACTGGACGGCCGCGCCGCTGCGGTTGGTTCGACGCCGCCGCGATGAGGCGCTCGATACAGATCAACGGTCTATCGGGGTTCTGCGTCACGAAACTCGATGTCCTGGACGGCATGCAAGAGGTCAGACTGTGCACGGGGTACCGCCTCCGACGCGGGCAAACAGATATATTGCCTGCCGGTGCCGAAGACGCGGCTGCATGCGTGCCCGTTTACGAGTCCATGGCCGGTTGGCGGGACACCACCGTGGGCGTCAAACGGTACGAGGATCTGCCCGCCAATGCGCGCGCATACCTGGAGCGGATCGAGGCGGTCTGCGGTGTGCCTGTGGATATGATCTCCACGGGCGCCGACCGCGAAGAAACGATCGTTCGCAGGCACCCATTCAAGTAGAACGTCAGGCCCGAATCATACCGGGCGCGCGATTGCAGACTTTGCATTCGGCGTCGAATTTGGCCACGTGCTAGCCGGAAAGGCAAAACAGCAAACGGAGGCGGGAAATGAAACTCACCCTGTACTATGCGCCGATCACGTGCAGTCTGGTGGCGCTGATTTCTCTCAACGAATCGGGTGCGGACTTCGAGGTCAAACCGGTCAACTTGCGAAAGGCCGAGCAGATGAAGCCCGAGTACCTGCGTGTGAATCCCAAACACAAGGTACCGGTGCTGATGATCGACGATTATCCGCTGACCGAAAACGTGGCGATGGCATTGTGGATGACGCGGTCCTTCCCGAAGGCAGGAAT
>Ga0155953_1069_pt1 | contig 80740 bp, 66 predicted proteins | sample RifCSPlowO2_02_FD_107607 | JGI IMG/M metagenome (GOLD analysis project Ga0155953, IMG submission 107607) | Betaproteobacteria bacterium RIFCSPLOWO2_02_FULL_63_19
GGCCACTCGCACGGCGTAGCGGGCCACTCGCACGGCGTAGCGCTGATGAACGACGGAACCGTCTGGGCGTGGGGCTACAACTATTTCGGCCAGCTGGGCGACGGCAGCGAAACCAACCGCTGCACGCCGGTTCAGGTAACCGGAATTAGCGACGCAAAAGCGATATCGGCCGGTCTTGGTCATACCCTTGCCGTAACGCAGGACGGCAGCGTATGGGCGTGGGGATCGAACGTCTTTGGAGAACTCGGCGATGGAAGCTACGCCAGCAGTCGCGCGCCGGTTCAGGTGCACGGACTGACGAACGCAACAGCCGTCGCCGCGTCGATGACTGCTCACTCGGTCGCGGTGAGGGAGGACGGCACCGTATGGGCATGGGGCAGCAACGGATTCGGCCAGTTCGGCGATGGCACCTACGTTTCCCAGCCTTTGCCGGTGCTGGCGGTGAATGAAACCGTCACCGGATTCCTCGATCTGGTGCCCGGTCCCAACAGTATTCCGCAGGACAAGATTCCGCCGTTTCTGGTCGCGACCTTTAAATTCGGCGGCGCGACCGCGACCTCGCTCGCCGTTGATCTGAAGGCCCCGACAACGATCGGGACATTCGCGTCTGGGCCCGCCGCTGGCAGCTTTGCCGCTACGACGTACAACGTCTATGTCGCGGCCATGGTTCCGTCCGGTGCGACGACGTTGCTCTTCCAGCTCGACGCGAACAACGTCTGGAGCACGCTGACCCTGCCGATGTCGGAATTCGTGCGCGGCGTGACGCTGGACAGCCAGACCGCAGTCGTCAAGGCGCAGATTCTTCAGGATGTAGACGTTTCCCAGCTGGTAGGCGCGTCGGTGCTCGTGGGCTACGGCATCGATACAGACGAGATGCTGGCGAACGGGCGCTATCGAAAGATATTCACGGTAACGGGAGAATAGGCAGGCTCGGCTGGTAGGGCGGATCGATCTCCGTGCAATCGCGCCTAGCCATCAGGACGGCTCAGTAGTCGCCTGGCGTGGAGGTACGTCGCGTAAATGTACTGGGTGCCCATGTTGACCATGACCACGCGAAACACGTGAAAGGCGACCACCAGCGGTACGCCGATCTGCAGGGCCTGCGCCGTGATGGTCATCTCGGCCAAGCCTCCTGGCGCGGTGGCGATGATCATCGTCGCGATGGGCAGGTCGAAGTACCACGCAATGGCCAAGGCGAGCAGCGCCGACGCGGTCAAAACGACGAATGAGTTCACTATCGCGAAGGGAATGAACAGCTTGTGGCGAACGAAAAAAGCGCGCTCATAGCGCGCGCCGAGCACAAGTCCGAACATGAGCTGCGCGAAATCTGTCATCGAGCCCGGTACCGCGGAGAGTTGCACGCCGCTCACCGTAAGCGCTGCGCCGGCGAAGATCGGGACCAGCAGGCATCCGTTGTGCAATCCAAGGCGCTCCGATAACAATCCAAGAATGAATACGAAGGGCAGCCATATCGCCAGCACGCCTGGGTCGAATGGCACTTCGGGCTGGTAGGCAGCCGCGACAAGGGGAATTCCTCCATAGGTAAGCGCGAAGGGGATCACGATGACGACGATCGAAACACGCAGGCTGTGTGCGACTGCCACCGGCGCAATCTGAGCGCCGTAGCGCTCTGCAAGCACGGCCATCGCCATGGCACCGCCGGGAACCGAGGCGAAAAAAGTCGATTTTCCTTCGACGCCGGAAACCCGGCTCAAGGTCAGCGCTCCGATTCCACCGACCACGAAGGCCGCAAGCGTCGCCGCGATGATCGCGGGCAGGTTGGCAGCCAACGCGGCAACGACGGGCGGTGTGAAATACAGGGATACCGCAGACCCCAGGATGACTTGCCCCAAGTGGCGGGCATAAGGCGGCGAATGCATGCGTGCGCCCACGAGGTTGAGCGCAGCGACGGCGATCATCGGTCCGATCATCCAGGGAATTGGCGTGCGCAGGCGGTGAAACAGGTACCCGGCGGGGATCCCGACAGCGAGTGCCTTGATGATTGCCGGCAACCGCTGTCGAAAGTTGGCGAGTTCGTTCATCTAGTTCTCGATATGTTACTTTGAAGCCTTCGTTCATCTCTGAAGCGCCGTGACCGGCGCAGGCTTCGGGAAATTCTCATGCTAAAAGCAGAAGACCTTATCGGCGTCTACGCGGGCCGCGGCCAGGATTACCTGGCCAAGGACGGTACGGTGGTGCAGTTGCAAAAACCGGCGGGCCCCGATCAGGCACGAATCGCGTACACCAAAGAGGGCATGGTAATCGTCGTCTCGACCCCTGCCGGTCGTCCCAAAGTCGACGCCGGCATTCCCGACCACGCGACGGTCGACGAAAAGGCCCGCATGGCCGACGGGGTGGTGGCTTACGCCGGTCGCTACGAGATCAAGGGTGACGCGGTGATACACCACATCGACGTCTCGTTTTTCCCCAACCTGGTCGGGAGCGCGAACGTGCGCATACCGACGTTTCAGGGCAAGCTATTGACCCTCACCACCGAACCCGACGAAAAGGGCGGAGTGAGGCGAATCCATTGGGAGCGCCTTGACGAGGCATAAACGGATCTGTGCGATGGCGCGCATCCCGTTCTGCGTCACCTGCTAGGCACTTGGCAGCTCACTGCCGCATCGTGCCGTGCGATCGCAAATATCAATCCGCGGCTCCTGCACTCACAGGCAGACCGAACCGGGATCGACCATCAGGCATTGTCCGGTCATACGGTCGCTCTCCGGCGAGGCGAGGTATACGAGACCGCCGGCAACATCCTCCACCCTGATGTGTACCTGCATCATCCTCGGGCCGAAGACCCGCGCCTTATGCGCGGGATCCTGTTCCATTTCGTGCTCGGTCAGTGCGCTCGTGATCAGGCCGTAGGCGATGGTGTTCACGCATATGCCATCCGGACCGAGTTCGCGCGCCAACGCGCGCGTCATGGCCATGATCGCTCCTTTTGCCGACACGTAGTGCAGCCGGTTCGGAAGTCCCAGGTACATCGTCTGGGAGCCGATATTGATGATCTTGCCGTACTTCTGTTTGCGCATTTGCGGCAGCGCAGCCTTTACGCAAAGGAACGGTCCTCTCACGTTGACCGCGTATAGTTCGTCCCAGGCGCGAACGTCCAGGTCGAGCACGGGTACCGGCGGGATATTCGACCCTATGGCGGCGTTGTTGACCAGAATATCGAGCCTGCCGTAGCGAGCGAGCGTTGCGGCAACTAGATCGCGCGTCGATTGTTCATCTCTCACGTCAACCGTCACGCTGAGCGCTTCGCCTCCGCCGGAAACGATTTCGCCCGCGACGGATGCGCAATCCTTCAGGTCGGCCACTACGAGCTTCGCACCCTCGGCTGCCAGCGCTTTGGCAAAATGCGAACCCAAAGCCGCACGTTCCCCGTGCGCGGCGCCGGTAACGACGGCAACGCGGTTGTCCAATCTGCCCATGTGTATCTCCTTTCTGCGTTCACCTCTATCCTAATGCAGTTGTCACGGACGTGCGTTCAGTTGGGCCGTACGAATCGAGAACGCGATGTTCGAGGGGATCGCCGACGGTCACTCGAATGCCGCGGGGCAATCCGGGCAGCCTTGATTTGGATCACACCGCAGAAGGCGAACCGGCGCGTACAGTGACAGTTGGGTCTTCCGTTGGGACGCAAGGCTGGTTCATCGAATCACGAGCCCGCATCCTTAGGACCGTTGGCTCTTGGATACTCGCGCTGGCCGGATAAGGCCGATAAGAGGGAATTTCTCCCGAAGCGTGGCCGGCGACGGTCCTCGAGTTCGGTATCGATATGCTGTCCTGCCGTTGCGGGGATCACGGCTTCTTGCGCCGCGCTCGGCGCGTCAATTCGGGTTGATGTCGTGGCCATGGACGTTCTTGTACGCGCGATCGAGTGGCTCATGACCCCCATCAGTGGAGCTGCGGTGCATCATGTCGAGCCTTGGGCATCGTTGCATGGACGGCTGATGGTCTTCGCGTGGGCGATTCTGATGCCCATTGGGATCCTTATAGCTCGCTTCGGATGCGCGCGTTCCTGAATGCGCGGGAAGTGTATTGAATCCCCACTCTTCCCAAATTCGCCGCGTCGCTAAAGACGTGCGAGCAGCCGTTCGAACCCAGGGTAATCCGCTGCGGCAATGGCGAATTTGCGCGTGTAAATGGTGGTCGGTTCGCCGCGGCGCAGCGAATCGAGAAATCCTTCCCGGTTGTGTATCCAGCTTCCCCCGACCAGAGTGACGCCGCGCGAGAACAATGCATCGGGCAGGCAGCCTGCGCTTGGCCCGATCATGGCGACCCATTGCGCGTGTCGGCAGTGGCTAAGCACGTTGTCGAGCGTGTCGTTGAGCAGCAGAGTGCTGGTGGTGATCACTTTGCTGCAGGAGTCCAATTCGCCGGCGTCGAGCGTGACACGGTACCGTTCCCGGTCTCCGATCAACCGGGACTTCAGTTCCACCACGATGAGTTCCGCGCCCGACTTCACGATCCGCTCGATCAGCGGCGTGAACAGTCCCACCATACCGATGCGTTCGGCCGCTTGCGGATTCAGTTGACCTATGGAGTCCGCGCTCGTATCGGGCAGGTATCCGGTGCGATCAAAGAAGCAGCGTGTGAGCGAATTGGCCGCCGCAAAGCCCAGCGTGCGGACAATGCCGTCGCCCCGAACGTAGCGTTGCGCCAGGTCCAGGGCGTCTGCGCCAGCCAGTCCAAATCGCTCGTGTCCCTCGTGCAACTCGTCAAGCGTATTTCCGAGCAGGACATAGGACATGCCAAGCGACCCGTCTTCCAGTTCGAGAGCGCAGAATTCCCCCCTGTTGTCTCCCCCTGGAACGTGCCTGGGAGGCAGATGCAGCGCGCGCACGCGCGGCGGTGCGGAACGCGCGGCGAAACGTTTCAGCTGGTCGATGTACTCTTGGGCGAAACTCATGCTTGGCTTTCTTTCACGTCGCTGGTATCAGTGTCAAACTTGTACCCTCTTCGATTGTGGCACGGGTTCCGGGTGCGCGACGACGCCGAATACCGCGGGTCCGAGAAAACCTGTACCGGAGCGTAACGCTTGAATTTGGATACTCATTCTGACGCACGCCTCGATGCGATGACCGAAGCGGATTTTGCCACGGTGGCCTGGCTGGGGGAAACCATCTGGCATGCGCACTACTCGAAGATCATCAGCGTAGAGCAGATAAGTTACATGCTCGCGGGGCGCTATACACCGCACGAATTGCGTAACTACCTGAACTCCGACGACCGATGGCTGGACCTGCTGAGCTTGAGAGGCAGGCAGGTGGGATACTGCAGCTATGCGCGGACGGCGACGCCGGGCGAGATGAAGCTCGAACAGCTTTATCTGCTGCAGGAATTGCAGGGCAGGGGACTGGGCGGATTGATGCTGCGCCACGTCGAAGCCCGCACCCGCAGCCGCGGCCTGAACGTACTGATCTTGCAGGTGAACAAACGCAATGTCGACGCGATCGCCGTTTACCGGAAAGCCGGATTCACCGTACGTGAAGAAGCCGTTTTTGACATCGGAAACGGCTTCGTGATGGACGATTACGTGATGGAAAAGATGCTTTGACGAAGGATCGGAATTGTCATGCGGAAATGGCATGACGGGGGCTGATCAGCGCCGACGGGCTGGCATCAAGGATGCGGGTGACCTCGGAACGATGGCGAGGCCGGTTGCTACTGCCGTGTAGCGGCGAAGAATCGGATGGGGAGGACAAATGCCGGACGCAGAAAGCTACGACTACATTGTTGTAGGTGCGGGTTCAGCGGGCTGCGTGCTCGCGAACCGGCTGAGCGAAGACGGCTCGGCCAGAGTGCTTCTTCTTGAAGCGGGAGGCTGGGATCGCGATCCGCTGATTCATGTTCCAATCGGGCTCGGCAAGATTCATCAGCGTCGATGGCACGACTGGCACTACGACTCCGAGCCGGATCCGGGCTTGAACAATCGCCGGATTGAAATCCTGCGCGGAAAGGTGCTTGGCGGCTCTTCGTCCATCAACATGATGGCCTATACCCGGGGTGACCGTAACGATTACGAGCGATGGGCGAGGGACGGGGCAACCGGTTGGTCGTACCGGGAAGTTCTGCCGTATTTCAAGCGCGGCGAAGAGTGGGAGGGGGGCGAAAATACCTGGCGCGGCGGATCAGGGCCGATGAAGACGACGTGGTCGCGCTCGAAAGATCCGCTCTCCGACGCATGGATGGAAGCCGGCAAGGCGGCGGGCTTTCCGGTGACGGAAGATTTTAACGGCAGGCAGCACGAAGGCTTCGGCCGCGTTCAATGCACGATCGGCAATGCCAGGCGCTGGTCTGCGTCGACCGGGTACCTCAGGGTCGCCCTGAAAAGGCCTAATCTCAGTCTGGTAGTGAATGCACTGACCGGCAGGATACTGTTCAAAGGCACACGCGCCACGGGTGTTGAATACGTCAAGGACCGACAGGCCGTAACGGTTCATGCGAGTAGCGAAGTACTGCTCGCGGCCGGGGTATTCAACTCGCCACGAATTCTGATGCTTTCCGGAATCGGACCTGAAAGCCATCTCCAGGAGATGGGCATCGATGTGGTATCCAATCTGCCTGTTGGCGACAATCTGCAGGAGCACATCGCGGGCTGGTTTACTTGGATGCGCAACGAACCAGGGGATTTCGCCAGGTTGTTGCGCTTGGACAGGATCAGTCTTGCGATGTTGCAGGCCTATTTTCTCGGAGCAGGTCCTGCCGGGGGGCTTCCCAGTTCCACGTTCGCATTCATCAAGTCAGAAGGCGGGCTCGACGTACCCGACGGTGAATTCATATTCCGCATGACCCGACCGGATGCGCGGCCGTGGGTGCCGGGTATCCGGCCGATGTTGCCGGACACCTATGGAGTACGGCCGGTGTTGCTGCAGCCCCGGAGCCGCGGCACCGTGAGGCTGCGGTCCGCCAAGCCCGACGACCCGCCGCGGATCCTGTTCAATTTTTTCGATCACCCCGAAGACATGCCGCGCCTGCTCAAGATCGCCCGCCTGGCGCTCGACGTCGCTGCGCAGAAGGCAATGGATCCGTTCCGGGGCAAGGCGACAGAGCCTGGTGAAATAGAGTCCGATCGGGATATCGAGGAGTGGATAAGGAATAGCGGACTGACCGTGCATCATCCATCGTGTACCTGCCCGATCGGTACCGTGCTCGATCCGGAACTCAGGGTGCACGGTATCGAGGGTCTGCGCGTAGTCGATGCTTCTGCCATGCCGTCCATCGTTACCGCGCATATCAATGCTTGTGTCTTGATGATGGCCGAGAAAGCATCGGACCTTATCCGTGGCAAGCCGCCGCTGCCGGAAGCGACTGACGTCTGACATTCGGTTGAGCCGCCATTGCATTGACGGTTTCGGGCTACGGCTTCACCTGATCGTCGCCTAGCAGCTGCGGATACTCGCCCGCCAGTGCGGCACCGTCCTTGCGCCATGCATAACAGCCGTCGACGAAGGACAGCGTGCGCGTGTCCGGCCAGTGTCTCGGATCATCGCCAGTCCGCCGCTGCCGGGCTACACGATCCGGCCACGAGGCTTGCATATAAGTGTTGCCTATCTGACCGAGGAGGTCGGTGAGGTGCGTACAGCCCAGGGGACCGCCAAGAATGTCCCTGACGGCCCGATTGAAACCGGGGCCAATTCGAACACCGATCAGCTTGCGGTAATCGGCAGCGACTTCGCTGCATACCGGCCAGGGTGCAGCCATGGTTTTCGTCACGACATCGCGAATCTGGTAGTCATCGTCGATCAGGACACAAAGAGAAAAATGATGGATCATTTCCCCGGGCAGCACGTCCCTTCGAGAATTAAACGGGACCGTCTGCCCCTTCTCGTCGGCGACGCTGGCCTCTATCTGCCATAAACCGTCTCCTCGCCTGTAGCCGCGACAGGTAATCTGCCGGGTGTGCACCAGTTCCTTGTGAATGTCTTGTTCGGTCACGATCGCTTCGTCCTTGTCGTAGTCGCTGTACATGTCGTTGCGTTACCGGTCCCGCGTCGCCGTATCGCTTCGAACTCCCAGATGGATGGTTCGTATCGATACGGCGGATGAGCCGCCGATGGCCCGCTATCGGAGCCGATCGTTCGCATCGCCTGGCAGATGTCGGACCTCCAAGGTGCCGGAGGATATCCACTCTAGCCGCATGTGACAATTCGCAATAGTCGGCGGTCAGGGGCGCACGGCAGGTCATGTCGGGCGTTTCTTCGCTGCCCGGCTCCCGAGGACCAGCGCCAGCGCAACCGCCCAGAACACCGCTTTTACCCCGACGGCGGAGCCGAGGGCACCGAACAGCAGCGGCATGACCGTTTGACCGGTGGTGATGACCGTCGTACGAACGCCGACCGCTTCACCGGTCCGCCCTTCCGGCACCGCGTCATGCAGCAGCGCCATGACCATGGGCTGCGCGATGCCCAGACCAATGCCGAGCGCGAACGCCAGCAACATCAGGCCGCTGGCCTTGGCAACCAACGGAAACATTGCATAGCAAGATCCTGTCAACAACAACGCAAGGTACAAGAGCCGCCACGCCGTCATGCGTCGCACGAGATACGGAACCGCCAGGCGCACGAGGAACGTTGCAACCGCAAACATACCCATGATCACGCCGATCACCGTGGGTGAAAGCCCTACGCTCGTCCCATAGACGGGCATCATGAACGTGAACAGTTCGAAGCCGGTAGACTGCATCGCGGTAATAATGAAAATCCGCCGGGCGTCGGCGTGCGCGAAAAGGTCGATGACGCGGTTATGGGCATTGCGTTTGCCGTGTGAGGGAGGTCGGGGCAGGACGAGCTTATTTGCCGCGAATGCCGCGACGACCGGTGCCGGCAGCAGCGCGAGCAGCAGAAAGGTGGATCGGTATCCGAGACCGTCAATCGACAGCCCGGCGAGCATGGGACCTAGAAGAGCGGAGACTGAAAAACCGAGCGCGAGCAGACTGAAGTTTGCCGGCCGGTGCTCGGGACGGCCTATGAAGCCGATGCTGTTCTGGACGGTAATCTGGAACAGCATGAAGCCAAGTCCGATTACGGTGGCTGCGACGTGCAGCGTGGCGAGGCCGGGAATGAAAATCGGCAGCGCTATTCCCATGGCGACCAGTGCCGATCCCACCAGCATGGGTACGCGATGCGTCGCGCGGTCTGCGAGTCGGCCCGCCGTGACCGAAAACAGCATGGGCAGCAGGCCATACAGCGCCATGAGCATGCCTACGGTATATGGCGCGGCGTGAAGCTGAATCGCATACAGTGATACCGTCACCCGACTGCCGAGGTACGCCGACAGGTTGAGGACGGTAAAAAGAGTCAGCGCGTAGACGGTCACCGGCGGTAAGCGCCAGAGGGGGCCGCCGGCCTGGCAGCGGCCGGCGGGGGTGAACCGTGTCTATTCACGATCAATCCGGATGCCGTGCGACGGATCATTCGGGCGCCGGGCGCCGGCCGGGACGACGAGACGATTGCAGTGTCCACGAACGCAATGGCGTTAGCGCTTTCCTGCCGCGGAGGCATCGTTCCCGAGGGTTGGCACATACGGACGGCGTACTCCAGCGTCGCCCACACTGCCTAAGGGTTGCCCAGATAGTCGCGCTTGCCGATTTCGACACCATTGTGGCGCAGGATGTTGTACGCAGTGGTGACATGAAAATAGAAATGCGGGATTGCGTTGCCGAGCAGATATTGCATTCCCGTTAACGTGGTGTCCCGGCCGTGGCGCTTGAGTCTGATGTCCTTGTCTTCGGTGCCGTCGATCTGCTCGGGCCTTATCGACTGGACGAATTCGATCGCCTTGGCGATTCGTGCCTTCAACTCAGGGAATGTTTGTTCGGTGTCTTCGTAAGTGGGGACCTCCACGCCCGCGAGATGCGCGACCGCCGCTACCGCCCGATCGCATGCGATCTGTACTTGTCGCGCCAGCGGGTACATGTCGGGGTACAGCCTGTACGTGGTCAGCGCAGCAGGGTCGATCTTCCTGGATTCGACGTGGGCCTGCGCCTTGTCGAGAATCGTGGAAAGGTTGGTCAAGATGTTGGCGAAGCGCGGCGCGCTTGCCTGATACATTGAAATGTTCATGGCAAATCCTGGAAGTGGAAAAGAGGTCACCTGGACACGCATATTTTATCGGTTGGCGTGTTGAAACGTGGATTGCGTTCCAATCAGACGCACCGATGGCGATTCCCGTCATGGGCGCCTGTCACCATCGGGAATCAACGCGTAAACTGGAATAGCTCCATGAATCCTGGGAGGCTTCCCGCGGGGATCATGTCGGCATAACATCGCCATAGTGCATGGATTTCGGTACGCCGGGATGCGCGGCATTACCTGGAGCCGCGATCGGCGGTGATAGAGATGACGAGTCCGCCAACGGGTAACGAAGCATGGGGTACTTGGAAGGCCGGCCTACCCGAACTGATCGGACGGCAGCCGGTTATGTCCTGCAACGCAACGTTGCGCTGAAATGAGAAGGGGAAAGTTCTTGAAACACAAAATTGCCAAGGATTACCTCTTGTACGATCAGCGGAGTTATGAATTGGGCTGGTCTAACGGACGTCTGCACGGATTTCTTGAAGCTACCGGCATCGCTTTGGTGATCGTATTGCTGTGGCGCTTCGTACCGTGGTTCTAGTCGCGGCAGGCCTCATTTCCGTACGATAGTGTCGGACCCGCCGCCGCCTATGGTGCGCTCATAGACACCGTCGCCTGCCTTCTTGTACTTGGTGAGTCCAAGCGCCCTGATCTGGCTATCGCTGGTCGAATATCTTCCTCCAATCGAGACAGCGCTTATGACGCGCTCGACGGGCCGGTTGCAGGTCGGGCAGCGCTCCAGCCTGGCTTCGGCGATTCGCTGGTAGGCCTCGAAGCGTCCGGGGCACCTGTCACAGTGGCCGGATGCAGGCGCATATTCATAGAGGGGCATGCAGCAAATCTCCAAGAATCCGCGTTTGGGCCCTTGGCCAGCGCCAGGTTTGTCGATCTGTCCTGGTGATTATCGGCTGTTGCTTGAATGTCTTTTTATATCACGGCTCGTCGAGCTTCGCTTGGTCTGGCGTTCGTGTCGTTGGCGAGACGCTCGCAGGCGCAGTGTTGAGCGACACAGGTTCCGGCAAGCGCACCGCGCGTGATCCACATCACAGCCTTGCACTGCCGTGAGTGCAGACTACACGCTTCTTTCGGAGGGGGCGTCAATACCGATCAGCGCAGTTCCAATGCTTTCGCAAGTCCTTTGACCTGCCGTGACTGCGCTACCCTCGCATCTACGTTTACGATTTAATGACGCAATGTTCGGCGGGACGGCAACGTACGAAGTCCGTTTGTATGCGGCCCCAGCAACAGCTGCATGCGACCGGTATCGGGCGCGCTGCTCCGTCTTTATTGACCGTTAATTTATTGGAGGGAGAAACCATGAAGCGTATCCTCAATGTTCTCTTGTCGGCCACCCTGCTTTCAGGGTTCGGCTTGATCAGCGAGGCCTTCGCGGCGTCCAAATTTCCCGTCAAACCGATCAGTCTCTACGTGGGGTTTGCGCCTGGAGGGTCCACCGATACGATAGCGCGGGGCCTGGTGGATGCGGCTGGGGAGGAACTGGGGGGAAAGGTTCTCGTCGTCAACAAACCGGGCGCCGGAGGTGCGGTCGCCGCAGCCCTGGTCGCCAAGGCGAAGGGGGATGGCTACACGTTGCAGATTTCCCCGGATACGCCGCTTACGAGGGCGCCTCATCTGAGAAAGCTGGCGTTCGATCCGATGAAGGACTTTACGTTCATTTCTCGGGTGGCGGTATGGAAAAATGGCTACGTGGTTCTGGAAGACAGCCAATTCAAGACCTGGAAAGACGTTGTTCAATGGGCGAAAGCCAATCCCGGCCAGCTAAAGGTCGGTACACCTGGCGCCGGAACGACCCCCGACATACTGATGGCCGTAATTGCCAAGCGCGACGGCTTCACTTACCGCAGCACGCCTTTCAAGGGCGATTCCCCAAATATGGCTGCGTTGCTGGGCGGGCACATAACAGTTGCAGGTTCGGGATTGGGCGCCTGGTCCAAGTATGTAAAGGCCAAGAAGATGAGACTCATCATGGTGGAAGATGGCGTTACCGGGTTCGCCGATGCGCCGGATTACAAGAGTCTTGGTTATGACGTGTCCTCGCCCACGGCGGCCATCATATTTGGTCCAAAGGGAATTCCTACGGAAATCGTGAACAAGCTGGGTGAAGCATTTGCAGCCGCAGCCAAGTCGGCGGCTTTCAAGACCGTATCTGATGCAATGGAATTGTCGGAAGTCAACAATCCTCTATACGGTAAGGCGCTCGACACGTACGTGAGAAAAAATTACAACCTGTACAAGAAATACGTCGACGAAGGCGGGCTCGCGAAAAAGAAGAAGTAGAGGATGCCGGAAGGAGACTCGCCGGTTGACTTTCCAGGGTGTTCAGAAGGCTGAGTGAACACCCTGGACCATGGGTTTCCGCATTGCAGACGCGCGCATATTCATGAAACTGAATTCGGTTAAGCAGGACTTCTGGATCGCGGTCCTTCTGTTGTCTCTATGCCTGTCGGCGTATTTTTTCGTCATTCCGGCACAAGTCCAGGGTGAAATTCAGAGAGGAATGCCGCCCACCTTCTTCCCGAATCTTTCGGTGGTCTGGATCGGAGTTTTCAGTGTTCTGCTGCTCGTCCGGAGCTTTGTTCCCCAGACCGAGGCGGCGCAGGAATCGCGGGCGGATCGCAGATCGGGCCGTAATGGGGCGATGTTCACGATCGCCGCGGGCATTGCCTATCTGGTCTTGTGTTCGTTGTTCAGTTTTGTGATTTCGACGGTAGTGATCCTGGCCATTTTGATGTGGGCGCTGGGGGAGCGTCGCTGGCATTTCATCGTGAGCGCCACGCTCGTGACGACCTTGGGAATCTATGTCGTGTTCGATTGGTTGATGAGCGTCCAGTTTCCTGAAGGAATGTTGTTCTGAACCTGGTTATTTCTGGTGCCGGGAATGTGGGAAAACCTTCTTAACGGGTTCCAGACCTGTCTGGATCCCGTAACGCTCGCATTGATCGTAGCGGGTGTCACGATTGGCGTGGTCGTGGGTGCCATCCCCGGACTCACCGGCGCCATGGCGATTGCGCTGATCATCCCATTCACGTTCACGATGGACGCAGTCAATTCGATAAGCGTCCTGCTGGCCATTTATTGCGGCGGGATATACGGAGGTTCCATCACCGCTATTCTCATTCGAGCTCCCGGCAGCCCGGCCTCCGCGGCGACCGTATTTGACGGCTACGAGCTCGCCAAGCAGGGCAAGGCCGGCAAGGCCTTGAAGATGGCCATCAATGCATCGGTCATCGGCAATTACATCAGCGTATTGCTTTTGATCTTCGTCGCACCTCAGATTGCCGAACTGGCACTGAAGCTCGGGCCGACGGAAATCGCAAGCCTAATCATTTTTTCGTTGACCATCATCGCCTATGTCTCGGGCGCGTCCATTCTCCGCGGACTGATTTCCGCTGGAATAGGCCTGTTCTTCTGTACGATCGGAATCGATCCGATTACCGCGACGCCACGTCTGGCGTTCGGGGTGCCGGAGCTGGAACGGGGAATTTCGCTCATCCCGATGTCGATCGGGCTGTTTGCCGTATCGGAGGTTTTCAAACAGGGAGAGAAAGCCTTTCAGGCGAAATTGATCGGGCGCGAGGCGACCCCGGTTCTGCCCAAGGCCGTGAACCCGGATGATGACAAGGTGACGATGAAGGAAATGTGGGCGTCCATGAGGACCATTATTCAGTCGGGATTGATCGGTTCGTTCCTGGGGGCTGTTCCGGGAGTGGGTTCTCCGATTGCGTCGTTCATGGGCTATGGTCTCGGGAAACGGTTCTCGAAACACCCCGAGAAATACGGCACCGGCTATGTCGAAGGCGTAGCGGCTTCGGAATCGGCCAATAACGGCGTCGTGGGAGCAAGCCTGATTCCGCTGCTTACGCTGGGGATCCCGGGCGATTTGCCTACGGCAATCTTGCTGGGTGCGTTCCTGCTGCACGGGCTGATCCCGGGACCGTTGCTGTTTCAGGAACATCCCGGTGAAGTCTATTCGCTGTTCGCCGCCTTCCTGATCTCCGTCACCGCGCTGTATTTCGTTGCGAGGCAGGTGATCAAGGTGGCGCACGTCTTCACTTCGATTCCCAGGGCCGTGCTGTTTCCGGTCGTGCTTGTATTCTGCTTCATCGGAAGCTATGCGATCAACAGCAGCATGCTCGACGTCTGGGTGATGCTTCTCTTCGGGATTCTTGGGTATCTTCTAGAAAAATACGGCTTTGCGCTTGCTCCGCTGCTGATCGCCTTCCTGTTGGGCCCGATATTGGAGAGCAGCTTAAGGCAATCGATCATTCTGACCGGCGGCAGCATCGAGGAGTCGTTTACTTCGCCGGTGTCGCTGGTCTTGCTCATCTTGACCCTGATCGTCATTATCCAAGTCACCTATCGGGGATTCAAGGAGATAAGAAGACAGGCGCGATAGGAAACGGCCGGCCGGGCGATCGAGTACCGTTCCCGGCTGCGCAGGGGCTGCCGTTGGCGGGTGGACTTGCACCAGACCCTTCGCCCCCGCCTGGGGTCCCCGGAGTCTGCCGTACGGCGATCAATCGAAGGGGTAGACGCCCGGCTCTGGTTCGTACGCGTGCTCGATGCCGTGCACCCCTGAACGCAGCATCGCCTCCCAGGATTCGAGCGTTGTCGCCCCGATATGCGGTGATCCGAAGAAGTTCGGCAGCCTGAGCAACGGATTACCGTTTGCCGGTTCGATGTTGAACACATCGAACGCCGCACCCGCGATGGCGCCGGAATTCAGTCGCGCGGCGAGGGCTGCCTCGTCCACCATTCCGCCGCGCGCGCAGTTCACGAGGATCATGCCGGGTTTGAGCTTTGCGAGCACTTCGTCGGAATACATCCCTATGGTCGTCGCGTTCTTGGAGAGATGGATGGTCAGCACGTCTGAGCGCGCCCACAAAGTCTCGGCATCGACCTTTTCGACGTTGTCGAACTGCCGGTAGAAATCAGAGAAATCAACCCGATCGCAGGCGAGGATCCGTACGCCGTAAGGCTGCAACAGCTTTACCACTTCCTTGCCGATGTGCCCCACGCCGTGGACCCCGACAGTGCGGCCGCGCAGGTCGCCGCCGAAACCTATCGGCCCCTTCCATTCGCCGCGCGCAAGAACCGAGGAGAAAAGCTGGAGCCTTCGAAGCGCAAACACCATGTAGCAGACCGCCAGTTCCGAAACCGAGATCCTGTTGATACCGGGAACCCACCACATTCTGATGCCGTGCTTCCTCAACACGGCCGGGTCGATGTGGTCGACCCCGGCCGAGCATAGCGATACAACCTTAAGATCCGGCAGAGCATTGCACACGTCTTCGGTAAATCGGTTGAGCCCGATCACCGCGGTATCACAGCCCTTCACGAAATCGATCAGCGCCTCGCCCTGCAGCATTGGGCCGGGCCGCACGAACCGCGCACCAGGGTATTTTGCAGCCAGTTCGGACTTAAGACCGGGAAAGAAATCGAAATAGGGCAGTGTAACGGCGAGTTTGGTCATTACGCGTTTCTCCGATTCATGTTCCTCTATTGAAGCATAATGCCGAATCAGAATGCGCTGTGTGGACCAGAGGGCCGCGCAACGGAAACGAAGCTGCGGAACGCTGGAGCAATATTTGGACCAACGAATACAGCGCTTGCAGAACATTTCAGAACCGAGGAACAAGGGTCGTCGCCATGCTGATTCTGACCAATGAGGATATCGAGACGCTGATCGACATGCCGGCGTGCGTGGCGACGCTTGAGGCCGCGTACCGCGATTTCGGGACAGGGGAAGCGGTGGACATTCCGCGTCAGGACGGCTTGGTGGCGAATTCGCGGCCGGGTGCGGTGCATGCTTTCAAGACCATGTCGGGAAGCTGGCCGCGGGCGGGAATCGCTGCGCTGCGCCTTAATTCCGATATCGTGCACTGGCCTGTCGTGGGGGACTCGCCGAGGCGGGTCAAGATTCCATGCTCAGCAGGCGCGCGCTATAACGGCATGGTGCTGCTGTTTTCGACCGACACGGGGCAGCTTCTGTGCACGTTCAATGACGGCTTGGCGCAAAAGACAAGGGTTGGCGCGTCGAGTGGCGTGGCGGCCAAATACCTGGCGCGCGAAGATGCGCGAATTTTGGGGCTCCTTGGTACAGGCTGGCAGGCCGAGGCGCAAGTGGAAGCGATGTGCGCGGTGCGCCGATTCGATTTGGTGAAGGTCTACAGTCCGACGGCTGCAAACCGCGAAAAGTTCGCCGCGATGTTCGCCAGAAAGTTGGGCACCGACATTCGCCCGGTTGCCACTGCCGCGGAGGCGGCCCATGGCGCCGACATCCTGGTTTCGGCCACCAATTCCATGACGCCCACGATCAAACCAGAGTACCTACGTCCAGGCATGCATATCACCAGCGTCCGCGGTAGCGAGATTCCGCTCGAGGTGCTGCGCAGGGTGGACCGGCTGGTGGTCAACACCCACGCGCCGGTAAGCGCTTTCCCCGCTCGAGGCTGGCCTTCCGAGGTACCGGAATTCACCAATGGCGATTACAGCCGTCCGGACATCGGCCTCATCGCGTATGAAAAGGTGCCCGAGCTCAAGGACGTGGTTGCCCGGACCGTACCAGCGCGGGTGAGCCCGCAGGAAATCACCTGTTTTCACAACTACAAAGGGTTGGGCCTTCAGTTTGCAGCGATTGGCAGCCTGATTTACGCGTCCGCTCGCAAACGCGGATTGGGGATCACGGTCGAGGATCGCTACTTCACTCAAACCGTCCATCCGTGACGAACGGCCGGACCTCGACGATCGTGGGTAGGCCGATTTACGAGTAGAATATGATACTATTATGATATTATTATCAATATTATATTTCATATATCTAAAGTGTAATATCAAGTATAACCCGGACCTTGGCCACGTGCTTCCCTGACTCGAATTGCCTGCACCCTGACGCGCGCGAGGCCTTTTCTGTAAAACCCGAGCCGCCTGGCAGCGCCCATGGACAGATCGATGATCCGTTGTCCCGACTTGGCATTGTGTACGCTTGGGAAGGGCCCCCGGTCGTTTACCCTCACGATGATTGACTTCCCGTTTTCCAGGCTCGTGACCTGCACGAACATCGGAATCGGCAGGTGCTTGTGTGCCGCGGAAAGCCCGTCCGGATTGAACGCCTCGCCGTTTGCAGTCATCCTGCCACTCTCGTCGCCATACCACGACGCCAGACCCTCTTCCCGGTATTCCTTCGCCTTCGCGGGCGATATAGGAACGTAACGAATTCCCCCGACCACGTAGGCTGACGATTTCACTCTGCCCCTGCGGATCGCCTCCCTGACCGGAAGGCCGTCGACGCTCTGGATTTCTTCGTGGGTCAATGCCCACTCGATGGGTGCTTTGACGACCTCATAGGTGAACTCGCCGATCCTGTAAATGGTTGTCGCCGTGCCCTTGGCGACGGCATAGGTTGTCGTGACGACCCATACGCCGCCCTCCACCATGTTCTTTGCGGCGCGATAGGGAGCGGTGATCGCGGCACAGCCCGCGGCAAACGATATGACTGCCGCACAGACCAGAGCCGCCATGGGTCTGAGCATGCCTTCTCGTCGGGTCACCGCATCCGCTGTGCCGCCGAGAACCGCGGCGCGCAAATGGGAAGCGACTCGCACAAGCCGCTTTGCAGGCGAACAGACATCATATCCGGTGGGATCCCGCGTCTTGGCCGCCTTCGTCTTGATCATCCGTGCGCAATTCTTATGCAATTTGAGCTATGCTTTTACCATTCCGCTGACGAGGTCAAATGCCGAGAATTCTGGTCATCGACGACGACCCGACCATGCGGCAGCTGCTGCGCATGCATCTTGGCGCGCTGCACCATTCGGTCGACCTCGCGGCGGACGCCTCGGAAGCAATACGTTCCATATTGGTGAAGACCCCGGACCTCATTATTTCCGATCTGAACATGCCGTACATGAACGGATTGGAGCTGTTGCATGCCTTGCGTGGCGACGAAATTACCAAGAACGTGCCGGTCATCATGCTCACCGGATCTACAAGTGACGAGAACTGGATGGAAGCGATGAAGCTGGGCGTGACTCGTTACGTCATAAAACCCGTGCAGCTGGAAGACTTGATAAAAGAAATAGATCTGGCGCTGAAGCGCCCGGCCAGGTAATCCGCGCTGGCGGTACCGACATCGCAGAAGAGGCGATATGTGCGCGGTTCCGCATCAATTCCGCTCGGCGCCCCACTCCCGCGGCCAGGCGGTACGCTTCAGGATCGTTTGCCCGGGCATCCCGCCCCCTCGGCTCGACCCGCTATTCCCGCGCCAATTCGCGTGACGGGGCAGGGCTCCGCCGGCCCATGGTCGCATGCGTCGGCGACGCCATTGACTCGCCCGTTTCATGCCGGGCGCAGTAGACCTTGTAGGCTAGCATCGTAATCAAGAACAACAGCAGCGCAGCGCCGCCGTTGTGTGCCACGGCGAGCAGCAACGGCCAATGAAGCAGGACCAGAGAAATACCTGCGGTGAATTGCAGTGCGGTCACGCTCAACAGCCAATAGGCGGTTCGTTGCAATCCTTTGGTGTTCAAGGCCCGCAGCGCGACCCAAGTGATATACACGGCCACGATAATGGCGCCCACACGGTGCGTCCAGTGGATCGCGACCAAAGCCTCGTGGGGAATCGGCTTGCCATCCGCGGTCATATGCAAATTTCGCCAGAGTGTAAATCCATTGGAAAAATCCATACTCGGGAAAGCGGATCCGACGCACAGCGGCAGGTCTGGGCACGCCCAGGCGGCGTAGTTGCTGCTGACCCAGCCGCCCAGCGCAATCAGAGTCACCAGCAGTGCGAGCGCCACGACCACTGGAATGCGCAGCGTAGCGGCCGAAGGTTCGACGGGCGGATGGTCGGTCTGCCGTGCACCGAGCCAGGTCAACAGCGCCAGCAGTGCCATACCTAACATAAGGTGAGTGGTGACGATGAACGGGTGCAATAACATCGTCACTGTCCATGCACCGAATGCCCCCTGCAGGCAGACGAATACGAACAGCGCCGTGGGAAACGCCGGCAGGAATTTCCTGTTGCGTCCTCGTGACTTGATCCACCTGTGCCAAGCGATAAGCATCAGCGCAGTGATCAGAACGCCGATCCCGATCGCAAAATAGCGATGAATCATTTCAATCCACGCTTTAAATACCGTCACGGGGCCATGCGGATCTGCCCGCTCGGCAGCGGAAATGTCGGCGTGCGCCTCGATCGGAGTGGATCGACTGTAACAACCGGGCCAGTCGGGGCAGCCAAGTCCTGAATCGGTGAGCCGCGTGAATGCGCCGAACATGATCAGATCAAAGGTGAGAAAAAGCGTGATCCATACCAACTTGCGGTACTTGTCGGGATTGTCGGACACCCACACCATCGTCAGGGGTAACAACGCGATAAGTAGGCCATACGACGCAAGCTTGATTAACATGACGGGTGTCCCGGCTCCGAACCTGACGCGAGCAAGAGAATAGCTCGAAGCGCCTCGACGCGCACATTCAAATAATTTGTGCCGAGAACACGCTCAAGATGGCCGCGGCACGCGGAGGGGCCTTGCGCTACCATGTGCTGCGAATCAACGAGAAGGAGACTAGCCATCAAAGTTCTCGGGATCGACGTCGGTGGCTCCGGTATAAAAGGGGCGCCAGTGGACACGGCACGCGGCGAATTGCTCGAGGAGCGCATTCGTATTGCGACGCCGCGGCCGGCAACGCCGAGAGCGCTGGCGCGTGTGATCGGTCGAATCGCGAGGCACTTCGACTGGAAAGGCCCCATCGGCTGTGCCGTACCTGCCGTCGTCAAGGACGGTTGCCTGCGTACCGCGGCAAATATATCCGGCACCTGGATCGGCGTCGACGCTACGGCGCTCTTCGCCGTCGCGACGAAATGCCGTGTCGGCGTCATCAACGACGCAGACGCCGCCGGTTACGCAGAGATGCACTTCGGAGCGGGTCGAAGGCGGCGCGGCCTGGTGATCATGGTGACGCTCGGAACCGGGATCGGCACGGCGCTTTTCATTGACGGATACCTCGTACCGAATACCGAACTCGGCCATCTTACGCTGCGAGGGCGTGATGCCGAAAAGTGGGCTGCCGCAAGCGTGAGAGAAGAGGGGGGCTTGAGTTGGACCGCTTGGACGCGGCGGCTCGACGCCTATCTGCACTTGATGCACGGATATTTCTGGCCCGATTTGTTCATTATCGGCGGTGGCATTAGCAGGAAGGCCGACAGATTTCTGCCGCTGCTGACCGTGCCTACGCCGGTCGTGCCGGCAAAGCTGAAAAACGATGCCGGGATCATCGGTGCGGCACTGGCCTATGCGCCCGCGCGAGCGCGCCGGAAACCGCGCAAGACGCCTCGTTGACCCGCGGAAGCTTGCGCTCGTCGCACGGGTCAATGGTACTGAAAGTCCTGTCTGCATTGGAGTCGAATGCGCATGATCGATAATTTTGTATTCCAGTCCCCCGCGCCGCGGGTACTGTTCGGCCGGGGAACCGTTGGTGCCGTTGCGGAGGAACTGAGGCTTCACGGTATCTCGCGTGCATTCGTTCTGTGCACGGGTTCCGGAACGACACTGGCGCAGCGCATCGCCGCGTCGGTGCCTGCTGGGGCCGGCATCGACGTGTTGCGGCTCGCCGATCCCGGCATCACGACCAATGATTTCAATAGGGTGAGCGCCCATGCCGAAAAGACCGGCGCCAACGGATTCATCACGGTGGGCGGCGGTACGCCCATCGGAATGGCGAAGGCGGTCGCGGCCAGCACGGGGCTTCGCTATCTGGCGGTCATTACCACCTATTCCGGCTCCGAGATGGCTTCAAACTGGTCTTACGGCGAGGGAAAAGGGGCGCGCAGCGGCAGCAGTCTTGCCGCATTGCCATCGACGACCATCTACGATCCCGATCTCACGCTCGGGCTTCCGGCTACGATCTCCGCGCAGAGCGGAATGAACGCGATGGCGCATGCGCTGGAATCGCTTTACGGCGTGGATCGAAGTCCGGCCGTGGAAGAACTCGCCGAGACTGCGGTGCGTTATCTGGGCGCGAGCCTGCCGCGCGTGGTCGCCAAGCCTGAAGACATCGACGCGCGAACCGACGCGCTGTATGGCGCGTGGCTTGCGGCGGCATTCCGTTCGCCGGCCGGCATCGAGCACGCGATCGCCCAGACCGTACGGCGACGCTGCGGCCTCAGTCACGCGGGCACGCACGCAGTCGTCGTGCCTTATGCGATCGCGTTCAACCGGGTGGCTGCGAGATCGGCGATGGAAAGGATCGAGCGTGCGTTGAACGTGAAGGACGCCGGCCTGGGTCTCTACGACTTGAACGTACGCCTGAGGATTCCCGCCAGCTTGAAGGACCTCGGAATGAAAGAATCGGACATCGAAACGGCGGTGGATCTGTTGGGTGCAAAATCCATCGTCAATCCGCGGCCCGCATCGCGCGCGGACCTGGTTGAAATCATTACCCAGGCCTATCACGGAGCGCCTCCGCGGTTCTAGTCGAGTCGTTTCGGGTATCGAAATCGTAGAGAGACATTCGTTCCGTGCAACCGGCGATCGGGAATCACGCCTAGGAAAGACCGTGTAAATCTATGCCGCGCTTTTCCATTTCCTCGAGTGCGCGCATGAACCAGTAGGTATATTTCCCTGGGGAATTCAGGACGTCTGCACGAAGCTCGCCGATTTTCACCCATTTCCAGTCATCGGCTTCTTCTGGATTCAGAATCGGGTCGCCACGGTATCTCCCGACCAAGACGTGATCGATCTCATTCTCCTGCAAGCCGTTTTCGAGAACGATACTGTAGGAAAACACGAAACTCTCGCGGAGGACGCAATCGAATCCCATTTCCTCCCGTAGCCTGCGGTGAGCCGCAAGAAGCAGTTCTTCGCCGTCTCTCGGATGACCGCAGCAGGTATTTGTCCACAGTCCGCCGCAGTGGTATTTGCCGGTGGATCTTTTCTGCAGCATGATTTCGCGTCTGTCGTTTCCGACGAAAATCGAAAACGCACGGTGAAGCAGTCCCTTTCGGTGCGTTTCCAACTTGCCCATAGCGCCGATCTGTACGTCGTTGTTGTCAACGAGAATCAGCTGTTCCTCGTCCATGGCGTTCTCCATCCGTAACGGGCCCGGCGACGCGCCCGACCAATCGGCGAGTCATCGAATCACGAAGGTGCGCAGCGATGGTTTTCCGGACAATGCCGCGCGAATATCGTAACAGGTCGCCTTTCGGAGCACTTCGTCCGCACTTTGAAGCCGAAAGGTGAGGCGAACTGCTTCTTCGTCTGGCGAACTGCAGTGTTGGGTTGTCACCATGATAACTCTTGCGTAAGGTGTAACCCCGTGCAAGACAAGCGACCAGGATCGACTGCAAAGGACCCGATGCGATGGCGGATGCTGATACTCGCATCGATGGCCTATGGATGCTTCGGACTCGCATTGTCATCCATACCCCCGCTCGTCGATCCCATTATCGAGGACCTGTCCATGACTTCCGGACAAATGGGACTGGTCCTCGGCGTGTGGCAACTGGTTTTCATAGGCACATCTTCACCGTTGGGATCTCTTGTCGACCGTTGGGGCGCACGTCGGGCGCTCACGCTGGGCCTGAGCCTGATATTGCTGTCGTTATTGTTGCGAGGGCTCGCCACTGATTTCATCACTTTGTCGCTGGCGGTGGCTTTGCTGGGGGCCGGCGGACCGATTATCGCCGTGGGCATGCCCAAAATAGTGGCCCAGTGGTTCTCGGGCAACGATCGTGGGCCCGCCACCGGAATCTATGTCGTAGGTCGCGACACTGGTTCGGTCTTCGCGCTGGCCACGGCGGCGAGCTTCGTGATTGCACTGACCGGTTCGTGGCGCGGCATTGCGATCGTGTACGGCGCAATTACGCTGGCGGTGATCGTTTTATGGATCGCTTTCAGCAGGGATTCCGGGGCTGTTGCGACGGCTCACGCGCCCGATAGCACTGAACGCGATGATGCTCCGGGAAAGGGGGGAGTGACCGGCCTGCTCAGAATTCGGAACGTCCAACTGGTATTGGTGCTTGGGTTCGTCGCGTTCTTTATGAATCATGCGCTCGGAGCTTGGCTGCCTACGGTCCTTCGGGAGGGCGGAATTCCGCTCGCGGCATCGGGTCGCTGGGTCGCTGCCGGCATTGCCTTGGCGATGCTTTCCAATTTTGCCGTTCCTTCATTGGCGCGCAAGGGGCTACGCTCGCGCTGGCTGTTCGTCATGCTTCTGGGCGGAGCACTTACGACAGCGGGACTCGCTTGGTTCAGCGGGCCGGCGTTGATCGCAATGGTGCTCCTGGGAACGGTCATTCGTTCGCCGGCGATGCAGGTGCTTACGCTGGTATTGATGGAAACACCGGGCGTGGGCGCCAAGCGGGTCGGCAGCGCCGCAGGCGTGTTTTTCGCGGTGGCCGAAATCGGGGGATTTACCGGTCCGTTGACGATGGGCATGGTTCGCGATTCGACCGGCAGCCTTACCACCGGATTGTGGATCATTGTCGCGATCACGGCTGTCGCGGCAGCACTTCCGCTTCTTATCCGGGAGCGGGGCGCCTGACAGTCAAGCCGGCCGCCGCGCGCCGATCGCGCGATAATGTGCGCTGGCATAAGCAGTAAAGCAAATCGTGATGAGCGTAGACGAAGCGATGATAGGGGCGTCGATCCTGCGCAGAGAGGATCAACGTTTTCTCACGGGGCGGGGGCGCTACAGTGCCGATTTTCAGGTGCCGGGCGAAGCGCGCGCCGTGTTCGTGCGTTCGGCACACGCGCACGCCGAGGTGAAGAACATCGATGTTTCGCCGGCGCTCGCGCTGCCGGGGGTAGTGGCCGCCTACGTCGGCGCAGAACTGCGGGCCGAGGGCGTCGGCGTGGTTGAGCTTGACTTCATCACGCGCAACCATGACGGCAGGCCGATGGCGCTGCCTGAGCGCTACGCGCTGTCCGCGGGTCGCGTGCGCTACGTGGGCGAACCGCTCGCCATCGTCGTCGCCGATTCCGAGGACGCCGCGCGGGACGCGGCGGAAGCCGTCGAAGTGACGTACGAGGAGTTGCCCGCGGCCGGCGATCTGCGCACTGCGCTCGCTCCCGGCGCCGTTCAACTCTGGCCCGAGGCACCGGGAAATATCGCCTGCGAGACGCGCTATGGAACCTGGAGCGAGGTAGAGCGAGCCTTTGCCGTGGCGGCTCACCGCGTGAGGCTCGAACTGGTGAATAACCGGATCGCGGTGAATCCGATCGAGCCGCGTGCCGCGATCGCGCGCTTCGACGAAATGGATGGGCGTTACACGCTCATTACCAGTCATCAAATGCCGTTTCCGTTGCGCACCGCACTTTCGGAGTCCCTGAAGGTCCCGGAGTTGAAGGTGCACGTGATCTCGCCGGACGTTGGCGGTGCGTTCGGCGTGAAGGGGCCTAACTACCCCGAGGAACTGGCGCTGCTGTGGGCCGCCCGGCGCTGCCGGCGTCCGTTGAAATGGGTGTGCGAACGAAGCGAGGCCTTCTGTTCGGACACGCAGGCGCGTGACCGAGTCACCGTGATCGAACTGGCGCTCGACGCCGAGGCCCGGTTCCTCGCGGTGCGTGTGGACGACCATGCAAATCTCGGCGCGTTCGTTTCCAGCTTCGGCGCCGGGCCCCCGATTCTCGGCCAGATGGGGCTGATCGCCGGGCCCTATCGCACCCCGCTGATCGCCGGCCGGGTTCGCATGGTGTTCAGCAATACCGCTCCGATCGATGCTTATCGCGGGCCGGGGCGCGCCGAGTGTTGCCACATGCTCGAGCGGGTCGTCGACCTCGCTGCGCGCGAGCTGGGCATTTCGCCGGTCGAGATCCGACGCCGCAACATGATTCCCGCCGAGGCGATGCCGTGGAAAGCGCCTACCGGGAGGCTGTACGATAGCGGCGACTTTGCAGCGGTTTTCGAGCGCGCTCTCGCAAGAGCAGACTGGCCGGGGTTCGAAGCACGTCGTGCGGGCGCGCGCAGCCGCGGGCAGCTTAGGGGTTTCGGCGTTTCCTATTACCTTGATCACACCGGGATCGGCCCGTCCGACATGATCCTTTCGCGCGGAATGAAGATGCCGACCTACGAATCGGCCCATGTGCGCCTGAACCGCGAGGGCGGTGTCACTGTGGTCACCGGCACGCACACCCACGGGCAGGGCCTGGAAACCGCGCTCGCCCAGATTGTCGCCGCGCGCCTTGGCGTCACCGTCGAGGAGGTCGAGGTGCTGCACGGTGACACCCAGGACATCGGTTACGGGCGCGGCACCGTGGGTGCCCGATCGCTGCTCGTGGGCGGGGCGGCGCTCGATGTTGCCCTGACCAAGATCGTCGATAAAGGGCGGCGCATCGCGGCGCATCTGCTCGAATGCGCTGCCGCCGATATCGGCTTCGAGCGTGGCCGTTTCGCGGTGCAGGGCACCGACCGCGGCGTGACCCTTGCCGAGGTGGCGCACGCCGCCTACTTCCCACTGCGGTATCCGTTGAAGGAACTGGAACCGGGGCTGGAAGAGTCGGGCTACTGGGATCCTAAGGTGGTGGCGTTCCCGAACGGCTGCCACGCGTGCGAAGTGGAAATCGACATGGACACCGGAGTACTTTCGGTACAGTGCTACGTCTCAGTCGATGACTTCGGAAATGTGGTCAATCCGCTTCTCGTCGCGGGTCAGGTCCACGGCGGTATTGCGCAGGGGCTCGGACAGGCACTGCTCGAACACAGCATCTATGATCCGGGGAGTGGTCAGTTGCTAACCGGGTCGCTCGTCGATTATTGTCTGCCGCGCGCGGACGACGTGCCCTTTATTGCGCACGAAACCTATCCCGGCCATCCCTGCACTACCAATCCTCTCGGTGTGAAAGGCTGTGGCGAGGCCGGCGCGATAGGCGCGCCACCGGCGCTGGTAAATGCCGTCGTCGATGCGCTCGGTCACTTGGGCGTGCGTCACGTCGATATGCCGGTTAAACCGCAGTCGCTTTGGCGATTGATGCACCGGCGTGCCTGAAGGGAAGGCGGAAATGATTCGACGGCTGCCGCGTGTCCCGACCGAGGCCGAACGGAACAGCGGTGGCCGGCAGGCTTTACGCGGGGGCGATCACCGAGTGGGCATCTCCCCGGTTTCCAGCCAGTGCTCCGCGGCGCGGTAGAACACCTTCAGGAGATCCGGACGGTCATCACCGAGTTCGTCGTTGGTCACGCGGTACCCGCGCCTTGACATCATGTATGCCCAGATCCGGTAGGACGGGCGGAAACGTTTCAGCTCCGTCCAGTCGATAGGCAGCGCCTGCGCCGGGTCGACCGGCATGATCACGTCCTTGTGATAGATGCCATCGAAACTCGCAAGGCGCCAGCCCGCGCGGGTACGGCGCACGCGCGAGAAGAAACGACCGTACATGACCGTATCGACTTCGACGCCTTCGATTTCGCTGCGGTTGTGGATCTCCATCAGGCTCTCGACGAGCGCCCGATCGCCATTGACGCGTATATGCGTGGGGGTGATGAGGTGCGTGCTTAGCCGCCCCTTTTCGGCCATTTCCCGCGAGGCCTCGGCAAATTCCTTTCCGGTGCCTTCGAACCACGTCGTTTTCACCCGAGAATCGTCTGTGTGGCACTCCGCGAGCTTGTCCCATTCGCCGCGGTCGCGCCAGAACCTCTCAAGCCGGACGAGTTCGGCGATTGCGAGCTTGTCGATGAATTCGGTCGAAGCGTCTCCGCGGGACGCGGTGCGGCTGGACATGGTTCCTCCAACGAAAGGTGGTTTTGGAACGAAGCTGCGTCGCCCGGTGACGCTATCCGAGGCGCCCGGGACGTGTCAACGGCGAGTTGGTAGAAGCATGCGGTCGCGCCGGCGAGCCCCAATTCTCAGCGCGGTCTGACGCGACCTCCTCGGAGGACGTCGCGGTGGGGCCGGTTTTTCAGTCGGGCAAGACTCAGGCGGCTTTGTTATGCAAGGTCTTCAATCCCGTTGTCGCCGCGGAACCGTTAGATCTCGCACGTAGCTTGCGTACCAGAGCGGCGCCAAAGGCTTTCAAATTTTGGGCGATCCATGCGCTTTGCGCGGCACGGGCCTGCCATTCGATTTCCGCCAGATCGAGTCCCGTTTCGCGGGTGTTCGGCGCGAACATGTCGCAGCGGATGACTGGATCCCAGGACTTCGCGGCAATATTCCCGGAATCGGTTTCCCTGTGTGCGATACTGTGGCTCGAATAGGTGTCGGCGTGGAGTTTCATATTGACGTCCTCGGATTATCTTGTTGGAACCAGCGGCAACAAATCGCTGGCTGAGATAAGCATAGAGTTTCAATCGCTATTAATCCAATAGCTTGTTCGGATGGACTTAATTGGTAGTTGTTATACTGGGTCTAAGTGGCTGGCGCGGCGCAGCAAATTAGTCTCATGGCAGGATTGGCGGGTACTCGGCCCAGGGCGGTTTTCTGTTTCCCCGCTCGCGGGTGCGGATCGGCGCGGGTTGTTGACGAACCCCTATCGGCATCGGGTCAACGCAGCCGTTTGCCAGATCAATGACACTGCGGCCAGGTCGCTTCGCCAAAGGACCTTGCGGGAAGTTGGATGCCCTTGTACCTTTTGAGCCGGCAGGCAGCGAGCATCGAAAGGGGTTTCCAGTCGGCCGATTTTGAACTGGAACGTTAACAAGAATGTCCAAGCAGTTCAGGAGGTATATGAAATGAATCTATCGAGAATAATATTCGCCGGTGTGACGACGGTCGCGCTGTCTTCGTTTTCCCACGCGCAAACCCAGGAGGTGGGGCAAGTGCTGCGCACCGAGCCTCTGGTCGAGCGCGTCGCGGTCCAAAATCAGGTCTGCGACCAGGCTACTCCTGCCGCACCAAAGGAACGAGGCGTTGCCGGTGCGATCCTGGGTGGAGTGGCTGGTGCCGTGGTCGGCAGCCGTTTCGGGAAAGGGCATGGCAAGGACGCAATGACCGTCGCCGGTGCCGTCGGTGGAGCGATCGCCGGCGACAGAATTCAAAATTCAGACGTGGCGGCCCAGCCCGTGTGCCGGCAGGTGACCACGTACCAGGATCGAGTCAACGGATACCGTGTGACGTTCCGGTATGCCGGACGTGATTACACTCAGGTTCTGCCTAGGGACCCTGGTCCTACCGTTCCGTTGTCGGTGACCGTTACCGCGCATTAACGGGGCACGAAACCGGCCCGGCGGTTATCGCCGGTTCGGGCGAAGTCCCAGAATCCGCAGGGACGGGGCTTATGCCGGGGCTGGCGCGGCCGCCATTCTCGCGGTGGGTCTTGCATCCATGAACATCTGCCCGATGCCAGCCATCAATCCGATGGCAACCCCGATCTTCCACGCAAGATCATAGGATCCCATCGCATCGAACAGCAGTCCGCCGCCCCACGCGCCGACGAACGATCCCAGCTGGTGGCTGAAGAACGCGACCCCCGACAGCGTCGCCATGTAGCGAAGCCCGAAAATATGTCCGATCAGTCCGCTCACCAGCGGCGCGGTTCCCAGCCACAGCAGGCCCATCGCTGCGGAGAAGATTACGGTAGAGGCCGGGGTGGGCCAGGACATGAAATAGGCAATGATGATCAGCGATCGCAGTATGTACACGCCTCCGAGCAGGTGCTGTTTGGGCAGCCGTCCACCGAGCCAGCCAAGTAGGTAGCAGCCGATCGCGTTGAATCCGCCGATGACGGCCAGCGCGGTGGCCGACAGCGCGGGCGACTGGCCGCAGAGCGCTAGATAGGCGGGCAGGTGAGTCGTCAGGAATACCAGCTGCAGGCCGCATACGAAGAACGCCACGGCCATGGTGATGTAGCCGCGGTGACGCGCGGCCTCCGCGAGCGCGCCTTTCAGCGACAGCCCAGCGTCAGTCGAACCAATTTGCTGGCGCGGCGCTATCTTGTCGCCGGCCCCGATGAAAAACGCCCCGGGAAGCATGATGACGCACAGCCCGAGAAATCCGACGATAGCGGCTTTCCAGCCGTAGGCGACGAGCAGGTGCTGCGCGAGCGGAGCCGCGATGAATGCGCCGATGGACCCGAGGGCGGAAACCGTCCCCAGCGTGAGGCTGCGCTTGGCGGGCGATACCACCTTGGCGCTGGCGGCGAGCGCGAGGCTGAGCGACACGCAAGACATCGCCAGCCCAATCATCAACCCCATGCCGATGAGCAGCGCGATGGGCCCGGTCGCTATCATCGTCACCGCGAGTCCTGCGGCAAACAGGAACGACCCGGATATCGTAACCGCGCGGCAACCGAAACGGTCCGCGATCGCTCCAGTGAGCGGTTGCGTCAATCCCCAGACGATGTTTTGCACCGCGAGCGCAAAGGTAAAGTCGGCCACCGAGACGCCGACGTCCGCGGTGATCGGTCTGACGAACAGGCCAAAGCTCTGCCGCATGCCCATGCTCATGGTCAGCATCAGGCTGGCCCCTAGCAAAACGGCAACGGTGACGGCACGGTTGTTCGCGCTGGCTTGCGCCTGATCATTCATCGTTGTTGCACCTTGAGGCAGACGAACGGAGCGGAATTGTACCTAGTTTGGGCGGCTTCCGGCAGCGTGCCGGGAAGGCGCGGCGCGCCCTGTGGGCGGGTGTAGAATCAAATCGGCGCGGTCACGCCTGGTGAGGATTGTGGTTTCGGCGACGTCGCGGTCCGCGATCGGACGGTCATGCAGGGAGAAGAACGATACCAGGGCGGCGCCGGGGCAGAGTCCTCGGAGATGACGTATTTGAACTGACCGTCAAAGTGCAGATGAACGAGATCGCGCTGCATTCACTCGCCGGATCGGGCGGAACTTTCGGTTACACGACGTCGGGGAACGCCGCCCGGGCAATGGAATTTGCGTTGGAGCCGTTTGTTGTGGGCGAAACGGTTCCGGAGGCGATGCGCGATCCGCTGTCATCGATGCTCGATCGGCTAAGTAAGGCCGCCGAGGCGCCTGACAGACCCCGGTCCCATCGCGCCGATTCGATCGATGGCTGCTGGACGATCCGAACACCGGTGTAGGGAGTCAATCGCAATGCGCCGGCTCGGAGGACCGATTTTGGAGGAAGGATACGCATATGATCTATGGATATGCCGGCAAGATTGCGAAGATTGACCTTTCCAGCGGAGCCGTGATTGAAGTTCCGACGCAGGGGTATGCCGCTTCGTTCATCGGCGGCCAGGGCATGGCGTCGCGCCTTTATTGGGAGGATGTCCCGCCGGATATTCACGCCTTCGATCCCGAAAATCGCTTAATTTTTGCGACCGGGCCCTGTGCCGGTTTTCAGGGTCTGTCCGGGGCCCGCTGGGTCGTCTGCGGCAAATCGCCGGCGACGAGCCCCCACTATTTCACTCATTCGAATTTGGGAGGCAGCTGGGGTGTCGAGCTCAAAGCCGCCGGATTCGACGGCCTGCTCGTAAATGGGCGGGCGGAGACGCCGGTCTGCATCCTGATTGAAGACGGTGCAGTCAGGATCGAGTCTGCTTCGGGCCTGTGGGGTAAAGGTGCCGTGCAGGCGCGTCAAATTCTCAAGAGCAGGCACGGCAGTTCACACCGTGTCGTCGCGATCGGCCCTGCGGGGGAGAACATGACGGCACTGGCCACCCTTCAGGCCGATAACGACTCCAGCGGTTCCGGGGCGCTGGGGGGCGTAATGGGCTCGAAACGGCTCAAGGCGATCATAGTCAGGGGGACCGGCCGGGTGCCAGCCGCTCGGCCCGCTCAGCTTCAGGAATTGCTGGAGCATATCGCTGCATTGAGGAAAGACTTTCCGCGCACGGACACGGGAGCCGGCCGAGGCGGCACGACAGACCACTGTGCCGGATGCACCGATGAATGCACACGCGGCCTGTATGTGGCCGCGGACGGCAGCAAAGGCAAGTTCATGTGCCAGAGCGCTGCGTCATACAAGGAATGGGCCGAAAAATATTATGGGAAACCGACGGACGTGCCCTTTTTCGCTAACCGGCTTGCCGATGACTGCGGAATAAGTACGAAAGCCGTGGCGCCGATGGTTGCCTGGCTCGACCGGTGCTATCGAGCGGGCGTCCTGAAGGATTCGGATGTGGGTCTCCCTCTGTCCAAGATCGGGAGTTTGGAGTTTATGCAAGTCCTCTTGGAAAATGTCGCTCATCGCCAGGGTTTCGGCGAACTCCTCTCCGAGGGAGTTCACAGGGCCGCGGCCTCGATCGGCGGTCGCGCCGAAGAACTGCTTAAGGACGCCGTCACCGGCGCCGGCGAGCAGATGAGCTACGTGCCCAAGGCCTATCTCACGACCGGCCTTCTTTACGCATTGAATCCAAGACAGCCCATTCAGCAGCTCCACGAGGTAAGCCGTCTGGGAATGCAGTGGGTGCAATGGGCAAACGGAGTGCCGAATGCCAATCTGTCTAGCACCGCGCTGCGCGCGATCGCCGGCCGGTTCTGGGGAAGTGAAATCGCAGCAGATTTCTCCACATACGAGGGTAAAGCACTCGCGGCGAAGATGGTTCAGGACCGTCAGCTCGCGAAGGATTGTCTCATCCTTTGCGACAACGTATGGCCGCTCACCTATGTAGAACATTCGGACGATCACGTGGGCGATCCCACGCTGGAGAGCCAGGTCTTTTCCGCGATTACCGGCAGGGATATGTCCGAGGAGGGGCTCTACCGCGTGGGCGAGCGAGTCTTCAACCTGCAACGGGCGATCACGTCCCGCGAGGGGCGGCGTGGCAGGCTTGACGATACCCTTCCGGAGTCGTGTTTCACGGTTCCGCTGGAGAACGAGCGGTTGAATCCCGGCTGCATTTTCCCGGGTAAGAATGGGGAGACGATATCCCGGAAGGGCGCATTATTCGAAAAGGACAAGTTCTTCGCGATGCGCGACGAATATTACGGGCTTCGTGGTTGGGATAGGGAAACCGGGTTGCAGACCCAAGCCGGGTTGGAAGGCCAGGGACTCAGTGATGTTGCCGTCGATCTTGCGAAGCGGGTCATGCTCGCGCGTCCGCGAGAAGCTAATGCCGAATGAAACAATGGTGCAATTGATGAAACCGATCTCGTGCATTGTGCTGATGTGCATTGCTTGGTCGCTGTCGAGCGAAGCGGCGAAGGCTGGGGTATTCGTCCGAGGCGTCCCGACGTGCAGCGAATGGTCGGCCGCGCGAGAACTCGCGGCAGAAGACCGATTCCGGGACGAGCGCATGCGGACATGGCTGCTCGGTTTTCTTTCCGGATTGGCGATAGGCCAAAACAAGGAGTTCTGGGGCGACGCGAATGCGCTCGACAATGATTCCGTGTATCAGTGGGTCGATAATTACTGCCTAACAAATTCGGCCAAGGGCCTGGATGATGCCGGAGCGATGCTTTTCATCGAGCGGACCCGCGGAAAGTGACTCCTGGCGTGCATCGTCTTGCGAGTCCGATGAAAGGGCGTCGGAGTTCAACGAATTTCGATCGGCCGGAGGCGCTGCAACCGCGATCGGCTTGAAGTGACACCGAACTCGGGTATTATCGGCCCTCTGGAGCTTCGGCTTTGAACATCATGATGGCATCAGGAAAGTAGCGCAACTATGGACGCGGCCCTCGATAAGCGCCCCAACGCACAGATCACACATGTGGGCATTTTCGTGCGCGACATGGACGTGATGATCGCGTTCTACACTCGCATCCTGGGACTGGTTCTGACGGACAGGGGACCGTATTATCGAGGCGGGGAAATATGCTTTCTCAGCCGCAGTCCCGTCGAGCATCATCAGGTGGTGTTCGCCTCCGGGAGGTCCGATCAGGCGGCGTCGACGATCAACCAGATTTCGTTCTTCGTCGAAGACCTGGAGACGCTCATACAGTATCACGCGATACTGAAGGAGCAGGGCGTCGCCGGGCTCGACCCGATAAATCACGGCAACGCATGGAGCCTGTATTTCCCGGATCCGGAAGGCAACCGCCTCGAGTTGTACACGGTTTCACCCTGGCACGTGCAGCAGCCGTTCGCGGACAAACTCGACCTCAACGAAACGGCAAACGTGATCCGGACCAAGACGCTGGCGATGATCGAATCCGATCCGACCTATGGTCCCAGGGAAGAGTGGTCCGCCGGGCTTCGCGCCAAGATAGAGCAGCGGCAAATTTGACCGCATTGGTCTGCTGTTCCGGGGTCGTGGCGGACCGGTCGAGAATCCGACGTCCGCAGGGCGCGTACATATCCGGCCGCGGCCGGTGAATTGCACCACCCGAAGGGATCTGGCGAAACGCTCGTTCGCGAGCGCCTATGCATCCGCTCACGGACAGAAGCTTTTCCACCACGACGTTGTGTATGAAGAGCATCTGGCTCTCCATTGCCGTGCGGAGCTAGAAGCGGAGAATTCCGCGCAGCGCCTTTACCCCTTCCTCGACAGCGTCCGCGGGGGAAGGAGGCTTGGGCTGGTCGGCTTCGCGCTGCGGTGCCGGTTCGCTCGCCCGTTCGGGCGCGGATTCCGGCGAGCGGTCGCCCGGAGTATCGTGCATGGGAGCTGCGCGCCTTCGGGTCGCTTCGCTCTGCGCGAGCATGGTCATCGCCGTTGACTTGAGCCGTAGTTTTACCGCCCACACCTGCTCCCAGACCTGCTTCGGGTCCTTCGGGCGCTGCGGATGCACAAGGTTCAGTTCGTTTCCATAGGCGATGAAATTCAACATCGATCCCTCGCCCTTGAAGATTCCGGCGGGCACGGTGCATTCGGTCGTCTGAGGCGACATGACGACTTTTTCGCGTATCAGACGGCCGACTTCGCCCGGCGAAATGTAGTCCATCAGCGCCTGGCCCATCACCTGGTCTTCGCTCGACGACCACATGACGATGTCGGCCTCGCCGTCACCGCGGCCCGTCGCCGTAGCAAAGTAGCCGGTCGCCGTCGATACCGGTCTCCACTTGACGGCGTACGCGTCGCCCGCGGTCTTGCGCACCGCTTCGAAGGCGACGGCCTCCATGAAGTCATGGCGCCCGCCGATCGTAAAGCGGATCCCGGGCGAGTAGTTTCCGCTTATCACATGTTCACCGATCAGAGATGCGTTTGCAGGCACGGGACGCGGATCCTCCTGGTTGGGCCAGGTACCGTAGCTGCGGCTGCGCCCCGGCGCCGGACCGCGCGGACGCGAGATAGCGCGGCTGCGGAAGGCGCGCGAGACATCCTGCGGGGCCATGTTGGCGAAGTCCAAGATCACCGGCTGGCCGGCGCGCACTTTTTCGCCGCAGCCCCAGTAGATCAGCATCCGGCCCTTGGGGCGTTCGAACCCCGGCTCACCATCGTCGCGCTCGCGAACGGCCGGGCGCTCGATGCGGGGAGTCACGAGCGGCAGGCTTTGCCCCATTGATAGGCCCGGCGGAACGGCATGGGCGGCACGCGGGTCGCCGCTCGCCGCCTGCGACGAGTCGAGGTCGAGCTTCATTCTTCTCCCTCCTGCCATGCCGGGCGGCAGCATGCCGCTCATGCCCGGCGGCAGTCCCATGCCCATTCCCACGCCACTGGACGTTTCGACGCTCATCCAGTACAGCGCAATCGGCGGCCGGACCTGTTGCTGTGCCTGTGCCAGGGCTGCAAACGAAAATGCCGCGGCGACTGCGGCGACGAGGATACGGGTTATCATTGGATCAGCTTTCGAGTCTTAAGAAGAATCCGAATTGTGCATCTTCGCACGGTTTTCAGGTTGGCTCGGGCATACACTGGTCTCGGTCCCGCTGCGGGTTGGCGCTCGGCTATGCGCAAGGCATTGTTTTCGGATATTGCGTGTTCGCGCCAACTGTGTGCTCGAGTTCACGTCCAGGGACTGGGTAAGGCATTGGATCTGGGGACAATGACGCGTTTCTGCACGTCGTTTGCTCCTTGATCTGCACCCGGGAGGGCGGTCTGCGAGCGCGGCAGCAGGTGCCTTGCAACGGATGTACATCGCGGAAGGAGGACACGATGCGTACTCTGATCATTATCATAATCGTCGCCGCCGCAGGATATTACGCCTACCAGGAAATATTTTCTGGCGGCGGCGACGCGCCCTCGTGCAAGCAGGCATTCCAGTCGTGCAGCACGAAATGCCGGCAAACGACAACCGAGACGGCGCCGTACAACGCCTGCTTGAAGACGTGCCAAAGCGATCTCGAAGCGTGTGGGCAGTAGCGGCTTATCGACCACCGAGCAATCTCTGCCAGATGTCAAAAAGACGGCAAATCGTCCAGACCCTATTGGCTGATCTGACCAATCAGGCGCATGCGGATGCCGTCGTGTATCTGCTGAACGAATACGCGCAGGATGAAATGGGCGGTGGTTCGGGACTTTCCGATTTCGCCACACAGAATCTGGTGCGCGAACTCAAGAAGCGTAAGGGGATTCATCCGGTCATTGCGTTCGTGCGGGACAAGCCTGTGGGTCTGGCTCTGTGCATCGAGGGGTTTTCCAGTTTCGCCTGCAGGCCGCTCCTGAACGTGCACGACATGGTTGTCGCCAGACGGTACAGGGGCCGCGGTATTTCGAAGCGCTTGCTGGAAAAAGTTGAGGAGATCGCAAAGGAGCTCGGTTGCTGCAAGCTGACTCTCGAGGTGCTGGAAGGCAACAGGATTGCTCAGGCAGCGTACAAGGCCTATGGGTTTGACGGCTACGAGCTCGATCCGAAATTTGGCAAGGCGTTGTTCTGGCATAAGAACATTACCTGACTCCGCAGTTTCTCATGGTCGGTGATCGCGCCGCAGGGAGCCGGTCGAGAAGTGAAACGCATGGGGGCTGTTCGGTGACGGGGCCAGGCACGATGCGCATGCGCTAGCGCGGGAGTCCTGTGCGACCTGTTGCGCGCGTCGGATCGTCTGACGCATTCGGCTAATTCTCGTTCTCGAGGTCAACCACGAAGATCTTGACCAGCGCTTCGACCTGCTTTTCAGGTCGAACGAAGCGAACCCCTGAACGATTTGCGAGAGCGCCATCGTCGAGCTGCACGGGCTTTGTGTAGCACACCTCGATGTCGACCAGGACCGGCTCGTGTTCTGGGACGACGATTCGGCAGTCAATAAGGACCGTTCCAGGCGGGAGGCGGATTCCAGCGTCGTAGACGATCGCTCCGAGACCCCCAAGACTGATATCGCTGATGCGCGCCTCAAACGGCATGACCCCCCCGGAATCGGCGACGCAGCGCAGCGAAACATCGGCCGGGACGCGATAGCGTGGAAACCGGCGCCGCTGTATTTGGGCGAGCACCGACGGGAATGCGAACCGGATTGCCGGCTTGTCGTCGTGAACGGTGTCACACGGATGCGACGCGGAAAATTCGACGCGTGTCTGCCGGACGTTCCCCCGGAAGACCACGGTCTCATCTCCCAGAAGCGCGTCGTTGGCTTGTTTTTCGTCGCTGAACGCGATCAGGAAGTATCCGGCGTCGAGATCGACGTGAACGACGCGCGTAATGTAGAGGCGCTCGCCGTTGGCGACATGCGCCGATACCATGCTGCCCTCGCGCTCGAGAAGGCGCAGAACGCGCGCGATCTCGATCTGCGAGCGGTATAAAACGTTGGTCAAGCTTGCGCGGGTCGAGGCCATGCGGTTCGGGAATATCGCTCCGTGACCACGATTCCAGGGCCGAGGCGCCGAACATTCCGCGGGCGCTGTTCAGTTCGCTCCCTGCCGTTTGATGGACGCGGAAGTTGAATCCTCGAACCGAGGCGACGTGCAGTGGAAAATGCATGCACCGCAGTGCGGCACGAAAGCGTGCTGGTTCAATCCGGCGTCGAACGGATGCTGCTTCGTCGTCGCCTGCACCGAACGCCAGTCGTCGTCTGTGGGATTTTCCGGCATGGGAACCTTGGTGCGACGGTAGCCCCTTTCGGCGTAAAGCCACTTGCACTTGACGCCCTTCAACTTTGCGTACTCGAAGGTTTCGTCGCCGATGTTAACGGACGTCTTGCCTGTCATCGCCTTGGTCGGGCACACCTTGATGCAGGCGTAGCCGCACGCATTCGGTTGGCATAGAGCGGCCGCGTCATACATCGGCGATGCCGTCAGCGGCGCATCGGTGATGATAGAGACCAGCCTTTGCCGAGGTCCGAATTCGGGGGTCAGGAGCAGTCCGCTAAAGCCGAACTGTCCCAAGCCGGCCGCCACCGCGGCGTGCCGGTGCGAGAAGTCCCCCACGGTACCGTACTTGTAGAGGACTCCAGTCGGCGGAAACGGGAGGGCCTTGAATCCCTTCGCCTCGAGAAATCTCGCCACGCGGTTCGCTGCCGAGGACAAATCCCAGTTCAGCGTGACATACCCGTACCACATGTACGGGCCGAGCGTCTTGCCCGGCTCGTCGTAGCGTCCCGCGACGTCAATCGTCGTATCGGGGATCTTGGCCGCGCAGACCACCACGGACTTCGCATTCGGTAGGTAGTCCGTTGGGCGCCTTCCCTCCGGAGCCTCGGCGAGGCGGTGCACGGGCGCGACGCCGAACAGATCGACCCCCATTCGTTCAAGCGCAAGTTCGCGTGCGGCTTCGGTCAGATCGGTTTCAGCTGCCATGGACATGACTTCCTCCCCATCGTGCGATGTTGCGTCCCGTCGCGGCAGGTCGGCCGGGTGTTTGAAGCGGCAACCGATCTCGAAGATTCACGTTGGCGAAACAATTATTTCGACACCCTGAAAGCGCGCGACGCGCGTGGACGAAATCTACCCGATGGTCACGAACTTGTCATTTGTTCAACGAACCGAAGACCCGGGACGCGCGCCCTGCGGACGTTCAGCCGGCCGCGCGCAGCAGCAGACCGATCACCTGTTCCGCATAGGTCCGAGCGCCGGTGTGGCCGGACTCACGGGGCCCGGCGACGTTGAGTATTCGGATCGCGTGCGAGCTGACGAAGGCGGCGGCTTTGCTTGCAGCGGCATCAGGAGCAAGCGCGTTTCCATCCAGTACCACGACAGGTTTCCCGAAGCGGTCGCAGAACTCGACGGTCTTGAGCGTGCCACCGGAAAGTTCACCGAAGCAGATTACAACGGTGCCGTCGGAACCGATGACGTTCTGGCGGGTGCGCTCGAGGTAGTTGGCCCCGGGCAGCGTGGTCACCGGGTATCGGTCGGGAATCGCGCCGTCCTCCGCTTCGCGCCCTTGCGGGCACCATCCTCCACAAGGGAACCCGGCTGCCAGGGCTGCATCCAGCGCGCCGCGGTCGACGCCGGTCTGGCCACCGGAAACGATTCTTTGCAGGGTCATGTCACGCACGCAAAGTTCAAGTCCGGTTACGCCGGGCGTCCGTTGTCCCATTCCAGTTTCCTCGGTGTTGTGAATGTTCAAATATTAACGCGAGCCGTCGCGCTCCAGTGCTCATGTCACCGTGGACGCAGCGCAGATGATTTACAGAATGAAACAATTGATTACGCCTTGTATCGAGATATCTTGTTAGTCTGACCTCGGAAGCAGCGGTTGCCATGCGGTGCGGTCTTCGCGACGGGACATTGATTGAACTGGCACAGGCAGCACCGACCGGATGTCGCCGCTATCGAGCTTGGGTGTTTTGCGCTTTGGAGGTGAACCATGAACTGCTCAAAAGCGTTGCTGTTGGCTTCAGCATTGCTCGCATTTCCCGGTGTATCAACCGCGCAACAGTATCTGGCCTATACGACCAATACGGTGCTCCTGCGGGCGGGGCCGGCCCGCGAGTTTCCGGTGGTTGCAGTCCTGCAGAATGGCGATGCGGTGGCCGTCCAGGGATGCCTTCAGGACTACAGTTGGTGTGACGTCGTCGCGGGCCCGAACAGGGGCTGGCTGGATGCGCGTTACATTGCCTATCCGTACCAGGGAGCGACGGTTCCGGTGATCGATTACGGGGCGGCCGTGGGCATCGGTGTTGTCACCTTCATCATCGGCAGTTACTGGCACGATCACTACGTTGCCCGGCCCTGGTACAGGCAACTGCCGCACTGGAGCCACCGGCCGCAGAGAGCAGGCGTACGAGCACCGTATGCTCATCGGCCTGGGCACAGACCGCCGCGTCCAGCCATCCATCCGAGACCGCCCCACAAGGTGGTACGCGCGGTCAAGGTGCGGCCGGTTCCGGTGATACGTCCCCTCGAACGGCCGCCGCGCGTACTGGTACCGCAGAGACCGCTGAAGATGGGTGTGGCGCCGGGGCGAAGGGTGTTTGGATCAGCGCAGAGTCCAACACCGGTTTTCCTCGCGCCTGGACGCTCGCCAACTTCGGTTGTCAAGCCCATGGGCACACGCAACGCGGGTGTAAGACCTGACCGCCGGAATCACTGAGAAAAGAACGTTGCCTTGCTGCCCCGCTCACGGGAAGAACGCGTTCGCAGAATTTTCTGGAAGAACAGATTATTCGGTATTTGCAGAAATTGAGGCGTCTCCCCCTCGGCCGGCTCGGAAGGTTCGATACGCAACGTCGTAAACATCAAATTCACATCGACGACGCGCCCCCCGATCGCTGTACCGTTTGGCTCGACAAGTTCCACGGTGTCGTCGAGGCGGAACGGGCGGAATGTGAGTATGAGCAGTGCAGCAGTCGCATTGCTGAGCATGCTCCAGGAAGCCACGAAGCCTACGGCCAACGCGGCCAGACCTGCCGAAATCAGCGCCCAGGCGCTGCCGAACACGCCCACGGCCTGCATTAGGATCAGGACAGTGACGGACAAGATCGTCCAGCGCCGGAACGTCTGCAGGCGCCTGGCCATGACCGGTGCCAGATGATTGAAGGCGCGCAGCCGGTCGATGAGCCGCCGCAAGATCAGCGATACGAGAAACGCGGCGAGGACAATTACGGCCCCCGCCACCAGTTCGTGGGCGAACTTGGCCAGCATGGGGAGGTATTCGTGCATGACGCTGTTCCTGCTGCCGAAAATACTAAAATAGCATAGTACCGTTCCGCGCCCTTCAACAGCCAACGGTCACGCGATGAGTCTTGCGTGCGCAACCGATTCACGCGAGTCGACGCTGTCTGGAAGTCACTGTCGTTGACGCTCAGTTGCCATGTCCGACCCGGATCGGAATGATCTTCCTGTTGCGCAGGAGTCCTTGATCCTCGGCTACGCTCGTGTCGATTTCGTGCCGGGTCTTCTGTAGTGTTCGGACCGGGCGCGAAGAATTCGAATGGAGATGTGATGCGAAAACACGACGACGCTTTGATCCTCGCGGCAATTCTTGACGGCGCGGGTGGTGCGCGCGAACTGCGCTGGGATGATATCGACTGCTGGCGCGTTGAGGACGGGGTGCTCTGGCTGCACTTTTACCTCGACGAGCCGCAAGCACAAGAATGGCTGGTTCAGCGCAGCGGGCTGGACCCGATCGTGTGCAACGCGCTGCTCATGCCTGAAACGCGGCCTCGCGCTGTCGTCATCGGCGATGGCCTGTTGTTGATGTTACGCGGAGTGAACCTCAATCCCGGCGCGGAGCCCGAGGACATGGTCTCGGTGCGCGTCTGGGCTGACGCGCAGCGGGTCATTACCGTTCGGCGGCGCAAGCTGATGGGCATGCAGGATCTGATCGATGACTTCGCCGTGCAGGCCGGTCCCCGCAACGCGGCGGAGTTCGTGGTGAAACTCTCCGAGCACATCACGACACGAATGGCGCCGGTGATTGCGCAAATCCACGAGAATCTCGATTCGATCGAGGAGGAGGTTCTTACGCGACGGGACGCGGAGATCCGCGGTCGGCTTTCGGAGATCCGCCGGCGCGTCATTCGCCTGCGCCGGTTCATCGGTCCGCAGCGCGACACACTCACGCAGATGGTGCGCGAGCGCTTGACGTGGTTCGGTCCCGACGATATGACGGCCATGCGGGAGGTCGCTTTCGCGATCACGCGCCATCTCGAGGACCTGGACGTCGCGCGCGAGCAGGCCATCGTCACGCACGACGAACTGACGGCGTACGTCGGAGAGCAGCTGGGGCGCACGATGTATTTTCTTGCGCTGGTAACGACGTTCTTCCTGCCGATCACGTTCCTCACCGGGCTGCTGGGCATGAACATTGGCGGGTTGCCTGGAGTGCCTGCGGAGCAGCATCCAGATGCGTTTGCACTGACGATAGCAGCCATGGTCGCGATCATCGGATTTCAGCTTTGGATCTTCCGGCGCTGGCACTTGATGAAATGACGCGCAGGAAGATTCATGAAGCGGCATTCGGCCCGACGCGGCGCCGGTGTGTTACGCCCCGCGCACGCGGTCCAGCATGGCGGGCGGATCTGAAGGCTCGCTGTCGGCGCGCCACGCGACGTGACCGTCGGGGCGGACCAGGACCAGGCGGCGTTCATAGACCTCGGCTGCTTCGGACTCGGTCACTGTGACGACATCGAGCGGGTAGTCGGCCGGGAACGGACAGCTATCGACATCTGCCGTGATTCCCCAGCGCCGGCAGAATTCCATCGAGCGGATGTTGACTTCGTTCATCTTCGGCGTGCCGACGACGCCGTCGCCTTGCTCTACGAGAAGGCAGGAGACGCCGCGCCAGCCGAGGTCGCAGGCGAGCGCGAGTCCGACCGGGCCGCCGCCGACGATAAGGACCGGAATGTCAGTCATGATCGATGCGTTGCTTGCGGGTCGTCTGCACGTTGATCTGCCACCACGCTGGCGATGGAGCACGGATGGAAGTCCGCCATCGCATGCCCGGTCGCGTGTGTTCGGGCAGTCCAGCATGCATAATACTGCGCGAAGCGGCGTGGTGTTACCGGACAACGAACCAACGAAGGGAAAAACGATGCCGAATATCGCTGTAACGCTCAGACAGGAAATAACGCGGCTTGCCCGCAAGGAAATCAAACGGGAAGCCCGGGTGTTGCGCAAAGCATCGGCACAATACCGAAGACTCATCGCTGAGCTGAGACGCGAGACCAGGCGCCTGCGGTCGGATGTTCTCCGCTTCGCGCTGCAGGCCGGCAGAGATGCGCCACCGGGCGCTCTCGATGCGGATTCAAAGCGAGTCCGCTTTTCCGCAAAGAGCGTGACTGCGCAGCGCAAACGCCTGGGGCTCTCGGCCGCAGACTACGGCAAGCTCGTCGGCGTGACCGGCCACACGATCTATAAATGGGAGCACGGCGCGTCGCGCCCGCGTCGGGCGCAGATCAACGCGCTGGCGTCGTTTCGTACGCTGGGCAAGAGGGAAGCTGTCGCGCGGCTTGAACGGATCAACGCTCCGAAGAAAAGGCGAAAGGGCGGGCGATAAGAAGCGTCGGAAGCGCGATGCGGAAAGCTGTGCGAATGAACGGCACCGTGGTTTCCGGCACCGCCGGACCGACTGTTCGAGAACGTCGCAGGTTCCGGGCCAGATTCGTCGCCGGTTACGCGCTTAGCTATGTGACCGACACCATATTGCTGTTCCAGTTCGTCTCGATTGGGACGATCGCGATTTGGGTGCCGATCGCGTACTTCGCCGCGGGAATAACCATAGGCGCCGTCTTCGGTGCGCTTGTACTGTTTGGTATCAGAGAGAGCGGGAAAGACCCCTACTTCAGCATCTGGCAGGTATTCGTATCGGGCGCAGCCATGCTGGTGTTTCTCGCGCTCGCCCCCGAGCTGGGAGGGCTCTTCCTGTGCAATCTGATTCTCGTTTTCGGATTCGGCGGTTTGCGAATGTCCTGGCGCGAAGCGCTTTTGTCCTTCGGGCTCATTGCGCTGGGTACGGGCCTGATCTTGTATCACGCGTCCGAAGTCTCCTTGTTGCCGTATTCGACGCCGTTCGAGAGAGCACTGGTCTGGATAGGATTCGTGCTGATTCTGGGCAAAGTGGTCGCCCTCGGACTGGTCGGAAGTTCATTGCGGCTTCGGGCGGTGAGGGCCTATCGTGACTCCAAGGCATTGAATGCCGCCCTTCAAGCGCGGACGTCGGAACTTGTTGATGCAGAGGAACACCTGAGAGCGTCGATTCGCGGCAAGGAGCTGTTGCTGCGTGAGGTACACCACGCCGTCAAGAACAACCTTCAGATAGTCGCAAGCATGCTGCAGCTCGGGGCCGAGTCGGCAACGAACGAGACGGTGGTTTCGACACTGAATGCGAGTTGCGATCGGGTCCTGGCCATCGGGCTTGTGCACGAACAAGCCTACGGCGAGGAGAATCTGGCGGCGGTGGACTTGCGCCGCTACCTGGAGTCGTTGACGGAGAACCTGGGGCGATCGCTGCAGCCCGACGGCAACGTGGTGGCGCTTCAGACGGCCCTGGAGGACATGACGCTGGGCGCGGATCGCGTGGTCCCCCTGGGGCTGATCGTCAACGAGCTGGTCACCAATGCTTTCAAGCATGCGTTCCCGGAACAGCGGAACGGAACCATCCTTGTCTCGCTGCATCGCCGGGCTGACGGGATGGCAGAACTTGTCGTCGAAGATGATGGCGTAGGATTGCCGGCGGGCGTAGATTGGCGCAGCCTGCCGACCGTGGGGCTGGGCCTGGTCAACGGTTTGGCGAGGCAGTTGGGCGCCGAAATCTCGCTCGATGGCCGGGAGCGAACACGATTCTGCGTGCGCTTCAGGGAAACCTAGCATGGCGAAGATACTGATTGCGGAGGATGAATACGTCATCGCGAAGGGAATCCAGTCCAAGCTGGAGAGCTGGGGGCACGAGGTGGCCGGGATTGCTGCGTCCGGAGAGCAGGCGATACGCGACGCGAATATCGATACGCCTGATCTGGTGCTGATGGACATAATGCTGAAGGGCGAAATGAACGGAATCGCCGCGGCAGCCAGGATCCGCGAACGGGCCGGCATCCCCGTCATTTATGTGACCGCGTATGGAAGTGACGAATCGGTGCGCGAAGCCGCGCTCACCAATCCTTACGGGTTCATCGTCAAGCCCTTCAACGATGAAACGCTACGCAATGCCATCAACAGCGGTTTGCTGAAAAAAGAATGCGAGCAAGCGCGTGATCTTCTTGTAAGGCGCCTGGAGTCGTATTCCGGACGGCTGCTTACTGCCAAAGGAATCGAGCGTAGGCGCATCGCCTATGGACTGCACGAGGAGATGGCCCGCATCTTGGCGGCGCTGAACATGCGAAGATCGTCGTTGAGGACAACGGGTGGAACGAACGCAGCGGCGCCATTGCGGACGATGGCGACGCTGCTCACGGAGCAAACCGCGGAGCAGGCGCACCGCATGGTCCGGGAGCTGTGTCCGGTACAACTGGAGAACCTGGAGCTGTCCGTCGTGCTGCGACTGTACGCCGCAGCACAGGCCGAGCTGGCAGGCTGGAAGGTCCATATCGACGCCCGTGAAGAAGGCAGACGAGCGCCGCCCAACGTTGAAATCGCCTGTTTCTATGTGTTTCAGGAGGCGCTGGTCAATATCCTGTGTCATGCCAATGCAACCGATGTCGGGATCGTGCTGCGACGCAACGCCGAGGAACTGGATCTCAAGATAACCGACAATGGTCCCGGCTTCGACCTCCAGAGCGCGCGGCGGAAGGCGGGAGGCAGGACAAACGGGCTGCTCGACATGGAGCGGCGGGTGAAATACGCCGGTGGGCGGCTGGAAATAAGTTCCGCCCCGGGCACCGGAACCCGGATAAGGGCGTATTTTTGGTTGCAGATTGCCGCACCGCGAAGACCGCGCTGATTTCGGACGGCCATCATCGTCGAAGGATTATCGCGCGCCAACCGCCCGGAACCCGCACCTCGGTCGCAATGCGTATGCTGGTGTCTTGGATATCGGGCGTGCTACTGGCAGCCCGAGGTCGCAAGCCAGGTCGATAGCGGACCCAGGTCAAGCAGTTCATTGGCGGAAATCGGTCCCAGATAGTAGACGTGGTTATCGACCGACGACGTACCCACGTAGGCATTGGTCTGCGTGTAATGTCGGTAATAGTAGTCCGCGGAGTTGTACGCGGTGGTAGCGGACGCGGCAGGAGGCGCGAGCAATTCCGGGTAGGTGCTTTCGGCCCAGTTGAACAGGCAATCGACATTGCTCATGCCGGTCCCGGGGGTCGAGCGTTCGTAGGAGAATCCGGTCCCGCTGGCCGGCCGCACGGACCAGGACAGGAATTTGATGTCGAGGTAGATGTCGTCGGTTTTCAGGTGCAACACCGCGTTGACCCCGACCGTGGCCGGAGGGCCGGGGGGGGATCCGACGCTCTTGGCCCAGGTTTCCCAATTGGTGTAGGTGAGCGAGGCGTAGTTCGCCGTGGTGCCGGTGGCCCACTCGGTGTCGGCCGGGCTGAGGTTATGGCTGAAGGAGTTTTCCCGCGCGGCGTTGTAGAGACCTTGGCTGCCCCCGCGGGTCAGCCAGACGTTGGAGGTCAGTCGATCCTGATTGGCCGCCTGTTTCGAATCGGTGCCGTCGGCCTTCGTGAAGACCACCCGCGGACCGGTCCACACCGTGGCCGCCTGCGTGGCGAGCGGCGCTCCCAGGCAGAGCACCAACAGCCAGACAGGGATTCGCACCGCGTGCCGCCGGACCGGCCGCGAACGTCGGGCAAGGAAAGTCATGGTCGTCCCCCTTTGGCACTGAACTGACAGGCAAACAGTTCCTTGGACGAATTATTCCGTCGTATGCGCTCCATCGACAGCGATGTCGGCGCTGTCCGGCGAGCGTCGCGCAAGTCCGTCCGGAAGCTGAAAGCCGCGAGGGTCGAGCCGCATGCCGCTCAGGGCGTGCTGGGCACCCATTCGCTGATCGAGGGTTCGGTAAGGGCTCCGACCGGTGTGAGCTTTTCGTAGTTCAGGCTGTAGACATTGCGGAACAGATCGACGGTGAGTTTTCCGGCGTTGATCCCGCTGGTGCTGCTGACGTAATTGCCCTGCGGGCCGTAGATGTCCAGCGTGTAGACGTTGGAGGAATTCACCCACAGAACGTAGATGTACCCCACGAACTCCATCTGCACGTCGAGGAACGTCGCGCCTGTGCTCGCCGCGCGCAAGGGCATGATCGATGAACCGTTGTTCGAGAAGATGCGCACCGGATTGGCGCCGGTGTCGAACGCCTGAATCCGGTTGTTGGTCTGCTCGATCACCAGAATTTCGCCTCTGGGCGTGACCGCCATGCAGGCCGGCCCCTTCAGCAGGCCCTCGCGGGTGCCCGGGCCGGCATAGGCCTGGGCGAGCGGCGCCGCGCTGTCCGCGACGGGGGTTGACGCGGGAACCAGCACCTCGAATTTCGCCAGTGCCGTATTGATGCTGATGAGCTTGCCGGTGGGATGGATCAGGAACGCGTCAGAGGCGAAGTTGAATTTGCCCACGGCAAGATTCGAATTGGGCAGGTCGATCGCCGGCGGCACGTCCACCTTGCTCAGCGTAATGCGTCGCACGATATTGCTGCCGCCGGAAGTATCGATGTAGAAATTCCGGCTGGTCGGGCTCGATCGGCTGTAGGCAAGCCGCGCCGGCGTGAGAAAGCCGCCGCCCGAGGTCTTGTAGCCGCTCTCGGGCGTCGCGGTAAACGATAGATTCGCGAACTGATACAACTGGCCGCCTGCCCCGGAGGCGAAATCGGTCACCCCCGCGCTCGAGGCCTTCCACGCGTAGCCGATCGCACCGAACGGCTCGCTCAACGTGATGCCGACCAACTCGCACAGGTTACCCGGGGCGTTGGCGCAGACAGCGGGTTGCACCGTCGGTGCCGTCGGAGTCGCCTGCCAGACATGCTTGCCCGAGCCGTCTAGAACGATTTTCTGCTTGTGTCCGTAGGTGGTATTGCTCGTGAGCGGCACTCGGGATTCCGTGATCGTGATCGAAGCCGTGTCGACAGTGTTGTCGATCGGACCCGTGGTCCCGGTTCCTGCAAGCCAGCCATCGTTCGAGTAGAAGCACACCGACACGTTGACCTTGCCGCCGAGTGGTATTCCTTTGAACGCATGGCTGAGCGGTGCGGTCGTTGTCCCCGCCGGCATCGGGATGATGCCGGAGTCGCGCGGCGAACTGCCGTCGCAAACCGCCGCGAGCCGGTAATGCGTCGCGGTCGCGGGAAATCCCGCCACATCGAGCGGATCGTGGCTGATGCTGACGGTCAGATCATGCGTCGAACTCACTTCCGTCACGTAGGTCCACGGGGATTGGGCAACCTCGGCACTGGTCTCGGCGATCGTCGCAATCAGTCCCAGGGCGGCGACGGCCTGCAGCGCCACGCCTATGCCGAAGGGCAGCGTGTCCTCCGCGACGCCTTCGGCCTCGCCTGCCGCGAGGCTTGCCTGGACTTCGGCCCAGAATGCCGGCGCGGCTTTGACCATCGTGAAGAACACCGGCGCGCCGAGCGTCTTGAACACGGCGGGATCATTGTAGAAGCCGGCCAGCGCGGTATCGACGATCGCCTGCATGAATATCTGCGCGGTGCCGATCAGTAGTTTGGTCGCGGTGGTCATCTTGGCGGCAAATGCCGGAAACGCGGCCGTTGCCGCCAGCGCGAGAAACAGCCCCGGAAGTGCAAGGTCGACGACCACGGTCATCACCTCGCCGGGGCGCGTCGTTTCGGGATAGCTGTTGGTTCCGCTCCCCAGACCGCCCGACAGAATCTGAATCGACGCCGCGCTTTCGGGCACCCGTACGGTGAATGACCAGTGGTTCTCCGCCACAACCGGTATTTCCGGAAACGGTATTCCCATGACTGCGAACGGTTGGTTCAGCAATGTCAGAAAACCGTCGTAGGTTCCGTTGAAGCCGGTCGAAAACTGCCCGTGGATGTCGGCGGGCAGCTCCGCGAGCGCGATGGGCCTGCCGTCGCCGTCGAGAAAGCGGACATAGAGTCCCAGATAACGCAGCCACGTGTTGTAAACGGTGAAGCTGAGCGTGCGCGAGAGCGCGTTGGTCGCAGTGTCGAGGCTCGATGTCCCCGTGACATCGGTGACGCGGTACCCGTTGCCCGAGGACAGATCGCGTGGCGTCCAGGTCACGCCAGGTGGCGACGCCGCGAACGACGCCGGGCGCGCGCTGGGCGTCGCGACGGATGCGGGCGGCGCGGCGCTGTTGACGACCCATAGCTTGCCTTTCAGCACCTGATTGTCCCGGGTATTGGTTTGCATGCCGGCAACGTTCCCGCCGAGCACCGGGTCATTCTTGATCTTGGGCAGAATGCTTTGGATCGCGGCACCGGTGAGGCGCAGGGTTTCCTCGGAGTGGTGGGTGAAATACAGCTTGTGGCCATTGGACGCGAGCTTGGGCTGGCCGGTGTCGGGGTCGATGCACGGGACCTGCGTGGCCCAGCCGCCTGTCTCCGTGGCCGGACCCTGGCGGTACAGCGACTGCGCCAGCGCGAGGATGTTGGCGTCGGCGCAGACGATGACCTGCTGCACGTAGCTCAGCGTGGCCGCATCGAACGAACAGATCTCGGGATGGTTGCAGACCAGCGACACGGCGTGATCAAAATAGCTCTTGTAGCGCAGGTAGATGCCGCCCGCGCAGTATCCGCCGGACGTTGTCGGGAGTTCCCGCTGCCGCATTGCCGGCGCCGCTGGGCCCACGCAGGTACTGAACTCTCCGAGGAACGTACCGTCGCCGGCGCTCGCGCAGGATATCGCCAGCGCCTGGCTTACATTCGCGGCAGCGGTTGAAGGCACGTGGTAGAACATGCCGTGCATCGACCAAGCGGTTGCGCTTCCCGCTTTGGGCATTCCTTTCACGTACAGCAGCTGCGGGCCGTTCGCTGGCAGTGGGATGTTCTGCGCGCCGTGGGTGATGTTCGCGTCGCTGATCTGGGCGAGTCCCGGTTCAGCCGACTTCAGCGCCGCGAGCTGTGCATCGGTGATGGCCGATACCGGATGATGCTTCGTGCCCGCCACCAGAAAGAAGTTCGTGTTCGGGTCGGCGTTGGAAAGGTCGAAATAGTAGTCGCGCCACTCGGCGCTGGTCTCGGCCCGCGGATCGCTGCCGATGATGCCGCAGCTCGCGAGCCACGGACCGACGCCGGCGATCAGGCCGGTGCCTGCGGCCTGCTTGAGGAAACGCCGGCGCTGCGGCCTGTAAGGATCGTTCCGGTTCCGCATCATGTCTTCCCTCCGTTTCGCACAGCGTTTCCCATTGATCGCGCCTCGCGGTCGGCTTTTACCAGCAGGTGTTGAGCGGCACGGCGAAGCCGTCGCACAGCGGGTTGACCGTGCAGCTCGAATTGGTGTGGCTCGAATTTGCGAGCGGCGTGATCGGCGAGATCCAGGCCGCATCGCTGCACGGCCCGGCAGCGCCGTTCGGGCAGCCGTTGCTCGCGTCCGTTGCCGGACGGTGCGCGCTCGCGTACACGTACTGAATGCAGGTCGGCGCGAACTGCGTGCCGGCGACGCACGCGCCGCTCGCGTTGGCGACCGTCAGTCCCGGAAAGCCCGTGTATTCGTTGTTCAGGTTGGTCTGGATGCAACTCGCGCTGGGGTCGCTATCGACGTACGCGCTGGTGAAATTCGCGTTCTGCACCTGGGCGTTGGTGAAGTCCGCGCCCTGCAGGAAGGCGAAGCTGAAATCGGTCGCGGCGCCGGTGGCCGCATTGCGATTGAGGTTGGCGTCCCTGAACGAGGTGCCAAAGAGCAGGGCGCCGGAGAAGCTCGCGCCGTTGGCGCGGGTGCCACTCATGTCCACGCCGGCCAGGTAGGCGTTGGCGAAGCGGGTGCTGTCCATGCTCGCGCGGTAGGCGCTCGCGCAGGTGGGCTTGGCGTAGGTGTCGCACGCCGGTTGGCAGGACTGTGGCGTTGCGCTGTAGAAGCTCGCATAGCTGAAATCCGAACCATCGAGGTTGGCGCCGGACAGGTTGGCATTCTTCAAGTGGGCGCCCGAGAGGCTGGCCGCAACGCCCAAGTTGCTCGCGTTGAGCGTCGCGTGGCACAGGTTCGCGGATTCGAGGTTGGCGTAATTCAGCTTCGCGCCCTGCAGCGTCGCGAAGCGCAGGTCGGCGTTGCTCAGGTTCGAATTCGACAACTGCGCGCCCGTCAGGTTGGCGTGCTGCAGCTTGACGCCTGCGGACAGATCGAGCTTCTGCATATCGACACCGGCCAGGTTGCAGTATTCGCAGCGGTCGGTTTGAGTCAGAATGGTTACCGAATCCGTGCCTAGGCGGATGGAACCCGGCGCGAAATTGGCGTCGGCGAAACGTACACAGCCCGACTGGTTGAATAGGTGTGAGGTGCCTTGGTATTCGTAGCCGGTGTAGACCGTTGCAGTGGTTTGCGGGCCAAGTTGTAGCGAGTTCATGAATCCGCCGAGAATGGACAACTGGTCGATCGGGACCGTGGGTTGCGGATAGGGCAGGCTGATGCCTTCTGAAACCATCGCCGCGCCGGTGCAATTGGCGCCGGAGAACATCGCCATTTCGCCGACTGCCAGCTTCCAGGCTCCGCCCGAATCGGCCATGGAGGCGGGCATGCCATTCGGAAAATAGCGAAAACCTACGCGTATCTCAGGCGGCTGATAAAATCCCCATATCCCGACGTCGTACGCACTCGTGAGTTGAGTCAGGAGTGCAGGCGACAGCCCATAAATTATCTGGGACGAAAGCAGTTGGATGCTGTTGTCCGAGGGATTCGACGTCCTGTCCGAGTAGCTCGCGATCGACAGTGTGATCGGCGTGAACTGGCCGGCGTCGGCGATCTGCGACTGCGCAGGATTGCTCGGGTTGAACGCCAGCGGTGCGACCCAGAGCGGCTCCGGCCAGGGCTGCGAGACTTCGAGCGATACTCTGCCCCCGCGGTAGGTTTGATAGTCCAGCGCATAGGTATGATGCTGCGGATCGACAGATTTGCCGGAGCCATCTGAGGCCGGCGAGGTGGTGCAGTAGTACGGCAGTCCGAAAGTACTGAGCGATCCGTCGCCGTATCGCGTGACCTCGAAAAAGTTCGCGGCATCGAACAGGTAGCGCGTCCGCGTCGTACTGTCCCACGGCCAGAAGTAGGGAGAAATCTGGGCGACTGGCTGGATCTGGCCCCTGCACCCGAATGCGACCCGGTATCCTGAAGTCGGGTCCACGTTCCCGCCGATATCATTGGCGCCGGTGAAACTCAGATAATTGCCGCTGCGCGTGTCATACACGGCCCAGTATTCCGGGTGGCTCGGGTCGGAGGCGGCTCGCACGCGCGGTGCGGCCGCACGCGCGGAGGCGAGCATCGGGACAGGGGGCGGCGCTGCGTGATGTACGAAGATCGTTCGCTTCGATCCCGAACCGCCGTAGGTGTGCCGCATGGTGTAGATGCCTGTGCTTGCGCCGAAATCGATGCAGGGGGCGCCCGCTTTCAGGCTGAACACCTCTTGGCCGGCGGCATCGAGCAGCTGCAGCGTGTCCGCGCCTACGTCCTGCGCGTCCATGCAGAACTTGTACGTCTTGGTGGCAAGCTGCAGCGGAAAGCTCTGCGTGCCGGTTTCCGGCGCTGACCGCAGAACAACATGATGGGATTCGGTTGCGACCAGGCTGGAATTGGCCTTGAAATCCTTCAGCGTCAGCGCCGACAGCTCCTGCAGCACGGTTTCCCAGGCCCAGGAATCGCCGCTCAGGTGCAGTACGACGTCGCCGTAGACCCTGGTGTCGATGTGCAGCCGGGATATCCTGATCCTCGCGTCGGCGGGGCGCCAGTCGGACGTGATGGTCGCGTTCACCGGGCTCAACAGCGCCGCCTTCAGGAAATCTTCACGCGTCACCGAGCGCCGGAGGCCGACCGATTCAACATTCCAGCGGCCGCTTTTTCGCAACAGCAGCACGACGTCGGGATAGACCTGGTCGCCCACCTGCAGGCCCGGAAGCGCAAGGCGCTCCGCATCGCTCTGGAACGTCAGGATGGAGTCCGCGATCGGCGGCGAAGAGTACGTCCCTGACGAGCCTGTAAAGCCGCAGGAAGCGACGTAAAGGGTGATCGCTGCAATGAGCAGCCCGGGCGCGGTTTTCGGCATGTCCATCCTCCTGGCAAGAAGCTCATGCCCGAACGTTCCCGTCTGCGCGGGGTACCTCCGAATATCACTAGCACGTCTATTGCGCCGCTTTCTTGTCGTTAGCGTGGAATCGTCCGTTCGATTCCACGCTATTATCCCGCGGCGGATCGTCTTATTGCGCGATCCTGCATGCTGCGAAGCAGGGGTCGCTTTATCCGATGGCTACCTTACTCCCCTCGAACGCGTGGCACAATGGTTTGAGCGCCCGGACGGCGCCGGATCGCTCGATCCAATTCCGTTCAGGCATGGCGCGCCGACACTCGAGTCGGTGCCGGCGACGATGCGTGCGACCCGGCAAGAATGTCCGGCTGGAAGCGAAGATCGAGGAAATCCGTCGCCTGTATGCCATCGCGGATGCCGCCGAGTTCGCGCTGCAATGCGACCGAGCGCTCGAATCCGGGCATGTCGATCCGGCAGTCGAGCTGGAAATGCGGCCGCTCGCGCTCGACCGCGCGCCGCGCCGCCGCCTCGGTGGTGCGGTACTGGCGCGCGGCGAAGGCGACCCATTCATCGACATGGTCGACCGCGTAATGCGCAGAGCGCTGCGCGCCGCGCAGCACCGCGCGGATCAGCTCCGGATCGCGCGCGATCAGCTCGTTGCGGGCGACGCGGACGATCCACTGATAGTCCGGCAGGTAGGGCTCGACGAAGGCCGGGGTCCAGTAGTTCAGCAACCCGCGCTCCTCGCCGATGGCGATATTGGGTTCGCTGACCAGGCACGCGTCGATCCTGCCGTCGGCGAGGAAATCGATCACGCGCGGGTAGTCGTCGAGCAGCGGCACGAAGGTGACATCGGTGTCCGGGTTCAGGCCCTCGCAGATCAGGATCCGGCGCATGATCCAGTCGGGGCAGCTGCCCAGGCCGAGCATACCGATGCGCCTGCCCTTCAGTGCCTGATAGTCTTTAACCGGAATGTCCTTGGCCGCGCCGAAGAACATGTGCGCCTTCTGGCGGCAGCCGCTGGCGACGATGCGGAACGCCTTGCCGGCGGCGATGGCGTTGATCGCCGGCGGCGACCCCATTTCGCCGATCTCCAGCGCGCCGCTGTCGTAAGCGGCGGCGATCTCAGGTCCGCCGAACACCACTCTGACCGAAAGATCGAGCCCTTCGTCCTCGAAGAAACCTCTTTCGATGCCGATGCGCAGCGCGACCGCGCATTTGTCGGTGGGCGTGCCGTAGACCACTTTGCACAACCCGGGCATGGTCATTCTCCTGTTGGCTTTGGATGTCCGGCGCATTATAACGGGATGAAGCCCACCGATTCCGCCGAACGCAGTAATCTGACCGGCATCGCAAACCATTGCGCCTGGACATCTTTCACATGATCCGCGGCAAACGAAATGGCCAAGTGAAGGAGGGGCTGTGAGCTGTCGATGGGTTGTTCGCCTCGCGCTTTCGCTGATCGCGATCGTCGGCGCAACGGCATCGGTCGCGGCCGAACTGGACATTCCGGATCTTTCGCTCGACGTCGCCACGCGACGGCAGGAGGACGGTCGGGTCGGCAAATGGATCCATGAATTCCGGCTCCGGTGCGAAGCGGGAACCTGCAATCTGACGGTCATGACGCTCAACCAATGCGTCGAAAGTGTCCCCGGGGCGCCGATCAACGTGCAGATCTACCGGCAGGAGGTCGGCGAACTGCGCGTCTCGCGTCGGGACAGCGATACATTGGTCGTGGAATTCGACCACCTGTCGGGAACCTCGCGACTGAGAATCGGTTTCGAACGGGTTCAGGTCGGCGCCTATCTGCGCGGCAAGGTTACCTCCTTCAGCGGCGGGTACATCGACCGCTCCGCGCGGCCGGGCCGTATGGCATTTGTGGAGTACGTGCCGTTGCAAGGGCGCTACAGCAACGTGACGCTGGACTGCAAGCTCGAGCTGCCGGGGATCGAGAAATAGCGCTCGGTGATGCGCCGGCGGATCACCGGACGCGCAGACGATACTGTTGACGAATCCGGCGAGGACCGTGTGCCGCGTAATGCGGATAATCCCGCTGCGGTCTTCTGGCACCGCGCTCCCTGAATTTCCGTTGCCCTCGGCGAACGCGGCGGCGTTCGCGCAACGAGCGGGTGCAATGGATAGCACAACGATGACCCGAAGTCCGTGGCCACTGCGCATTCGCGCCGTGGGCTTTCCCAGTCGCGCTCGCTTCGGAGAGAGTAAGCTATCATCCCAATCGGAGGCACGACTTCGATGGCTTATGTGACTGACCTGTATTTCATCGGCGGCAGCGTAATCTATCTGGTCTGCGTGAGCCTCCTGATCGCCGCCATGCGCGGCGGCTGGTTCAATCGGCTGACCAGCGGCTATCGGTGGACGTTGATTCTGTCGATCGCGCTGATCGGCGTCGGTTCGACGCTCGTGGTCAGCGTGTGGGCTTATTCCGCCGCGAGAGATCTGCTGTATCGGGAAATCGTCACGGAACTCGACAACGTCGGCCGTGTCATCGACCAGCAAGTCGAGCGGGAGGTCGCGTTGGCGACTGCTCAGATGGTCGACCTGTCGAGGGCAGTGACCATGGCGATGGCGCGCGACACCGCAGCCCAACTCCGCGAGGACGTTGCAGCCGTTCAGGTCGTCAACCCGCGCCTGCTTCAGCTGCGGCTCGTCGACCCGCGAATGTCCGTCATTGCCGAGAGCAGTGTCACGGGTGTGCTCGATCCGATGGGCCGGCTGGCGGTCGGCACGGCACTGGATGACCGGCGATTTGTCTCCGACCCGTTCTTTCCGGAAGCCTTCAAGAAGTTCGTACTCAGAATTGACGTTCCGGTGAAATCCCGCGAAGGAACGATCATCGGCGTACTCGGTGCACGTTACGACATACAGGAGGCGCTGCAGACGCTGGCAAATACCGCGCGCTTCAATGCCAACGGCTATGCGGTGGTGGTCGATCACACGGGACGAGTCATTGCCCATCCGGATCCGAAGCGCATCAACGACGACCTCTCCGGCTATCCCGCGGTGAAGGCCGGGCTCGAGGGCAAGAGCGGATCGCTGACGGCGCGCAACAAGGCGGGGATCTCGAGGCTGTTTTTCTATCGCCCGCTGAAGGGCCCGGCGAGCGCGGATCCGAAGCGCATGGTTCTGCTCACCGAAATCGACAGCAACGAAGTGGCGGGCCTGCTGCAAGGGCTGCAGAACCGATTTGTGATCGCGGCGGTGGCCGTGATCGTCATCTGTTTGATATTGACCCGGCTGCTTGCCGGGGGCATCGAAACGCCCCTCCGCCAGATGATGAGTGCGGCGAAGAAGATCGAGGAGGGCGATCTCACGGTGGAGATCGAGCGCAGGGGCGTCGACGAGTTCGGGCGGCTTCTGGTGCGGTCAATTCCATGGTCCGCGGTCTGCGCGAACGGGAACCCATCAAGCAGGTCTTCGGCCAGTACGTGGCCGCCCACGTCTCGGAAAAGGTGCTGCGCGGGGAAGTCGCCCTCGAAGGCGAGGCGCGCCGGGTCACGGTGCTCTTTTCGGATATCCGCAACTTCACCTCCATGGCGGAAAAACTGTCTCCGCTCGAGGTGGTCAGGTTTCTGAACGATTACTTTTCAGAGATGGTCGATGCCGTCTTCGAAAACGAGGGGATGCTGGACAAGTTCATCGGTGACGGCCTGATGGCCATCTTCGGCGCGATCGCGGATGCGCCGGACCATGCCCACAAGGCGGTACGCACCGGCCTGCGCATGAAAGCGCTGGTGGCGAAGATCAACGGCACCCGCGACATCGGCGGCCTGCCCCCGATCGCCATAGGCATCGGCGTGCATACCGACAACGTCATCCTGGGCAACATCGGATCGCGCAAGCGGCTGCAATATACGGCGATCGGCGACGGCGTAAATACCTGCTCGAGGATCGAGTCGCTGAACAAGGAGTTCGGAACCACGCTGCTGGTGACCGAGGCGACCTACGAACTGACCAAGGACGCATTCGAGTTCGGCCCCGCGCAGAAAGCCACGATCCGCGGCAAGAGCGAACCGGTCATGTGCTACGAGGTGTTGAGCGAGCGGGCCTCCGCCGTCGGATAGAGGTACCCGCCCGCCTGGCGTGTGTTCACTCTGGCCGAGGGCCCGTAGCTGGCGGATGGTCCGGTGCGCGTACGCCCAGGCGAACCCGCCGGCCCGGCCGCATGGCGTTCGTCGAATACGTGCCGCTGGTGGGGCGGTACAACAACGTGACGCTGGACTGCAGGGTCCAGCTGCCGGGCGTCGAGAAATAGCGCTCAGCGTTGCCGCTCAGCCGATCGATTTGGTCCGCGGACGCCCGGAATCGGGAACGTCTCAGGGCGCTGCAACCGCAAGCATTCTTGCTTGCGGCCGCAGCGCACCGGTTCGCTATTTGACGGTGTAGATCAGGTTATACCTGCCATTAATCAGCATTTCATTCCACGGCACGGTGACGCCAGAATCGACCGTGCCGAGGCCGTAGCCTGCATACACCTGCGCGCCGATGAGCGTGCTTAGATTCAGCTCACCTGCGATGTCGATGGTAATTGTCCCTAGAGTGACGGGTGAGGCGAAATAAGCGGGGTTCTGCGGATCATACGGCACCCAGGTCCCGCCGGAGTTCTTGAGGTAAACGGCGTTCCCGTACTGCGCCGGAAGCACGACCGCAACGTATATCGTCCCCACTTTACTTTGATCATTTCCCGAGGCAACGATCGTTCCGACAACGGTCTTGGAAGTGATGTCGCCTGTCGCCGTACCCGACGCGCTGGCGTTTGTGTTGGCAGTCGCGGTGACGGTGCAGTTCTGGCTGATCGCGCCGGTGGTGAATGTCTTGCCGTCGGCGCCGAGCGTGCCGGAACAGCCGCTCACGCTGTTCACGACGTAGCCGCTCGCGGGAGTGACGGTGAAGCTGGTTGTTCCGCCTGAGGCGACCGTCACCGGGCTGGTCTTGTCATAGGTAACGCGGTCGCCGCCGAGCGTGACCTCGTAGCCGCGCGGGGCCGAACATTGCGCACTGGCGCCGAGCGCACTCTGGCAACTCCAGGTGTACTTGTCGGTGGCGCTGGTGACTTGCGACGGCGTTGCACCGTCCGCGCAAAGTTGGCCCTCTGGTGTGCCGAAGAATTGCACCTCGGAGAGCCCCGCCCAGGTAGCGGAACCATAGGTTGAGAGCACTTTGAACGTGATAAACCGTCCCTTTCCGCTGACCGAATAGGCTTTGCCTAGGCCGTCGCTTTCTTCTGCGAACGTAGTTTTCACCGTGCTCGAAACGGTGGAGCCGTCATCGCCCAAGAACAAAACATCCACGTCTTTTATGCCGCGTGTTGTATACAAGGTCTGGCCGTCAAACTCAAAGTAATTCCATACATGAATGGAAGTCACGTTATGAACGCTGCCGAGGTCGAAGGTGATTGTGAGCGACCCGGCCCCAGTCGTAAAGCTGCCTAACCACATATGGCTAGCAATCTTGTCATGTGTTGATCCTGTTAATCCAATTCCTCCGATGGCCGCATTCGCGGGTCGCGACGAAAGCTCATGATTCGCACTGGCTTTGACCACTGAAATCATTCCCGATGTGTTGTTGTTGCCTTCCGGGGCGCTCAGTAGCGGCTCGCTGCCGCTCGCCGGTCCGCACAAGGACGCAGCGTCGCCTCCGACGGTGTGCACCAGTTTAAAGGTGCCGTTCTTCAGCATGTCGTTCCATGGGGCGACAGCGCTGGTATCCGGCGCACCAATGCCGTAGCCGAGATAAATCTGCGTACCCGCCAGAGCGCTCAAGTTGAGGCCGGTTACGACATCGACGCTGTGCTGTCCCAGAGTGACGGCACCGGCGTAAAACGCTGGATTCGCCGCGTCGAATTTCACCCAGCCACCGCTCGCGTTCTTGAGGTAGACGCGATCGGGCGTGTCCAACGGCGAATCGGCTGCGAACCCCGAGGGCAGGACCGCGGCGACATAGATGGTTCCTGTCTTGCCTTGATCGCTCCCCGAGGCGGTGATTTCTGCCGTTATGGTCCGGGAGGTGATCTCTCCAGTTGCTGTCGCTTTGAAGCCTGCGGGACGGATGATGGCAGACGCGGTGACGGTGCAGTTCTGGCTGATCGCGCCGGTGGTGAAGGTCTTGCCGTCGGCGCCGAGCGTGCCGGAACAGCCGCTCACGCTGTTGACGACGTAGCCGCTCGCGGGAGTGACGGTGAAACTGGTTCCATCTGAGGTGACCGTCACCGGGCTGGTCTTGTCAAAGGTCACATTTGCGCCGGCGAGCGTGACGGAATAGCCGCGTTTGGCGGAACAAACCGCTGTGGTGCCGCCGTTTGAACCTTGGCAACTCCAGTTGTACTGGCTTGTAGTGTCCGTGACCTGCGTGGGGTTGCCGCTCGCGCAGAGGTTGTCTGCCGGCGCGCTCGTCCACAGCGGTGGGTTATCCGGGTTGCTACCGTGATATCTGTCCGCCGAGCCGCAGGCGCCGTAGACGGGGACGGCTGCGACATTCGTGTTTACCCCAATGCAGGACACGTCCGACTTGTTATTGGACGCATCCTCCGCCATCAGGCAGACGGTATACACGGGATTCGAAAACGTGCTCGCCGACAGTCCAGCGATGGAGAAATTCGTCGGGGTATTGGCGGTCATCGTCCCGCTGCCCGAGGACAGTCCATCCTGGCCAAGTTTGACTTGATCCGCGGATACGCTTGATTGCGGTAAGGGATACGGAGCGACAAACACGATCCAGTATCCCGTTGCGTTCTCATTACTGGTGCTTGTCAGCATGGTGCTTGTCAGCGTGGTGCCGGTGCTGGTCGTGGCCGATACGTCAGTACCGCTCAGCGAGGGCGCTGTCGTGTCTGGGGCGGCAGTCGTGGTGAACGCAACGCAGCTCACGCTCGACTGGTTCGTGGATCCATCCTCTGCCATCAGGCAGACGGTGTAGCCGGTACTCGCCGACAGTCCAGTGATCGAAAAATTCTTGGGCGTGCTGGCGGTCATCGCGCCGCTGCCCGAGGTTACGCCGGCGCTCCCGGTGCTGTTCTGCCCCGCTTTGACCTGCGCCTTCGATGGCGCCGTGGCGCCGGTACCCGACAACACGACCCAGTAGCCCGTTGCGTTCTCATCGCTGGTGCTTGTCAGCGTGGTGCCGCTGCTGCTCGTTGCCGACACGCCGGTGCCGCTCAGCGTGGGCGCGGTGGTGTCTGCGGCGGCGGTCGTGGTGACATCGACGCAACTGACGCTTGAGAGGTTCGGGATCCCGTCCTCGGCCATGATGCACAGCGTGTAGCCGGTGCTCGCAGAGAGCCCCGTGATCGAAATATCGGTCGGAACAGCGGGGATCATCGGCGCGTTGCCGGAGGCTAGCGCTGCCCCACCGATGCTGTCGAGACCCGCCTTGACCTGCGCGGCGCTTGGCGCTGTCGCGCCGGTTCCCGCCAGCTCGACCCAGTAGGCGACAGCCAGCTGGTCGCTGGTGCTCGAGAGCGTCGTGCCGCTGCTGGTCGTCCCCGAAACCCCGGTGCTGCTCAGTACCGGCGCGTAGGGGTCGGAAAACACCAGGTTGTCGATGACGATGTCGGACCACGCCCCGCCGCCTTGCTTGGTTACCGTAAATCCCGTGACCCCGGTCCAAGGGGTTCCGCCGGTGAAGCTGACGCTCGTGCCGCCAGTTGTCGCGGTGGCATCGACGGTGCTACCGCTTCCGCCGATCTGGGTGAACGTGAACGTATCGCACGTGGTCCGGCACCCCAATACCAGCGATTGCAGATCGATCTTGGTATCGAACGCGAAGGTAAGCGTTGGGGGGAAGGATTGATGAAATCGGTGAGATCGTTGGCCAGATTATTGGTGCCGTTCATCCCCCAGTCGCTTACCAGCAGATTGGCGCCGGTGTCGAGGGTAGCGCCCAATGTGACACCGAAGGCGGTATCGTTGACTTCGGCCGATCCGCCGCCGATCGCCGATTCGAAGGTGAACGTCGGTGAGACGACGGCCCGGGCGAGCGGAGCCGCGCCGAGCAGGGAAAGAACCAGAACCGCGAAAAGAAAACGCGCCCGATGAACCAGAAACGCGCGGATTACCGACGAAAATTGCCCGCTGCAACGATGCATCAAACGCACGCCGTTCGACATTTCACTCTCCTGGTGAATATTCTAATAATTCGCGCGTCGGAACTTTGCTCCTCCAGGCGCGATGTCCTTCCTGCAACCGCATTGCACAGCCGGCCGACCGCTTCGCAAACAACGGCCGAGCCTACTCACAAAGTGGGGTAGTACGGGACTATCTTGTTGCTGCGAACGCCTTATATCAGAAACGGCCGGCAGCGTCACTTGCCGCGTGTCGAAAATGACGTTGTCATGCAATGGGTTGTGCCCGGTTGACGGGCGACGTGCCGTTCCGATTTCGCCGAGCGCTGGCCAGACCGGAGCGTGGCCGACGGCGCGCGTACGGAGTCCTCGATCCGATTGCGCACGTGATGTAAATCACACCGCGTCACCGCGGGTGGTCCATGATTGCATCTTCCCGCCGGAGGAGGACTGCACGCGGCACCGATCGATCGCCGCCACCAGCGTCGAGGTTGCACGGGTCCGGCGATGCGAATACGTTTCCGTTCACCAATCAGGAGAATGCATACCATGGCAACGCACATTGTGAAAATCGGGGCCGTGCTGCGGACCTTGGCCGTGACGACTCTGCTTGCGGCCGCCGCCGTCGGCACGGCTGCGCAGGCGCAGACCGCAGGCGGCCCGCCGAAAGACCGGATCTTCCTCACGATCAACAGCGGTCCGCAGGGCTCGGGCTGGTACGTGGTCTCGGGGCTGATCGCCGAGCAGATCGAGAAGACGTTCCCGAACGCACGCGTGACCAACACGCCGGGTCAGCCGGTCGCCAATACCCGCGCCGTCGACGCGAAGCGGGCGGACATGGGCACCGAATTCGGCTGGCTGGCGCTCACCGCGATGGAGGGAACGAAGCCTTACAAGAAGCCGGTACACAACGTTGCGGCGATCTCCGGCCTGTACCCGACGCACTTTCAACTGTTCGCGCGCGCCGATTCGGGCATCAAGTCCTACGCCGATCTCGCCAACAAACGCATCGCCGTGGGCACCGCTGGAACCTCCGGGGACCGGATGACGCAGCGGATCCTCGCGTTCTACGGACTCAATTACGACAAGATCCGTCAGAACGGCGGCAGCGTCTCGTTCAGCGCGTACAACGACGCCAAGCAGTTGATGAGCGACGGCCACCTCGACGCGTTCACGATCTCCTCGACCAAGCCGAACACCCAGGCCGTGGAACTGCAGCTCACGCAGGACATCCGGCTCATCCCGCTGGAGGAGAAGATCGTCGACCAGTACGTCAAGAAATTCCGCGGTTTCGGCAAGAGCCAGATCGCCGCAGGAACCTACAAGAACCAGCCGCAGGCCGTCTGGGCGATCAGCGTCCCAGCACTCATCACCGTGCGCAAGGACCTGCCCGAAAACGTGGTCTATTGGATCACCAAGGCGTGGTGGGACCACGCGAGTCAGATCGGCAAGGCCTACAGCATGGTCAAGGACGATATGGTCGCGAACGTCGCGCTCAAGGATCTCGTGGTGCCGCTGCATCCGGGCTCCGCGCGGTACTTCAAGGAGATCGGTGTCCTGAAGTAGGCTAGACTCGCCCTTCGTGACGACGATGTTTCCTGCGCTCTGGGCGGGCGCCGCCCGGAGCGCGAGCCGTTGAAGGACGTGGATAGTTCGTGCCGGAGCTGACCCAGGAAGCGAAGAAGGGCGCTGAGGAATCCGCGCTCAGCCGCGGATTCACCGCGGTGTTCCGCACCCTGCTGATCGCCACCTCGCTGTTCCATCTGTGGACCGGCGTCATGGGGCCGTTGGAGAGCTGGCTGCACCGCTCGCTGGCGCTGTCGATCTATCTTTCGCTGCTGTTCCTGCTGCCGTTCTACAAGAAGCCGGTCACCTGGCTGGCGCTCGTGCGAGTGGCGCCGCTGGTGCTCGCCAGCATCGCCATCGGCGCCTACATCTGGGTGATCTACGACGATCTTCCCGACAAGCTAGGCAACCTGAACAACTTCGACATGGCGTTCGGCGGCCTGCTGATCGTCGTCGTGCTGATCGCCGTCAAGCGCGCGATGGGATGGTCGCTGGTCATTCTGGCCCTGGCCTTCCTGATCTACACCCGATACGGCCCCTATTTCCCCGGCATTTTCGGCCACCGCGGCCTGCCGCTCGCCGCCATCGTCGAGATCATCTTTTTCAACATGGACGGCATCTACGGATTCCCGATCGGAATCATGTCCACGTTCGTATTTCTGTTCATCCTGTTCGGCGCGTTCTTCGAGAGCATCGGCCTCACCGATCTGCTCGCAAGCCTTGCGCGGTACGTGGCGCAGAGGGTGACCGGCGGGGCGGCGGTGGCCGCCGTGTTGGCCAGCGCGATCGTCGGCAGCGTTTCGGGCAGCGCGATCTCCAATGTGATGGTCACCGGCGCGTTCACGATTCCGATGATGCGGCGGGCCGGCTACAGGCCGGAAATGGCGGCGGCGATCGAAGCATCGGCCTCCACGGGCGGGCAGATCATGCCGCCGGTCATGGGCATCGCCGCCTTCGTCATGGCCGAGGTCATCGGCATTCCCTACGTCCAGGTCGTGGTCCTGGCCCTGGTGCCGGCGCTGCTGTACTTCCTGGGGGTCGGCTGGAGCGTCTATTTCGCGGCCAAGCGCGCAGGCATAGGCATCGACCGCGAAAGCGCGCCCGAATCGCTGGGGCGGATCATGCGCTCCAAGGGATTTCTGATCCTGCCGTTGATCGCGGTCGTGTTGGCGCTGATGACGGGAGCCAGCCTGATGCGCGTCGCGATGGTGGGCATCGTCGCGTCCGTACTCGTCGGGCTGGTCAATCCGCACAAACGCTTTCGCCTGCGGGAGTTCCTGGACTCGCTCGAGAAGGGGGCCGAGGTCGCCGTTTCGATGGGCGCGGTGCTGGCATGGGTCGGTTTGACGGTGGGGCTGATCGCCGCCAGCGGTTTCGGTTCACTGGTGGCAGGGACGCTCGTGCGGTCGGTCGGAGAAAACCTGATTGCAATTCTGCTGATCACCATGCTGATCAGTCTGGTGCTCGGCATGGGGATGACCACGGTCGCGGTATACGTGACCCTCGCGATCACGGTAGTTCCCGGCCTGGTCGAACTCGGCGTCAACCCCTACGTCGCCCACTTTTTCGCGTTCTATTTCGGCGTACTGTCGTTCGTGACCCCGCCGGTCTGCATCGCCACCTACGCGGCGGCCGGCCTTGTCGGTGCCAACCCGACCAAGGCCGGGTGGGAAGGACTCGCGCTGACCGCGTCGGGGTTTCTGGTACCGTTTGCAGCCGTCTATCAGCCCGCGCTGATGCTGCAGGGAAGCGCGGTGGAAGCCGTCTCCGCGATCGGCACCGCATTCTTCGGCGTCGTCGCGCTCAGTGCCGGGCTGCAGGGGTATTTCTTCAGCAGAGCAGGAAAGTGGGAACGCGTGGCGCTGGCCGTGGCGGGCATTCTATTGATCGTTCCGAACCTGGCCGTTTCGGCGGTGGGCGCGTGCCTGTTCGCCGGCATCGGCTGGCTGCAGTACCGCTCGTTGCGCCGCCGCGCGGTGCCGACGAATTGAACCGGAAAGGAGCGCCGATGTCCGCGCCCGACGACGAGATCGCCTATCACCTGAGCTTCCGCGATGTCATCCGCGTGCTGCAACTGGTCGACGCGAGCCCGTTCCTCGACCTGAAGCTGGAGATCGGGGCGCTGAAAGTGCATGTGACGCGCGAGCGGGGCGGGGAGGCGCCTGCGCCGTCCGCCGCAGCCGACACCGCGCAGTCGAAGGGCGCGCGTGGCGAGTTCGCCGAATCGCCGGCGGAACCGCTCGCCCCGGAGCGTCGCGAGGTGCCGGAGGGCACCCCTGTCGTCGCGCCGCTCGCCGGCACGTTCTACCGCGCGCCGTATCCGGGCCAGCCTCCGTTCGTGGAAGTCGGATCGGCCGTCGAAAAAGGTGCCGTGGTGGGCATACTCGAAATCATGAAGCTGATGAATAACGTGCTCGCGCCGTGCGCCGGGGTGATCGCGGCGATCTGCGCCGAGAACGAGGCGTTCGTCGAAGTCAATCAGGTACTGGCGATCGTCGCGCCGCGCGACCAAGCACGTGGGTCGGAGGGGGCGCGTTGAAGCCGCTGCGCGTTCTCGACGAGAGCCTGCGCATGGGCCAGCAGGCGCTTTGGGCCACGCGCATGAAGACGAAATGGATGCTGCCGATCGCGCCGGTCATGGACCGCGCGGGTTTTTACCAGGTGGCGGCCATGGCGCCGGTGTCGTTCGAGACCGCGGCGATGTATCTGTACGAGAATCCCTGGGAGCGGCTTCGGCTGCTGCGCCGGCACATGCCGCATACCAGTTTCGACTTCCTGGTGCGCTCGAGAAACGTGGTCGGGTGGGATCTGAAATCCAACGACGTGGTGGAACTTTTTCTGCAGACGCTCTACGCGACCGGCATTCACGGCATCAAGGTGTTCGATGGCCTGAACGACTACCGGAACGTCGCTTTTCACCTGCAGAAAGGCAAGGAACTCGGCTTTCACGTCAAAGGGCTGCTGACATTTACCGTAAGCCCGGTGCACACGGACGAGTATTTCGTGGGCAAGGCCCGCGAGCTGGAAGCGCTGGGCGTGGACGCCGTCATCATCGCAGATCCCTGCGGCGCCATGCTGCCGGATCGGGCCCGCACGCTGATCGGCCGCGTGCGTGCCGAATTGCCGGCGATGGAACTGCACTTCTCAACGCACCCCAACAGCGGCGTTTCCACGCCCTGCTATCGGGAGGCCATCCGGCAGGGCATCGACGTGCTGTGGGGAGCATGTACGCCTTTGGCGAACGGACACTCGTTTCCGCCGCACGCGACGATCGTGCAACTGGCCGCGGAAGAAGGCCGTGCGATCGAACTCGACGAACGCTGCCTGCGGGAAATGGATGACTGGTTCTACTGGGCTGCCTATCAGGAGCATCGACCGATCGGCAAACCGGCGGAGTTCGATCCCGTCGCCTACGAGCGAACCATCGCCCATCAGATCCCCGGCGGCATGATGTCCAACCTGGAGAGCCAGTTGGCCGGGCTCGGCATGGCGCACCGGATGCCCGAAGTGCTCGAAGAGGCGGCGCGCGTCAGGGAGGAACTCGGCTACCCGGTCATGGTCACGCCGTTTTCGCAGTTTGTCGGCGTTCAGGCGACACTGAACGTCGTGACCGGGGACCGGTATTCGTCGGTGCCGCGCGAAATGGTGCTGTATTGCCGGGGGCACTACGGCCAGTCGCCGGGGCCGATCGATCCGAATGTGCTGGACCGGGTCGTGGGTGATCTGCCGCCGATCGACCCGACCGCGCATTATCACGACAACACGATCGAGAAAGCTCGCGCCGCGAGGGGCGATCTGACCGACGAAGAGCTGCTGACGACCTTGTTTCTGAGCCCTGCCGCGCTGGAGACATTCACCAAGAACAGAAAGCCCATCGAGTGGGACGCGGGCGCCCGCGCGCCTCTGCTGGCCCTGATCGAACAGTTGTGCAGACGACCGAAGCTGCGCGGGGTCGAGGTCCGCTACGCGGACGTCAGCCTGACGCTGTCCACCGAATCCGGCGGTCCGGCGAGCTGATCCCGGTCGACGAGCCGGCCGGATAATAATCTGCACTGATACCCGAAAAAAGGATACCGACCATGCTGGAACAGTACGTGTCACCCGCAAACAAGATCGTCGATCTGGTTGCGTCGCTGCAGTTTCCGTTCGCCAACGTGAGACCAGGCGAAAACGTCATGATCGTGACCGATACCAACATGGACCCTTTGATCTGGCAAGCGATGATGGCCGTGATCCGCTCCAGGGGCGCCGACCCGACGCTGATGATGTATACGCCGCGCGCGCATCACACGGCCGAACCGACGGCGCCGGTGGCGCACGCGTTGAAGGGATGCGACATCTGCGTTTTCCTGACGACGACCGCACTGGCGCACTCGGATTTCTCCGAGAATCGCGGCAACGTCGGCGTGCTGCTTATGGAGGAGGCGAACGTCGAGATACTCACCTCTCCCGGATGTCAGTTGAACGACGAGGACATGCAGCGGATCCTCGCGAGCGAGCGCTGGGTGCGCGAGTTCTGGATGGAAGGCGGCGATGTCCACGTCGTCACACCGGCCGGCACGGATCTGCGGGCCGCGCTGGTGCCCGGCACGAAGCGCAGCGCCTACATCCGCAGGGGCATCCTGGTCCCGGAGGCGGAGAAACGCGGCGTCGGAACCTGGCCGTTCGGCGAATGCCGGGTCACTCCGCTCGAGGGCAGCGGCGAAGGCCGCGTCGTCTGGGACATCTGCGGCCACGCGCCGCCGGGACGCTATCGCAAACCCGTGTCCCTGACCGTGAAGGCCGGGCGCGTGGTCAAGATCGAGGGCGATGGCGAGGCCGACGAGGTCAGGCGGTATCTGGAAACGCACGGCGACGAAAACTCCTACGCCGCGCCGGCGGAAATCTCGGTGGGCCTCAATCACAAGGCCACGATCCTGGGCACGGTGCGCAACGACAAGAAGGCCCTGGGCACGGCGCACATCGCCATCGGCCGCAGCGACATCGGCGGCAGCATCGTCAGCGCCACGCATTTCGACGGACTGATGGCGCGGCCGACGATCACCGTCAACGGCAAGGCGCTGATCAGGGAGGGCGTGCTGCAGTTCCCGCCGGGATGGACGCCGTGACCAACACGTCCGTGCGCCGCTCGTCCGCGCGTGTCGCGGGCTCTAGCCCGCTCCGGGAATGACCGGGACCAGCAGATGCGAGTCATACCGCCCGCCGCCGCGCACGATATGCCGGCCGGTGTTGCGCAACGGACCGTGCGCGATCATCGGGCCCTTAGGGGTCAGCTTGTAGAAATCCCGTCCCTGGATCACTGCGCGCAGGCTCTCGCCCTTGTGGAACAGCGTGCTCGAGACCAGGATCTCGATGTCGATCGGTACGAACTCGCCGGGGTTCAGGCGCAGCTCGCGCTGGTGCAGCAGCCACGGCTGGTAGTCGGTGGAGCGCACCGGATCGAGCTCGCGGTGAGACACGCGCAGCCAGCCCAGCGCGACGGGACCGTCGTCGTAGACGGCAAAGAACGCGAACGGCACCTGCTCGCCGGCGGCATCCAGCTTGTGGATCGCGACGAAAAGGTCCATGTCGTCCCCCTCGCTGGTGGCCACCCACAGCCGCAGTTTCATGTGGCCGGTCAGCTCGGTTTCCTCGGCGAAACGGTGGTCGAACATCGCCCGGCCTTCGCGCGGGTCGTATTCCACGTCCGCTGGAGAGCTCGTCGCCGACGCGACGAGGGTGCATTCGGCGCAGTCGAGAAACAGCTTCGTATAGCGCGTGCGCGCAAGCGGAAACTCGTCTTCTGCGCGCATCGTGCCGACATAATGGCGTTCGCGCACCTCGATGTTGACCGTTGGCCAGTCGAGCACTTCGTTCCGCGTTTCCTTGAGGAAGTGGTCGAAGAACGCCCGTTGTTTTTCGACCATGTCCGGCCGAAGAAAGTACTCCCACTTGTTGCGGCCGTGCACTTCGAGCCACTTCTGTTTCGAAGACATCTGCTTGAAGCCCTCGACGGTACCTCGCGTGTGCAGGCCCTGGTCTCCCCAGCTGGCGACGACGTAGGCGGGCACCTCGATCAACGGGAGATCGGGCGCCTTGCTCTTCCAGTAGGCGTCGAAGAACGGATGCAGGTCTATCATGGCCATCACGTCCTCGACTTCGGTGCTGGAGTAGAGGGAACGCTCCAGCCAGGTCGGCATGAACAGATTTTCCGGAATGCCGCCGTGCTTGGCGCGCTCCCGGTAGGAATCGCTGTATCCCTCCCACGGATTGATCGCAGCAAGATGGGGCGGACGCAATGCTGCGACCTGCCACTGCATGATGGCGAGGTACGAGACCCCCGAGCATCCGACTTTGCCGTTGCTCCACGGCTGCACGGCGACCCACTCGATCAGGTCGTAGTAGTCCTTCGCTTCGTCGGCCGACCAGAACGTCGCCTTGCCTTCGGAATACCATGTACCCCGCGGATCGACGTTGATGATCGCATAGCCGTGCCGCGTCCAGTACAGCGGATCAGGGGCTTCGAAGGCCGCATGGCGCGACACCCACTCGGGCCTGACGCCGCCGTTGTCGTGGAAACGCGCATAGGTGCCACGCGGGGAATGTTTTCCATAGGGGCCCCACGCGATCAAAGTGGGCAATCCCCCAGTCTTGTCGTCGGGCCGGAAGATATCCACGAAGATGCGGACGCCGTCGCGCATCGGCACGGCCACGTCGCGCTCGATGCTCATCCCGTCTTCGCGGCTGACGCGGTATCCGCGCTCGGCATTCGCCAGCTTCCCCGGCGGCTTGCCGGGGCGGAAAATGTACTCGAAGGTCTCCTTCGACATGCTTTTCCTCCCCACCGTGCTGCGGCTCGCGAACTGAACCGGCCACCGCGAGCGCGCTCATGTTTTCCGGCACATCCGGTGCCGGGTGCACTGCATCTTATGCTATTTTCGAATGCCAATGCACCCGCTCGAAGGAGGCAGCGAAGCGGGTGATGGGCAGGCATCGGAGTCGAGGGATAGGGACATGCTCGTCGATATCGTGAGCGTGCAGACGCGGGACGGGATCACGCTGCACGGCAGTCACCGGGGCGCGCGCACCGGCGTGGTGTCGGCGCTGCCGATCGACGTGCTGGTGATGCACCACGGAGTCGCCGGCAACTTCTATGGCAGCGACCTGTTCGACGACCTGAGCGATCTGGTCGTGGCTGACGGCTGCGCGGTGATCCGGGCGAACAATCGTGGGCACGATCTGGCAAGCTGGGCCGTCGATGCCGTCGGGCGTACGCGCAGCGGTGCCGCATACGAGATCATGGCCGATTCGCTTCACGATTGGGATGCGTGGATCGGGTTTGCGGCAGATCTGGGGTACGAGCGCATCGGCGTGCTCGGCCACAGCCTGGGCGCGACAAAGACGATCTGTTATTTCGGCAACCGCGGTGACGAGAGGGTGCGGCTGGCGGTCGCGCTTTCGCCGCCCCGGCTGTCGTACAGCGCGTTCCTGCGTTCTCCTGATGGAGCCGAATTCAGCAGGTACGTGGAGACGGCGCGCAAGCGGATCGAAACCGGAGATCGCAACGCGCTGATCGACGCGGCGCTGCCGATGCCGTTCCTGGGGTCCGCGGCGACGTATTACGATAAGTACGGACCCGAGGAGCGCGTCAACATGCTGAAGCACCTGCCCAACGTGAAGCTGCCGTTGCTTGCGATGCATGGAACGACGGAGGCCGCCACGGAACTGGCGATGCGCGGCGTGCCGGAGGAACTGATGCGGCTGGCCGACGAGATTCCCAACTTCCACTACGCGGTCGTGCCCGAAGCCGATCACTTCTATACCGGGCTGCGTCCGAAGGCGTGGAGCATCGTCCGCGACTGGCTGATGAGCCAGTCGTAGGCGACCGCACTTGGACGGTACCTCAACCCGCGCCTGCTTTAGCTGCGACTCGTGGACCCGCACCTGTCCGTTCTCGCCGAGCGCAGCGTCACCGGTGTGCTCGATCCGATGAGCCGGCTCGCGGTCGGGACGGCTCTGGACGCCCGACAGTTCGTCTCCGATCCGTTCTTTCCTGACGCCTTCAAGAAGTACGTACTCAGAATCGACGTTCCGGTGAAATCCCGCCAGGAAAGCGTCATTGGCGTGCTCGGAGGACGTTACGACATACAGGAGGCGCTGCAATCGCTGGCAAATACCGCTCGCTTCAACGCCAGCGGCTACGCCGTGGTGGTCTCGCACACCGGCCGGGCGGTCGCACATCCCGACCCCAAGCGCGTCAACGACGACCTCTCCGGTGCGGTCAATGCCATGGTCCGCGGTCTGCGAGAAAGAGATACCATCAAGCAGGTGTTCGGCCAGTACGTCGCCGGCCACTACAAGCGGCCGGACCTGTTCAAGCTCATACTCGATATTCGCCAGCAAGCGCAATTCCGGCCCGCGGAGGATTCACTGAACGAGATTGCGAACGCAGGTCCCCTCGAGTTGCAGCCACCGGCGCCGGTGGCGAAGCGCATGAACTCCGCGTCCGAATAATGCGGACTTGATCGGCTCGGCCCTTCGCTTGTCGAGCATTCCGCCACGGTCAAGCGATTACCCGAAACGTAGCAGATTGAATCGGAAGCCATATGAACGAAATCGACCTGACGATATCGACGTGGGACTACGACCGTGTGCGCGCGCTGATCGACGGGCGCGTCCGGGTCGAAGGTTGCCGCCTGAACTACATTGCACTGAGCCCGGAGGAGTGTTTCCACCGCGGTCATTTTTTCAAGGAGTTCGAGGCCACGGAAATCGGTTGCAGCTTCTACCTCAACGCGATTTCGATCGGCGACCTTTCCTACCGCGCAATTCCGGTCTTCCTTTCACGTACCTTCCGGCATTCCGGAATTTATGTCCGGAGCGACAGCGGAATCAAGACGCCCGGGGATCTGAGAGGTCGCCGGGTTGGAGTACCCGAGTACCAGATGACGGCGGCGATCTGGATTCGCGGCATGCTCAAGGACCAGTTTGGCGTCGACTACGCCGACATCAACTGGGTCGAAGGCGGGCTCGAGGAATGGGGCCGCAAGAGCAAGATCAAGCTGACGCTGCCGCCTGGATTCCCGCTGGAACAATCGCCGCAGGGCCGGTCGCTGAACCAAATGCTTGTGGCGGGCGATCTCGATGCCGTGATCGGCGCGCGAGCCCCGTCGTGCTTCATCGAAGGTGATCCGCGCGTGCGCCGCCTGTTCGATGACTTCAAGAGCGCTGAGAAGGAATATTTCGCGCAATCGGGGATATTCCCCATCATGCATTGCCTGGCCATCCGCGGTGACGTCGCCGACAGGCATCCCTGGCTCGCCACCAGCCTCTTGAAGGCATTCGAAGAAGCCAAACGCATAGCCGACCAAGACCTGGAAGAGGTGGCCGCGCTGAAAATCGGGCTACCGTGGCTGGCACAGGAACTGGCCGAGACCAAGGCGGTGATGGGCGAGAACTTCTGGTCCTACGGCGTGCCGGACAACCGGAAAACGCTGGACGCGATGGTCCGCTACGCGTACGAGCAGGGCGTCGCGGCGCGCCCGCTCAAGATGGAAGAGGTGTTCATCGCTTCGACCGTGAACACCGCGAAGATCTGACGGGCGGCGCTCCGCTTACTCCGCCGCCGCCGCTACCGGTCTTCGCCCGCGGCTTCGATCGTCTGCACAGGGTGCGGCTCCTGTCTGCTTCGAAGCAGATTTTCTGTTGAGCCTACTGGTACTTGCCAGACGCCAAGTTTTCCGCGACGGGCACACATGGCATCGTCGTTGCCCTGCGTGACCGGTGTCGAGCGGCTCGCCCCACAGAAACGAGCGGGCCGCACCTCCTGCGGCGCATGCCGACAGGCCCTGGTCGGCACCGCTTGCTTACCGATGGTGTAGCCGGCAAATGATGGTCTTTAGCTTAGGCTCATCGGCCTTTCGACGGATCGCCGGACACTGACCTCAATTTCGGCGGTTGCCAATGCTGTCTAGCGGGTCCTAGCGGCCGTCATACGCGCGTCGAGATCGATCTTAGACGCATCAGTTTCGGCGAGATCGCGACCGCAGTCGCGCCTAGACCTGCAGCGGGGAAGACGATTCCCGGAGCGATCAACAAGAGGCCACCGGCCAGGACAACCAGTCGCTGAAACGAATTGAGCGAGCCGAAAAGATATCCCTGTATTCCCGCTGCGACCAGAGCCGAACCGACAAAGGCCGTTCCGCCGGCCAGGGCAACTTGGCCTACAGAGCCGTTCATCAACAGCCTGTCGTTGAAGACAAACGCGAACGGGATCAAATAGGCTGCAATGCCGATCCGCATTGCCTCCCAGCCAGTCTGCCACACCTTGCTGTTTGCGATGCTTGATGTGACGAAAACGGCGATGCAGGTCGGTGGCGTATAGAAAGACGCGAGCCCCCAATAAATGACGTAGAGATGCGCCGCCATTTCCGAGACGCCCAGGCGCACTAATGCGGGTGCCATCAAGGTTGCGAGAGTCACGTACGCCGGCGTCGCGTCGAGCCCCATACCAACGACCAGACTGACGAGCCCGACGAACACTAGGGTCAGAAGCAAATTGCCGCCCGCAAGTTCGACGATGAAGCGAGAGACTTTTATTCCTACGCCAGAGAGTTCAAGCGCGCCGATCATGATTCCAACGGCCGCGGTAATCGACGCGACGGTGATCCAGCGATGAACTCCCTCGTCGAACGCCGATACGATTCTCCGCGGAGTCAACCAAAGCGAGGGGTCGCGCGAAACGAAGCTGGTTGCCACGACAAATCCGCACGCATAAATGCCGGCCATTCCGGGCGGATAAGAGCTGATGATCAGGAAATAGACCAGGGCAGCGACTGGAATCATGTAATACCAGCCGCGTCTGAATACCGGCCAGAAACGCGGCAGCTCGGCTTCTGCGAGCGCCTTTATCCCGGCTTTTTTCGCCTGCAGATGTACCGAAACGAAGACGATCAGAAAATAGAGGAAGGCCGGAACGAGCGCAGCCGCGACCACCGCGGAATAGGAAACCTCGATCCACTCCGCCATAAGGAAGGCCATCGCGCCCATGACCGGCGGAAGGATGATCCCGCCGGTAGACGCGACCGCCTCGACCGCTGCAGCGAAGGCGGGTGTATAGCCGATCGACTTCATCATCGGAATCGTGAAGACGCCGGTGGTGGCGGCATTGCTGGAAGGCGACCCCGAAATCGAGCCGAACATGGCACTTGCCACAACCGCCGCCTTGGCGGGGCCTCCGCACAACCTTCCAGTGAGCGCCAGAGCCGTGTCCATGAACCAGCGGCTTGCGCCCGCGGCCTGCATCAGCGCGCCAAAGATGAGGAATACGATGATGATATTGGCGGCGATGCCGAGGGGAAGTCCGAATATGCCGGCGCTTCCGACGTAGGAACTGTAGAGCAGGCGATGGAGCGGATAGCCGCGGCCATACAAGAGCCCGGGCAGATATCTCTGGAAGATCGTAACTAAAACGAAAAAGAGAATAATGACCGGTAATGCCCATCCGGTCGTTCGCCGCACCGCCTCAAGCAGGGGAATTACCAGCATCATCGACAGGACCATGCCGGCTGTATCCAGATAGCCGTACTCGGCATAGTTCAGAATGCTCTGATAGGAGAATATGACGAAACACGTGCTGACGAGAGTAAAACCCAGCAGGAGATAGTCGTACCAACGCACCCGTGGTGGCCGCCGTTCGTCGTTGGCGCCACCTACCTGCCGCGCTCGATGCGCCGGCAGCGTCAGAAAGATCAACGTCATCGCCGCGCTGAGGCTAACGGCGAGGTGAATCTCGTTCGGAACGAATACACCAAACCATGTCGGAAACTGGGCCACCACCACGATGTGGTAACCCGCAATGAGCGTCGTCAGCCCGATCAGAAACGCTGGGCGCCGCACCGACTTACGCAAGCCTCATCGGGTGCCCTGGCGCTGGCTTCGCAACAGCAGACGATTCGGGCCCATGCCCACCAAACGCACTATTGAACGCTTATCGCTTCATCAGTGCTTGCTGATTCGCTTCCAACGTCGACGTCCACACGCCTTTCTCCTTGAAATACCGTATAGCACCGGGGTGGAACGGCAGCGACACGTGCTTTAGCGTGTTGTCCAAATTGTAATGACGTCCCAAGCGCTGATAAGACATTAGTTCCTTGGTATTTTCGAGAACTGCTTTGACGACCTTGTAGACTGTCTCCTCGGATACCCCGGGCCGCGTCAGGAGGTACGTATTCATCGCAATCACATTGACGTCCTCGGACTGATTCATGAACGTCCCCTTCGGCAAGGTCTGGCCCCACATCACAGAGGGCAGCTGCTTGAGCATTTCATCCCGTTGCGCCGCAGGCAGATACAGAAAATCGATGATCCCGTCTTTCATCGGCTTTTGAATATTCGCGGCCCCGCGCCCAAAAGGCAGAAGCGCTGCGTCTACGCTGCCCGCCGCCAGCGCCTTGAGCGCCGCTCCCGTTTGTGTAGTGGCTACTTGGTTGACGCTGGACGGATTAACCTTGAATTGCTTCAGCATGACGCCCATGATCATATGGACATCAGGAAGCGCCGGTCGCTTGGCAACAACCGTCCGGCCCGCAAGATCTTCAACACGCTTGATAGCAGCGCTTTTCCTGAGAAACAACCAGCGCAAGCTCGGGTGCCCCTGAGCGACGAGCTGAATGTCCACTGGCTTCTTGAAATTGACGATTCCTTTATACCCGTTGACCGCGGCGAATGAATTGGCGAGCGCGAACTCGATATTTCCGGCAGCCAGCCCCCTGACGTTGGCTCCTGAACCGCCTACCGCTTCGACCGTAATGTTGATTCCGGCGTGCTTCTGAATGACCTCGGATGCCCCGACCGCCAACACGTAGATGCTGCTTCCAACGCTAGACGTACCGAAGCGGATCGCTTGCTGCCCGGCAGCAGGCAAGGCCATCGACAAAACGATTCCTGTCGACAGGGCAATGAATGTCTTGAAGAGTTTGCACATGTCAGGCCTCCGTTGGCTAGCTGTCTGGGATACCATGGCCATTCGCGGTCGTACAGGCAGACTCACTCGACGTTCCGATGCTCATCGGCGCAACGCATTGGAACCGCAAGAGCCCTCCCCTGATCACCGACGCGCAAGCGGCGGAATACATTCGCTCAGACGACGAGCGCGGTGAACTTCGAACGTTTGGCCCTGATGGGCCGAATGAAAGTGACAAAAAAGTGTCTCATATCCGGGAACTGCTTACAAGCGATGACAAACCCAAGCTTGCTCGTCGTAAGATCCTCGTTGATGCGCGTGGACTTTGCGAGGCTCGTGGGTGGCGAGTGTTGAATATGCATCTGCCAGATGTTCGTTCGAGTCTCCAGCCTTGCTGGACGATTGAATTGTCTCTTCACTTCAGCTAGAGGAGAAATACGCGATGATTCGGCATAGGACCAGAAGGATGACCGAGCAGGAGTGGACGTTCGACAAGATAATTCAGGCGAACGGCATGGATATTTCTTTTCCGATGTCCGAAACCCTGTTGCGCACGGTGGGAATGGACTTATCGGCGGATATCAGGCGCCTTCGTTCGAGGATCAAGAAATACGTGGAGATTTCGCGCGAGATCGCCAAGCTGGCCGCCAAACGCGAAGCAATGGCGACTAAGGCCGAAGCCCAGGGACACGTTATTACTGCTCGCGACAACTATTTTGCGGCCGCTGTCTTGTATACGGGTGCGCAAGGGACGATCCATGATGACGATAACATGGAAAACGCCGTCTACAGTGAGAAGAAGAACGAATGCTACGATAGGTATATCGAGCACGCCCCGCATCCGATAGAAAGAGTCGAAATCGCTTTCGACGATCGGTATCTTCCGGGGCTTCTACACCTGCCAACGAGGGAATCCCGCGCATTTCCTTGTGTCGTGCATTTCGGCGGGATGGATGTGGTCAAGGAAATGTTGACGTCGGCGTACGGCGATAAGTTCCTTGAACGAGGAATAGCAGTGATGTCCCTTGACGGTCCGGGCCAGAACGAAGCTCGAATCACCCGGAAGATCTGTTGCACCGCTGACAATTTTGTAACGGCCGGACGAGCCGCGATGGATTTCCTTCTCGATCGTCCGGAGATCGACAGCAACAGGATTGGGATAGCCGGGGTAAGCATGGGCTCTTTCTGGGTTCCCCAAATTGTGGCCCACGATCACCGGTATAAGGCAGCTGCGGCCTTCCACGTTTGCCATGAACCGGGTATGGCGACGCTTTTCACGCGAAGCTTCCCGGGATTCAAGGAGCGGTTCATGTGGATGGCGGGTTATGAAGATGAGACAGAATTCGACGAATTCGCTAAGTTGCTCACGCTCAAGGGACTCGGCCAGCGAATAAAATGTCCGATACTGATCGTTGCAGGGGAAGATGATCAATTGAGTCCGATCGCATATACGCATGAATTTTTCGGCGAGATCGAGGCGCCCAAGACACTGGTTATCTATAAGGGCGAGGCGCACGGGATATCGGACAACCTGGATGAAAAGGCACTCATCGCCGATTGGATGATGAACAGGCTGGAAGGTGTTCCGATAAGGTCGGAACATATTCTTATGGATGGTGCGACCGGCCGCGAACTCCCGACCGGACCGAACACCAACGATTGAAATATCCCGACTGCCGCTGACGGCATCGCCCGGTTCCCAAGCGCTCGCGCACTCGGGCTTAGGTTGATTTCGCATCCCGGGGGCGTCCCCGCGCGGGAGCGCTCAGACGGAAATTATTGGTAAAAATTTCCATCTGCGCGGTTCGTCGCGCTGTGCTATTCGGACCCCTCGGCCATGCCGACCCGGATCGCGGCGCCACGCATCCACAGCCAGAACAGAAGGCCGAGCGCCCCACCACCCAGCAACGACGGCACCAAGCCGAACACCTCACCCAAATGGCCGACGATAAAGGCGCCGAGTGCCGGCAGTGCCCGGATGGAGATGCCGTAGAGGCTCATGACCCGGGCGCGCATCCGATCGTCCACGGTATTCTGGATCAAGATTTGATTGCTGATGAGTACCACCGACGAGGTAAATCCATAGACGAAGAGGCAGGCAACCCCGAGCGCCAGGCTGCTGGAATACAAGAACGCGATGAGTACAACCGCCGTCGCCGCGAAATTGAGCAGCATGATCTGCGTGATGCCTCTGGTGGCGCCGCGCCAGGTGAGCCAGAGCGAGGCAAAAACGGCCCCCAATCCCGCAGCCGGCAGCAGCCAGCCAAGTGGCTCCGGTCCGGATTTAAGGACGCTGCCAACGAATGCCGGCATGATTTCCACGACCGGACGGAGAAAAATCGCCAGCGCAACCGCGACCACCAGCAACATGCGAATGGTCAAGCTTGACCATGCGTAGCGAACCCCGGCGGCCAAATCATCGATAACACCGGGCGTCGCAAGCGTGCGGGTTTTGCTTTCATCGATGCGGATAAGCATCAAGGCGAGAAGCAAGGCATAGTAACTTACCGCTTTGAAGGCGAATGCCGCGGCAACCCCGAACCAGACCAGAATGATGCCGGCCAGTGCCGGACCGGCAAACCGTGCCGCCTGGGAAATCGAGGACTGGAATGCGATGGCGCCGGACAAGTCGCGGCGTGGCACCAGCCTGGGCATGATCGCGAAATGGGCCGGGAAAGCGACTCCGTTGCAGGCGCCGAGAAGGATGACGAAGCCGAGCAAGATCTCGATGGTCATCCATTCACCGAAGGTCACCACGGTCATCGCCGAAACCGTGATGGACGCCAACAGTTGAGCCCAAAACAGCGCGCGTTGCGCGCTGGTCCGGTCGATGATGACCCCGGCAAACGGGCTGACGACGACATTGGGAATGGTTTCGGCCAACACCATTGTGCCGACCCAGGCGGTGGAGTGGGTCATTTCCCAGGTCATCCAGCCAAGCGCAACGACGAACGCGAAGGTGCCAGTGAGCGCGAAACCCAGTCCGCTGCAGTAGAGAACGAGGTTCCGCGAGCGCAGGGCCTGGCCGATGCCGCCCAGGGCGCCTAAAGATTTTCCAGTGCCGCGGCCGTCCGACACGGTGGCGCTGTGCTCCGATATCCGGTTCCCCGCCGCGTATCACCCGCCGCCGGCATCAGCAATGCTTTCCGCTGCGCGACAAGGCTCAGCCAGCAGCTGACCGACACCGTGCAGCGGGATACAAGCGGGCCGCAATTTCAAGACTACGCGGGCAGATTGCGGAGATCAAAATGTGGGCCGAGGTAAACTGATCCCATGAAAGCACCGGATCCTATCAAAAAACCAAGTCGATATCGGGTGCGCTTCCGGAACGGTTCCGCCGCGCCGCGTAAGCGGGAGGGGCAGTTTCCGGAGAGTCGGTGAGTAGCGGGTGTCGTCGGCCGCTGAGGCAATACCGCCGGAATCTATTTCCCCAACTCCTTAGCGATATACACGCGAAACGGGCACCTGCATAAGTGCTCGATGCCACTGCTAAAGCCGAATCCGCATTCCTGATATCCCTGTTCGTCCAAGCAGATCAGGTTGTGTTCCATGCCAATGTCGCGCGCTTCGCATGCGTTTCGAAATCCGTCCCTTATACAGGCGAAGTCCATTGCGCACGACGTCGTGCACATCAGGTGGCTAATTTGGTGCTCGTGTTGTGCATTCATGGACGCTTGTTGTCCGGTTCGCCGAAAAAGAGAAGATCCTTGCCTCGCGGTGGTCTGCCAAGATTTGTCAGTAAGCAACCATATTACTTCAGGCGCTGGTGACCGCGCACTCAGTGCCAGCCGGGGATCATACTCATTTTTGTGCTCACTGTAACGCTACCTCTTCCATGCCTGGCTAAAGTAGAGAGGTTCGGGGTCGCTTCCTGGACGGTTTCGCCGGGCCGCGGAAGAGACCGCGGCCATTCTCTGTATATTCAGTGAGTCGTCGCCGCACCTGGCGGCTGTTGGCCAGGGGGCTTCACCCGAGGCCGGCAGTAACCGTGCAGTCTTGGACGTCCTTGATGAACGCCAGCCGAACAGCGCCGCGTTACGCCTCTGCGGCAGCGGAACCCATGTTTCTGGCTTTCGCGATGAACCAAAGGTGTGGAGTCTGGTCTAGTGCTGAATTGGGTCTGTTAAATGTCCTGGGCCGGCGCTGGCCCCGGTTGATTCGCCGAGGGAACGGGCCTTGGTCACGAACGTGTCGGCACTATTCCTTATTTTCTGACTCGCTGCTTGTTCGATGTCGGTATTGCGGTCTCGTGTCTTGGAAATTGTTGCCTCGGGAGCATTCATATGCAACCGCCCATCCGCTCGATCGTGCATCCCACGGATTTCTCCGAAGCCAGCATCGACGCCTTCGCCCATGCGCTGAAGATCGCACTACTGGTCAGGGGAAGGCTCGATATCGTGCATGTGACTGCAGGTCACGACCACGGCGGCGACGCCATGCCGCCCCGGATGCGTCACGCTTTGTCGTTGTGGGGATTGGCGAAGGAAACGGAATCGCCCGCATCGGTCGGGGAGCGTCTCAACATCAAAGTGACCAAGGTCGAATTGCTGCCACAAAGCCCGAAATTGGGCATCCTCGGCTATCTCCACCGAAACCCGAGCGATCTTCTTGTCGTGGCCACGCACGGACGCGAAGGCTTCATGCGTTGGCTGCGCGGGTCAGTCGCCGAATCCGTCGCGCTGCGTTCCGGCATGCTGACGCTCTTTCTGCCGCCGGATGCGCGGAACTTCGTCAACGAAGCGACCGGCGAGGTTCATCTGAAGCGCGTACTGGTGCCTATCGATCACGAGCCTGCGCCCGGCGCGGTGCTCGGCACGATAATGGGCTTCATCGCTCTGTTCGAAAAGCGCGGAGTGGAATTGCGTTCGATACATGTCGGTACGAAACCGCCAAGCCTGCCCAAGGACGTAAGACTCGACGGCATGACCAAGATCGAATTGCGCAAGGGTCATCCAGTGGACGCGATCAGGACCGAAGCCGTGGACTGGAATGCCGATCTGATCGTAATGCCCACGGCCGGGCATCGTGGTCTCCTGGATGCGCTCGGGGGCAGCACCAGCGAGCGCGTTTTGCGTCACGCGCCGTGTCCGGTGCTGACCGTTCCGGTACCCGCGTAGTTCAGGTCCAAGGTAGTGCGCGCAAGGTGCGATCCGCCCGGCATCCATCCCGTTTTGGCGGCAACGCGCACGTGGTTCGTTCTGCAACAGGTTGCATCAGGCCATAAGTCACTGAACGCGGCTCGCCATTGAGGTTCCTGTCCAGCGCTGACACCGCTTGACTTGCCGATCCGGTTCGGATTACAACCTTGGGACTTTGAGGAGGACATCCCATGGGAGATACGCTGCCGACCATCCGCGTGGCTGCTGTCCAGGCTGCGCCTGTCCTGTTGGATCGCGAGGCCACCACCGAGAAAGCCTGCCGGCTGATCCGCGAGGCGGGAGCGGAGGGAGCGAGGATCATCGGATTTCCGGAGGGATTCATTCCCTGTCATCCGCTCTGGTATCACTTCCATCCCGCCAGCAGCGGCCGGAGCAGGCAACTGGCCAGCCGACTGTTCCTGAATTCGGTGGAGATCCCGAGCGCGACCACGGATCTGCTTTGCGAGGCGGCGCGGGACACCCGTGCGTACGTCGTCATGGGGCTGTGCGAACGCCTCGCCGGAACCACGGGCACGATGTATAACAGCCAGCTGTTCATCGGCCCGGACGGCCAGATCATTGGCCGCCGGCGAAAGATCATGCCGACTCTGGGCGAGCGGATCGTGCACGCGCTCGGCTCCGGCGAAGGTCTGCGTCCGGTCGAGACCGAATTCGGGCCGCTGAGCGGTCTCATGTGCGGCGAGAACAGCAACCCGCTCGCCACATTTACGCTGATGGCCATGGGGACCCGGATACACGTCGCGAGCTGGCCATCGCATTTCACCGAGAACGAATCGATGATCGAAACGATCCAGATGAGCACGCGCGCGCTGGCCTATCAAGGCGCGATGTTCGTGATCAACTCGGTCGGCCTCGTCAGCGACGACATGATCGACGTGCTGGCCGTGACCGACGCCGATCGGCTCTTTCTGACCCGGCGTCAGCAGGAACCGGGCGGCGCGTCGGTCATCAGCCCGCGAGGCCAGATCATCGCCGGCCCGATGCCTCCCGGCGAGGGACTGCTCTACGCCGACATCGACCTTGCCCAGATCGTGACCCGCAAGACCGTACAGGACTTCGCCGGCCACTACAACCGGCCGGACCTTTTCAAGCTCATGCTCGATGTTCGCCAGCAAGCGCAATTCCGGCCCGCGGAGGCTTCACCGAACGAGATTGCGAACGCAGGTCCCCTCGAGTTGCAGCCGCCGGCGCCGGTGGCGAAGCGCTTGAACTCC